>Ga0065711_1035419_pt1 | contig 22354 bp, 9 predicted proteins | sample Hoacrofraction12_FD_59098 | JGI IMG/M metagenome (GOLD analysis project Ga0065711, IMG submission 59098) | Hoatzin crop microbial communities from Cojedes, Venezuela - Epithelial fraction 12 v2 (version 2) | ecosystem: Host-associated > Birds > Digestive system > Esophagus > Crop | place... | reverse complement strand
TTTTTTTTTTTTTTTTTTTTTTTTCCAATTAAAGCAGAAATCTGGAGATCCAGGCATGGCCTGTTGGCTATGACATTTTGACTGTTAAGCGAGCATGCAACCAACACCATTGCAAATTTGTACCTGTGATTATGGTGCAAAACAGCTGCTTTTGTCATCCTCCCTCCCTGCCAAATTTGTGGCTGATTTCCGATCAGATGTCTGCAATGCAGACGGCTAAATTATGCAAGGGAGTCTGCAGCAGTTGTAGTTTATGCTCTCCTACACCGGTGAAAGAACTGTAAGCTGCCTTGTGTCAAACTTTAGAGCTACTCTTACACGATGCATAAGAAATCTTTGGGTGTTAAAGAGCTCCATGGCAGAAGAGAACACATTTGTGGTCTCACGTGGGTGACAAGAAGGGTGGGACTTTTGTGTATCCTTGCCTTGGCTCCAAGGATTGCAGCTCCCCCCCCATATACTTATGCCTGCTTTTACATGTACAGGTTATGTTCAAAGTTGACAACAGGGCATGCAGAAGGACTGGCTGTTCTGCTGTGTTGAGAGGTCATTGCTCCTCTGGGGTTAGGAATGGAGAAACCAAAGGTGTATCACCAGGTGTTAAATGTTTAGAGAGCAAAGGTTTGTCTGAATTTAGTGAGATTTTGTTTTTTCTTTTCTTGAAGTTGTCTGTAAATCTTCCATGAGTGTAGTCCGAACTGCCAGTGACCCACTTGCTGAAAGCAGAACATTTTCTCATCAGGCTAATGGAGATATATTTGGTATGCAGCTATAGATGGATGTAGAGCTGGCATGATACAGTAAGTAGCTGGTATGCGATAACAGTACTCAAGCAGTCTGTCGATGGCAGAAATATAATGATTCTTCAAAATCTTTATTTGCAATTTAATTTATCTCTAGGGTTCTTCATGTTAGAAATTCTTAGTCCACAACAGCCTGGATGTTGGCTTTTATCTCTTGCTTATCACGTACACTGCAGATTCTCAGACAATGTTGCCTTGAAATGAGAGGATGTGACTAAAAGCATGCTGTTTATTTATATAGCTGTAATAACCTGAAAGAAGCAAACAGTGAATGACAGAGAGAAACAGAGATTTGTGTTCTGGGGACAGCACTAACACAGCATATGCAGGAGCTTAGCTACAGCTGCTTGACTGGTTTTCTGCCCGTCTTCTGCAGGCAAAACTTGGTTTTAACAGTAGAAGCCTTTGTGTAAGTTCACTTCTGAAAATGTTTGGAGCAACAGTGCGCTGTATTGTGAGTCTTTGCCATGGTGCCAAACAGGCTGCTGTAAACAAATATAGATATTTATTTGGAAAATAACTTGCTCGGTACTTTTGTTAACCTTCCCTGTGTCCATGTGCTGCTTGTCCTTGGCACGTTAGCATCGCTGTGTCCTCAGCTGGCCTTTGCCTCTGCACTTGCATATGGTCACGCTCTGGGAAGGACAAAGAGCTGAGCAAGTGTTGTCCCCTGCCCTGCGGTGGGATTCTGGAGGGGAGTGACTTGTCTGCTCTGGGGTGATGCGGAGACCTTTGATTGCCGTCGTTCTGGGGGTGCAGCTGAGCCACGCTGTGTGACAGCGGCTGCGCTGAAGGAAGGCAGAGCTGTTTATCTGCCTGCCTGCGCAGTGCAAATGGGAAGACTGATTATAAATAAACTGGGAAAACAGAATCCTTGCTTCATGTAGATGTCTGTTTTAAAAACTGTTCACAAGGGCCTGTCTTGTACCAGATGTCCTAGCACTGACTTTTGTAAGCCTTGACTTGTTTTTCCTGTCTTGTGACACCCCTCCTTTACACTCACTCCATGTGCTCTTTTTCTTTTGAGCCTCGGCCCCTGCAGCCTGGGGCTCCTTTTGTGCAAGAGGAGAAAGGTGAGGTGTCGAGAGGACAAAGGCGTTGTCCAGAACTGTTCAGCAGCGCCAGGCATTGAGCCCTGGCTGGTTTCTGCTGCTGGATGGAGAGCACCTCTGACTTGCACCTCCAGGGGAGCTACTTGTCTTCTGCAAGAAAAGACTCAGGCTGTGGGAGTTCTCTTGTGTAGACACCTACAAGTCCCTACAAGTCTGCACCAGCCATGACCCAGAGAGGCTCAGAGAATGTCAGTGCTTGGAGTAGGCTCCAGGACATCCTTGTGTTGAATATGACCTTGCTCTTCTCACCTAGGACTGAACGATTCGCTTCCCTGGCGTAGTCTTTCAGTTTTAATGTCAGTATACATTTGACACGACAGTGCATCTTCTGAGAGCACATCTATCACAGATGCCCACTACAGACCTGTGGGCTTCCTTCCCCTGTCCCCGTAGACCTTATGCAGCACATTGGAGCATCTGGGCTAAGGGCCTGTAGGATTGTTGTTGTTTTCCCATTCATTTTATGAACAGAAAACGTCTAAAATTAGAGGAGCTTAGCGCAGAGGGATACAGCTGCTGCTGAACAACCTAATGTAGCAATCAAAGGAGAGGCAGTGACCTTGGAATTCATTTAAATGTCTTTTTCATTGACCTTGAGAATTTAATGGCAATCCTCACAGGATTATTGAAAGGTAGGATAAATAATCATAGGAGAGATTAATTGATTTGCAGTGTGTAGATTGACTTCTAATTCGTATCTCCCATTTTCTGCAAAGGTGGGTGGAAGTAGGCTGTAGCAGAATTCTCGTAAAGGTGGCCAGAGAAGCATCGTTTATTGTGGGAGAAGCTCTTGAGATTCATTGTTCCTCTTTCAGATTCAATTTAATGTGGTGGGTTTTTTTCCAGGCTGGTGTATCGTGCTGTCCTCTATCGGGGGAAGAACAAGCATTGCATTATGAAGATTTGAGGACTTCAGTTTGCATTTAAGTGCCTTTAAAGACTTGATCCCTTTTCCCCTTTATTTTAAGCATAAGTGAGTTAGCTTTGTAGCAGTCAGTAGTGCTGTGTCTATGTGATGTTCGTGAAAGAACTCAGAACAGTGACGTTTCATATTCTGGGTATCTGTCTTCAAAATATTACATGAATTTCAGATGCTTTGGATTGTTTTTTATTTCCTGGGCAAAGTATGCCTAGCTTGTTTCATTGGGGTTTTTTCTCTGCATAGGGTTGTGAAAACTCAGGTTATTTGATGCTTTTGGTTGATCATATCTAATATTAGTGATTGCGGAATATAGTGCAGATTGCGTGGATACCGTATCTAGAGCAGAGTACGAAGCTTGTTCTTGGCTGCAGGATGCAGTCTGTAAAGCCTACCAAGGTGATGTTACCCCTGCAAAAAAGTGGGGGTTTTGTACAAACTTGAGCTGGCTAATTCAGAGAGGTTCCCGGGTATCTGAGCTGGGACTTGAGATGTTCTTTGTTTAGAAGTGAGGAAGAGCACGAGATGAATAAAGTTCCCTGGTCCTAAAAGGAGAAATAAATCAACTCGGGCAGATGTCAAAGGGAACTGTCATCCCCTTCCACAAAGCCATATGCCTGCAAGTTTTCTGTGGGTGGCAAATAAATCATTTTGCCAGGCTCCTTCGTGCTCTTAACCAAGACAAGCAGTGCTGAGACAGTAATTCTTCCTCAGCCTTTTCCAGCTTCTTCCTGAATTCACCTCTGAAGCGGTCACGTCAATCTCCCAGCTTGGTTGCACGTGCTCCCACCACCGTGTACAACCAAAGCAAAGCTTCCTCCCTGCTGAGATCCCCTCGTTCTGCTGCTTCTACCACATTAAAGCATTGGTTTTGCTCAAAGAAGGACATGGGGCTTTTTAATGCTACAGTCACTGTGCAGATGACTAAGTGGCATGGACCTTAGCTTGTGTTTGAACTGGAGTTTGGTCTGGGATCAACCATTTGGGTATTTGCTGTAATTCTCAGGTGGGATTTGCAGTCTTTATTCAAATGTATCCACCTGGTGTTATAAACGTGCCCTGAAAGTGCTTCATGGTGTGCTGTGGTGGTTGGAGCTCTGCTGAAGTCCCTGTTTGCTGAACGCTCTTTGATTTGTGCTGTATAGAACATGGTTGTCTGGTTGAGTTCAGGCTTAGGTTTGCATCTGCTGGCTTCAGCAGTCATCCCATTAGAGGGAATCAAAGCAGCATTGAGAGTCAGAGTCCTTGGTTTATTTTCTTTTAGACAGTGCTTTAAAAATAGCCCCAGCCCTGCTGCCCATACACCTCAGAAACGGCTTTTGCTGAAGCTGCATTGAAACAGATTTCTAGCTGTGTTTTGTGATATGACTTTCAAAAGCTCAGCAAAGTCTGGGCTTTCAAGTGCCCGTTCCAACAGCAACAGCTGAAGAAAGAAAAGCTGCCTGCTGCTGCAAACAGGAGGAAGGAGCGCAGCGACGGATTGCGCCGAGATTACGTTGCACTGGGGCAGGCGAGTGCCGGGCGTCTGTGTCCGTCTGTGCCCTGGAGACGGCCCTCACCCTGCCTCCGTCCCTGCCTGGGTGTCCACCTCGGCCGCTGCGTCCGTGCCTGGGTGTCCACCTCGGCCGCTGCATCCCTGCGCTGACTCCGCGGGGAGCTGTGGTGGGAGCTGTGGCCATGGTGGTCCCAGGGACACCCGTGGTGTGGTGGGGAGGACGGGCTGGCCCACTGCCCGGCATCGCAGCCTCACCTCATCCAGAACGTTCAGCGTGCCGCGAAGCCATTGCGCCGCCTGAAAGCAGTTTAATTTACACGCAGAAAATTTATTTTAAATCTGCTTTTCTCGCTCGTGCGTTCGTTTTACTTTATTGTAATGTCAGCGCTTAGCAGTGAAGTAACGGCAGATCTCTGGAGAACTTCGCACAAGCGAGAAAGCACCATTATCTCGGTTTTACAGGCCCTGCTTATGTGGAGAACATATGTGGTGGTGTAATTACACTGGTGTGATTAAATCAGTGCAAAGCCTTGCTGGAGGGACATGCTGCACCACTGTAAAGCAGGGCTTATTATCAGTGCAGTTTAATTCAAATTACATTACTCAATTAAGCTGTGCTAGCATAAGCCTGAAGTCAGGAAATCACATGAGGGCCTGTGTTGTTTCGTTTTAAAGCAGATAAAGATTTGGAAACTGAAATGGGTGAGGTTGTGCCTCACCCAAGAGCATGCTGGAAGCGAGGGGCTTGACGAGTACTGTGTTTATAGTACTTTCTGGGAGTAAAGAGGTGTGGGTGTGAATTCAGGGGTTTTATTATTATTTTTTTAATAGATTACATTATTTGTTTAAACCATAGTGACCACTTTGGAAAAGATTCTAAATCGTACTAAGGCTTTACAAACAAATTAAGTAAAATAAATACTGATTTCTAGTAAATCTCTGCCACATGATGTTGGATTTTGATAATGGCTAGATGGGTCAATGAATAACCATGATGTCTACAATTTAACTGGATTTTTTTCTTTTTGGCAGGGTGTGGGCACTGCAAGAAAATGAAGCCAGAATATGAGAAGGCTGCAGAGTTTCTCCATGTAGCCAGTGATGTAAGCTAATTTCCTTTATTATATCCTTCAAATAATCAGTAATAAATAACTGCAGTAATAAAAATGACTTTTCTCCCTACAACAAATTCAGCTGTTCTCATCCTCCCACAGGACCCTTCAAAATGTGCTTCCAAAGTACAGTCTCATCGCTAATGCATGAGCCCTGCCAAAGTCTTAGAAAGAACATTCTGTCTTGAACGAAAACAAAATCGAAAAATGTTTATGTATTCTGCTGTAGGCCTTATACATAATATGATCAAATCCAAAATGTTTTTGGTTTGGTTTTGGGTTTTTTTTTTGCCTTACTAAAAGGCATGGAATGTGAAGAAACATAGGCTTTTATTTATGAATTAGCTTTGGAAACAAACAAATGGGGTTGATCTCTCTTTCAAATACCCTGGTTTTATGGTTGCATCACTCCATTAGCTTCATCTTAAGTGCTCCATCAGCATGGCTGGAGAAGAGAGATCCAATAATATAAGTATTAGTGTTATTGATTCAGTCTCACGCTGTGTACTCCATGCAAGTAGGATTAGTCTCCCCCGTACTTCAAACATCTTTGGTGGAGACGTGTAGAGTGCCTTTGTAGTTGCTGGAGAAGGAGGAAGAGATGAGAAAAACAAAGAGCAGATGAATCACACTCTACAAGTGTCTCTTCTCCTGTGACTCTAAAGGTGGTCCGTGTAAAAGTGCCCACAAGCTAGGGAAAGATGAATTTGCTGTGAAGTAAGCTTGTCTTTAACGATGCTTGTTTCTGCTGGGAGAGGTGGGGTTCTGTGGGAGGAAATGCCATTCCTGGAGAACAGGTAACTCTGGTAGTCCATAAGATGTCCCTTCCTGGTTTTGCGTCAGTCCTTTGTGTCTTTCTGTGTGCCTGTGCTGAGTACCTGAGAAACCGGAGGCACCTAGATTGTGAGTGATTGCCCCCAAGTCTGCTGTTCCCTGCCAACGGAGGGGGGCTGTGTGTGTTGCTGGGATTTACAGTTAGTGTCCTCCGTTTTAGAGTCCGGGTGTCCTAGCAGCAGTCGATGCTACCGTCAACAAGGCGCTGGCAGAAAGATACCACATCTCAGGGTTTCCTACTTTGAAGTATTTTAAGGATGGAGAGGAGAAATACACTCTGCCACACCTCAGAACAAAGAAAAAGATCATCGACTGGCTGCTAAAGTAAGTTTTGAGGGTCTGAAACAGTATTCGGCTTCCTAGTTATTGGCTCCTGAAGGCTGCTTTGGTGAGGAAGGGAATCTTAAACCGAGCTGCATTGACTGCCTAAATCTCTCGCTTACAAAACCAAATTGAATTCCAGTATTCAAAGCCGTACAAACACCTATGTTAATTATGGTCTCTAATACACCAAATCCTTTGTTTGCTGCGGGGTTTTTCATAGTTGTCCCAGTAATTCTCTCCCAGAATAATTATTTTCCAAATATACCCTAAGCCTCTCACCAGAGAAGGAATAGCAATGGCTCTGAAAAATAAACAGAACATTTGTTGTTCTCTCTTTCTACTAAGCAGCAGATTTCACTGTTAGTAACTGAATTTCTGCAGTTCTACTTTTCTCTTTCCAGCATTTCAGAGCCAATGCCTAGAATACCAGCTGCACGGGGCTGAAGGAAAGTCAGCGAGACCAGCGAAAACATCACCTTTGTCTGCACTAACTGACTTTTCTTGGGTGGTGTGCTAAAATATGCAGAATTAAGTTCCATGTATGATGACAATAATTTCATTTCAAAGAAGTAAATTGCTGGTACAGTTCTTTCTCTAACTATTCTGGAATAAACTATGCATTTCCTTTAGGTACTGTAAGCCTAATGTACTTTTTGCATTATTCAATGGGAAAAATAACTGCCAGTGTTTTGTGAATTTTTTAAATCGTTTAACCGCTAAGCACAGTTGGCGTGAGGAATGTAATCTTATTTTTTACCCTCTTATTTGATGGGGGCTTTTTGGTTGTGGTTTTATTTTTCTTTTCTTTTTAAATTACATCTCTGGAGTGCTTCAAATCAGGTGATCGATATGGTCTGGCAGCATCTTTGTAGCATGTTGGGAGGTTTTACCTGTACTTCACATGTAGACGCAGTACTGCCTTGGCCTCCCTGCATACTCCGTCTCCAGGCTGCTGTGTCAATACTGGGTGTTAAGTCTCTGTCCTAGTTTCACCAGTTTGCTGGAGTATTTTGAGCGCTACGCAATTTATATTGAGTTACACAATCAGCTTGATGCTGCCTGTAGGTATTGGCAGGTGAATAAGCAATGAGGAAGGGGAAAGGGGTGTTAATCCCTTCTGGGTCCTGCTATGCCTCTGAAAGACTCCTGTCTGCAGCCTCACGTAGTCAGCAACACTGGGGAAACCCAGACAGCTTGTCTCCTGCTCGACTGCTGGATGTTCTGCCAACTAGAGATGCAGTAGCATAAGATCCTTGTTTGCTGACCAGGGATAAAATTGTCACAGCTGCACTGAAGTTGGTGGAAGTAGGGGTGCAGGCTGGAAATAGAAGTACGGTCCCAGGGAGGGGTTGAGTTTCAGCCGCGCGGGTTTCGGCTCTGGTCCCTCTGTGGTGACTGTAGTCTGTGCTGCCACACTGGGTTGTTACCAGTATCTGGGTAGCTGATTTCAGGTCCGCATGGGAGGGTCTATGTGAGATGAAGTCACACCTCTGACTGTAACTGTAATCGATGATAGCTCACACCGACTGTGTTCGTGTGAAAATTCAGACCAGCTGCCCTAATTCTTTTGCTAAAAACTGACAAATCAGTATCAATGGAAATACAATAGATGTCCACCAAGTGACCTTGAGTAGGACTTTAAAAATGGAGTTTTTCCTCCACTTGGTTTTTATGTACCTGATACAACTTAAAATGGTGTCATTTGAAGTGACAGGAAAGTCTGAAAAGTTAATTTATTACCAAGGCGACATATGAAGGTCTTTATACAGTGGCACCATTCTGATGATTTTATATAAGTAATCACTGTTTAAGATACAGCAGGAATGAATTTAATGAGTCTGAGAGAAGTCTGTGAGCTGGTGAATAGCAGAAGTTTTGTTAGAGGCGCTCTAGATGTGTGGGATTGCTCTGATCTAGTCAGTATGTGCAGTCGTAATTGAAACCTGACATTCTCTTTATCAAGGTAAAATATTCCAGTTCAGTCACCCCCAGTCTTCCAAGTGGAACAATGCTGATTATTGCATCCTGGCTTTAATACCTGAATTCAAGAGAAGGTCATGAAATTCTTTATAGAAGTTTGCATGATAGTGATAAATAGTACAAAAAGGATGTTTGAATGGAAGATGCTGTTCTATATCGGTTGCCTTTTGATTCCACTTGATTGCTGTTCTTCTCAGTTCATGCCTATGGATGACACAGTGACACAAGAGCACTGTTTTTTCCACCCAGATTTGGATGCAATGTAGGAAATCTTTATTCTGCATTCCTACTCATATGCCTGAGTACGATCGCTTAAATTATATTTTTATTGAGTTCCAGAAATGAACTTGCATCTTTTTTGTTGTTATCTGGTGTTGGAAATATCGAGCACGTTTTTCTGCTGCACAGGCACCCTGAAGGATGTTTGACCTCAGCTCCTTCATGGTAGGAAGGACGTGATGCCCCTTTGCCTGCTTCCAGAAACATTTTCAAACTAATCTCATTTCCTTACTTTTCTAGTCCTGAAGCACCACCTCCACCTGAGCCTGCATGGGAAGAAAAACAGACGAGTGTTATCCACCTTGCTGGAGAAGACTTCAGGGAGTCCTTGAAGAAGAAGAAGCACACCCTTGTCATGTTCTATGCACCATGTGAGTAAATACCTCTCTACGTGGATGGGTTTTATAAACCCTACGGTTTTGTGAAATCCCGAATTAATTCCCTCCCTGTCCCCAGACCTTTAAGGGTAACGACCTGACTCAGAATATAACTGCATGGGACCATCTTTGGCACCATTGTTTGTGTCTTTATGAATGGAAACAAAACAGTATACAGTGTTTACCGAAAGAGTTATTACATTAATGCAGACACCAAAGCAGACAGGGCTACAAAACCAAAACAGATTTATTTTCCTTGGCTGCAATTTATGGTCCATATAACAAATTGTGATTGTTTATAGTAGCACAATGGACATGGAGAGCCTGACTCATTAGTGCAGCACTTTAGTAGTGAAATCAATAGAGTGATGTGGGAGGAATCAGTCCCCAGAGGCTGAGAACAAATTTTGATGGAATAAAGTTTGTCTGTAATAAATCTACATTTAAATCTCCACTGGGAATATGGGCATAGCTTCTTCCTCCCAGACTGTTTTGCGTGCATCACACGCACGCTTTCTTTTTGAAGCTGCTGAGAATATTTCTAGAGACGTTTTGAATCGGGCCCTTTATAAATTAGGTGAACAGAGGGACCTCTTCTGTTTTCCTGTGTTGTCCCAGAGACAGGCAGATGTGGTACAGGTTCTTAACTTTTGAGGGGTCTGTCAAAGGGAGAAGATAATCCTGGCTCTTAACATTAGATAGTATTAACTTGCTTTTATAGCACCATGACTCAGCCCACCCAGATGCAGGAATAATTCTTCCCTATCACATGGCCAGCCCTGCAGTTCAAGGGTAACCTTCAGATAAGCAGTTACTAACTTGTACCCATTAAACTGAAGGTATTTTCCAGAAAGGGAGAAAAAGCTCAGGTCCTTAATGTTTAATCAGGCAGCCCCTCATTTTGCTTTTCTGTTAGAGAATTAAACATGAATGATTTTGGGCTCCTGCAAAGCCGTGCTGGATATGGGATGTGGGAGAAGGGAGGGGTGCAATTCAGAGGGGAGGTTTCTGGAAGGTTGTAAAAGAAAAGGGAAGGGGACTTAATCCCTTCTCAACTCCAGTTCCCACCATCTATTAACTAAAAATTGCCTATGTGCCAGGAATTTCTGATTCACGGACCTCAGCTGGGTAAGAGCAAGCCATAACTTTAAAATCAAATGATTGCACACAAAATGGTAAGATTTAGGAGTTCGCCATCTCTTGAGTTCTCTTCACCCGATGAGTGACTTTCCGTGGAAGAGAGATTTATTTCCCTTTTGGATTTTACCCACATCTTTTTAAGGCACTTAATTTCTTGGTCTTTTTAAGGTCGTGTTTAAAGCAAAGACACTACGTGCAGTGAGTATGCGGCTCTCGGTTGAAAGCATGGGGCAACTTGCCTGATGGGCCAATTATGATACTGTTGCTTGCAGGTTGACCTCTACCCTTACACCAGAAGGCAAGAATAAAGATCACTGTGGCCCTGTCTGAACGTGCAGGCTGTAAAAGCAAGGCTTGCATGATGTAAGCCTGTTGGGTCCTTTGGGGCTTCCCCTCAGCCAGCACCTTCTTGCACTGTTTTGGATACAGTGCTGCATGAGACCACCTATGTACAGGACAGCAAGGTGTTAACTGGAACCACTCCGGCCTTCCAGTGACTCCTGAGACAGTCAGCGTTGCTGTTGTCTTGTCTGTATGTGGGTCATGCACAGTTTCTGTTTTGTCAGATGTGTTCTCTCTAATCGTGGCCGTGTCTGTGTGCAAAGCCGAAAGCAGGCGCACAGAGGGAGCGCAGTGAGCCTGCCTGTCGCTGGGTGCAGGGGAAAGCAGCAGAGGAATATTTTAAATCCTCGGTTTCTGTGAAATAGTCATTAATGCAACAGAACAGTACAAATCATTCTATTTTTCTGCTTTTCTGCAGTGATAATGTGCTTCCTGCTATATTTGATAGATTAACTTTTGTTTACCATTTTCTCAATCTTGAGACCTCTTGGAGCTTACATTGCCAATTAGTCTTAACTTGCTTATTTTAGTGCAGAAGGAACACTGTTAAAATTGCCAGGCCCCATTATTTCAAATAATTTTCTTTTTTTATTCAGATCCACATCTTAGGTCAGTGCAGACTCACAGAATGTTACTCCATTCACTTGTGCCTCTATGACAGTATTTGTTACACTTAAACATATGCTGAGATATTTTAAGGTTGGGGGTGTGTGTATACATGCATATATAAAGTATGTTTATATATAAATATTTATGCTAAGAAATATATCTCTCATCTGTCATTAGAATTTAAAGCAGAAAGTTGAATATTCTGACCTTTGTAAAGCTTTCAGCTAGAGTGACAAACCTGTAGGCAAAGGCCACAGATATATATCTTACATGCAAATTAAAATGAGATCTGGCTTTTCTGTGGCTGCTTCCAGTCCAAATTACTCAATAGGTATAGGAGAACCATCAATCTGCTGCTATGCCGATAACTGTGGACTGAGCCAAGCGGTGCTTTAAAGGTGCTGAAGAGTACTTCACAGTGATTTAGCTCCGGAAGAGAAGACTGCTACATCCACACAGAAAAGATGGGGAACTCGTTACTCCATCACCCTGAACGTGGGTGAAGCGTAAAGGTTATTCCCAGTGCCTGTGGAATATTTTAAGGACTGATAATCAGTATCAAAACACTCAAAATTACTGGTGAAAAAAATCCCCTCCTGTGGACTTGACACACACAGAGACTGAAGTTCTTGATCTGATTTCACATTCCCGTTCTCCTCAGTGGCCCCTCTGTGCGCTGTGAAGACTGATCTGCGGCAGGAGGCAGCAGTAGGGGCAGGTCCCCAGTACTGACTTGGGGCAGAAGTGCCAGCTGCAGAAAAGCTGATGCTATGTGTGCCAATAACTGCCTTGGACCTGATCTTCATCCGCATGTCCACTGGGGGTCTGTACCCTCTGTGCCCACCACGCCACGGAGGCTCATGGTGCAGGCTGGCACTTGTTGCTGCTTCTCAGGACTTGGAGCAGGCTGCTGGCATCTGTGTCGCGCAGCACCTGGCCCGGCTCCTCTCTGGACCCTTGCAGGGCTCTTGTGGTCCTGAGGTGTAATTGTCATCCCACTCCCTTACCTCTGAGTTCAAAGTGCCTGAAGTAAGAGGAGGGCAGTGATACAGTCAGCTGAAGTGAAGCGTGATGCCGCAGGTGTGTTGTGTCCTGGGGACTGCCAGGAGGGGTTGGAGGAGCATTTGCAAGCAGCAGGCTTATTGCACCAGCATTTGAGAGGCGTTTCGCGAGGGTTTATGGGATCTGTGCCTATATTACATCCACAGACCAGTCCTTGGAGTACTGGATACCATCCACTACTCCAGCTGTCCCAGTTTTTGTAACTACTTGGCTTCGTCCAGAAGTGGGGAGAGGAGACAACTAGTCTGAGTATGCTTTGGGGTACACGCGTAGCCTGGCACGAGGACGATCAGGATTTGGGGGGCCGGGGAACCGAATTGGGAAATGACCCAAACGGACAAGAAATAGATCCAGGCTAGCCCGGTCAGAGCGCAGCACTTAACCAGCTGTGGCCAGAAACACACTAGCTGCACGCCCGTGGTCTGCATCCAGAGCTGGTTTCAAGGCTTGCAGCGTTAAATGCCTAGCATCTGGGACTGGCCAGTTTGCTCCCTCCTCTGGGATCAACGCACTGACTTTTCTTTCTTCTTTCTCTTACGTCCTCACTGTTTCTTCATCTAGCTTATCTGAATGTGTTTTATCTGTATTTTTACTTTTATGTGCTCTCTCCCCTCCCTTATTGCAGATAATTGAGATTTGACTTTGCCAATGCATTAAATTTTAACCTCCTCCTACTATAGCTCTGCAAAACAGAAGCAGTTGGTTGTGATTAGTTGTCAGAATCACAAAGAGCAACAAAGTTCCGGTAAATAATGTGTCTTCTCAGTTGGAGATGTTCCTGCTGCATTACTCAAATTGAATTAAGGAAAAAAAAAGTGATTGAAGCAAGATGAGCATTTTTCAATGAAATAAGGAGATGCACATAGTTCTTCAGGAGCATACTATGGTTTTAACCCCAGCTTGTGTCTGGAGAAGCCCTTAGAGTCCTACGTGGAATTTCTTGTCGAGCCAATGCTAAGACCCATACCAAATTAATGACCATCACATTCTCTAACTAAAACCCACATGATTCCCTCTTCTGCCTTGTTCATACGTGGGATTTAATATGCCTTTTTGATGTCATAATTTGGTGATGTGACTATCAAGTTTTTTCTTTTCTTGGGTGATGTTCCCTCAAGCTTATGCTAGGTCTTTTCTGCTCTTGTAGAAACAAATCAGAGCTGGGGACACAGACCTTATAGATGGGCACCCTCGATTGTGTTAGGGAGAGCATCACCCGCAGGTCAAGGATGCTGAGCCTTCCCCTCTGGTCAGTGCTGCTGAGACACAACTGGATTGCTGCATCCAGTTCTGTGCTCCCCAGTACAGAAAGGACATTGACATACTGGAGTGAATCCAGTGGTGGGCCATGATGGTGATTAAGGGTCTGGAGCATCTGAGATATGAGAAGAGGCTGTGAGAGCACTGGGACTGTTCCGCTTGGAGAACAGGAGGCTCAGGAGGGTCTTACCAGTATTCATAAGTGCCTACTGTGGGGGGTAGAGAAGACATAGCCGGACTCTTCTCTGCAGTGCCCAGGCACAGGACAAGGGGCCATGGGCACAACTTGAAATGCAGGAAATTTTGCTTAAACATAAGAGGCAATGTTTTTTTTTTTGTACTGTGGGAGTGGTTGAACACTGGAACAGGTTGACCAGGGAGGGTGTGGAGTCTCCATCCTTGGAGATATGCAAAACCCAACTGGACACAGTGCTGGGCAGCCTGCTCTAGGTGACCCTGTTTTGAGCAGGGGAGTTGGACTAGATGGTCTCCAGAAGTGCCTTCCGACCACAGCAATGCTGCATTTCGAGGAATAGCAACACTTTGAACTACACAGTGGGTTTTGGTTTGTTTTGGATTTTGTTTTTATTTGTTGGTTTTGGTTTGTTTCGTGGGTTTGGTGGGGTTTTTTTTACCCTTCCTATCAAGTTCTGATTTTCTCTAAATAGGAAAGGCTGAATAACACCCCCTAGTAGTTCTTGCACAGAAACAGAAGCTGTTCACTTGTGGCTCGTAACAATGAGAGACCAACACATGCAAACACATTTGTAGCATTTTTTGGTAGAGATTGCTGCTTCCAAAGAGACTACAAATGAATTGACTGTGTCAGAAACAGGAATTATATATAATAGACCAGTCATTAACAGGTCCAGATGGGGGGGCGCTTACTTTTTAGATCAGTCACTTTTAGTGGAAGGGCTCGGCACTGAGCAAATTCATTCAGTTCTTACTTTTGTAAAAACACAAGGTAATAAGAGTTCTTAAAAAAACAAAGACTTTCAGCAGCAATGAGAAATAATAGGGGAAAAATGCTTCCGTTTAATGGTTTGTAAGAGCGGCATTTGCCAATATTATTAACTTGCCAAATGGCCTCAATTTGTGGGACGCATCAGGGTTCACAGAATGGGTATTTTTAATAAATACTTTGCTGGGAGCTGGTTTCCGGTTCTCTGTTCATCAGTGAAACTTTCACTTCACTGGAAATTATTTTCGCAGCTGGAAAAGGTGATTTTTTGGTGAAGCCTGACCCACAGGGGTTACGCAAAGAAACCCAGAAATAAACCGTACTGAGGATGATTTTAATGAGGTATTTTTTTATTGAGAGTGGCTGTGCTGCGACAAGAGGATGTGCAATTAAGAGACCTCAGCCTCCTTGGCTCTTACTTAATTTTTTTGTAGGGCTTACTTTCAGGGCTGGGAGAAGTGAATGAGGGAGCTTAATCTGTGTTGCACTTGAGAAAATCACAGACGACTTCGGGATGGTGTTTGAGCCTTTAAAAGGCTGGATGTTGTTGTAAGCTGTTAGTGGGAGATGGTAGCTGGGGTATTGTTCTGATGTAAAACAAAAAAGTTTTTTGGCTTCCAAATCAAGCAGGAATCTTGACATCATTGCTGTCTGATGGGTCATCTCCCGGCCATCAGTAAGAAGTAAGAAACAAATGAGACAGGGATTTCTCCAGCAGTAAGAAATCAGATAGGGAATACATCTTTTCAGTTCTGACTAAATCAGTCGTGCCCATCCCTGTGTGTTTCCTCAGCAGTGCGTGAGATGCTGAGACCTAAAGCAAACTTGCATTGATTTTACACATAGGCTTTGTTCAAAATATTAATCATTCTGTATCCTGCTATGCTCCTTCTCTGTCCTTCCACGATAAAACCTGCCCAGTTTCTTCTGTCCAAGTTACGCACGGAGGGATATACAACGACAAAAAAACACTTGGCGGAGAGTCCTTGCCGGAGTGGGTTGCAGCGTCTGCAGAGTGGGTGCAGACGGTGTTTTGGCTGTTAAAGCTAGCAGCAGGGCCAGTCTGCGCCTCCAGCCCTGCTCGCTTGCCCGGGGGACCCAAGCTGTCATCAAAAAGCTGCTCGTAAGAAAGCGATCATGTTTCCGTTTCATCCCTCCTGTTTTTTTAAGTAAGCTGGGACAAAGCTGGTTGTGCTGCATCTCAGCCTCTGCACAGGAAGGTTGGTGGGATAATGCTGTCTTCTGGCTGAGCTGGCCTGCTGTGATAAAACACGGCAACTTGGACTGACCATGAGGCTTCAGCCCGTGGCTGCTGGGCGTGGGCTGACCGGTGCTGCGCAGACCTGGGCGGCATAGTGCTGTGGGGAGGATGCACAGAGGGGGCTACAACACTCAACGGCGCTGAGCAAAAGAGCAGCATGGATGAATCCAGCATCCCACGGTGGCTCTGGCTTGGCTCCCACCAAGAGGTTTTCCTGTCGCTTGCAAGCGCATCTCATTTTCATTAGGAGGCTGTATCAGAGAGCCTGAACAAAATATGCATGTTTGTAAATGAAGCTTAGATGATCCCAAAAATATTAAAAACACGCTGAACAGAAAGAATCCATTTCAAGGCAAAAACCCTTGCAGGAAGGATTTTCTGGTTGTCGACAGAGGCAGAAGCGAGGTCTGGACCCTCTGATAATGAAGCTTTAAATCCTGCGTGGGCTGGTACTGCAGAATTTCGGTATGTTAGCTCTGCTGGTGACTGGGTTCTCTCGTGCGTTAGTGGTGCTCTTGCTGCAGGCTCGCGTTACCGAGGTGCGTTCCTGTCAGTGTAAATGGTGCCGATGCCACAGAGCCCATTAACAGGCTGGGTTTGATAAAGGGTGAATTTATGGAGTGGTCTCTGCAATCAGGCTGGCAGAACTGCTCTTAGCCTCACTGTTTGTGTTGGGGATATTAATTAGCACCGAGAGAACAAGTTTAACTGCTCTCAACTCAGAAGTTGAGGCACTTCACAGGACTGCGCGTAGCCGTGATGGAAGTGCTCAGAGGTGGCTGTTGTGGAGCTGTGGCATTAAACTGATATTTATCAGGGTGATCCAGCTCCTCTTGTTTTGTACAACAGCACTCATGCTTTACATCTGTTGTAACCCTGAAATGTTACAGCTGCTTGAACTGGTATATTCGCAGAATATTGGAATAGAAGAATATTAGCTGTATATGAACAGTTTAGGGTTGTGAGAAGGGGGAGAGGAGGGAAGTGCATGCCTTTGCCCTGTGAAGTTCTCTCCTCGCAGACACGCAGTTGTGTTGGTGCAACATCACATAAAGTCTGTGAGGGTACATTAGGAGACACTGAACTATGAATATGCCACCCACTCTTATGCACAGCCGTCAAACCCATTTCCAGTAAGGCAGATGCTTTTTCTGGTGATGAACCGTATCGTAACAGGGGCTGCTTCTGAGCTTTGCTTAGCGCATGTGTAATTCAACAGAGCCCCCCCTGTGCTCTGCCAGACCGCTGCTAACTCACAGCCAGTTATCTTCTCATTACCGGTTGCATCCACTGGCATGTTAGATGGCAAAATGATTTCATTTGCTTTTTAACTATGTTTGCAGTTAACCAAGGCAGATGCTGACTTGGTTAACTGCTGTTCCCAGCTTCATTTGTGCCATGTGGGCCAGTGACAGGATTTATCCACAGACAATGCAGACACTTAAGGTTTGTTCTGGATGTAACTATTGCTCTTCAAACCTTTCTGTCCAGAGGTGGCTTGCTGTACAGCTTTCCGTCATAAAGGATTGCTTGTTGCCAAACGCCAAGTGCTGTCACGTCATTTGTAGTTCACTGCAGTCGGTCGTATCCGCGCCTTTTGTAGTGCATAAAACAGTCCAGGAGTTTTTGTGCCGAGTGTTCTCCTCTTCTCACCTTTGCAATTTGGCCTGTTCTGATGACTTTGTTGCTGCTATTGTAATTGTTCATGTCTAAGGCTGTGGTTTCCAAAGATTAGGTTTTTGTATCCCTCATCTGCTCTGTATGCCCCCAGAGTGCTACAAAATAAGAGTTCAGATCGCTTGGAAAAAAAAAACCAACAAAACCCACCAGCAGGCTGTGAAATTGGTAGTAGGTTGCCTGTTGTTAAAAGTAGTGAGGCAGGCCATGGTTGACCTGATGGTTAACTGAAAAACCTCGTGACCTTTTTCAAAGGACAAAACCCTCTCCTTTCAATTACTAATATCTCATATCTTGGAAATATGATTATGCTATGTGTCAGGTCGTGTCATAAAATGAGCTTTGGTTCCAGATATTCAATTAAAACGCCCTCCAGTTCTCTACTGGTAGAACTAAAGCGAATTAACCTTTCAGTAACATCTGAAATGCCTTTCTCAGATCTGCCTGTGGATTCAGTATCTTCTGCAGCGACACGAATTGTGTTGGTTTAAGCAGTATACCCATTTTCAGCTCTTATCTGCACAATTACTGTCTGTGGCCTGTCTTTCCTTGATTGACCAAGTAATACTCTTGTTTTAATTCTAGTTAATCACTTGGAACTCTTGAAGTGGAAACAGGCTTTGCTTTACTCTGCGGTCTCCAAGCTCCTGGCTTTGCTTTGATAGCTGTGCAATGTGCTGCTTTCACTCGCTTAGAATTGCAGTCATTTAAAAACCAATAACGGAGGGCAGTATCTACCCCTGTTATTTGGATGGTGATGATTTCAAGCAGAGATGGGGAATCGGAAAGTCATTGCCTTGCTCTGCACTCTCCACGCTGAGGAAATCCATCCTGCCGTGTGCTGAGCCCTCCGAGGCCCCAGTCGTTTTGCAGTTGAATGAATGGAGTCAGCACCTTGCAGCCGTGCTCCCCGTCAAGCAGGACTGTGAACCCTGAGAGCCACTTAACCTCTTCCTGACTCCATTTAACCTTGGGCGTAATGGCAGAGGGGGATAATCACGTCTGTCTCTCTTAGGGGCAATTTGAAGCGTAATTAATTGATACTAGTTAAAGCATTTGAGATCACCCGTTGAGAGGTACTAAAGGAAAGCTGGGGGCTGAAGGAGGAGTGGAGCCTGTCCTCATGCTGAGGATAGAGCACAGACAGCACCAATGCCACGGTCTCACAAATCACTGATCTCCTCTAAGCAGCGGGCCAGGACTTCGCTATGAAAATACTGGCAGTTGAAGTTAGTGTATTTGATATGGAAACGGTCTATAACATTAAAATGTATGCTTGTTTAAACTATCTCTTTGAAAAATCACACGTAAAATATACGCACGCCGCTTTGTTACTCTACTGATCAGATTTTATTGTGTACAAGATGCTAAAGGCAGACACAGAAACAACATGGGTGGGGTTATACAGCATCTGTATTCATGGTGGGCAAAAAGTATAAGGTAGCTCTTTCTGAAGTCAAAATGCCTGATCTGCACTGGTAGAGCCACTTTGGTTGGGATGTTCAGGTTAGGGTCTGCAGGGGCTATCGTCCTCGCCTGGCCTGTGGGGCTGGCACGCGGCAGCCCCCGGCCGCTCGGGAGGCTGATACAAGGGCAGCAGAACTGTGCCGCCTCTGTAGCAGTTTCAGCTCAGCGATGTGAGTCAAGGACAGGCTGCAGGCTGATCAGGTGGAGAACTGCTGCGCGAAAGCATCTTTTTTGGAAAACCATTTCCTTTCAGACTAAAAATGACCAATGATGGGGAACGTGAATTTCCTGTCTGAGTGTGACTGGCTTCAGCTCCCAACTGGCTCTGGAGGTTACTTAGCCTTTGGCACCCAGCTTGAATAGCCTGTTACAATGAAAACTAGACTGACTCTTCTCGACGTCTATCACTTCTTAATATTTGGAATTAGGCTATTGACACACTGAGCTTCCTGCCTGCCTTTGCCGTGAAACGCACCTTTCAATCCTGTTACTTTTCTTGTGGGTCTTCTGATGCCCCTCCAGTTTGAACTCCTTCTCGATTTGTGGACCCAGGACTGCAGACAGCATTTTGGAGGTGCCAGGCATGGAGGCCCTCTCCACACCTACTTAATATTTTCATTTATATATTCAGTGAAGTTCGTTTTGACAACTTTTCTTTCAAAGCTATATTGCTAGTATTGTTTGGATTTCTTTTGCTTCTAATACATTTAAAGCCCCTTATATACTTAAAACATCATTGTTACCTCTGCTGACTGTAGATACTGCTTTGATGTCCATTTGCTTCCTTTATCTATTTTATACAAATTGTTAGCTTTTGATTTATATTCATTAAAAACAGCTTCACCTTTTTTCTATAGGCTATGCTAATACAGCTTCCACTCTTCTAAGGAAACTGAATTAACCTTGTACTGTTCAGCTGTAGAGAGGTTATATTATATCACTGGGCTTTGTAGTTTTGAATTAAACAAAGCATGAAGTAACTTAAAGGACATTTTTCATACTTAAGCAAGTAGAAACCTGTGTCTTTTGGAAAGAGAACTTGATTCCTTTAGGCAATTCTGAAAATTTCACACAATTTTACTTTAAATGTAATACAGTGACTGTTGTCCAACAGGGTGCATCTGTTTCATGCACTGCTCTGGAGACATCTTTATAATTGTCATCTGGTCCTAATACTTCTGTACACCAGTTTTAAGAATCTCAGAATTTTTCTTTTGACTTGCTATCATCTCTAAACAATTCAGTTCGTTAAAAAAAGAAACTGTCCAGTGAAAAATGCTCCATTTGAACATAATAAAGATAATGTAGGTTATTCACTTGATTGTTCCACTGCTTTGAAACTCTCTTTGCGTCCCTTCTGAATCCCATGGGATGCTGCAATTGTGGGAAATGTTTACAATTCTGAATACAGAATATTATTTCTGTGGATTTACTGAATTGCTACCACAACATATGCTTGATTACTCTTATGTCTGGGGCATTGTGCACTTAGTGTTTAATACCAGTTTTGTGTCTTTCTTACCTTACCTGACAAATGGGTTTGTATTGTTTTTTCTTCAGTCTGCTTTTTGTTTTTTTTTAAAAAATATAGTTTGCAAGGTGATGTGAACACTTTAAGTTTTTCTATTTCCCCTTGTGATATCTTCGTTTTATATCATGTATACAAACTTTTTATAGCATTCTGTTGGAAATCACATCCAGCTCAACCTTTATTTCTTCCTTATTTCTTTATTTCTTCATTTCTTTATTTCTTCAGAGTCCTTGGACCTGTGTTTCCATGAGGATGAATTCAGCTTCTGTGCTGGCCACTTGAACACCTTTGAGCCCAAACCAAAGCCAGCTGATTGGTTCTTTACTCAAAAGACACGCAGAGAAGACACTGTACCATGCGGTTCTTCCTGCTATCAGTAAATTCAGTCCACTGAAAATAAGTTGGGCTATGTATTTTCCATCACTTCATGTCCCAAAAGACCCACTATCTTTCCTTTAAATGCCTCTCTAATTAGAGGAGATTTAATCTGACTGCCTCTCCAGCCCCTCAGTGATAATGGGGTGGAATGAGGCTTCCTTGCTTGCTTACTTGATTTCCCTCGTCTGCAATTCATCAGCCATTCCTCTTGAATATTTACCCACAGAAACCATATTTTTCATGTACTGGATCAGTCGAGAACTGCGTGGTTTTCAAGGTGAGGAACGTGACGGTGCCTGCCGTGACTGTACTGCAGTGTGCCTGTCCAGCCCTTACCAACTTTGCAACATGAATGGTGGGAAAAAGCCCTGCAGAAAATATTGGGTTCCTTTAAAATTTCAAATTTGTAGTGCAAAGGCAAAGAGAGCTTAGAACGCCTCTCTTGCCGGTGTGTTCTCATACGGATCCACGGACCTGTGGTTTAAGCAGGCAGCCCCCGTGCCCCGGCAGGCTTCAGCGGTCAGGCAGCGCAGGTAACACCATGGGCTGCGTGAAGGGGCCTCTGGAGTGCAAAACTTTGAGCGCAGAGAGCTGAGAATGTCTGGACAGAGCTGTAATAAAGCTGTATGGTTTGCTGGTTGGGGACGGAGAATGGCCTTAACACATGCTACTGCATGTGCGTTAGACGTCAAGCTCTCTCGCCTTCTGCCAGGTGATGCAAGTGTGTTTCTGCATTAGGAGATGAAGTTAGTTTGAGATTTGCAGAAGTGATTAGAGGTTTTGAGTGCCGGTGCTGGGTTCCTGTGCAAAGGCTGAATGTTCCAGGAGCAGATTTCTTTCAGATCTTTCAAGTCAGGCACAGGAAATTACTGTTCAGTTCACATCTGCTGTTAACCCTGTTAAGATCAAATTTGGCAATGATGTAAAAACAGAGAAAGAAAGTTGGTAAAGCAAAGCCCTGCACCTACGTTAGAAGGCTCTGGTCCCAGAAGTGCTACTTCCAGTGCTGCTCAGTTGCAAGTCCACCTCTTGGCCTCATAGGAAGCCTGTGCACCTAGCGTAGTACGCAAACTATTCAACTAAAATGAAATGCAATGAATCTTCCTGCTTCTTTAGTCCATAGTGACTTACCGCTGAGAAGAGAGCAGGACCTTTTGATTCTTGACACCTTACCCACACCTTCAGGTGCTGCAAGTTTTATCTTTTTCCATTGCAGCCCATCTGGAAAATCCTTTGTAAGGGGCCTGCACACTTCTATCCTCATGTACTGTGCTCGGTACATTTCCTTTCTTTGCACTTTCAAATCTGGAAGATAGTGTTAACACTTAAAATAAACGTGTGATTGTGGGTGTGAAGAGGGAATGGGGAGAGCAAGTTTTCCGTCTGTCAAAATGAAGACATCAACCTCTGCTTTTTTTTTTTTTTTTT
>Ga0065711_1035418_pt1 | contig 22355 bp, 7 predicted proteins | sample Hoacrofraction12_FD_59098 | JGI IMG/M metagenome (GOLD analysis project Ga0065711, IMG submission 59098) | Hoatzin crop microbial communities from Cojedes, Venezuela - Epithelial fraction 12 v2 (version 2) | ecosystem: Host-associated > Birds > Digestive system > Esophagus > Crop | place... | reverse complement strand
TTCCTCCACCACTTGCATCAGAAAGTTATCATCGATGCTCTGTAGGAACCTCCTGGATTGCGCCTGCCTAGCTGTATGGTCTTCCCAGCTGATGTCAGGGTGGTTGAAGTTAATAAACAATATTAAAGCATTTCAAGAGATACTGTGCTTTTTTGACATACAAAATTTAGTGTGCCAATATGGAAAATCTGCAAATAACACTCACAAATGCACACCCTGCTTCTATTTCATTAATGTATCCAAACAGAGCAAAGTGGTAACTCGCAAGGCTTGTTTTCCATTATGACCTGCACTTCAAACAAGGAAATTCTAAAGGAGTAGAGCTCATTAATGCAATTCTTTACAGGCAGAGAGACTCCCGGACTGCAGTATCAGACTGCATAAAAGACCCTATGGCCACTCAGTGGTGAGATTTCGCATTGTTTCCCTCTGAGCATTAAACTCGCTCTCTGTACAGTGGGTGAGTCACCACGTTAGCTAAATGTTCTGAATTAGGGTCTTCCATGACCATAGATATTCAAACATGTAAGTCAGAGAGCATCAACACCTAAATTAAACTTATGCTAAAATTTTCTTAGCCTAAGACCATCCTTTAAAACTATTTCTGTGTTACAAATTCCAGTACTGTTTATATCTTTTACACCAACTGGCAAAGGAACAAACGTGCACTCCCTGTGCCTCCAGCACTAACCTAAGCAAGCAAAAGCCCGAGCCCTACTACTGCCCGAGCGCTCCATGCAGTGCACTACTGGAAGTGCAGCACAACGCATCGACACTATACTTCAGTTTCAGCAGGAGAGCAAAATAAAAAATGCAGGAACATGCCAAGCATTGGAGTGGAACTTAGTTCAGAAAAACATGCAGGAAAAAAAATCTAGTTTTGCTATTTACTGTAATAATGTCAAAACTGTTTGTTTCAACTGAGTTTTCTCCACATTATATTGTCATACTAATTGCAGTGTGCTTACAGTTGCATACCGAATAAACTAATGAACTTTTTTTCTGTTTTTAATAACTTCAGTATTTTTCAGTGCTTTCAAAATAAAGCCTGGATGATTCTGAATCGAATGTGGAAATACCATTTCATTAAATGTCTTCCAGCCTGGGCTGTTCTATGATTCTCCAGATTAGGAATGACAACGCCCTGGGAAATACCCGAATAGTGGACAGAATAGAAATTAAATTCTGTTTCCATACCAGTTGTACTTCTAGTGACTCCAGTTGATGGTTCCTAGACAGTCTTCTGGGAGAATGATAAATAACAAAGGAGCTTTCTCCTCACAACTGGCAATGTGCGTATATCCAGGCGAGATCTTTAACAGCCCTGACTATATGCACCACGTATCTTTGCTCTCCTCAATACAAGTTCTCAGAAGAGAGTTGTGTCTGAGCACTTAGCTATAATTTTTACAATGCTGTTTTCTATGCACACATTTATTTACTAACAATTTTTTAAATTCTTGAACATTTTTCATGAGAACTTGACTAACTACAGCACTCATGTCACCGACATAACTTTTGAAATAAGTAATTACAAAATTATTAAGAAGATTTCCAGAAACTTTTTTGCTTTTAAAATTTCAACCATTAATTATTATATTTTAAATGCACCTCAGTCTACATCTCTGTGCTCTTATGGTAGGTTACTGAGGCTTTGTTTGCAAGGGACTGAAAAGAACTCGACTGGTTTAATGAAGGTTTTCAGATGCATCTGTCATCATCAGCCTTTGGCTTTGGTGAAGGATCTGCTTTTCATAACAAGCTTCTCATTCCCCACAATTACTCCTCATGAAAGCTTTGGAAAGGGACTTGTTTTCACTTGGCATTCTCCCAGAAATTTCCACATAGTTCCATTTTTCTCTCCCCAGTCCTTCAAGAGTGTAGGTGCTGAAGGAGACTGTTCAGTGCCACCAGGAGCACAAAGCAGTAGATGGGAGGTAGTGAAGATCTAACTAATGCAATAAAGAATTTATCACAGGAGCATTTTAGTAGAATTTATTTATAATGATTTTTATCAGCCTTTTGAATTGACTGCTGTTCACTGATTTATGAACACTACAGCCCTTTCATGTCACCTCTGTTTTCATCTACATAAATCATTTCTGGTTTATATAGTAATTTTCCAGTATTTCTAGCTACACTTCCTGGAGAGTGAAGTGGGAAATGAAAGAAAAAAAAACCAAAACACCAACCAACCAGCAACAACAAATAAGACTGAGGTTTAAGATTTCAGAAGATGTGCGTGGGGAGGTGTTTATTAGATTGAGGTCAAGCGGGTTATTTTTTGTAAGCTTTATAGGTTTTGCTTCTCTATCCTAAAAGGAGCATGTATTTATTAAAGAGAGAAAGTTAAAAACCATCAGAAAACAACTGTGAACACACGTAAAAGCCAACGCTTTCCATATAATTATATAATTGGTATCATATGAATCACAAGGTCCTCTAAAAATGGTAAAAGTCTTTCTGATAGTTAAATGCAGCCTTAATACCATTATGTATTATTTAAGATAAGTCTCAAATACCTTTTCAAAACAAGAAATCAGTGAAAAAAATTTGTTATTATTTTGGGACAGTCAGAAGTATGTTAATGTTAGTATACTGAACAGAGTATGGAAAGTGTTATTTTTTTGCAACCATTAGATCTGAAAACTGTATAGTAAGCATTGCTTACTGTTTTCAAAACAGAAAGAACTGCATGGCTTTGTCAGCTCACCACAACTGCTCTGTTCTGATGTCAATATGTGAAAAAGTTACAAAGTTTGGATACATACCAGTTTAGAAAAGTTCCACTATATTTTAGTCACTGATGAACATTCAAAATATTTTCCTCCCTGTAAAATAGATACTCTGGATATAAGATTATCATAACAATCCTATACTGGACTCCATGTTTCCATGTGAGCATATGACTAGGAAGCTGAGCAGCACCCAAGATCTGGACATTTCAAGGGCACAGGGTAAATGAAGCTGGTAAGTGAGTTTATAGTCTTTCCTTGACTCACAGGTGTGGGTTTTTTTTTTTTTTTTTTAAATCTATATTTAAAGGCGAAGGAAGAATAGTAAATAATTACTGTAACATTCCTGTGCTGTATTTTGGATTGCTACTTTTCAGACAAATATCAGAAAATATATTTCATTATTTTAAAGTTAAATGGTAACTACAATTAGATTTTACAAGTGCATTTTAGTGGAAGCAAGACCGTAGACCAGGTATAAGATATCTTTAAGTTTGGAGCATAGCAAATGAGCCAAACTCAAAAAAATAAACTACCTTTTCAAAGGCATCATTACAGAACATGCTATCAGGTTTCTACCTGGACACTGTGGCAATATCACATGAAAATTCCAGGGAGTTTTCATTACAAAAAAATGGAAACGCCAGTTATAGTATCAAGAAAAAAAGAACGGGGATGGGGGAGGGATGCAAGAGCTAAATGACCAAAAGTCTGGATTTTTTTTCCAGCACCTGCAGCTTTTAGATGCAAACATAGACACACAAAAATGCGTGCCTGGAATTATTAGTAGGCAGTGTTTACAATACCTTCATACTAAGTAGCAAACAAATGGTTAGTTATCTACATCACATAAACTGAGGCATACAGTTGTGATTGCTGTTATTTGATCATGAAAAATTGTGGGAATAAAAGAGGAGATTAGATTGAAATTCCCAGGCCATTGTGTTAAGTAAAAAAGTTACACCAGAAATCAAGTATGTGTCTGAACCATAAACTATGTGGGGCAAAGGCAGTATCTTACTCTGTGTTGCAAAGTGCCTGTAATTTATGGGGCTATATAAACGATTTTTAACAATGATGAAAACAGTTGTAGAAAGCAGTAGTTTCGAGAATGGCAAAAAAAGGAGAAATGAGCTGATAGCATATGAAGGAATCTATAGCATGTAGGGAAAATCAAAGGAAATGACTTAGTCAAGGTAATAAAAACTATTAATTATGTGCTCTTTGGAAGACAGCTGCTATCAAGTAGGAAAGCGACCTTGAGATGAAGGCCACTTTTTTACGTTCAGTATGGTACTCAAAGAGATCTTAAGAATCCAAAGGAAGAGACAACTACTGTGAGAAAGAGAAATACTATAAATTGCCCCAGTGAACCTGTGAGCACAGAGTATATCTATATCTATATCTATATTTTTGCCCATTCCCTATGGAGTAACAGTCTACATGGCATTTGGTTACACATTTAGAATACATCTATAGCCACCTCTTTCCATAAGAGCGTAAATTTCCACTATTACTGCAGCATGAAAAATGCCTGTGGTATGATGTCCTCGGTTTTTATATCTCCCTCCCCCTAAGTCATACTGTCCTTAAAGATAACAGTGGTGATCAAAGTTTCGAAACAAGAACAGGAAACACAATGGGTGTGTGTGTGTGGGTGTGTGTGTGGAACATTCCAAAGTCAAGGTCAGCTTCTCCCAGGGGTAAGAAACAACAAACATGTTACAAATCAGCAAATCGTTTTTACCTTTCTCAACTTCTTGGTTTATAAAATAGATCCTCTAGATACCATGCTACAAATATACAAATACCTGCTTACTATTTCTTCCATCTCCCAATCAGCTTGCCCCCCCAGTCTGTACTCATACTGGTGATTGCCCCAACTTGGGTGCAGGATCTTGCACTTGGCCTTGGTGAACTTGATGAGGTTCACCTGGACCCACTCCTCAGCCTGTTCAGGTCCCTCTGGATGGCATCCCTTCCTTCCAGCGTGTCGACCACACCACTCAGCTTGGTGTTCTCCTTAAACTGGCCAAGGGTGCACTCACTCCCACTATATCACTGAGGAACATATCAAATAGTATTGGTCCCAGTAGAGACCCACTGCTTTCATCATGATCTCATCATGACTTTTTAGGACCTACCAACTGTTTTGTTTTTACTCTTTTTTTCCTCTTGGAAGACTGTGGCATCTAAACACAAGCCCTCTCTCAAGCACATGTTCAATACATGGAGCAAGGGAGTTACCCCACTTCAGCAACAGAGACTGGGGGTATTAGGACAGTGATTTGCAGGGGTTTCATCATCAGTTCCTTGTGGCTGTTATTTCTGCTATATCTAGTTTGACTTGGAATGTTTTTTCCTCTGGGCAGTCCACATGTATTGACATAATTTTCAGTGTCCCTCTGTTGATGAACTGCCAGTGGTAATTTGACAAAAACTTTTCCGTACTTGGTACAGATTAAATCCATTTGAAAAAAATCCATCTGCTCTGTAATTTTTGTAGAGACCATCAACATTTTATAAACAAGCAGCAGGACTGACTTTTTTACTCCAGGTACAACTAGCAGATACTTTATGTATTTTCATTCATACTTACACTTTCTGTATTTACATATTTTCTCTACCTTTTATGTGGGGTTTTATCAATTTCACTTAAACATTAAAAAGATACCTTACAATATGAAGGTAGTTAAAGCTAATAATGTAGCCGTAATTTCTCAGCATGCATATGCCTATTTGCTTTCACAGACATATTCTTAACCCCCGTTTAAATGAACAGGACAAACAAAGGGGTAAAATAAATCCCAAATGTGAATAACAATGACAGATTATGGCCTCCTTTTTTTTTTTTTTTAGAACAACCATAATTTTTTCCAAAGCTAGGTAGCTGTTTCTCAAGACTGCAAAGAGGTGGGATTCTGAGCAATTCATACTTCTATTCTTAGCACAGCAGTACATTGTGGGAGTTTATTTCAGTCCAAAAAACAGAAGATGCAATTCGGGCTTTAATGATAAAGTATACCAGTTCCCAAACTGGTGAGGCTCCTGCAGTGGTTATGCAGTCCAGGACCGCCCTTCACTAGGACCCATTAGGAAAGCATCAAACAGGTATATGTAGCAGGGATATTTGTTTGCTGACCTTACTGTCCTAATAGCTTCTGCAAACACAGTGAAAAGTTGAAAATGTTGGCTAATAAAATCTTTTCTAAAGAAATTTTTGCTGCAAGGCCTTGTGGAGAGGAGAAAAATTAGTAGAACTAAAGGCATTTTTTTAAAATTCTGTACTTACCTTCATTTGCCTTCCAACAACAGGAATAGCTCCCCGCTTGAGTCCAAAACTTCAAAATGGCTCAAAACTGATGTCAGCTTGATAAAATAGGATTTTTGTTTGCTTAGCATAGCTTATTTTTATTTCTCTATCCTGCCTTCTGGAAATTATGTACAGTTGCTTGGGATTCTGTGCTAAGAAAACCATTTCTGTGGAACACACAGAAGGACTTGGCTTTCAGGGCAACTTAGTACTTTGCTGCAGAATAGAACAGAACACAATTACTGTCCAGGTTCTCTTACTTCAAAAAAATTTCAAGAGGCTGAGAACAAGTATACAATTCTTCTAAAATCCCGGCCTGTCTGAAGCCAAGATTTCACCCTTTATATAGACAGTATGGTGTACATGCTGTGTCGCATATCAACTACAAGTCTGTAGGACTGGATCCTTAAACTATTTTTTTAATGTATCTATAATATAGATACATGTGTTTGTATGTATATACATACATATTAATATTGATGTGTGTGTCTGCATTCTTGTTTAGGATTAACTTACTCCTCCTTCTAACTTTGCTGCTTTGAAAAAATTTGACAGCTACTTAAAAAAGGAAAATTAAATGGTTTAATAGAGCAGTAAACCTGACCAGTTTAAACAAGTAAGGTTTAGAAAGATTTTACAGAACATAAAAAGACTATTACCATCAACACTAGAACATGATGTCCATATTATAATCAATATTCCTTCAGTCTCTCTGCTTTAAACAATACTGGTTCAAGGAGTTAATGTGGCCCAATACATCCTTATAACACTACATCATTTGGACTGTTGTTGTAAATTTTTTTTTTCCAGTTATTATAATAATCTCAATGCCTGTTTTGTTCCCCTTAAAAATCTACTGGCTCAGTTGATTATTTGATGTATGAGTAAATGAGAATAGAAATGCACCATGCAGAAGAACCAGAGTATGTTAAAAATCCAGCCCATCAACCTGCAACTGAAATAACTTTTTCAGGTCTTTCACTTGACACTAATGAAAAAAAAATACATAGTACGAGCCACCACCACACAACCTCCCAGCTAGCCCAGAAAGGCCGTGTGGAAACACCCTGGGAAAAAAAGAAAACCAACCAACCAAGAACCTGCAAAAACCCAACCCAACCAACCAGCCCCCACAGTTACATTGTAAACTAGATCGTGTTTCCTGCTTGAGTTACCTGTGACATGAGAGAGGACTATGATCTCTGCTAGCCAAATTGACTAAGCAACAATAGAGGTTGAAATAGTAAGTCAAGATAGTATAAACGCTGTTAAAACTGTGCACTTCTAAGGTCTGGTTTCAAGATGATCACAGAGAAATTATAAAAGCTATGTGAAAAAAGAGCTCCCTTCTCAACAAATACAAAATAAGCACAAAAATCTTTCTTCTTTTCTGGGACAGCATCGCTTCTCACTGCAGGTGTTCTGCAAAAGAAGCTGTCCCCAGGCAGTGCAGAAAGGCTGTACCTAAAGTTGCCGTTCTAAGTGCAAAAGCTGTTCCCAAACACGGTGTGGATCCAGTACTGTGCATTGCTAATGTTTGTGTAGCAGGAGGAAGAGAGTGCCAGGATACTGATGTAATGTTGAGTACTGCTTCAGTAGTCTTTACACTACCTGAATCTATGTCCTTCTACCCCCTCAGAAGCTTGCCACTTCCTGACATGAACTGCGTCACAAACCAAATCCCTGTCCTTGACGGTCTGTATACAAACATGACTAAATACGCGTTGAGTAGCTGCCGAATTCCATAGTGTGCTGCAGCTCTGGACAGAATCTGTCTGTCACACTAAACGGACAGGTAGTTACTGAAAACATTGCTTCAGCCTCACCAAATATTACTGTAACTCTTCCGTTTCAGCAATTACGAAGCACCGTACTGAGAAGAAAAAAAATACTTGGCTGTGCAAAATCCAAGTTGAATTCAAGAGAAAGTGGCACTTGAACAACAGAAAATCCTCTTCCTGGTCTTCTCAGAGGGAGATGCCAAAACATCAGGAAAGGAATGGAAGGCTTCCTGAATGGCACGCCATCAGCAGCAGAGACGAGGAAGATACTCAAAGGCTTCTTTACTATTCCCGAAAGAATTTAAAGAAACCTGAGGTGACTGGCACCATCACTACTCAAAGGGAAGCGCTGCAAACATTCCTTGCTGATCAAAGGAGCATATTATTAGCAGCTAGTATTGCAAGAGGATAACAGCATCCTCGTGGTGAGAGGCTACGTCACTTTAAACATGAACCGTACCAATTTTCAGTACCTAGCCATTGTTACTTTTTTAATAATCACCATGGTTATCAAACAACAAATTGGAGGCTCATGTTATCTTAAGAAAGTTACTATGCTTAGGAAGGCTCCTAAAGTATACCAGAACTGCCAGTAGGACTGAAATCGATTTTACCACATTTCTTTGGTTGCCTTTTTTGCACACATTAATTTCAAGCTAGATAAAAATGTAAATGATATCACATCCCTGCAATTAATCCTCCTCCCCAAAAGTTTGATGGACTATTTACAATCCTTTTATCCTTCTTTAGATCTTAGTTCCAATATTTTTTTTTTCCAAACTATGCTGTGCATTACTCTTTATGGAAACACTGGGAATATAGTTGCTAAGTGGGTGAGTGAGATTAATTTCATTCCAGGCCACTATGTAATACAGACCAGGATCCAAAAATACCATGCCTTCTTATTAGTCTCACCTACCTGTATCTTCACCATACGCCTACATGGATGATGACACATATAGCTCACTGCAAGAATAACTAGAGAAATTAAAGAAGGATCACTTTAAGCCACTTGTCTAGCATGTCAAATGCAGCACAACCTACGCGAATTCCTGTGAACAGGATAAGTAGTAAACACACCTATGGGATTGATCCAGCTCTACTAGTATATCTTAGCTTTTCTCCTTTTAACCCTTTCTGCTTTAAGAGAGGGATGTATAACACTAGGTAGTTCCAGATTACTCTTCAGGGCAAAATGTACACACATTGTTTGCAACTGCATACCATGAGATTTTCAGAAGGAAAAGAAAAACTGTGACATTTTTATTAATGGCCAGAACTAGCTACCCAGTTTTGCAGAAAAACTATGAATTACTGTGTTGCTTTCTGGTTACAAGGTAAGACATCACTGACTCACGAAACAAACTTATATCCCTGTCCTTTTCCCCAGTCCAGCGTGGGAAAAGGCAGAGACTGAAAGCACAGGTTCTTTGGCCGGCCACCACCTAAGTTCTGCCATGCTATCACCATAGTAAATTGTTTCAGAAAATGCTCAGATGGAACACCAACTGCACAAATCACTTCCACTCTGATTCTCTTCCTCTTTCCAGTTGTTTTACAGTTTTATCCCCTCAGTTCAAACTGATTAAAAAATTAGCATCTGCCACTGAATCACAATTTACCTCCTTAGTGCATCAGAGGAACATTGTACACCAAGATTATCATCAGATTATTCTCAGATCCCTGAAGAAAGCTAATACCACAGTGACGAGCTTCAAAAATTTTCTTCAAAAAGTTTCCAGAAAAAACCTTTTACACAGCTAAGCACCCTATCACCTGGTGAATTCAGGCACTGAACAAAGACACAAAGAAAGCTAAATATTGCAGGATTATGGCTGCTTAAAAATTATGCTGGACATAAATGCATTTGCTTTTGTTTTCCCTCTACCTGGCATAACTTTCACATATTTTTGGCTGCGTGTCTCAGCTTATTTCATTTACTGTATAAAAGACAAGTTAAAGAGGATGATATTGAATGAAAAACTTCCTTTTGTCTTCTTGAAAAGTAGAGTACTATAAAAAATGTAAGTTGATATTAAATACAGGATGATAGTAAGACCTTGCCCTTCCCATATTTCAGACCAGAGAAGGAACTCTGGCTGCACATAATGCATCTTGATAATAAGTGCATGCGAAAGAAGCTGTTAATTCGAGCAACAACTAGGTCACTTAAAATTTCAGATCGAGGAAGTTAATGGCACCATTTACCATTAGACCTCATTGGTATTCACAGGAACATTTATAAACCCCTCCTAACATTAGAGTTTAAAATTGCTCCATGCCCACCTTAGAGAGCTCATCAAATATTGCTGCATAAGGACCAAAAGCATTAGCTTACATAGCAAAACTCATGCACGCAAATGCAGACACAGAAGTTCACTTCAAATAATTATGTTGAGTTGATAATGCAAAATAATAATTTCTTAGTTGAAAGGAAGGTTGGGTAAAGCTCGTTAAGGTTTAAGTGAGCCCATAAGTTTAAATTATGTCCTTAGGCTATGATAAAAAAATACAATCTCAGGTTAAAATCAAAACAGTAAGGAAGGTTCAGTGGAAGCAGCAGACAGACTTCTGAGCCTGTCACTGCACTTTTTTATTGCTTCATGTACAACAGCTTATTTCTACCTAGGGCTGGTATCCTGATTTTCCTTGCAGCCTTAAATAACCTGCATCATTCTTGTTTCAAAGTCTGTTTTTCAGCCCCAGATACGAGAAAAATGTCTTTAACTGATTTTGAACAAGCTGTCAGTTCTGTGTCTTTACAGGTTATTTATAACGCATCAGAATGACAATGACATTAAGCTCCACACAGCGACTCATAAAACAGCAAGTGGCAGCAGGAGAGAGTCAGGGAAGAGGAGAGGATGTGTCTGTCCAAGAAGGGATTTGTAAATCAGGACTGGAGAACACAAAACAGAACAAGGAGGACTAAACAGTATCATTGTTTTCTTTAAAGGAAATACTGACAAAGAGCAGTGTGTGGATGGAGCTGGAGAGAGCAATACTGATAAACCCATTTCCCTTCAAAGACGCACTAGTTTTTTTAGTACAGCTTGATTTAAATGAAGCCAGACTAGAAAGCAGAAAGAAAAGAAATTACAGAAACATGAGAAACCCTAATACTGAAGGCAGCACATGGTAATGAAAATCTTTTCCAAGAGAAAGGAAAACTTCAAAAATACCATTAATGCTTTGTAATTTTTTTTTTAAATTGGATGCAAATGTACTGAAGTCAGCCTATGTTATATATCCAAATGGAAAAAAAACCCCACCCAACCAGCTGTGCTAGAGATAAAATTCCCACAGCTTACTGCATGAATTCTCATTTAAATAATTCAGGTATAAACATTAATGTCTAGCTGGGAATTGTACCAGGTTGGCAAGGCGAAGAAGTTACCAACTTGTGGTCACTGTCATGTTCAAAGCTTGAGCAGAAAAGGCTTAAAATATACACAGACTTGCTTGATTATTAGAATTATCTTTCATCATAAATATAATGTATAACGTCCAGAGGTTCCAAAATGAATGAAGGTTTCATTACTCTAAATGCTTTATTCCAGAACAGTGAGTCTCTGCTTCGCATTTAGAATTTAAAAGCCAATGAAACAGCTAAGGGATAGGAAATGTTGCCTAAATAAATGATTATAGTAAGACTTGGACATTTATTTCTACAGCCACACAATATCTGATTATTTATTTGCACTATTATGCTTTAAACGAGCCTTTCTTGAAGTGCCCTTCTTTTGGAAGTTCTTTAGAACATTTAGACTAAGGAATGACCAGGGAATCAAAAAAGGAGAGTAGCAGAGACATTGTCATCTAAGATTTAGCAGGGAAGGTAGAAGATAATAGGCCTCTTTAATTAATATTATTAGATGATCTAAGGATAATCTATTTTTAACTCAGCTTAAAAACACAAATGGATGTTGGCATGTTGTTGTTTTAATGCTGTTCTCTTGTTATATTTCAATTCTTTCAGTTGGGGTGAAACACTATTTTGTTGCAAAGAGGCCGCCTCACTTCCAAGTATTCATGGTAGGTCACAAACACCAAAGAAAATCTTGCCGGCCTGAAAAATCTAACTCAGCCAGTTAAAACATTTCTTTAACAGCACTGCTCAGTTAGGGAGCTAACTTAAAAGTGACAGAATGGTCAAGTTACACTCTGAGAGTGTTGAAGGTGCAGAACCTGGCAGTGGAGGGCTGTTTGCAGCATGACTACGGAGGGTCAAAGGTCCAAGCGCTGAACGATGACCAAAACATCTCCACGCTGCATACTGAAATTTCACTGCGACCTTTTGTCACAGCAGATGAGCTGTTGTAAATTAGAATAGATTCTGGGCACTGATCAAGGTTTGGGCGTTTGAAGACCAGGCAGGGGAAAGGAAGAGCTCTGCTGTGCTTGGCACTGTAATTGTTACTCTCACCGTGTCTGCCTGCGTGAGCCTTCTCGGTGGCTACACTTCTTGTACTACAGCCACAAGCTCCAAAGCTGTGGGGTGGGGTACTGCTTTCATTGCATCCCAGCCTCAGGAACACAGTTTACACTGATAACCAGATTTCATGTAATAAGACCTCACAGCAGTAGTGGAAGGAGATGTACATACTCTGAGTAGGTTAGAGACATTTTTTTTTCCTAAGCTGTGAAAAGTCACAAAGGCATCATAAACACTGAGCTCACTGTTAGTTGTACATGTGCAATACTGGAACAGAAAGATACTTGAAAGTTTTACTGCATCACATTTTATCCACTACTTAGAAAAATCACACAGATTTTTTTCTTGAAGAAAGAGCTGTGGGCCACCTCCCATTATATTTCAACAATGTTTTTCTTCATTCAAAGGAGAAAACTTAATAAAAACAAATTAAAATTTTTTTTTGTTCTCACGGTACTGCTACCTCTTGAAAAGCTTATCCTGCAGGTACTACAGCAATATTTTAACTTTGACAGCTGCTCTGTTGAGACATTACTACTGATAAAACAAAGCTTTGTCACGCCAGCTTCAGTACAACAGCAATGCAGCCACACATCAGCCAGAGAAGAGCAAAGGATAATATGCGATGCATCGCTCTTGCATAACTTGTTTACCAAAAGTCCTACTGCAATGATGGTGAAGACCAGCAGAAGCATCGAGATATGTTGATGAAGTTAATCTAATGAATGGATGAATGTTTAAGAACACCACACAACTTACTTTAAACTAGAGTATATTCTTTACACATGCAAGTCATGCAGGCACTGCTAATGCTTAGCAAACTACAAACAAAAAAATACTGCTTTATCTATTTCCAATAATATTTTCATTTGCATAACAACATAGAGTGCGCTCCCCTCCGGCCTGCCCCTCTCTCTGCTTGCACATGGGATTTCAAGAATATACCCATCATGTGGTATCAGTGTAGGTCTGTTAAGCAACACAAGCTTTTTTTTTTTTTAATGGAAACTATTATGTCTTTCTAAATAAATACTAGAATAAATCAGTTGAACAAGGAAATACTTGTGATGAAAAAGCAACTGCAGAGATATGGAGCATTTAAAGGGAGCAGGGACTAAAACCTGTTTAAAACAGTGTCACTTTAATATAGGAAAAGCGGAAAACAAAATAAAGGCCAGCAACCTAGGTTCAGGAACTCCACCTTGTTTACAGACTGTACACAACCAATACGCAAACTAAAATACTGGGATGTCTTCTGCCAGTTCCCTCACATTCTTAGCATTGATTTCTTTCTGAGACCACACATACTATAAACAATCCAAAGGATAGCGCCTTCTGGTTTGAAACAATCTGGTAGTGAAGAAAGTCTAGTGGGGAAAGTCTGACAAACATAGCGACCTTTACCACTACTAAATCTTCACATGGTGTATAGGAAGAGCACACTGAGCGTCAAGAGAGCTCCTGTAAAGAGGTATTTACTGCCAAATCTCACTAGATTATGGAAGAAAAACCTGTGTCTACTATAACTGTTTTGTACTGAGATATGTACAATATTTACCAACAAGCAGCAAATGAGCTGAACATGTTCCTCTTAAAGTAATCCATCAATAGCACAAACTAGATTCTGCTTAAGTTTCAAAGAAATGACATCTTGCATATCATTGCACTCACCCTTAGTTGTTCTCTTTCACAATTCATCTGTTGCTTTGAACTCTGCAAGGGGAAAACAAGAAACAAAAAACAACTTTGAAAGCATAGCATTCTTGCGACAACAAAGCTGCTAGCTCTACATGCCTTACACGAATAAATATTAGAAACACAGCTGAGTCTAAACACAATATTGTATTGTGGATCTAGATAAAATCATTACTGCAAAAAAGTAGTATTTTTTCACTTATTATTTTACATTTACAATGGTCAAAAGGAAATGAACAACAGAACCCACCACAAGTCTGAAGTACAAAAGCATTTCTGAGATTTTAAAGATCTCATTTGCAGTTCAGTTCAGGAAGCAGCTTTCTCTTTTTCTATTTTATCACCAGTCTGAGTTATATTTCTGAATATCCCACTACTATGATACCATGATATATTCACAGCACACCTTAGAAATAAAGATACAGAAGCTTCAAGAATTGATAAAACACATTTCTATGACAACTTGCAGTTCTGATGTGGTATAAAAATAACTCTGAGGAAGACTTGATTCCAATGCATTTTTTTTTTCCACACTTTGTCTTTATGCTCTTCCAGGTTTGCGAGAAACACTCTCAGAGTGCGAGAGCTGGTTGCTGAGCAAGACCTCACTACCAAGTACCGGCAGACAGGAGTCACCAGTCAATGACAGCACAATGTGTGAAGTCACCCTTCTGCCAAAAAGAAAGGGGCTCATCTAGAAAGAGCACAGGATACAGAGCAGCAGCACTGAAACGCCCAGGTCTTGATTTGCTTTCCAGCCCCGTGGTTTCTAACTCAGTCCTGCCTCTGGGACCTCTTGCACAAAACTGTACAAGCTTAGCTCAGGTGCACAGGAAGGCAATCAGATGTTGACTTGTCCAACCTGGGTGAGAGGGTTTTTTCCTTGGTTGGGTTTTGTTTTGTTTTTAAAATAATTTTAGAATCCTTTTAGAATCATTAGTGAGTATCATTAACATTGAAAGTGTAATTGCTGCTGTTTCTGTACTTAACATACATGGCAAACACGATTCACAAAACATGAAAAACAAATCCGATGCAATGTTTTTTGAGGATATTTTCAGAGGTTCAGAGCACACTTTTCACTACTTTGTACTTACAAAAAGCTAAAACAGGAACAAACACCCATTTGTGTGAGACATTTTCACTCTGTTGTGATGGCAAAAAGGGGAACTTCTCAGGCAAAGGTAAGTTACCCACGAAAGAATGAAACTGCCAGCCCATTTTTCAACACAGAAAAATGAGTCCTAATAAAGAAGTTACAAGCTAAGTCCTCTGTATACACAGCAGAAGTTTTACAACAAAGTCCCTGTACAAAAATACAAATCTGACAGCAACAAGTGCTCTGCTGATACTTTTCTTGAAGTTCTCTAGCAGGGAACGAAAGGGAAAGCGATTCTGCCTAAGTCTATTTACAATCTTCCCCTAAAGAGTAAAATTAAGTAGAGATAAAGTGACTCTCTCTTGCAGACTAATGATTCCATTTTTCAAAGGTCAGACCTTCACACCATTTATAAATTACTTTAAGATTATATTAATCTGCGCTACAAGTGTACTTACATATGTCTCGAGTTAATTTTAGATCTGAATCTGCTCTAGATGCATCTATTCACTTTGTTTATAAAAAACAAGTCTGAAGTGAGTTTGGGGGTTTTTGTCAGTTTTGTCTGGGTTTTATTACTGTTATTATTTAGGTTTTCTCTGTGTAAGCCTCCACACCAGCGATTTTAACTCCCATTTTCAGAAGAAAATATTAGTTGAAATGTGAATAATTGTACTTTTAGACAATGGTCCTACACATGGTAAAACAAACAAGTTTAGTATCACAACCATCTAAAGTTACCCACCCTAACTGTAGGATACATTCTATAAACATAGCACTACCTATCTCCTAAGCAGCCATAACACAAGACAGGTATCACAGATATCACTGTGTGTTTTTCATAGATAAATGGGTGCACAAAGAAATGAAGAAAGCAATTTGCCAAACGAACAGCACATACACTCCACTTAGCAAGCTGAACAACAACCAGAATGATTTGTCTTTATATTATTTCACTGGTCAGCTGCTTTGGATAAGGCTGCCAAGTCTTACATTCTATAATTTGTGGTTTAGCTGTACCAGCTGTTTTTCTAGAAAAAATGTTCAACCTCTACCATTAATTTTAGTGTTTTTCAGGGCACTCTTCAGGCGTTAAAAAAAAAAAAAAAAGAAGAAAACTGAACAAACAACATGGAACTGAAGAAAACAAGGTGAAAAAAGGAGAACATAATAGAACATGTGGTGCATTACAGATTGCTGGACTACTGTGATTACTTTTTATTTACTTCAGTGCATTTTTCTTTTCCATCTCATGTCAAATTTGCCTGTTTCCTCCAGTCAAGATGCCTACAGAGCACAACTTGTGCCACAGAGGTATTTTCCATAACTTGCCTGCAGAACATAGAACTGCAATCTTTGTAGGTATTATGTGCTACTCATACTTCAGTAGTAATAATAATAATAATTTTTAAAGCTTCAGAAGAAGCCAAAAATGTAATCATGTAGAAAAGATGTTCAGCATAGAAATCAACAGAGATAAAGGTTATTCAAAATGCTGCCGTAAATTGCATTGTTACTTAAGAAACAAAGCCCATCAGATTTACATTTGCTTTCCAGCCGTGGGATATGGAATTAGATAATCCTTCCATCCCATCTATAACGTGTTTATCCTCCAATTTTCCTACCTTTGTACTGCACAGTCATACATGTCTGAAGTTTCGTCTCATAAAATACATAAACAAGGGGAGCCTTACAATTCTTCCCATTTCATCCACCTTATCACCTTGGGGGGCATGGACATGCTGACTGCACATTTAGGTAAACTATGGAGAGACTTTGTTTATTCCACAGCAGCCGCAAACTATTCTACAGTATTAGTTTTGGCTCTTCTGGCATGATTGTGAAGAGTCTTTTGGAAAGACTTTCTGAAATTTGTATTTACTGTTTTACCTCCATTTAGATATAGTGGAAAACAGATTCAAAAGAATGTGTTGTCCTCTTCCCCATGGGATGAAACTTGTGGCTCTGACCTCACAGTATCTGCATAGCTTTACATGCATTCTGCCTTCAGACAGAAAGGTGACAAAGGTGGTTAAAGATAAGGGAATAGATCTAGACAGGAACAAGACGACCAGAATACTTCAGCCTGGAAAAGAGATGTCTGGGAGGAAGTGTCCCTGAAATCATAAATAACATGGAGATGGAAAAGCTAGAATGATTGCTTCAAAAAAACCCTAGATAGCAACAAATGAAAATAATAGGAGGCCAGTTCAAACTAAGTAAATTAAAGATGAATCTTCATACAATGTGTAAATGAAGGAGTAGGTGCTGTGGATTAAAAAAACCAAACCAACAATCAGGCTAAAGGAGCTTGCTTTGCTCCCCTCTTCCATAACCATGCAGAAAGATGGTATCTTGCACTTACAGACCTCCGGCCTGGCACAGAACAGTTGGCTTCATGTATGCTAATAATATAAACGTGCAGGCTTCCAATAACACTGAGGGGAATTTCACAATGGAAGAAAGGCAAAATTAGTAAAAAATAAAAAAAGTGCATCAAGCATTTGTAAAGTGGAGCAAAGGTTATAGTTATTAACTGTTTCAGCAGATCATTAGTTCTGTGTTTTAATTAGGCACATATGAGGCTATCTGCTACAGTCATTGTAAACATAAAATTGACAAACATCTAACGTTACAGAAACCAGAACAGGAAATGTCATTTAAGATTGAAAATAAGTATTTATGAACAGTGGGAGAATACAATAGAGAGGCAAAGAGTGAGTAAGAACAAAGATGTACAAGTCAGGAGAGGGAAGCTGTATCTTAGCATCCAACTGCTACCCCACACCTGCCAGCAAAACAAATAGAACAAAATGTATTTTAAACAGCTTTCATATGAATGTGAGAGTTGTATTTTAAAGTATATTTTGACTCAATCTACCACCACATCCATGGTGTTCTGTTTACTAAAAGAAACGGAGGAAAACAACAGGGGCAATACGCAGAACACCCCAATGGCAGCAATCTCCTTTGTTCACAGTTCAGCACACGGCTGATTCCAAACTGTGTGTTTAGCTATGGCAACAAAATCCATTTCAGTGATGGCTTCTCTCAGAGAGTGAACTTCCGCATAGAGAGCTCCCTCATCACCCTTCATACCAGAACCTTTCCAGACCAAAAGCAGCAAGGCTCAGGGATAACGCACTATTAGGATGAGATTAAAAATTAAAAATGAAATAAACCAAGCTTACCTTAATGAAAAAATATTCTTCATAGTTTAAACAATGATGCCATCTATCTACCTGTCTGTCTATCTCTCTACCTATTTATCAGTTCAAGTTTATTAAAACACATCTGGGAAAGGCTCATTTGGGCACAAGCTGCTTTCTGTGCAGCTAACCAGTGCCAAATTTGCTCTCTCCTTTTGTCTTTTTTGCTATCTGTGCCAGTGTAAGAGAAACATCCTGGCAGTACTAAGCACTTAAGAGAACACATAAATAATGCATTTACAATATGTAAACCTGTACAGATAAATAAGAAAAAACTGAAAGCCATAACATATTTAATTAATGATCAAAAGACCTTAGAAGCAAACCTTGTACACATCCTGCAATTTTAAATACAGTGCTTCTCAATCCTGAATTTACTTCATTATATCTCTGGATTGAACCATAGGCAATGAACTATTTATTTCTTTTAGTTCAAGACTGCATGAATAACCTGGTCAATATGCTGGGTGTCATTATGTCAAGCGCTCACACACTAGAGTTCAGTGGAAGAATGCCTAAAATATTGATTCTCTTTAAAGGATTTCATCAAGAAAAAAATTTTAAAGAGCTTGAACAACAGTTCAAGACTACAGGTCTTTTTCTAAGACAACAGTCTCATAAGACGCTCCTGCTGTCAGGCTCCATCATTTTAAACAAAAAAAGACCCTTTGGAAATACTATGCAAGCTGCTGGAGTCATTCTCTGGTGAGTTCATGAACATGAACAGAACAGGGAAGTATGTTTTCTTTTCTTTAAATAACAGTGGCAGGTGGGACACTTTTAAAGAGCTTTTAAATGTATTTATCAGTCATCCACTCTTCCTAAGGACGTGCAAATCCAGACATTGTAGGACTGTAGCTAAGACTATACCTTTTTCAGTACAGCATTGCATGTGCCTGAGAATGTTTCCCTGATACAGATTTGGACATTTTCAGGTCACCCCGAAATCCATTAGATAAGACGCAAACATACAGATACGTATAAACAGATACACCTCACGGCCTCTCCAATCCAAAACCCTGAATTACTACGAAACTGCATAACAGTTTAATCAGCGGTTGCCACCACATACGTACTGAAAAGACGACCAGCATTTTAGCACTTTTTAAAAAAATGTAGTAGAAAGCAAGCCCTAGGAAGAAACAGAAACACAAATGGAAAATAGGAACCCCTCCCAATGGATGCAATGGACAGACTGAGGCAGCAGTATTACTCAAATTGATATGGAATACCAACAGTCCACCTGGGGAGGTTTTTTTACTGCCCAGCTATTTAAGTGTCATTTTAAAGAAAGGGTGTAAGTGATGGGGCAAACAGAACAATACGATAGTGACAGGGTCAGTTACAGAAATACTGCTTAAAATGTAAAATAAAAAACATTTTTGTTACAGTACAATATTCCCAAATATTTGTTTTGCATTTATAAATTCAAAATACTTTCAGGATTGAGAAGGTCATCTGAAATGGAGCACACTCCTAGTTGCTGCAAGACAGCAAATGAAAAGCTGAAGTCTTTTATATTCTAGATATTTTACCATCAACAAACATTTGTGGTAAATGGACTTCGCCTGTGTTCTGGAAATCATCTTATTTCCAGTAAGCAGCCACACTGCAATTACTGACCCATGATTTTCTGTGCAGCTAAAGAAGCCTGCTCTAACAGTGGTTCCAGGAAATACCCTCCAACATTTCTGTCTTTCTTCTTCCCCCTCAAAAAAGACAATGCAAACACGATGACCTGTGTTGTACCAATATGCCTTTTCGCATTAGGGAAGGATAGTTTACAGTCAATATCTACATACGAACTGTGAGGCAGGAGTCTCAGATGCGAGACTGGGCACTGACCACAGTCACAGCACTTTCACCAGAATGCAATTACACGACTAGTAATTGCTTATTTATCTGATTAAGGTCTTATATTTCTCCTCATTTACAGATAAACAGCTGAAATAAACCCACAGATTACTCCGTCAGTCACACTAGACTAGACATCACTAGATACTACGAGACAGTCCATACCATTTCATAGTATTTGCAAAATCCATCTATCAGTGTTTCCTCTCATTAGATACTCACCCGACTGTAAAAATCGCCTTCTCTCAAAAATGAAATGCTTGGGTGTTTTCCTTGCCATGTTGCACAAAAATGCTGTGCTGCTCAAGGAGATACACCATGCACTGCTGTCTGGCGTACTTCACATGGAAACAGTCATTTCCCTTACATTATTTTATTACATACTATTTTTCTTTATCTCCTTGCCCTACAGAATTTAGAAGAAATGATGCTTCAAGTTACTTAATATGTGGAAAGAGTTATATAAGCTTGTACATAAAGGTCCAAATAAAGTTGGGTATTAATTTAAAATGGCTGTTCAGTACTTCATGTGAAAACCCAAAACACAAATGAAGAAACAAGGTCCGTCCCAAGAGCTCACAGTGCCACAAAGTAGAGCCTGAGGTGCTCAAACACAGAAGACTCATTAAAAATATCAGTAACTGCATAAACGTATAGGATGATTTCAACTGGAAGGGGAGTTTCCAGTGCCTTTGGTAGTGACTTATAGCATCATCAAGAGGCTTTCAAACATAAAATCAAGCTTATTTCTTCCTCAAGGAGTACCTTAGGCCATCCTCCTCTTCTTCTATGAGCTGCTTACATTTTTTTCTATACATGACTCCTGAAAGCCCCCAGACAATGAAAAGAGCCTAATGAGATGATACTGTGCTGAAAACCTATAGACTTTTTGTGTACATTGTGTTACAAATACAAAGGGATACAGAGTGCCTATGCCTATGCAAATTTTTTCCAGAACAGAGCGCTTCGGATTTCTCTTAGCTAGGTATGTGTGTTTGCACGCACAGAATTTTAATTTCACGGGGTTTTATTACAACCATCAGTTATCATGCTATAGCAGTAGCTAGAGGGACTGATTTATTCTCAAACGCCCTTGGCTGGGTATTGTATATGGACTAGCGCTGCTGTCATAAATTTGGGTGAAGAACTGTCTACAATTCTGTGCGTAATACTAAGCAGAGTTAAGGTTTCAAGTGTCACATACAAGTGGGTTTATTTCTACTGAAAGAAAGAGGCAATTATTATGGCCCATTGAGCTCAGATTAAGCATTTCCATCAAAAAAAGAAAAAGAACCTAGTGCTACAATCTTTGTAAAGCTGTAAATGCAAATGGGAACCATCTCATCTTCCATAAAAAATAATCTATGGTTTTATAGGCATTTCTCCCTCTCCTTTTCCTCTTATCCTCAAATTAGCAAAACCTTTCAAACAGGATAATTTTATTGAGACAAAAAAAGTAGAAAACTTCCAAAAATAGAATAGAAACACTGTAAAAAAAATAATATATTAAAACAATTTGTAGACAATTATTTCCCTGTGCAAAATGGCTCCTTTAATCAACTGAGAAACCCCAAACTCCAGTTTTCACCTTTTCTTGGCCTCAGGCTAAGAGGTGTTTTTTCAGTATGATTACCCATACTGCTTGATCAACATTGTTACCTGGCAAATATAGTTTTTTGGCTGTTCAGGGCTTTTTTTAGGCTTTTTTTTGTTGGATTTATTTTTTTTTGATTGCTTTATTTGAACAGCCTTAGTTATACGCCCAAAGCGTGCTGCAGATCACAAAGATACCGACGTCACTGAATTTGCCTTTGGCTCCCTGCGTGCGTTCAATGAAACTCGTGCTGCAGCACAGACTGGAAGCTCTTTGTTTTCTGATAGCCCTCTAAGCAAAAGGCCTTCAATGTGGCCTAACTCCAGCCAGCATCACAGCTTTTCCCATGCTCCCACATCGTATCTTGTTACCTAAGTAGTTCCCTGTTTTTTCATAAAAAGTTGAGGAACTGTGGGTCTCTGGTACGCCATGAGATTTACCAGGAAGACAAAAACTGGTCTGGATTTATTTTGCATCTACTCTATGTGACTAATCCTTGGACATTAATGGGCACAAAATGAGGCACAGGAAGTTCCGTCTGAACATGAGGAAGAACTTCTTCCCTCTGAGGGTGACAGAGCACTGGCACAGGCTGCCCAGGGAGGCTGTGGAGTCTCCTTCTCTGGAGATATTCAAGACC
>Ga0065711_1035417_pt1 | contig 22358 bp, 14 predicted proteins | sample Hoacrofraction12_FD_59098 | JGI IMG/M metagenome (GOLD analysis project Ga0065711, IMG submission 59098) | Hoatzin crop microbial communities from Cojedes, Venezuela - Epithelial fraction 12 v2 (version 2) | ecosystem: Host-associated > Birds > Digestive system > Esophagus > Crop | place... | reverse complement strand
TCACAGGGTATGGAACACCGGGCTCTGTTTGGCCAGGTGGGGTCAGCCCCCACCCCCCGGCTGTGCCCCTTCCTGGAGTCCGGTGAAAATTAACCCTGTCCTGGCCAAACCCAGGACAAGAAGTTACTGGTGGAAAGATTGGGGGGGCGGGGCGGGCAGGCCAGAGAATACAAAGTAAGAACAGCAAAATAACTGCTCTTCATATCTACCTGTTGATCCTGCATCAAAGTTTGACAAATGCTGACACTAAATTCGTGCTGTTTCTTCAACTGATTGATCTGCTCTTGCCATTGTTCCTTTTCTTCCACATATGAAAGGTCGGACATCCACCGAAGGTTTTCCTGACGTCGCATACTTATGTTTTGCTGTTGCCTGGCCTTAGACGACGGGCGATAATTCCCATCTGCTGAAAGAGGACGGCAATTTTTCCACCTGAGTGGGGAAAAAATGAAGAATGAGGACAAACGCTGACACTTCAAACAACTTTTTCTAATGATAGTGCCATTATTCAAATTATGTTTCAGTTGTATGTCAACGACTCACTTGGCACAGGTCATTTCAGCATGCCAGCTAAACACCCATGCGATTTTGTCAATCCAACATTACCCTGAACAACTGGAAAACAACAGCCACCCAACTGACAACCACTGTCAAAAAAGAATTACAAAGGATGTTTCTGGATCTTGTTTTCAGTATCATCCATTACTAATATGGGATGTGTACTCACATGAAAACAGAAGCCACCAATGTAATACACTTAGAATTACGAGGCCCAGCTCCTGACTAGAAGACCACTATTTAGTAAAAGTATGTTGGTATCAAAACCAGGGAAAAGTCAACTGAAGAGATAAATATATATTTCTTTTAGTGTCACATCCTCATTTAATCACAAAAAGCTTATTAAGGAAATCAATCAGCTAAGCAGGAGTTAAAACTATTCACGTTAATTCAAAAATTTAATAAGAAACAGTTTTCAAAGCTGCAAAAGCCAACAATTTGAAAGTGAAAATTTCAGAGTTAGTTTAATTCTCTGAATTTCTTTTTTTGAAGAGACTGATCAATATAATTGCAAAAATTTCGTATAGGTTATCTTTTAAGCTGATTAAAACATGAGAACATATGGAGCTACTGCAACACAACTGGAGAGCTCAATGGCAGACACTTAACATGACTGAAAACAGAAGAAATAATCAAACCAGTTGCACACATTGCAGCTACAGAGACTCAGACAAGAAAGTGCCACTGCACATAGTGCAAGCAGAAAGTAATTTCACTTTAGTGTAAAAGAATGCCTTGTAGTTAACGTAACGTGTCTTCCACCTCTTCCAAACACACTCTGGCAAGCATCAGATCAGCAAGTAATGCCACTAACCTCTCCTTGTTTTCTTTAACAAAATACGCATTGTCTGGTACGTTGTTATTTGGATAAACAGAGAAACTGTCATTCAAACTTGATGCGTCTTCTTCCTCTTCTTCTGCCTGACCAACTCCATCAGAGAGGTAACCGTCTTCATCTCCATCCTCTTCATCTAGTGCACACTGGGTAGAACCTCCCCAGGTAGCCATTGTCCTAGTCAACATTGGATAACAAAAATAAGGGGACGTTTGGGAAGAAAGAAGTATTTTTTGTTGCTTATGACTAATTACTACAACAATCTGTTGACAATTACAAGACTGTCTAACTTCAATTAATCAAGCTGCACCAAAATTAATTTAAACATTACCTCACCAATGCAAAATGAAACTAATATTCTTCTGATACTGGGGCAGTTCAATAAAATTACTTACTGTTTTGGAAGATTATTACTTTGTTACAAATGGTGTCGAGATGAAGAAAAATTACTCTGAGCATTTGGCATTTTCCAAACACTCTCCTTTCCTTGGGCAATTTTTCACCATTTATGGAGCAGGGGAGAGTAAATATGCTGGGAAGACCCACAAAACTGGCAAGCTGCCAACTACCAGTCACTTTAGGTGAAGAAGTCAAGAAATTAATTTACTGTTCTGTTCTATCACCACATTCAGTGCTCAGATGAAAACAGGGAACTGTCCCAAGACTGACATCTCACTAACAACAGAAGCGCCCACTGACTAACACAGAGTGACTCGTGTTCTTACTTTTCAGTCCTGCTCTGCTGTGGAGTACGTTGAGCTTCTGAGCCTTCACTTTTAACAGATGCAGCAACAGTAGATATTGTTTCTGCAAGCTCTCTCCTCCTCTGATGTTCAGCCATTAAAGCTTCAAGTTGCTTTCTTCTCTGTCGTAATTCTTCTCTTAAAATCTCATGTCTTCTCATCTCAGACCATAACTGTTTGCAGTAAAATGGAAGACATTAGAATATAAACAAAATAAATACACTAAAGCACATTAAAAATTAAAATTCCAGCCTTTGATACTATACCAATACCTTTTTGTTCAGGCATTGGTATTACACTGGAACTGAAGTTACAGTACAAAAAAGCTGCAAAATACAGCCCATATTTACTATTTATCCCAAATACTGCAAAATCTAAGAAAGTAGTTGGACATTACAGGACAGAATTTTCTAAGAAAACCAGCACATGTTTCACTCAAGACTGGTTTTCTCACATAATTCAGACATTATTAGTTAATAAGTCTGACAGAATACTACCGTCTGGAGAAATACGAAAACTGAGCCAAGAACTTCTCGATAACTAAGTAGAGTATACAATGAAAAGATTTTCTGCAACCTGCAGAAACTTCAAGTTCAGTGCACGTTTGAACAAGATTTAAGGAAGCCATGATTTACAAAGCAGAGCACATGTGGAAAAGGTACAGGTAGAATGAGGCCTGTATCTGCCTTAAATTAGATACAGTGAAGGCATAAATGGCAAGATACTTTTCTAAACATGTAAACAGCTTTATCGTAATAGCGTAACATGTAGAAACAATTGTGTGAGCTAGACTAGAAAACGCAGACTTAAGAGACAGGCAAGTGACAATGCACTCAAACCTGAAATCAGCTGAAGTAGTTGGTGGTGCTGGAGCTAAGAAGTTGTCCAACAAAGATCCATACATATCCTGATAATTAATAACTCAACCTGCTTGTAGAATGTTAGCAATTGCATCGGCACATTCATTTTAGAGACAGTTTCTTTTCAGCAGGAAGAATTCAGACCTTTTATTTAGTCAGAAGAGACAAGCTGTCCTATAATGCTTATTTGGAAGATGCCAAAGTTCTGAAATTCTCTTCTTCGAAAAGGAAAATTTGGCTTTTAAGGACAACAGTACAGGCACTACCCAATCAGCCTCACCTAAACTGTTTAAGGAAAATTTACAAGAATGCTGATGCAACTCACAGAAAGTCTACTAAAAAAAGGTGGGTTTTTAGATATTTGTTTCTAATGTCTAGTCTAGGCAGCAGACACTTTTCATCACATCTCTCTCCATGCCTACAAATGCTAGCACAATTTTCAGAAAGACTAAGTAATATCCAGATCATTATTGAAGATGTGAATTTGGGGGGAAAAAGGGAAGTAAGATGTGTAGAAGATAAACGAAGTTTCAAATACTGCCATCATTTTCTTCACGGATGACTTGCCTGTGGTATACACTACCAAATGTTCACAGTACAGATTCAAAATTCATTCAACTTCACATCACTATTTGGCAACAACAGCCACATTTGGGGAAAGACCTCTTGCCAGTTCAGGTCAATATTTACTACTTTCATTTCTGAAAACAAAGAATTTATCCACATCTTGTTAAAATGGCTACTACTTCACTCCCTGCGCCAAGTACTTCAAAATGCGTCCAAGTTATCTAGAACATTATTCCTTTTTAAACCTTTTCAAAGTCACAGAATATCAAGTATGAAATACCTCATTGCCTACTGGTACAGACTCATCAAACTCCAGTAAAGGCTTGCCAGCTGTGTCACACTCGTTCATGGCCGGAGTTGAGGTCGCTGGTGAAGGCTGCCCATTGGCTGGGCAGTTACCCAGGCCAGCTGACAACTGAAAGAGAAAGCAAAATGGCAAAACAGAGTACACCAGCTTTCTAAAACTTACCTGCTGTTAAAAGCCAACACAGCTCAGGCTTTATGAGACAGAATTAGTAATCGGTGAAAAGGGATTTTCGAATCAAAGCTAAATACTTATTTCAGAACCTAGACAGGAATCAAAAAACCTTATTTTTATGTGATCTAGTATTACATAATGCTGTGTATGCACAGTACTGATAATTTACTGCTCACCTCATAGGAAAAAAGTTCATCTTCAAAGGGTATGAGAAACAGTACAGCACCATGCAGCTCAGTCTGAATACAACAGAGTGTTGATCGTGCTTACAAGACACAGTATTATTTCAAAATACCAGACCCTACAAATGACTACAAAGAGGAGTGAAGATGCAGTGACTGGCAGGTAAGAACAGATAAATTTCAATTTTAAAAATAAGGTAGAAGGTTCTCTAACTTTGAAGCCTTTAAATCAAGTTTTTTGAGGACAAACTACGGTGATGACTAGAGCTTCATACAGCAATCACTGAGCAAGAACTTACAGTGGAATGAGATAACCAGAGCTCTCCTCTACAAAGTCCAGCTGCTTACAGTATACAAGTATTATGAATTTAAAGTCTTTTTCCAATTTTTATAGTGAAAAAATGGTGTGAAAGGTATTTTATGTTTTGTGGCTCAACAGCTTAAAAGAAGCAAAGAAATACATTCTACCTACTTGAAGGTCAGGACAAGCTTTCTGTAACACTTGAATTTTTTCTTGAATTTCAATCAGTTTTTTCCTTTCTTCTTGTAACTGCTTGAGCTCCTGCTGCTGCTGCTGAAGTTTAGCTTCATAAAACTTCTCTCTGTGTAAACAAGTTATACGCATATCACTTAGCAAGAAGTTGCCTAAAGCATGATTCTGCTATCCTTTAACAAAGGCATACCTTGCTTTTTCATTTAGTCCTACATCTTTTTGTAACTTGTTAGCACTAGCTCGGACATTGTTTGGTTGTTGCTTTGTCTCTTCCATCTCGCCCAAAAACAAGTCATCAATATTGGATGCATTTGCAATTGTTGCTTGAGGTTCTGGATCATCATCCTGAAAGGATGTCAGAAAGGCAGTTAGACTATTTTCAAGTTGTTACACAAAACGTAACAAGTTTAGTCTGTCTAACTAATTTTTCAAAACTAAACAGTCCGAATAGCTTTATCTTTAGTTCAGATCATAAACCGAGAAATCATCATCTTCATGGCATCACATCTCTAAGATATATTAAGTTCACGAGAGAGTATTACATTTATAAACCTCACACTATGGAAACTTCCACTACAAATGCAAAAGAACGTGCCTCATTCTGGAAGCATAAACAACTTGAATTGTATTTTATGCCTACAACTGAGCAGACAGAAACACACAGGCATGTCAAGAAACAAAGGGGGAAGTGAAAAGAGGAACAGAAGGAGACTGAGGTGAACAAGACTGCTTAATTACTGTAGCCATGAAGTTAAATATTACTGTTAACAGCTTAAAAGAAAAACAAAACTACAAAACTTTTTAGAAACAAAACTGAAAGTTTGTTTTAAAATATTTTAGAAACACTCTTCTGCATGGTTGTCTATTCCGCTTTTCCTGTTTTCATAATTTTTGTATATTCAGTTCTCAGCTTAAATTGAAAATATTAAAGCTGTAGCCATTGCTTCTTTTGTTTTCCAACATGATCGTTCTTAATACAGACCTTGGGGAACAGGAAAGATCATCATCAGTGACCAAGTATGACACAGCTACACAGACCTACAGTACCATTACAAACTAAAATAGGGCAGATTTAGATTCGATATTTGGAAGAAATTCTTCACCATGAGGGTGGTGAAACACTGGCACAGTTGCCCAGAGCAGCTGTGGCTGTCCCCTCCCTGGCAGTGTTCAAGGCCAGGCTGGATGGAGCTCTGAACAACCTGGTCTGGTGGAAGGTGTCCTCGCCCATGGCAGGGGGGTTGGAACGAGATGATCCTTCAGGTCCTTTCCAACCCAAACCATTCTATGTTTCTATGATTACTGAGTACATACAGATACAAGCCTTGCAAATATGAAGGAAAGATTGAAGACATGACAGTAATTAGGTTATTTATTGAGGAAGCTGCCCTCACCATCTCTAATTCTGATTTATACCACTGTACAGTTAACATCTCTCTAGTGATGATAAAAACCAATAACGAATGCTATATTTTTGTGCACAGATGCACATTCATAGAATACCTGCACCATAGCAGCAAGGTTTTGTAACTGTCTAAGTTTCTGTTTTGCAGCTATAAGCCTATTGATCTTCTGCTCAAACTCAGCATCTCCAGCAACATCACCCAGGCTGCTTCTGTGACTAGATACAGAATCTTCACTAACTCTGTCTTCTTCCACTTCATCATCTTCACCTTGGGGTAGGTCGGTATCTTTGTCGTCCTCCCTATTATGACAGTCTGGAGTCGGGGAGAGGAGGAAACAAAACAGTACCAATGACACATCTGTGAACTTCTGAAGTCCACCGTAATTGCTGGACATAAGAAAAATATCAGCTTAATCATTAGACTCTCGAGCATTTTGCTTAAACACAGTTCTCCCAAATTCTGTGCCGCTATCAGAATTATTTACACTAAGACTCAAAATTATTAGAAGACCTTAGAACATACCTAGAGTAGAAGACATTTTTAGAGTCCTTATATTAGCAGCAGATCGGTTATTTATTTCACAGTCTGTGTTAAGATGTCTTCCATCTCTGTTATTAGTCCCACACTGCACATTGGAGTTGCTATTGATTTCACTCCAACTACTGATTCCTTGAGGGTTTCTAGAGTGAAATACATTACTTCCATTAACTTTTTAAGAACTGATATAGACGGAATTTTACTTCAGCCATTTTATTAACTAGCTTTTTACAGGAACGTTTCCTGACCTTTTAAAAAAGAAAAATCAACCCCATATAAAATCAGTCCAAACATTTGGAATTTCTCAGTATCTGTCTCTCCAACAGTTTAGACTTTTTTTTACACAAAAAAGCAGCTATGAATTATCCCCTTCTAGATCTACAACAATACAAGAGGCTTTCAAGGTATATGTCTATATTATAAAAGGTTTACATGATTCATAGCTAAATAAGTATTCACTTCTGCACAGTGAAGATCCTTGATGCACACGGTTCCCCTGTTAGACTATAGCTCTAAATGCCTTTCTAAACTCCAGATTTATTTTATTCCAGTTCTCTAGTCTAGGCCTGTTAACCTTCTAGTGGAATTCCATACACATCATTCAGTGCTTAAACCCCCAGGAATTACAGACTTTGAAGTCTTTTATAGTCATTTTCTAAATGTCTAATCTATTCTACATTTGCCATATAAATAAGTTACCAAGCACAAGATTATTATCAATTATCTGCATAAGAAATCTACTTAAAATTAAAAACTTTGGAAGGTTAATGCAATCACAGAATTAAGTTGCTTCTGGTTGACTGAAATAATGTATTGTTTCAGGAAACCTGTAACAAAATAGCTAACAAAGATTTAGGATGACAAAAAATATGACAACCTAATATTTGTAACAGGCTGTGGATCCTCATGTTCAGAATCACTTTCTGATTCTTCTGTTTCTTCCTCTTCCTTCGTATTTTCATTCACAGCATCTGTCATCATATCAGATGTTTGCTCATAGTAGTGAACTAACTCGCGTAACTCATTCAGCCTCTTGCGAACTTCATTTAACTTCCTGCAGAGAGACAAAAAGAATATGCGAGGTGTTCTGTCATATTAATCAAACCTACGCAGAGGTGAAAAGTACGTATGTCATCTATAGTTCTTAAAGTTTAGTGCCATTTTCCTAGCTGTAAGAACCTTATTCTTGAAGCTCTGAACTCATTTACTGTCTTAGACCATTAATAAATGGTCTATAATACTAAATTAAGTAGATTAAAATATGAAAAATCTTTTCTTAACACATACATTATTAAAACAGTAACACTCAAAATCCCTAAAGCACCTTATGAAAAAAAAAATTAAAGAACTTTTACTGAAGCTTTTCTGTCGGATTTAGGTTGTCATCCTCTTCACTCTCATTCTGAGAAACCAGGGAATCAGGAGGATAGGGAGCAGACGCCATGCTATTTGATTCGCCATTGACAACAGTTACTATGCCTACAGGACCAGAAGCAGCTGAAGTTGTACTTCTTTGATCAATGCTCCTTTGAGGAGAACCTGAAGCAGGAAAAACTACAGAAAAGAAATACAGCTCATAAGAACAATTTTCAAAAAGGAACTCACTTCACTGAATTGTATTAAAATTTAACTACAAAAAATATTACCAACAATTCAAATAGCAATTAATAACTTCCTCTCTTAGAAGAATAAAAGCTTTTGTCTTAAGTTTCATGCTATGCAATGTCAATAGGCAAGAGTAATAAGTAGCTTTTGTAAACAAGACTTCAGTCAGTTCCTTTTAGCTTTATCGAACTTCAGAAATGCAAGGTTTCATGCTGTGAATCTGCACACAGAGTTCTTCCAAGAGTTTATTTATGGCTGAATTGGGTTTTTTTGACATTTAACATTTCAACATGAGAAAAAAACATCATATCAATTTTTTCCTCTGCTAAGCTCTTGCCTCCATATGCTGTAGAACGTAGATTTGAGATTTCATGTTTGCTTTTTCCAGCTACATGAAATCATATCCAAATATGTTCATATTATATGCATGAAGTACATACAGAAAGATGGGGATAACTATTAAATCAGTCTGGCCTTCTCCAGGAGCACGCATCAAGTGCCTCATTTCTTCATGTTAACCAGAATATGCTGTGATCACCCCTCAGAAGTTTTCAGCTATAGAACAAACTTCAACAGTACAAAGCTGTTTCTAAAAATAGACAGCGAGAGCAGCAAGTAGGCCCACATCAAGACTTTAGGGAGAAGAAAAAGCTGTCTGAGGAACAGGCCAAAACACTAGACCATTCAGACAGTTAAGTTCCACTGGTATGGCCTATCATCAAAGTCCCTGCAACTGGTGCATGACAAAGTCTTTTGACAGTGGACAAGCAAACCCCGTAACACCACAGAGCTACTAACATCTGAAGTGCTGAGTACATAAATTCAGATGTACTGTAATAAAAATACAGGAAGTTGAAATTCATATGGTACAAACAAGTCAGATGTGTCACAGACAAGCCTTGAAGAAAAATATCCCGTCATCACATCCTCACATTAGTCAACTTTGAAAATATTATAAACCAGAGTGCTACTTGCAAAAACACTCATCATTACTTGTACAGCTCTCCATTAAGCCAGAAACTTATACAGCATTAAAAAACATTTACACAATATTGCCCCAGCACAGCTTTATCACCTGCATTTCATTAACTAGTTGCAAGTTGAAAGACCGTGTTACAAACATGCATGTTAAAAAAGTTGTATTCTTGAAAAGTTCCAATTCTGTCTATATTTACTTACAGGACGAGTTATTTAGGTGTTGGTCACGAAGCGTATGCAGTTCTCCTAACAGTTTGTCCATTTTTTGCTTTTTACCCTGCAACATTCGCATCTTGTTAAAAAGCTGCGCCTTCTCATCTGACAGGTGTTCGGACATGGAAGAGTTTCTGCTTTGCGAAATCTCTCTGGTAAGTGAGAGACTTTCCGCTTGCCTTCTATTGTCTGGCACAGACTGTGTCTAAAATGAGTAATTTCATTTTATTCAGAGTACTAAGAAAAAATCCAAAGAAATCGTAAGAAACAAAAAGCCCTCTTACAGGTTTGCTAGGCTCAACACCAGAACAAAGAACGTTATAAAGGGAAACCAATACTGAAAACTCTCTCATGATATCCCAATTATATACTGAGTTCATATATAATTACACTACAACATAGAAACTACTTATCTGGACTTTCATGGAAAACTGAGACAAGAAAGTATAGATCAGTCAGCTAATAACTCTTAAGAGCACAAAGACGCTGAGCTTTCAAGTTTGGGGGAACCCTAATTACTCCACTAGCAAATGCACACAAATAAGCAAGGCAAGCATTTAACTACACTGTTCAAAAGAACAAGAAACACAGACAATGGCAAAATTTATACAGTGCAGTCCAGGACTGACCTGAGAATCATGAAGCTGGTTGTGAAAGCGCTGAATTAAGTCATTCAATTCTTCATTCAGTTCTGAAGTAAGGCTTACTCCTGAAACACTACCTGTAGTCTCTGTTACAACTGGGCATGCAGAAGGAAGAAAAAATGTAAATACTTTTTCTCTAGTGATGAAATAAAGGCTATTTGATGAAAATGTTTGGTTTAACAAGAACACCAATATACTGCACCTCTTAAAATACAGCAATTATTTTTAACGTTGTGTCCTTCCCACCAACTTTACACTTGAAAGATTATTTCCATTACAGAAATACTAACAAGCCAACTCACAGCTCCTTTGTGAAGAACCATACAAAAGGACTTGATAAGTCTGTTCAGTGTTTTGCTAAAAAGCTCAGAGCAAAATGAAAATGACCAAATTGTCTAGGGTTGATGGAAACATTTTGCTTGTTAGAAACAATTGTTATTAATTAGTATAGCCAAACTAAGAACAGTTCATGTAATTTTACTTCCTTGAAATAATAAATTAACAGGATACTAAGCTTTCATCTTGGTATAAGCTGTAATCTTTACAGCTGCAAAAAGAGTCTTGGGGGTCTGTCCTTCAAAACGCTTTATGAGAGGAATACATTAAAAAGAAAGCTACGATATGGAATTGGCAGTTGAGAGATCCAAATAACTCTTTCTTTCTCCCCCAAAATGAACCAATACTTCATAAGAGAAATCAAGCAAAATATTATTTATTTTCCTCATAGATCATAACTTTGTTACCTGCACAATAAAAGTTTACTATTTTCAGATTTAAAAACATTTATTTTGCCCTATATTGAATTTGAATCCTTACATTTCCCAGCCTACAGTTCTGGCACATCTTTAAGTAAGTCAACACAAAGAGCAGTAAGAAACTTAAGAGTGACATAAGTGGAAATGTGAAACAAGCAAAAACAACACCAAAGAATTTTAAAAAATGAAATTCTAATTTGTCATAAGTAATTCTATTTTCTACCCACTTCATCTACCCACTCCTCATCAAGATGGAATTTTGTGTATCTGAGGAAAGAAGAGAGCGCAGATTCCATCACAGGCCTACTTCTGCTGAGCAGATAGGAGAAAAGCAATTACTGAAAACCGTTTAAGAAACAAGGAAACACCTTTTGAAGCCACTTGCTTCTCTTGCTCCTGTGGCAGCTTTCTAAAAGCTTTCTACCTACCAACTTCTCTGCTTCTCTTCCTACACTAAAATCTGGAGTTTTCTTAACTAGTTCCACCTTCTTCCCTATAGTCTATTAAATCAAGGACAGGAGAAAAAGCAGAAAGAGGAGCTCATCAGAACAAGGAACCTTAAAGAGAGACTTTTTGTAATATGGAGAATCCAATGCTCATATTTCTACAAATTAAGCTCTTTTAAATACGAAAACTAACTGTACTAAGAACTGCTATCTCATACACCCTCTAATCAAGCCTAACAGCAACTCTTATGGGGAAGAGTCATGGAACAGTAACACAGACTGAATTTGAACTTGCTCAGTGCAAAAACGTCATTCCCTACGACTGCACACATAACTGCACCCCATTTCCAAAGAAAACAGGATTTAGGGAGGGGGGGACAGGCAGGATGAGTTTCCAACAAAAGATAATTCACATGTCAACAGTCGAGAAATCAAGGACAACTGTCTCTCTTCTAAGATTGAACTCTTGAGAAAACAACTCTGTGGACAACCTTTAAGCAGACATCAAAAAGAAGTCTCTGTCTCAAAGATAATTCCTGAAAAGTTGGGAATATATGAAAATGAATTAGAAGAATGTTTTTAAACTGAAGGTTATAACATAATGGTGGTGCTCTACTATCAGAACCATGCTCCCAGTTTACATGCCATAGAATTTCAGAGTTCTTATTTTATATTTACTTATGCAAGTGTTATAGCAACCCCCTATTGGATAGATCATTAGCCTATAGCCAGGAGGATGCAAAATGGGAGAGAACACTCTGTGTGCTACACAGATTCTTTCCTCATAGGCCTGGGAGAGAATAGTCTGTATGCCATGCTCTGATTCTTTCCACAAGGGCCTGGTGCAATGATGGAGATGAGAGGCAGACTCATACTCTGATGTGGTAGACCAATTCGTACAAGAAAACCCCACACTTTTAGGATTTTACAAGTAAACCATAGAAATCTGCTGTGTGGTTTTTAACTGAGAAGCCATTTTACAATGTTACACTGTACTCTTCAGAAACAGAAGCCTTGCAGTAAAATTTTTTAAAAGTGCATTATAAAAAAAGATTTTTTTATGTGTATTCCACAATTCCAGCGTTAATCATTCAGTCAGCATGCTAACATGCTACCAAAGACACTGTCATTCCACATACCAGAATCATCCATGACAGCAATTGCTTGCTCTGCTTTATGCTGCAAAGCAAGAAGAGCTGCCTGTCTTCCTTGAAGAGCTTTCAATTGCTCCTGCTGTTGTAGCATCCTTTTCAACAAATCATGCTGCTTCTTCAAGTTCTCCAACTCCTCTTTAGCTTCCTGTTGAGGATCTCTGGCCTGCAAGATATGGCAGAAGATTACCATAATCACAACAATTTATTTGTTGAGTACTAGTGACAGAAGTGTCAAAACAGCAGAACTTTAATAGACTCAAACAGCCTGGTTAGTGTAAAAAAGGTGAAAATGAAATGGCTTCACCTTTCTGGTAGCTCTTGTCAGTCTAAAAATTTTGGAGATCCCATAGGGAGAAGCCTGTACCACCAAGACATACTTACCACTTCCGGGCGCTAAGTTTTCTTTAGAAATTCAATCAACTACCCTAACATGTCCTAAAGACTAACTCGAGCATCCCTCTGTCTTTTTAATCATGAAAGAGGGCACTAAGCTATAAGACTCGTAAAGCTAAGCAAGACAAGTATCACAAAGCTACATATAATACAAGATCTAGATTAATTTACTGGCCTAAAACCTCGAAATTTTCAGCAGAACATTCTGAGTAGTTATTCTTCTCTAACCTATAGTGTGTTTAGCTTTCTATGCTATATTTATGCCGTTGATGCCAGAATAGACCTGACTTATGTAAATCAATTTCAAAACAAAAACATGCACGGAAACCCCTCTATTCCATATTTTCAAACACATTGAAACAGATCTGTAGGAATGAAAGCATGTTGAGCAGTTAAAATATATTAAAACTACATTCTTTTCCTCATCCCATCCTAACTGAAAGCTAGAGATTTGCCTCAAAACTTTTATTCCAGGACTCTCAGCAAATTAAGTATTTTAATGAGACATCCGCAGTTAAGATCCTGATCCTGTTTGAAGTTGGACTATCGCACTATGCAGATGAAATCCTGGAAATGTTTGCCTCTTTTTTGCTAGGAGTTGACAAGTATTTAAAAAGAACATTAATAACTTAAAAGCATCATCCTCTCTCCAAATAGTGCTAAGTTCCTGAAGTACAAAATTCTCTCAGTCTAAAAATACTGCACCAAAAGTCAGAATAAAAGCAGGAATCTTATTAACTAGTTCCGAGTCCCAGGGAATGCCCAACTTTCCAGCAGAGAAAGGAGAACGCCTCCAGAATTCTAAACTTCTCAAAGCATCACTAAAACATGCACTGCAACTGATCATTCCTGCTAAACTTTCATCTGATTTATCAAAAGCAGAGTAGAGTACACAATGAAATCAACACAGGAAGGAACGAGGCGAAGGAAGGGGAAAAGGGGATCTGTCTCAGTCTCACTCATCTACTAAATAATTCAAGCTTTACCTAAAGTACCATGTTTGCTTGAGTTCATTAAAATCACATAACATATTTTTCAAGCTTAGTTCTACATTTAGACTAATAAGCTTCACAAAACATTTAATACCTTTATTTTATGGAAAAAAAAAAACAAAACACTTAAACCTTTTTCTTTTTTTTTTTTTTATGAGACAAAGCCATAGAAAAGCTAGTAACAGGTAACAACAGAAGCTTCAGACTCCGAGCCCCTTAGTCTTCCCCCTTCCAACCAAATATTTATATAAACAACTATACGAAAACATTTGTGGAACAAATTAAGGCTACTATTTCCCAATTTATGTTCTCTCTATGGTATTAGCTTAAATTTGCATTAGCAGACTATTGGTGTAAACATGACAAGTGTCTGAAAGTCACATTTACAATAAGTTTTCCCAGAAAGAGAACAGCAAAACTGGAAGGATCATCTACATAAAATCAGAGCACCTGCTGTACAAAAACTACACCTCACACTTTCTCTGTCAATGTTGACGCTTCAGAAGAGAAAGTTGTCAAACATCTCTATTTAAAGAAAAAAATAAAACAACTCTAGGCAAAGAACATTCATTCAATGAAAAGACAGCTGGATACAAATAAGCAGGCCAAAGGGGAACATTCACTGTAAGTAACAAATACATTTGAAGTGGCTAACAAGAGAAAAAACAATATTAAAAAATCAGCACATATAAACGCTATTTGAGGCTAAAATAGTATTCTGAAGTGTACCTTTGAAGGCAATCCATGTTCTTGGCTATTAATTCTACAAAGCCAGATTTCCCTGTCATTCAGAGCAGCTCTGTCACTTTTCCCTTTAGACCTTGCTGTTACATCAATGTCTGTAACCTGTTCTTGTGAAGCTGAATTCCCTAGTTTGTCCTCAATGCGGGGCCGAACGCTCAAACTAAAAGATACCTCCTTTATTAAATAGTTTAGTATGTTAGATCTTGAACATGTGCTCCAACTTAATATGCATCTTTAAGTTACAAACCTAGCCACTTGTATTTTACCAAATAAAGAAAAATATCAAATAAAATCTACTGAAGAGCAAAGGCATCTCTAGTCATTTTTAGAATTTTTATAACAATAAGGCTCCATATAGCAATCAACCTTATAAGACTAGTAGTATTTATTCTGCAGTTAATACATTCAAGCTGCATGTAAAGAGATATCAGACACATATGAAGGGCCAAACATGAAACTGAAACCTATTTTGCAAAGATGAAGAAAAATGCATGTTCACATACATACTTCTTAATAACTTTTTCTGCATTTTTTTTGAAGTTAAAAGTAGATCGTCCTTGTCTATCATTTTATTTCCTTACAGGGATAGAAACAGTTTTTACAACGCTAGAAATAATTACAAAAAATTCTTAATGTTTTAACTGCTGTTTTACTTCCAAGCATGTAAATTCTCCTCACCTGCAGAACATTCAGTGTACTAGCTGGCAAAAAGAGTACCAGGTCTCTAACACTTTTCCCCAGTATTAGAACGTGTAAAACTTCAGTTGTTATTAAAATGCTTTTGTTGTACTACAAGAATTGTTTACCATATTAACATAAAAGATTTTATAAATGGAAAGGAAAATTGTCTGTGAATCTCAGAACACTTTTTCTAAAAGGTGCTCATCTCCAAAAAAGGAGAGAAACTTCTGGGTTAGGTTAACAGTTCTATCATATCACTACCAAGATGCTTGCGCAACGGCCCACTAACGACTCATTCCTAACTCTCTCTTCATCCAACACCAGCAAGTTTTCCCCATTAACAGAAACAAATTTGTAGAAGAAAAATTGTACAGAAAACTATTCGTTCCTAGATCAATCCAGTGCATGCCCTGCCAAAGTAAACGTTTAACCCTTCATTTGACTTTGAAGAAAGACTAAATATTTTTTAAAAACTAATCAAGATCTATTGTTGTTGTGACAGAATCATTAATTTTCCCATATAAAAATAAAAGATATGCACACATGTATGAACACCTCCGGAACAGAGTGTTTGTGGATTTACTATTTAATCAAACTGCAGATGATGACACTATCATAACAATCACGACAAAACCAAAACAAACAAGCTCTTCATTTCTAGCACCTTAATTACTAAAAGGCAGCTTACCGTGGTATCTGAAGCCTCAGACTGCACATCAATGTTTAGCAATGTGCTCTCACCTACAGAACCAGATCCCACAGCTGAATCTACAGTCCGAACATCATCCTCCTCATTTTCTCTAGCCTGAAATATTTCATTGGCATAAATCAAAAGCTAAGTACAGGGGCAGTAAAAATGAATTATGGAAGGTACTATGTATCAAAACCAACACCCCCAGTAGCACCATCAAAACATCAATGGTCAACTCCTAAAAAAAGCTTACAGCGCAGAAACAAACATATTATGTTCTCAAACTTACAAGCATCTTTTGCAAAAATTTCAGATAGGATTTCTCCTGCTCTTTAAGATGATCTATAAGGTGTGATAAACGCTCAACATTGGCCGATCTCTCATTTTTCTCTACAAGATCATCCCGCATGGAGCTGGCCTTAGCAATATAGTCGCGAATTTGAACTAGTCTGCTCACAATCTGTAAAGACACTGAAGTTACTGAATGCATTCAGCTACAGCTTTAACGTATTTAATGCACAAGACATGGTGATAGCAACAGCAAAGCAGTAATTACAGGGGTGACATACCAGTACTTTCAATCCTACAAGCACATTTCTGCAAGTGGTTAAAAATCAACAGCTTTTATAAGGACAGATTTATGCATGCATGAAGTTGCAAGACTGAAGCACGGGGCTCGTCAACATAGGCTACAACAGAATTGAGCTCATTAACATACAATAATATTAACCTGTGAGAGTATCTTCTGGAACTGTATAAAAGAGAACCAACCTCTAAGATGAAAATTAATACCGCTTCTGTTACGAATAAGCAGATTTCTAAAGAACAATACATGATTAAGTTTGGTTTCACATTTTCCTCAAGTTGCCTGTTAGAACAGTGGGAAGATCAGTATTTCCAATAAAGATTTAACAGTTACACTTTTTGGAAATTTAGAATGATGCACTGAAAAGTAACACGGTAATTAAAACATTTCTAAGAGTCAGTATTCTGTAGCCTTTATAGGCCATGTAAATACCTGGCTGCTATCCACAGCTGGTTCTCCCCTTCCATCTTCTTGCGCAGAGACTTGACAATTCTGCAAGAAATCCTTACTTAGAGCAGCTCCAAACAACTCTTTACATTGCACTGATACCCCGCTTTCCTTTTTTTGGGAACCTGAGGCAGGATCTTTGCTTTTGTTAGTGTTTATCTGCAGTGACAGGAAGTTGAATGGCTTTTTGTTTTCATTAAGTTGACGTTTGTTGTTAGCAGCCGTTGCCCTGCCTTGAGAATCACTTCCAATGCTCCTCTATAAACAAACAAAAAGCAAACAATTGCTTTATTTTTTTCCTCCAGTACATTCTCAACACTAATTAGTTTCACTGCTTGGATTACCAGTTCCCCAGTATTATTAGACTGATTTTAAAGTCAGCTTATTAGTCACTGACTAGCCAAAAGCTAGCTAAAAATAGTGCTGGTGATTTTTGCCATGTAGTTTTTAGAAAGCAAGCCCACCCTTCTAGAACAGCTGAGAAGCAATAGGGTTCTGCAGTTCCTCAAAGCTTCGCTCCTCATCCTTGCTGTGGCCTCCACCTTCACTATAGTGAAAGGCATCCTACTTTTCCAGATACATTTGAGAGAATAACAATAATAAAACAGCAACATATTCACTTACAGACTATGATACCTCATACTTCAGCTTTTCTTTAGAACTTTCTGAATAGCAGCTTGATGCTGTAACATGCCTTTGGGGAAGAATTTATGCCCAGTCTTTATACTCTAAGTCAAAGCAATAAGTCACATTTGAAAGAACCTTCACAACCCAAACAAGTTAACAACAAACTTCGGCAAAGATTAACAAGCCTCTATTCTGAAACTGTTAGCACAAATTTATGCCTTGTTACCAAGGAATTAATCCCTTATACTTTTCATTATTTTGGACAAGGAAAGGATGAGCGTGCCATATTCCCAAAGAAGCAGTTATGGCTCAAGAACTCACGCTACACATTGCCGTATACTCTACTGGCAAGCAGTTTCTAATGCTACAGTTCTGCTTAATCCACAAGGATAACAATGTTCAGAACCCCAAAATGGCACTTCAGGAACAGACTTTCAAAATAAGGTAACAGATATGTTCAAGTTGCAGACAAGTATGCTGAGTAAGAAATACTGATTTGAGGACACAGGTATCTGTTAATGATTGAGAGGAAAAGACAGCTAGCACACTGTCAAGTATAGCAAAGCCATGGTCCTGAACTTTCCACAATTCTCTTCAGCTCAGAACCAGAATTTTGATTTGGCTTCCACTGCACCTGTAAGCTTTTTTAAAAATCTTTATCACTTACGCAAGCTTTCTTTATTCATCTGTCAAATCATTAAGAGATAGCCGAATAAATTTTATAGTCACATTTATAGTGGGAGCTAGTATTCACACAAACCTGATCCAGATCACCAAAGTTTATTCTTTGTTTAAGCCTTTCTAGTTCAGCCTGCTCTGGAACAGACATCTGGGTGACGTATCGAGCATGAGGAAAACTATGAGGAGTTCTGGTCTTTCGTCGTCCCATTCCAGGTGAGGATTCTGGAGATATATCATTAGTAAGCCTCGTTTCAGCTTCCCCACCAAGCTTTTTCTTGTTTTTTTCTGAAGATCTGTTTGCTTTCTTCTGCTGACCTCCCCAGTCCTTAGAGAGGAAGGAGGGAAGAAAAAAAAATGTATTTTTTATCCACATAGATAAAAAGTAAACATTTTAGTTCAGTGAAAGAGAGTTTACCTCCATTTTATAAGTAAAAATAAAAAGTGATACCAAAATATGCACTAAGTATTCTAGTGCAAACATCACACTACAAAATGTAATTTTCTCCACTGCATAAATTAAACATAGCTTGTCAGGAAATTTTAAACCCTTTTCACTCTACAATGCATTAAATTATTTTCTAATGAAGTTAAATTTCAATTTTTCTTCTTTGCTGAAGACTCTTCAGCAATGTGGAACATTTAAAACTAGTCTTCACTCTCATGACACCTACAATGCTTTTGCGTCTAACTACTTTACTTACCCAAAACACTTTTCATAAATACATCTGCAGACTTCACAACCTCTGAATTACACTCACTGCTTGCTGACATGTACCTCAATTATTTTTACTGGTTTTGTGGATACTTATCTGTAAAGCTGTACTGACAAGGCTTAGGATTTTGCATTGTTACCTACCACAGACAGAATCTACCTGGTAATCTTCACACACAGCATAAAATAGCAACTGAGGGATAAGATGAATCATACCGTGTTGTTCAGTCGATCATCAAGGCTCTCATTGCTCCAGCTAGGCAAGTCCTGATCATTCATGCCTTCTTCAAAGGGACCACCTCCTGTTGCCATGACAAGCAATCAATAAAAAGAATCTGAAAGAAATAGCTGAAAGACATGTGCTGTATTAAAATCAGTTCATGCAGAATATTCTAAAGATTCATAATCTGATATTATAACTACATATTCATTACAAAATGCAAACATAAGGCTATTTCAGAAAACTAAACCCCTCGTTTCCTAAACGCTGTTACTAAAAATGCAACAGTGAGAGGAACACAGAAACTGACATTAAAAATTAAACAAGTAGTAGTTGTGGGTTTGGGTATTTTTATCCCTTCTCTTAGAAAGTAAACTTTTTTTTTGAGGCTCTCAATATTCCTCACTTTAAAACACGCTTTACAGTGCTTGGAAAGATTGCTTTGTGATTCATAAAGCCTGCACTTGCAGGTCCAAGCTGATGTCTACTTGATACAGTAAGTGACTTTGGAGACCTGGTATGTCAAACTTTTGAATTTATTTCAATATTAAAATGTTGACAACAGAGCACTGAAGGGGATACTTAATACAATACATGGAAAACAGGCATCAATAAAAGAATTTTTACTTTCTTAACTACAGGTTAAGTTACTTAAGCAGCGAATGCTGTGCCACTTACATTATAGTTTCTAGCAAAAGGAAACAAAATAATTTGGGTTTCCTAGAGCTTTGCTGCTCTCTAATAGTGTCATTCTGTGCAGTTTAAAGCAACCTATATATTAAAAGTTCTCACTTCCACTTCTAATTTTCACATTTATAACAAAATTGTTAAAGCTGAAAGATCAGCAACAAAGTATTCCCTTATAGCAGTAAAATTAAGATCAGCCTGTTCAAAAAGGTGAAGAACACGCAAGTGTAAATACTCGCTGGCTGCAATGAAAACGGTGTAGCCTAAGTGCTGCTGGCACAGTGCCACTGCACAAAGCTACAAACTTTGCCTTTATAACAGCTATGAAGTTCCGTTACAGATGTAGAAGAAAAACAGTCTTACAGAGAATTTTTTCCAGCTAGTTTAAACAGGAATGCTGGGACATAATCCTAGCTTTATCTTTAACTGAAAAAAAAAATAAAAGGACCATTTATTTCTAAACAATTTCCACTATTTCTATTTCTAAACAATATCTACTATTAATTTTCACACCAAAATTTCACAGTGCATGTGAAGAAATCACCTAAGACTTAAGATTAAGAAGTATCAAAGAAGGTTTCTTTTTTTTCACAACCAGTTCCAGAAAAAAAAAATAAAAATAATCCTGAGCTAAGTTTAAAAGCTGTACTAGTACACCTATCTTGCTTTGGTATAGTATTCAACCAAAATCACACAGTACAGCCCTCTCAGTAGGTGCACTTGCACAAAGCAGTATTTTTATGCAAATACAGCCTATTACTATACCATTATGGAAATGGGATCTATCATTACACCATAACCACATCTCCACTTGGCAGCGTACCAACCCAAGTCACACTAACAGTTAGGAGTAGTTCAGCTTCTGCATCTCGCAATCAGAATCACAACACAGGTGTAATTAAGCACCTGCTGCTTTGGGTACTGGCAGATCTGTGTCCTACTGTCCTTGCACATTTGCTCATACTCCCTTCTTCATCCCAACAGAAGTGTCCAATAGGCCATGCAATCAGACGGTATCATCTATAAACTAGCTAGCCAACAAACAAATCCAACATTTTTAAAAAAAGACAGACAAGTTCTCACCCGGGTAAGCTCCCTGATCTGGCTAACCTTATGACTATAGAAGAACGATCTGTAGGTTCAAGAAAGGCAAATAAAAGCCGGGTCATCAGCAGGAGTGAAACTCAGGCAGATCAAGTGTAAAACCACACCTCCTGTGCAACTTTCACCCAGGTGAACCATCAAATTTATTTAGACAATAAGAACACAACAGCCTGTCACATTTTATTTTCATGTAGAAGCATAAGCATCCTATAAAAGCTCACAGGGAAGCTCTCCTGCTAACTCGAAGTAAATTTGACAAGCATTCAAAACAAATGCATAGTTATCAGTTCAGCTTATTTTAGACAACACCTGCTTTGTAAGAACCTTCTTCAGTTACAGACACACTGTTCAGCTTTGTAGATGTGCAAGACCCAACATTTCAATTCTGACCTATACCACTAAGCATAATGAGTTCATCCCAACAAGATTAGAGGCCATCTGGGTTTATAGCCCAATTCGGTAAGCTGTTGCCTCCTCGTCATGTTATATAATTCTACTGAAACCATAGCAAAAGAAGTTTTTCCCTACCTTCCACTGTAAAAACAAGACATGGCAGTATTCATCTTGGGGAAATATAAATACCTATTCGCATTTACTTCATTTAAAACTTTCATAAAAGGTATCTTCAATTATCTTTGCTGTAGGAGTCTCTGATAACCTCTGGAGTAATTCACTGCCACAGATGCAATATTCTCAGTAATATTCTCAAACAAGGACAGTAGGCACACACCAATGCACCGTATTAGAAACAGCTCAGAAATGACAATATCCTGATTACTGCCAGCAAGCAGATTTCGTGTTCTAACAGAAGTGTGCAAGTCTCTAAACATTTGTATTACAGCCTTTGATATTTCCAAATGAGTTATATTGAAGTGCACTTAAGATTACGCAGCTATGCTGAGATTTTATCCCTTCATCTCACTTAAAAAAACACAGTTTCAGCCAGCTTTTTCCTTAGAGATGAAACTCTCCCCTATCAAGCTGTGTTTTTCACCTCCCCACACACACTTCGCTCATCTCTATTTTTTCTTACTTTTCATTTTACCACTTCCTTCCACAAGAAATCCTCTTAGAAAAGCTTCGGTGCCCTCCCATTTTGCTATTTCTGCATCCGGCAACCCATTACCAACCTCAGCTTCTCGCTCGTCACAGAATCTGTACGAAAGCTCTGCCTGAGCATGTGCACGCCGCCTTACAACATTTACTAGGTAACCCGAGAAGAAGACTTTCACGTATATTTTCTAGAAAAATAGTAACTTAGGACAACACGTAAGATTATAGTCAAATTATATCTGGTCCAAATTGCCCAGAAGTATCAGCGGAGGGACGGCCATCCCGC
>Ga0065711_1035416_pt1 | contig 22359 bp, 8 predicted proteins | sample Hoacrofraction12_FD_59098 | JGI IMG/M metagenome (GOLD analysis project Ga0065711, IMG submission 59098) | Hoatzin crop microbial communities from Cojedes, Venezuela - Epithelial fraction 12 v2 (version 2) | ecosystem: Host-associated > Birds > Digestive system > Esophagus > Crop | place... | reverse complement strand
GGGCTTGTTCAGCCTGGAGAAGAGAAGGCTGCGGGGAGACCTGATTGCAGCCTTTCAGTACTTAAAGGGAGCCTATAGGAAAGATGGGGACAATCTTTTTAGTAGAGACAACAGTGACAGGACGAGGGGTCATGGTTTTAAACTAAAACAGGGTAGGTTTAGGCTGGATATAAGGAAGAAATTCTTTACAATGAGGGTGGTGAAACACTGGAACGGGTTGCCCAGAGAGATAGTGGAGGCCCCATCCCTGGAAACATTCAAGACCACGTTGGGCAGGGCTCTGAGCAACCTGATCTAGTTAGCGGTGTCCCTGCTCGCTGCGGGGGGTTTGGACTAGATGACCTCTAGGGGTCCCTTCCGACCCAAAACTTCCTATGATTCTATGATTTTCTTACGAAAATGAAAGATTTGATCACTCTTTCTTTGGCTTTTACCATTGGTTTAAATCACTAGGGTAAGAGCCTTTGCTGCTGTGACAGTATTGTCCAAAAAGTAATTAAAATAGTTTTAGAAGATATTACCTCTGTATTTGCTGTGGGATCACATACAGAAACCTAGTGAATGTGGACCTATACTGCAGTGCTGCAGGTATTTTAGACAGTTCCCAAAAGCGGCAACATTTGGACCCTCCATACTGTGTATTTTCAAAAGGTGTATTCAAATTTCATCATACAAGTTAAAGTTCTTGTCCAGAAGGTCATACTGGATCTGAGAAAACTGTGGCTAGAGCACAATCTGGGTACTGCAGAGCAACTACTTACAGCAGCCAAGTAAAAAATATTTTGAAAAGCACATAATTATTTCTCTACTTAAGGTCCAACTTAGAAACTAATTACTCATGCAAATTTTTCTTCATGGAAGATGAAGTTATTATCTGCAAGTTATTATATACTTCATTTTTGTAAGGAGTGATACGGGAGACCAACACAGCTAGATTTATACTCATGTGTCTTTACTTACGCTCTTATGCAGCTCCATAGCGATTAGCTGTTAATACAATACCAGTGACTTCAGTTATAATTACAATTAACATGAGCATTTATGCTGGTTTTGAACAGAAGTTCTTTTGAACAGAATGTTCTTTTTTCTTAACTGAAGATCTTGTTTTGTTGAGGAGAGTTTATGATAATGGATTAGCTTCTTTGAGGTACATCTATTTACCTGTGTCATGTAGGCTGGACATTTATCTTACGGGACGAAAAAGGGCAATTGATGAAACATCCACAAGAAAATTATTGTAAAGGGATAAAAGTTCACAGCATGTTTTCTTTATAATTATTAAGGAACCAGATCTTTGTATTACAGCTCAAATCCTTTGCAATTTAGACCTTTGAAAATGTACCTTGTAGTTCACTTGCACAATCATGTACAAAGCTCACACACAATCACCCTTATGTATCACTTGAATTCTCGTGTGTGTGTGTAGAGAGAGAAGATGGAGATTCGTTCTCGCTCATGTTTGAAATACATTGTATAAAATTTATTGACTGCTTATCCCTTCTTAAGCCAAGCACTGGTATCCAGCAGGAAGATGCATCGCTTGTCCTCCACTCCGTTCATGTAGTTTTCATCATTCTTCTCTAACAACTGTATGAGAATAAAAGATTGGAAAGTAGAAAAGATCGTTTCCATCTTTACTGTGTCAAATGGAATAATTTTGTCCAGATATAAGAGGCTGCTATTTTAATTCTTTTTTTTCTACTGATAATTACTTGGAAGTGCAACAAAATAACAGTGTCAAGTGACTACAGCCAACAGCAATGTGAATGGAGATGAGTAAATGTCAAATTGGATGATGTGGACTCTCTCAGAATCCAAGGGCACATTCAGAGACTGTAGTGGGACAATATCTGTCATGTCTAGTAAGCCACAGATCTCTGCTCACGAGCAGCAACCAGCCATGCCACAGCCCTGGCAGCAGTCAGAGTTTATTAGCAGCATATGGCTTTTCTCCACCAGCACAGTGACGCAGAAATCACTGTCCAGAACTTAGGGGACAATCCATTTAGGTCTGCCGCTTCTTAGGAACAGGGCCTCTTTGGCAAGCGTGTAATTTATCAGTTACAGATGAAGAACAGGACATCAGTGAATATGCTTTTGGGGTCATCTAATATACAGGAGGATAATAGATCCCTTTGTGTAAGTGATTGCACAGTGGAAGATGGGGAACCATGAGTGGAACACGTGTGGTTCTCGAGAACTGGACATAGCTACAGCTGGGGGCCTGGAGGTCCCTGAAGATGAGCCCTACCAGTGCCTTTTCTCCTGTTCTCAGCTTGCTCTGTTTGTAGTTATTAGTGCATTTTGGCCTCCAGGAGTCCACTTATTTTTATCTAGCTTTTTTATTTTTCTTAAAAAAAAAAAAATAAAAAAAAAATTAACTTTTGCATGCCTGCAACTGTTTATACATTGTACTGCAGTGATACAAGAAACTTTTTAGCATATGGGTGGGCAGCCCACAGTTGGGTTTGAGGTCCAAGCCAGTATAGATCCACCAAGGACTTTAGCATCTCCGATGTCCTGTAGCTCCGTTATACATTTTGTAAGAAATCACCCTTTTTAATGTGTTTTGAACGTGTCTGGTAGCTTGGTGTGTTAATTCTTTCGCTGGAGTGTTGGCCTCCTCCACGCCCTTCCCATGTTTTGGACATTTTTCATATCTCTTTCAATCATCTCTTTTCCGACCTGTAGCATCATAGTCTACATAGCTGTTGCCTGTACGGAAGCCATCTGCACTTTTGACTATTCTGTTTTTCTCTGACTCTTTTATGGGTCTACAGTAACCTTTCTGGCTAGGGAGGGAAAGGGAGAAAGAGCTATATACTAGGTTCTAGATACCATTGCGTTTCCGCTGAGTTTATACAGCTGCATGATGAACTTTTTGTTTCCTTTTTTTCCCTCCACTTGCTGTTTTTCAGTTTGACTGCTACTGAAAATTGAGTTGAGATTTTCAAACAACCGTAATTTATAGTTGCACATGCTCATTTTTAGGGTTGTTCAAAGTCCATCATTGCACATTTAGCATTGTTTCTTCTCCGTAGACATCATTGTACATTTCTTCTTGATAAATATTACTTGCTATTTATCACTTCATGTTCGGTAGATTTTCTTTCTGCAGTTCTTCACTCTGCCCTCATGTTTACTACACGTGGCTTAGACCTAGAGACAATGTTGTCACATCATGGTTCATCCCCTCTCCAGATAATTTTTTAATATACTGAACAGCGCTGGCCTTCTTACAGATAGGTGCTTTGGGTCTCCGTTGCTGATCTCGTTCTGGGAAATACTGCAAACTGTCCTTTATTCTTATTTTAAATATCCTGTCTTTTAATTATTTTAAGCAGTGCAAGGATCTCCTTTTTTTTTCTTCTGTGCAGTTTAGTTTCTTTCAGAGACTTTGGATAACAGAGCTTATAAAATGATTTTTGGAAATACATGACTTACAAGTGGATTTCTTTTGTCTGTGTTCTCAGCAACTTCTCCAAAAGACTGTGATCATCCAGGACATGGCTTTCCTTTTCATACTGGAGTATTGACTCCTTTTCAACATGTCATATATATTGACATACACATACTCTTTGCTGTAGTCTGTATCAAGTTGCCTCATGTGAACTCCATGTGTACTGATCTGTAGTTTTCTGGATCTTCTCTAGATTTTTTTGGATTGATTTTGTATTTACCGCCATTCTTTGATGCTAAGACAGTTTAAAGCAGGCATTTGTCCATTATTACAAGTCCAGCTATTTCACACTCATGTTCCTTTAGAGCTGTTGATGGTATACACTCCAGTGAAATAATCTGTTAGGGCTCAGTTTGTCTTTTTGTTCTCATCTTCTCTAATCGCACTTCAGTTTAAGGCACATCCTCTCATGTATCTCTCTTAAGGAGGGTGTCTGGCCTAGTAACTTCTCCAATCTCCTCTACCATGGATGCAAAACCATTTTGGTTTTTTTGTGACCCCTTCTCTCTGTCAGCCGAGGGCAGAAGCTCCTACATGGCTCTAGGTGGGAGGCTCCTTTCTAGGCCTGATCCTACCCCCCAGCCTTGGCCTGTCCCCACTGAGGTGCCTGGAAGTGTGGGCTGGGGCTGCCCCTGGCCTGCCGTGCTCCCTGGCTGAGGCTGGCCAAGTCCTGACCTGCCCATGGACAGCCCTCACCACTCCTGGTCCCAGCCCAGGGGGAGCAGCAGGTGCCTGCAGCTCTCTGACACCTTACCGTGTATTTTTATTTAAGCCTCCCAGGGATTACAGTCCTTTCTACTTTCCTCACTTGGACACAACTAGAAGCATTTAAGAAGGATGCCTTTTCCTTTCTAATAGCCTCCTTCATCCTGTTCATTCGTGACAGCTCCCTTCTCTGGATTTTCTCTGTCTTTTTTGATAGGTTGTATGCATTTCTTATGAGCTTGCAAAAGGTGTCTTTAATTGGCCTCTGTGCCACTTGTAAAGATGTGACTTTTGTAGCTGTCCCTTTTTTGTTCCTTGTAACAAGCTTACTCATCTTTATTCAGTGACCCTCTTTGAAATAGTGGTAGGGGTTTTTTGGCTTTTGTTGCCCCTTCCAGGACATAGATTCCAATCTACATCAAAGCAGTTATTGACTGTGGCTAGAAAGTTACTTTGGGTCATGCCCCGATGTGACGTGTACTCATATAAGAGAGGCAGAAATATTTAATGGGCCTAATACTTATCTGCCATACTTATAGAGAGGTTTTTCATTGCTATGAAGGTGCTGTTTCTTAGGTGTTTTAAGTGATTGGTTCAGAACATGGGTTATGTCTATATCCTGTGTCTTACTCAACGTTGTCTTCCTTGACCATTGCTGAAGAGGAGTCTCTAGGTTGTTTAACATGAATGGACTGTTAACCTCCAGGTAGATCTGATAATGAAGAGCAGTCGTTCTCTAATTTTTAGGAAAAAAAACCCTGAATCTTTGAGCTTGTCTGGTAACCTGAAGTGGTCCATATGAACATATAGCATAGCTGAAGACTTGCTTTTGCATTTGTTTCTGGGGGGGGGAGAGTGTCCTGTATGTAAGAGTTTTCTGTCAGCAGTTCAGTGTAGCTCTGAGTAGGGAACCAAGGAGTGGAGGACAGAAATGTGTGAGCAACATGCTCTAGAGAGGCCTTTTACTCAGGTCACTGAGCAGGGTCTCTGAGAAGGAATATGCCGTCAAGGACAGAAAACTCTCTGCTTTGCAAAAGACACAACAAAAGAAGTCATGTCAAATGCTGGTTTTGGGGTAGGGTCCTCTGGAGGGATCTGATCGTCTTACAGACATTTAGTTTGCGACGATTATCTGTAGCTAACCATGGTGGTTATGTCAGCATTGGACCAATCTCATGAGCAGCATCAGCAGTCCTTGACATGCCCAGACTGAGCTTGTGGTGAGGCCATGGAAGCCCCATGCTGATGAGGGAGTAATCCGCCATTCAACTGGAAGTGAGACACACCTCCTTAGAAGATGCTGTAAACAGTCAGCTAATGGAGATGACTGCAATTGGTGGGACTATTGCCTGTCTTTATTTTCATGGTGGCTCTTTTTGCAGGAGAGTGTGGTTGCCCAAGCAGGTTATCTTAGAAATTTTTTTTGGTCTCCCCCTCCCTGCCTCCATTTTTTCCACAGTTCGTTTAGCTTATTTATCTACTTTTTCCCCCCCATTTTCCTTTTGGTCTTTAGAAGCTTAAATGGTGTGCGTGTTATATTTTCTAGCAGTTTGTAGATATTTTTTTTCATGTATTTTGATTGATTACGTGGGTTCTACATTGTTGGGGGAGGGAGTTTAACTATTCTGTGTTTCTTTCCCCCTGGAAGTTGTTTATGTGCCTATTTAATTTTTTTACATTTTGTTGTTGTTTTTGTTGGGTTTTCAATTTATTGTTTTTTTGTGGATGGTGAAGAAACAGGAGGAGGTAGAGCTCCACATGCAGATGCAGAACTATGGCATCATTGGAATAAACTGCCAAACAGCAGAACAACTTGAATGGTGGGAGCTGGGTTGCCCTTTACATGAATGAGCAGTTTGAATGTGTGGAGCTCTTAGGTATGAGAGTTTTGATTCAATAAAAGGGAAAAAAAATTAATTGAAAGGACAATTAAGCAGCAGAACAGGTTGCCTAGAGAAGCCAGATTGTGGCATCATCTATTTGAAAGTTTTCAAGGTAGATCTGGCTGATGTCCTAAGTGACCCAATCTAAATTCAGGTGCTGCTTTATGCAATTTGGGCTAGACAACCTCCTAGTCTGAGTGAATGAGTCTGTGATATGGTGCATGCATCATGGTGGAAGGGTCAGGTGCTCTTTCACTTCATGTGTTACTGATTTATAAATCTGTACATACGTCTCCTTACAAGAGCAAACTAGATATATGAGACAACTGAGGATGATCACCATATATGCGCTTGTATGAGATAATACTTTTTAAAGTTGTTACTTATACATTCTTATGTGAGTATTCCTGAATCCCTTCTAATCATGTTATGTGAGAAAATGGGAGAAACAAATTGTACTTCTGGAAATAATTCGCAAAATTGCAGTGCCATTGTGTTAGTGGTATTGTAGATCAAACTATTTGGGACTAGTTCATTGCTTTCATTTTTGTTTATATTCTTCTCGCCCAATTACTGTAGGCTGCTACAGTTTATTATGATAAGAAAATGTTCTTCTCTGAGCTTACAATAAATTAGATGTTTTCAGAAGACAGACAGACATGCCTGAAGATAAAGTAAGGCATGGTATCTGTGCACGTTGGATAAACTGTTCAGAAACCTCTGTGGATATATTGGTATCATGCATGCTTATAAAATTAGTGTCAACAGGGGCTATCTATCATGTAAGTGCAAGTCAGGCAAGTTAGACCTGCTTCAGGGGTGGTTCAGTCTGTATCCCCAACTATTCAGACAATGTTGCTGTGGAGGTTTTGGAAGAGAAGACTGAGGAAAGGTGATTTTTCCTTTGCTCCAGGATTCCTGTTTATTTGTACTGTCTCTGTTTTCTCTAGTGTGCCTTGATAAGAACAGATAATCAGTGTCCTATTAACCTTTAGGATAAGTAAGACCAATGGAACCTCCTCCTTCCCCAGCCCTTCCCCTGCAAGAGGAGTTATATGTAACCTGTACGTCAGTTACACAGTGAATGGGACATATCGGAAGTAGATGATCTGTTTAGTCTATGCCATCTTTTTTTTTTTTCTGTCACGGGGCAATTTCTAAGGCATTAAATACTAAAGTTTTAATGCTTTTCTATTCATTTTATTATTTTCCTCGACCTATTTCTTTGCGTAGTTGCGTTTTGTCATGATTACATGAGTATAGATATTTTGATTAGTAAATTCCATGCTGTAAGAATTCAAGATTAATTTTAGTGGTATAGAATAGAATGTGAAATTGTATAAGTACATAGCATTTGTTAAAAATTTTGGAAAATAAATAGTTGGGGAAGGTTGGCAGCTCAAGAAGCATTCAGGAATTCATTATTTGCTCTGTGCCAGGTAAGATAATGGTTGCTTTTCCCACCACCGCTGTGCTGCTGTTTAGACCCACTGATAATGTAACAAAACCCAGCCTTCATTTGTCTTAAGTAGTAATGTAGAGTAGCATGTAAAAATTGGCTAATGAGATCACAGTAGTATGAAGATCTTTTCATAGGCTCATTTAACTTTGGAATGATTATAAAACATAACTACTAATTTATTTTGCATGTTCTTGTTAATTATAATGGCATTCAGCAGTGCTCATTTGATTATGAGCTGAGTATTTCTCTGTCGCAGAAATTGTCTAACAGTTCTTGGATTTAGGAAGAAAAGGAGTGAGGGTTTTTTCCGTTTGCAGTTCTGTAATTTACGTAATATTCTTCAAAAATGCATGTTTTTTGTAATGTAAATGAATGTCTTGAAATAGTTTAGCTAAAAATACATTGTCTGACTATTAAGTAACTTTTAACATTTTATTCATACTTTTAGAATATATACATTATAAACTGTGTATAAATGATTTATTTTTGAATAAAATTTGGGATGTCCCATTGACATAGCATAATTTAAGACTTGCTCAGAATTTTTTTATTATAAGTTAGGACTTCTTTTGGTTTTAGTTGCATGGGAAGACTATACGAGCAAAAGGTGGAAGGTGTGTATACCAGTAAAGGTATATGCCTTTAATAGTCAGTCAGTCTCTCTAGCAAGTAATTCTTGCTTTGCTGAAACCAGTTGTGTCTGTGGCCCGATCTATCTGATTCAAAACATGTATATCTAAATATACCTTATATAGGTGGCCCTCAGCCATGTTCTAAAATCTTGCCGAATGCTTCAGTGGGTAGTGCTTCATTGAAATGTTTTGTACAAATACCAACTTAAAGCACTAATGAATAGTTTGAACTATTTTTATTATAGGTAAAATGTGAGCAAGTAGGTCACGTGCAATAGAGGCACATCAGAACGACTGTTGATCTGTCAGATAGTAGAACTGCTTAAGAGCTGTAGTGCAATTCAAGGGTGGTGTTTACATTTTAAAAAATACCAAAGGCCACCAACAAGGCAGGATAATGAGTACGAGCATGTAGTCTCAGATCAGAATGTTGTCAAAGAGGCAATGCTCAAACATATAAAAGGTAAACTTAATAATTTGTGATCTAAACACAAAATGAGCTAAGACATGAATGCAACAAATAAGTGAAGGAGTTAAAGAGAGTGGCTTTACAGCACATGGGCATTGTATTTGTTTATTTACATCAAGTTTCAAAGGAATGTTTTCATCTAGGAATGATTTAGGCTTTCATTCTGAATTAAGTATATTCTAGTGATTTCTGAAACTATGACAACTCACATAAGTAAGAGCCAAATCGTGTTAGTGCTTGTAACGAATAATACTTTCTTACATAAGAAGTCTAGTGCAGCATATCCAGTGACAAAATGCTACCTAAACTCTGTAACATTGTCAGTGTTCAAAAGGGATCTATCACCTATCTAGCTTCTGTGCTAGGTGGGTGGTCATAATTGTTACACATTTTGTCATTTTGAGGAAAAATTTATTAGAATTCCTCCAACTCTACATTTCTAATGAACATATATATATCAAATTAATTCCGTCGCTGACCAATGCACTTCTCATTTTTCAGATTATTACAGAGATTTGTGGTATTTGCTTGTTTGACTCAAATTTTAGGGACCTGAATGTGAAGTCAAAGACAAGGTGGCATGCAGGTGACTTTCAGTTCGTTTGTATTCTATTACTCACAAGATGAGGGTGTTCCTGCCTCAGGAAACAATACTGTTTCAAGTGGCCAGAATTGCTTGAACTTTCATGCGCTGCAATTGGCTTTGGTTGGAAAGTTGTGTGAATTTGATTGTAAACTTTGAAGGGTCAGATGGAATTCTTAGATATTGAAGAACAGAAAAAATCTCTCTGTAAACACATCAGCATTGGATAGGTACACAACAACATTAAAGAGCTACCTGCTGAGGTCCAAGGGATGGAAAGTACTGGATCAGTTGGAGGGAGGGGAGGGTAGAAAAATGCTGTTGTTAAACTGGAATAACTAGAATGATTCAGGTCGATGTTTTAGGATGCAAACAAAAATTAAAACAAATCAAAGTTTATTACAACAGTAATATTATTTTTGAAAGGCAGCTGCCTTAGTTGGGTAAACTACACTGGAATGTACCATAAATGAAACTTAAGTCAAAAGATAAGTTTCTAAAGGTGAAGATTTATACTGGTAAAAGGAAAGTTGGTAGGTAAGGCCTGCCACCTTGGTGACATATCTGCCACATCTACTATGTGCAATCCTGCCTACTTTAAATATTCCTTACTGACTTCTGAAAAATTCTAGAAATTCTGATAATTCAAAAAGACCAAAGATAAAATTTTAATAATCAAGACTAATGGGTGTGGTTGTTTTCATATTAATAACAATTAAGGTAAAATATTATCATCAAAAATTTCTTCTAAGAAGGCTGTATCTCACCAAAATAGGTCATACTTTGATGTAAGATTTCATGTATCATAACTATCTTGGCTTTCTTTCTGAGCTGGAGCAAAATGTGATGTTTAATAGGATCCAAGTTAAGAAAACTGATTATTTGGGGTTTTTTTTTTGCCATGAAGGAATATAGGAAAAAAGAGAAATACAGAATATTGATGCTTTAGGCTTATATATTAACATCTGTCAATGAACAACACGTATTGTTGAAGAAATAGCCATAAGCTGCATTTCTGTCTAGACTTCAGGTGCACAAGAAACTTCCAATATTTAGAGGCATAGCCACATCTGCAGTCTTTCTTAGGGAAATAGGAGAGCAAAGTGAATGCTTCTCTCTCAATTGGTTGGACATTTCCATTCTGGATCAAGGGTGACTGCATGACCATCAAGCAAAGTTTCTTTGATACATATTTTACTTTCCAACAGCTTTTAAGAATTGCCACCCATCTTAACCTCCTCATATTTGCCTTAGGATCCTTATCTGTTTTTATCATTTTCTTCTTTTTTCTCTTTGTATTAAAAGCTCATAAGATTTCCTTCTCATTTCCCAGTGCTGTCCTACTGTGCAGGGGTTTCACGTAGTGTTTATTCCTCCAGCCTGTCATTCTTTACTCTTCCTTCTTGACTTGCTCTACTACAGAGGCTGCCAGGTAGCTTTCAGTTTTCTAGGAACTTCGACCTTCCCAGCAGGTTTTGTTACAGTCTACAAACAAAGGAAGAAGTTAGAACTGCAGCTCTTTTAAATGTCCAAACATCTTGTAACAAAGTCTGTATTAATAATGCCAGTTGGAACACCGATTTTTTTTCTGAACTGTGGGAAAACAGTCTTTTCTTTATAAAATTCTACATTCATTTTCCTCTTCAGCCTCCTTCTGTCTGACCTTGTCAGCAAGGCAGAATTGCCAAGAGGCACCATCGAGAGGCTGGTAGGATCAACATTAGAGGTAGCAGAGTTTCAGGCATTAAGGCTATGTCTACATTAGTAAATTAAACAATGCTTGGAAGTATTTCCAGGTCTCTGCCACAGTTTTGGTCTTTGCAAACCAACATTGTTCCAGAAAATTCCCGGACATTTGTTTGAACGCCTCTGTTAGACAGTTTGCATGCAGCCCCTCTGTTTCGGAGTATGTGTGAGTGAGTGTACTAGCATAGATTTAGGATTAGCTGTGCCAGGTGATTTCAGCAAAGAGAAATGTGCTCAGGCATAGATGTAATCTAAACATACTTTTTATGCACCTGCATGGTCTTCTGGCTTGTCCAACCTTCTCCCTTCAATGCAGTCTTGCAGTCTCAGCTTCAAAGCTGTCTTTCTCTTTTAACTTGTCCTTTTGTCCTTCCTAAAATGCATATAGGTTTAAATTTCATTGCCTCCAAGTTTCTGTTCCTTCCTTCAGATGACCCTTTGAGCTTACTGGTAGTGATACTGTGTGCAGTTCTCTGTCTGGAACATACTACTTCAGGGAAGCCTCCCTCTTGTTTGCCTTCAGGTACTTTGATAATAAAAACAGAGTAAAAAAAATAAGATTAGACTTTGAGTGATGCCTTATCTATCCCTCTACTGCAAGGCAGAAACTTGAGGAAATATGATTAGATTTCTTTATGGAGTGCACTTAAGCTGAATACTTGTTGAGAGAATCTTTCTTTTTCAACTCCCTCGGTCTTTCAACCAAAATGTTTATGCCAAAATAGAAAAATTAAAAATTATAACTCCTTACTTTTTCTTTCAGAATACTTATGAATCAGCTTATGCACATCTGAAATTAATTAGAGGGTGTGATAAAGCCAAACTCTATTTTGTCTTTGTTATATAATGTCTAAATAGCTGTAAACGTTTCTCTTTGTCTTGTCAGGATGGTGATACTGGAATTGATTTTGGACATCACTTCAGTTCAAGGCTGAAGTTAAAAGGTCGTTTTGAGGCTTAGAAGCAGCAGGTGAGTACAGGTCAAGAATCACAAATCTTTGAATATTATTTCTTTAACTTTCTTTTGTTCTGGAATTGCTGTTCTTGCTTACCAGTCCATATTCAAATAGCTGATCTCTGCTTCCGCTGATTCACGGACGTGTATAACTGTTTGTATTATGACTAGGTAGCAGAGAATATTTAAGTCATGCAGGCTTTCCCTACGTGCTTTTTCAGCACCTGCCACAAAAAGAAGTGAAAATGTGATTCTCTCACCAAGATCTCAGGAACCCTGGAGTTAAGATTCACTGTATAGTTTCAGAGGAAGTGGCCTAAAGTTGAGTCAGGGCAGGTTTAGATTGGATATTAGGAAAAATTTCTTTACTGAAATACTGGTCAGGCGTTGGAACAGGCTACCCAAGGAAATGGCAGAGTCACCATGCCTGGAGGTGTTAAAAAACCGTGTAGATATGGCACTCCACGACATGGTTTAGCAGGCGTGGTGGTGATGGGTTGACAGTTGGACCTGATGATCTTAGAGGTCTTTTCCAACCTTCATGATTCTCTCTGATTCTGATTCTCTGATTACATCAGCTGCATGAGGAGTATGATAATTCAGCTAATTTACTATATTTGTATAAATTTTTTTTGTGACAAATTAAAATTTTAAAAGGCAAGATTAAATAGTAATGAATCCCTGAGTTTAGATATTCCTAGTTTCCTGGATGCGGGATGATCTCTGTTCCGTTGGCAACCAGGAATATTCCATGATGTCAAGGACCATGAGTTCAAATCTTGTTTGAACTGCTTTGGGCGTTGACAGTCTGCACCTGCCTGTGAAGGAGCGCTGTTAGTGAGTGTAGTACCACCCTGGGACTGGGCATGCCTGCACTGAATACCTTGCCTTGCTCCAGACCTTCACAGCTCTCTCGAGTGAATCGTGTACAACTGGGTATCAGTTTTTTCACCCTAGAGAGGTCTGGAAAAGGACATTGTGAAGGAATTAGTGTAAGATGAAAGCTTAGCAAGCCACTTGCATCTATTCCAGATTTTTGATGTTTGCTGTTGCAACAAAGAATTAAACTACATGTTGAGTGTTGCAATTGTTCACATTTTGCTTTTCCTACAGGGTTAGAAAATTTCTTGAGATTATTTCCAGTATTTTTCAAATTCAAATTTTTAGGCAATATTTTAATGAATAAATTGCAAAATATGCTCAACTGGTGCATATTTTTAAATCTTATAGAAGCACATTTAAACAGGGTACAACAAACTAGCTCACCATAACGAGAACCAGACCCAATTGCTTCTAAGTACACAACTGTTTCCGAAGTAAATATGTCTTGCTTCCCTGTCAGCCATGTGCAGTAACTGCTAAGGTAGTCTGAAATATTTAAATATACCTATATACTCCATAATATTGATCTATCCATCTTCATCAATTGATGGCTCAGAAGGGCAAGAAGAAGAAGTAGTTCCAGGGGGAGTTAATGATGGTGAGAGTAATTAGTGCCGAAACTATGTTTGTAACAAGTTTTCTGAAGTTTCACCCTCTGGGAGGAAGTACAGACCTTTTTAACCTAATTCAAAGCAAAGCAAAGCGAAACAAGACCATCCTGGTACGTGTTTCGCTGTGACTGTCATTACCCACGGAGTAATAAGAAAGGAAAATTCCTTTCTTCTGATTTAACTTCACCTTTTTCCAAGGACTTAAGGCACTGGCCTGAAGGGTATAGTACGAATATGATGAAACCATAAAAAGAAGAAAAAGTACAATATTAACTTTAGTGGTGTTGTAAATCAAAGAATATACAGCACTATACAGGGAAACTGTAGACATTACTGGCATCACACAGAAATTTGTGTATGGTTGTACGTTAATATGTAGTAATATATTCGCAGAACAGTGTTTTTTCTCACATCACCCAATGGAGAAAACAGTAAAAAAGGTTATATTCTTTGCTTTCTAGGTAGCAATGGAAATATGACAGGATTTCTATCACATATTTGTACACATATGTCTGAATGATGTAACTTGTCCATAGTAATACTAGTTTCTTCATAGACGGTGTAGTGTTTTGGAGAACTGTGTAGTTTGATAGCAGCTGTGTGGTAATTGTGTAGTAATTGAAATCTGGTGAGCCAACAAGATATTTTCATTTTTTAAAGGATATTTTTTTCTGGAAATTTACTATGTTCTGTACCAAATAATGTCAGAAATGCAGTAATACTGACTTGTGCATCTATAATAGTTTGGCAGTATCATTTTATTGAATTCCAGTGTGTCTGGAACTTAAGACATATGGAGCAAAGTAACTGTTATTCTGTTTCCTTCATTATTTTGTTCCATAACTTTAAGTTAAATACAATCTATAAAAATGCTTGCTGTAAAGAAAGCCAAAATTTTTTTGGCCTTGTTAGCACTGGTCTCTATTTCTTGCAATATCTGAAAGTTGAGAGGGAATGTTTTTGTAGTCCATGAGGAAATAGTAGTAAATTCTGGATGCTAGTTCTTCAGTATGTCATTTAGAGTTGATATTCTTTTATGGCAGAACATGGTGTCTTTGCACTGATTGAAAACTGGGATTCAGTCATAAAAGTAGTGATAGAAATATGTAAAAATAAAATTGCATTCAGAAGTCCATTTTTAATTGAGAGAAAGATTCTGTTTGCTTTCTATCCTGTCTTTCAATAGACCGCTTAACTCTTTAGAAGCAAGTTTTAGAAAACTGAGTTAGACTTGGAAAAACTGAAATCAAGACAAAAATCTGTATTGGAAAAATGCGAAAGCAGAGAAAAAATGTTCCATTTTTGGACTGATGACTTAGATGGACACTTTTGGGGATTATTAGTGGTACAGTTACATCAGGAATTTCTGAGTTAATTAGACTTTGGAAAAAAACTAAGGAAGTTTTCTAAATATGAATATTTTCTGTGTTAGTGAACTGAATTGTAGTTGTGGTATTAATTATTGTTAAATTGGTCTAGCTCTACTATCTTGTATTGGCAGTTTGTGGAAGAGGAGACATTGTGCTAATTCCTATTTCTTCCTGGTACTGCAGACTTTAAACAGCATGACTCATGTACCTGTATTGTACGTGTATGCATTTTGTATACTTACCAAATGTTCAGACTCTGTATATGTGTGGGTTTTTTGCATAGGGTGAACATAAACATATTGTTAGATTAGTACAAAAGTACATCTCGTATAGTTATCTTGCAGCTGAACTGGAACTCTCTGAAGAGTTATGTAAGGACTCATTGCTGGTGATCATATTAATGACCGACATGTGAAACATTTGATGTATAAGTTATTCCATCAGCTGGATAATGGATTGGAATTAACTTTGTCCAGGAAGGCGGCTAACCCTTCCACATGTCTAGTCAGAAGGCAAAGAAGTTTTGATATCTGCTTTCCAGGAAGTAACTGGATGGGGATTGATGGGCTTTGTCTTCAATCTGGTTTCCACCAGGAAGAGTCTGAAACATAAACAGTACTTTACATTTTAATGGAATTGTGTTAGAACAGAGATACTATTTATTGTAGAATATTGAATTATCTTTCCAGGGTGATTGTGAATAGCTGTAAATTACCGATTTTGGAGAACCTGAAGGCAACTTTTGTCAAAAAGAAGTTTACATCGATAGACTGGAGTTTGTGGCCTGGAACTATGAGGTTGTAAATTTTTTGCTATGATTATACAAAGTATGAAACTACGGGTTTAAACTGGCCAGCTTTTCAGTTCAGCTAAACATTAAGCACAGTCTTAATGGTCTGATTTGCTGGAAAGAGCACTATTACAATAATCTGCTTTTTACAGCCCATATCAAATAAGAGCTTGTATCACTTATTACAAAGTTTGGGCTTTGGAAGATATTTTCACGGCATCTAGGAGTGATGCCCTACATTTCTTGGAATTAGTCCTTAATGATACTGTCTTCAGAATTGAGTTATTGCTCAAATACACTGATTGTTTTGTGGCTTCTAGTGTAGAAATTTTTAAGGAAAAGCTAGTTGAAATCTGACGTTTTTTTAATTGTATGAAATGAGGAGAGATGGTGTGCATCTTATTAATTTTATGATTTTTTTTTTAATGTGACATGAATGAGAGAGTTGAGAAATCTTAATTTTTAACTGAATTGAATGCAGGTTTCTAAATGTGGTCTGCTTGAGAACAGAGGGCCATTACTGTAGTTGTCATGTAAAATAAAGTTGGAGTCTGAAGCTTCTTTTTAGCTGTCAGCTTTATTAAGGAGCTACTGGTGTGTTGAACTAGGCACACACATTATATAAGCAGTGTATGGTAGTGTCGAGGGAGAATTTTCTCTCTCTTCACTGCTGCTTTATTAGGTCTTGCTCACTCATTCACTGTTGCCCTGTCTTACTCCAGCTTTCTGGCAGCAGCTCACAGCACAGTAGGTCTAATGTAGATTGACGCCTTTGCCAGAGGACTGATTGAAACTTGTGTCTCATAGTTGCTAATGCTCACTCAACCATTTTATTGAAGATAAAGTAAATAAAATAGATTGCCATATGAGAATTCTCTGAAATCAAATGGAATAATTTGACAGGTTTAAGCCCATGAAAAAGCCAAAGCATTGAAACAGATGGGAATACTTTTTATGCACAATATACCAGGAAAAGGTGTCTGCTGGCTTGATGTTAAACTGCTAATGGCTTTTACCAAAACTATAATTATTGAAAATATTATCATCATTTCCAATGGAATTTCCATTGGTGTTTAAGTTGTTACTTCTCTTAAACAGGGGGGATTTTTTTTTTTAATTTAAGAGTAATGGATATACAGTTTTTATTTTCTTATTGCTTCTGATTCTTTAAGAGGCTGCTGATGGATAACCAGTCTCTTAAAATTTAATTTCAAAAAGTAGTGTGGTACTATTTCTAGACTACATTGCAAAATCTTCAAGATTCACTGAGGGTGAGTGTATTATCTGAGTAAAAAATTCTGTGAAATAATGCAAAATAGACTGTTACTTTTGTACATTTTTAATAATCACTAAGTGACATAATTTTAAATGTTACAAATAACATTGCTAACATGAGCCCTGACATTTCTAAAAGTATATGTGATACAGTACATGAAAAATATGAACTGCTAAAGGTGTTGTGACAAACTGTTTAGAATAACGGTCAACAAACCCCAAATATTCTTCACAGCACTTTTATTTTATAAAGAATTGCTGTAGATGAGCAGTGTAGTATGTCCATGTTATTTTTAGAAGTAAGATAATACATAATAATGAGTTAAGATGCAACAGATAACATATACCTCTAATCTTTTTATCTGGATAATAATGAATATTGGTTGTTTTAATCACACTGGTGGGTTCCTTCTTATTAGTTGAACCACCTCTTCAAGAAAGCAAGACACCTGTGTTTTAGTTTAGTACAATAAATCCTGTCAAACTCATTTAGAGTTGATTAACGACATAAATAGAAAACAAGTTAAAAATATATGAACAAAGTTTGCAGATACAGCCTCGGTTTTCCACCTTGAAAACACAGTAATTTAAATAACAAATATATTCATTTGGATCTTTTCTTTAAGTTTAAACAAATTCTGCTCTTTTTTGGGGGTTAGATGTCAATTATATTTTATTTTTTAAAGTTAAGAAATTTATTATAACAGATTGTGCCATTGGTGCTTCATGATGGGATGCTTGTGAGATTTCCCGAATATTGGGCGTGAAGTAAATTATGGATGTGCTATTTGAAAATGACTTGCAGGAGTGAGTTGACAGACTGAAAGAACACAGTACAGATGGATTTCCAGGTTAACTGTTAGCCAGAATACATGGCAAGTTGTGCTGATGTGTGCAGTGGCAGGGACGGTGCTGGTCAAAATCATATTTCCATTGCAATTGTGAATAACTCTAAGTAATGTGAGTGATTTTCTCAGTTTTTCCCATCCTGGTCATATTTTTAAGAGGGAAGATTACTCTATTGTCCTTCTAATGCAGAGCACTGGCACCAGCTGTGCTCTGGAAAGGTCTTTTTTCTGTTGTTGCTGTACTGATGACTGTGTGTGTCTGGCCAAACTCTTCATGTTCTCACAGCAGTTCCAGGCTTAAAATTTCAAAACTTAAAAAGGAAATTTTAGTGACTGGGATGCCAGCAAGAGAGGGCTTCCCGTCCTTCTGAAGGAAGTCTCTTTGCATTCATTCTGTGGTTCTCTTTCTGTTCTGCAGTAGGATAAAAGGGTCTTCAGCAGCTTTGTCTTTCTGTGGGAGGGACTAGAGGAGGACACAACTCTGCCACAAGCTGCTGCTTTAACCCTTTATTTACCTTTTTTGCCTTCTATGAAATGAAGCGTTTAGAAGATTTTGTCTTTTGGAGGAGGCAACAGAGAACATTAGTTGAATCACATTTTAATTACATACATAGAATTGCCTTTTTTTCCGCCTGGGAGGAGATCCAATACTAAGAATGACTGCTCATTTTTGTGTTGTGAAGTCTTTGCTGTCTCCCATAGGTTTTTCTTGTTAAACTGGAAAGCCATTAAACATTACCACAGTTTTTGGAATAAAATGCTGAGACCTGTGAGTGCTCCAACATAGATCGTTTTAGACAGAATAAAAGCTAATTTTGTCACGAGAACCTCAACAGTAGATTACTCTGGATTTCTATAAAACTTAAGGAAACCAAATGTGGTTTCCTGTATTTCTCAGAACAATTTATTTGTGCTGTTTTTTTCACCATGGTCTCTTATTTGACCATATCGGAAGTAATTCTAAAAAGGCTGATTTTCATGTTATTGTTTCCTGTGTTTTCCAGTAGCACAGCAAAAGAAATTACTTATATTTTGGGGATGCTTTTGAAGTTACCTTATTTAGAAATTGGTCTGTGGTAAGTGTGATGAAGTAGCCATTTAAAATCCATGTTTAAAAAATAAAATAAATGTAGGCAATAAAGCTGTTCAGTAGAAGTAACTGCATATGGAAGAAATAACAGCAGATCTAATTCCTGAAAATAAATGGGATCTTGAAAATGGAATAGATGTTTATTTGATTGCTTTCAGAGTTAACCTCCCTAAAAAGCTGATTTTAAATGAGATTTGTATTTTAAAGTGGTTCTTGTTAACTGTCTTGGGGAGTGATTTCTTCTCTCCTCTGGAAAATGTATTATGGGATCTAGCAAAGAAAAAGGTAATTATTTTTTTTGATGTGCGCACTGTCATCTAGGAACTGGACAAAGATCACTGTCCCTTAGGAACTGGGCCTCAGAATTTTTAATGTATTCTGTAAAACAGCTATTTAGTGGTAATTTTTGTCAGTCACAGCCTACAGGAGATAGGTTTTTAGTGGTGATTTGATGGGGAAAACCATACTTCACTGCGTCAGATTTTTGTACAAAATTCAAATATTCGTGGTTTAATTTTTGAAGAACTTTTACAGTTTTCTGTCTGAACTTGAGTCTTTTAGAGAAGAAAAGAGGTAGTGTTTTGGTTCATATGGTGGCTCTGGTCCCGTGTCCAGACATCTGTGTGTAGATTCGGGTACCTATATGAAGATTCACTAAATTATGACAGAACTTTTTGCACAACAAAATACCAAACATAATCTTAGGCTGCTTGCTACAGTTTAAATAATATATAGTGGCTTATCAAGAATAAGGTGTAGGACATGGTACATCAGCATGTACAAAATAGAAATTTAATTCTAGAGTCTCTATACTTTGGTGAAGTTTAGTTTTGTAGGTAATTGCACTAAGGGGAAGTGGACTGTAATTTTAATTCAGTGTTATCATACTTGAAGGAGGACTTGAATTAAATTTTTGTTTAGCTCTATAGAAATACGTGTGGATGTTCCTGTGCTTCTGTAATTGAATTTGCAGCTTAATATTTTTCTGTATTTTTTTGGTGAAGTTAACATTTCAAATTAGAGCAGATGGATGATGTGATATGACAAAGACATGTGACCTCATGCCTTAAATATTTTGCACCTAATTTGAAACTGGCATTTATTATCTGAACAGTACGTATGACAATGAAGTTGGTGAATATTTAGCTTTGTTCTTTTCAGGATAGAAACTTACTTACATGGCCACTTGTCATTAGTTTTTTCTTTGTTTTCTGTTTGCTGTAAGATATATTTTCGTGATGTAATGCAAATCCAGTTCTCTCATTCCATTGCTTATTAAAGAATTAAAACAGTAACACATACAAAATTTCTACTCAACCCAGTCAAAGGCTTTTACCTTAGTTTTAGGTAGATGTACTTTTTCTCAGATTTGAGTGTTACTACTAATTTCAAAGAGTAAGTTCAGGATTTTGTAATCTTTGCATCATCGTCCTATCAGAACTTCTAAAAGGGAATTTTGCGTCACACCAGTTTCTCTCTACTGGTCAAATGAACTAAATGAAAGATAGCATTACTAGTTATTTTATTTTTACAAGTAAGGTTTATGTTGAACTGAATTACTGAAATGAATGGAAAAATATTTAAAGGTTTCTCTTAAGACAGAACGATTTTGTGTTTGCCTTTTTAGGCAGTAGGTCACAAGGAATGTGGAAGGTGAGCATGCCCATTTGTAAATCTTTGTTCTTCACTGCAGAAGTATTAGACCCACCATTATCAATAATTGTTTTAATAACTAAAGCACATTGTTATTTAATGAACAGGTGCTCTAGTCCTAGGTATCTTTGCCCTCTCAGAAATTCATTATTTCCCCTATACCAGAACTTCTGTTTGCTTTCTTTCTGCTTTCTTTCTTCCACCTGTTACTTTCAAAAAGGAAAATGGAAATGAATTTGGAAAGGATGCCCAGCTGATGCAGTGGAAAATCCATAACAGTTTAAATCATGCTACTTGACATTGCAGAAAAGTTTCTTAGGAGTGCTTGTATGGTCGTTCTGCCAGTCCCTGAGTAGCAGCAGGCAGCTCTGGCATTGAGAAGGTAACAAACTGGAGGGAGGAGGGAGAGGGCAGCATCGTCCTTAACTGCTGCAGCTGTTTGCTAAGTGAGCATACGTTGAAGCCCTTGAGCCTCCACCGAACATCTTTTCTCAGGTCAGTGCTTAAATCACATGCATAATACTCTCCTAAAATAACTTTGATCTGAGCACCTGTTTATTTGCTTTTCTAAGGAAAGTTTTTCTGTTGTGGAAGTCCCACTGTTATTTACTTTCCATTGTAATAAATCATGGAATACTCCAGTTAGTTACAGTTAGGTAACATCTTTTCCCTAAAATTTTGCATGTTGAACTTTTCAAAAAATGAGTATCTGCTCTTTCTCTGTCTCTTGAAGATTTTCTGAAAGCTGTATTTTTGGACTATATGAGAAATGGAGATCTGAGGAAGTATTAATGTTACTGCAATCTTATAATTTATATTGTTTAAATTTTGCGATTCAGATATATTTTTAGTACAAGGTATTTTAAATTTATTTATTAGGCCTGAAAAAACTATATTCTGGATTGAATGAATGTATTTGATAGGACAGTGTTTTGAAGTTATTACATTATGAACTTGAATAACCTGTCCAGTACTTAAAAGATCCCAGAAGATGGAGCGTGTGATTTAATTACCTCTTTTTCATTTTGTGAGCTTTACCTCTGTTTCCAGCCTTGAGACAAAGAAAGACAAAGTAGTGTGAGCAACTGGCAGTTGATATTAGGAAGGTATCTCCCACATCTCTCACACATCCCATCGTGTCAGCCAGTTCTCAGCTTGGATGCGGGAGTTCCCTAGAAAAATTCTGTCCTTCAGCTGACAAATTCATCTACTGCCTTACTTCTTTAGATGCCATGTAAAAATTCTCTCTCTTTCTTTCAGCTTCTCCCCCAGAAACTTCTGAGTTAGCTTTAGCTGGGCAGAAGCACCTGGGTCAATACAGGGATACTGGCCTCTGTAGATTAAGGATGGATTTGAGAGTGGCCAGTTTGGTATTCTACAGGACAGAACTGTAATATACATATAGGCTGTTACTGGTTGTGTTGCTTAATTATTTCACATTTTGATTGTGTGTTTGTGCAATTGTACGTTTGTGAAGGTTGGCTGAATCTGTTGCTATTTGTTTTTGAGAAAGACCTTTTATGTTTTCTTCACAAGCTATAAAGATTTCTTTGTTTTCTAGGAAAATAACTAGAGGGAGATCCTAAGACATTCTTTAATATTTGGGATCCAAATCTATTTGAGCAGTGAAGGCTGATGATAGTTTACATGAGGATGGAGGGATTTATTCTTTCTGACAGTGTTAACCCATAAGGTTGTGCCTAAATCATACAGGAACAGATACTCTTTGCTAGGAACCCAGTTAAACAAGGAGCTTCTAGCGGAGATCAGGCAGAAGAGAAAGGTGCATGGAATGTGGAAAGAGGGACAGGCCATTTGGGAAGAGTACAGAAACGTAGTGAGAGCATGCAGGGATGCGACGAGGAAGGCCAAGGCTCACCTGGAATTGAAGCTGGCAAGGGATGTCAAAAACAACAAGAAGGGCTTCTTCAACTACATCAGCAGC
>Ga0065711_1035415_pt1 | contig 22359 bp, 12 predicted proteins | sample Hoacrofraction12_FD_59098 | JGI IMG/M metagenome (GOLD analysis project Ga0065711, IMG submission 59098) | Hoatzin crop microbial communities from Cojedes, Venezuela - Epithelial fraction 12 v2 (version 2) | ecosystem: Host-associated > Birds > Digestive system > Esophagus > Crop | place... | reverse complement strand
CGTCTGAACATGAGGAAGAACTTCTTCCCTCTGAGGGTGACGGAGCACTGGAACAGGCTGCCCAGGGAGGTTGTGGCTTCTCCTTCTCTGGAGATATTCAAGACCCACCCGGACAAGGTCCTGTGCTGCCCACTGTAGGTGACCCTGCTTGGGCAGGAGGGTTGGACTAGATGACCCAGAGAGGTCCCTTCCAACCTGTACCATTCTGTGATTCTGTGTCCTATATTTCACCATGAGGCAGATAAGTGTCAGAAAACTTCAGCCCAGCAACTTGTGTTTGCTGAACTGATAAGCAAAACCTGAATTTATGTAGTCCTGTAAATAAGAGATAGCATTTTCACAACTAATATGTGCTGTTCACTGTCTGTGGGAAAGAGGTTGCTGGATATAATTAATGAATACAAGTAAGTAAGGTAGAAGAGGCATTTGTTGAATTTTCCTTTGAATTGCTAAGTTCAATATTTGTTAAGACAGAATTGACCTTAAAAAGATAGTGTCAGGATCAGCAGTTATTAATCACCTAATCCAGGAATTGTGTCACTATTTACAAATATTAAAATTAGTTTTCAGGACACAATGGTCAGGTAGAAATTGTACAAATTTAGAAAAAGGAACAAGCATTTTGTTGTATGTGTGTGTTTAATGATTAATATGTTTGTGATAGCGAGCTGTGCATTACACGAAGCATATGCCAGAAAGCCCAGGGAAATCAATATTACAATGCATCCATTTATTTAATCCATAGAATCTGCTCACAATGATACAGGGAGGGATGAGGAATGAAAGGCTTTTATAATGACTGTCTGTAAAAAGAATTAGTTACCTCTATCATGTGTAAACAGACCTGTATTTTTCATAAATTTTCTGGACTAGAGTGATTGACCTGAAACCACTCGATCCAAATTAAGAGTGACAAGAAGGAAGTAATATTTTTCTGTGGCTGACATGGTCTACTTTGCTTTATCATGGAAAAAAAAGCTGTTCCAGAAAAAAAAAAGGTAATATTCCAAATAAAACTTAGATATTCTCATGCCATGCCTATAAAATAGCTGGTTAAGAGTGACTAATCCCACTTTGAACCTGAATCAGAGATGTTACATGATATCAGAGCACATTGTATAGCTACTAAGACCTTTCTGCAGACATTTCCACAAAGAATAAAGTGCTGGGCTGTATAGATACATTAAATTTGAGAAAAATTAATTTTTACTAAAATCCAAATAGAAATGAGTGAAAGAGGAATCAAAATGCTTTTCTGGAATTAATGTTGCAAAATAGTGCTTAGACATCAAAATGAAAAATATTCTAAATGTCTAAATTGTGTAAATACTTTGAAAAATAAAACTTTAAAAAGTGTCTTCAGTTAATCAGAGCCGTCTTTCAAAAGTGGTTTCTAAAGTAAGACAAACATACGTATCTTTTATATGATCATTAGCTCCTTAACAAATTAAAATATGAAGACAGATTAATTCTACATACTTATGTCCATAGAAGGTTAAGTAACAGGCATTCGTTAGAAATTGTCATCTGTTCTGTCCCACTCGTGCATATTTGCAGTGCTGACATGAACAGCATTTCGTAACCTAACACTAGGGAGAAAGGCATCAATGTTTTATAGATCTCTTAGTAGTTGGATGATCATTAAAGCAAATGAAGTAGGGTGACAGGTTCAACAGTTCTACTTACTTGTATCTGCAAAAATTCAGTTTTGCCTACCCTCAGAGGTGTGTAATGCTTTTAGGTACCAAAGCCTTCCAGGAAAGTCCCAATAGTATCTCTGTTTCTGTTACTAGATATGCGCACAACCACCTAAGTTGAAGGCAGCTGCCTCTAATTCCTGCCTAAGTCATACAGGGCTCTCAGTGTACAGCTTTGGTACTTCACACACCTCACCTTTAGGATTTCTACTGGCAGGCATATACAGGACAAGACTAAATTTCACACAAAGTTTATATTTTGGCACTTCAAAACAGTCACCTGGAAAGAGGAGACCCATGTTACAGTTCCTGGCTGAAATCTGATACCTCCCCTTCTAGGAGAGTGCTAAAACCATTTGAATGTATGTGTGCTAAGATTGCACTCAATTAGATTCTTCTACCTAAAGAAAATGAATGTGCAGTGAACAGCAGTGTGAATTTGCAATGCCCTTGCTGCTCCCTGCTAGCTTCCCACATGGGAATTAATTTACACATTTCAATTTCAGTAAGGTGCGTTTTACAAAGGTACTTCTACTGTATGCTCTGCTTATGTACACACTGCCTTTGCTAGCATCTGATCTTGAGCCATAACTTACTGACCAACATACTAAACTTGCATCCCCTTACATCACCCCTGGAGCTCGAGGAAAGCCAGCTATCACTGGTCAACTTGTGATTCCTCTGTCCTTCAGGTTAGACAGCAGTAGATGAAAAAAATGCAAGCATACAGAAATGTAGGTGTGGAAGTTGGTCATTAAGAGGAAGAGAGGTAGTAGCTTGTAAAGCTCCCTTTTTGGTCTACGTGGTCACCTATGGTTTAAGCTAATCAAGAGTTTGCTGAGAGGCATTTTCAAAAGCCAGTACTATACAGTGGAGATGGTTGAGTGTGTGAACTCTTCTACTTACTTTCATTTCTAAGTCAAGTAGGGTAATTAATGAATATTGGGATATGATATTTGAATCTTGTGGAGTGATTTTATTTTCCTTGAGTGAAACTGGAAGAATCAACATTTTACCATGATATGGCCAAGATGGCAATTTCAGTATTAAAAAAAAAAAAAATCCTAACCGTTCATGTTGGGCAGAATCTAGGTCTCTGTAATTTTGCAGGTCATCAATTTATTTATGAATGTAAGTAGAAAAGCTGTCTGTTCAGCATTCAGTCTTCTAATATATTCTGGCTTTAAAGAGTTACATGTTACTGTGAGAAATTAAAATGTTTTAATTATCCCCTTCTGTCTAATCATTGTACCTTCAGTGAAGCTTCTAAGAATTTTGGCAGCTCTTAGAGCAGATAGATGGCAATCTACTTTTCTTTTCACCGTGCTGTTATACACATACACTCTCACAAAGATAAAATCAACATTCTGCAATTATAATGAAGAAATAGAACATCATTGTATTATAGTGTGCAGTTTTGGGACCATTACTGTATAGTGGATTTTGATGTTGGTCAGATAGTTCACTCACCTGTCATTCAGTCAGTCATATTTTTCATCTCTTGCCTTCCTTCTCTTTATTTTCTCATAAGTTCATATATCTCTTACAGATGAATCTGAAGATTAATGGTCTATAATGGATGCATAGTGTCCTACCCATCTTGGTTGTAGCTCAACATAATTCAAAGAATTACATTTAAGACTGTAATACTTAACACAGGAACTACGAACAGCTTCACATTTTACTAGCGTCTGAACACATTTTCTGTACTATGGTATGCCAGCAAACCCTGGTGACCTCTACTATGTGTTTAACAAGGCGAAGGAACCTAATGTCTGCTTAAAACTGATTTTTTGTGATAGAAAGGATGTATGCTCAATTTCTCAATTGCTTTTTGTGTATTCACCCTTGCAGGGGAAGTAAACAAGAGGAAGTGAGAGATCTGTCTCTTAGAGCTTATACTGCAGAGTAATTGTAGCTCGGCGTGCACTTTGCTTGATGATAAATGCTTTTCTCTGATGGTTGAACAGGGGGCTTTGGCAAAATGCTGAGATAGCTCCATAAGAGATGATTACTGGGAGTGGCTGCAGGCATGGGAGCTGATGTGTCTGACGCCAGTGACATATCTCAGTAAGCACTGGGAACTCTTCAGAGAAGATGATAACTACAAGGAAAGCACCAGCTCCGAAGTTGGGTAATATTCAGGGTTGTGTTTGGTGGGTCAGACTGGTAAGGTGGTTGAGTTCCCTTGGTGCTTGGTGACAGCCAAAGATAAATAGCAGGTAGCAGTCTGTTAGACCTTGTGCTCAGGGCCAGCCCTCAGAAAGAGTCCAGAAATGAGCTGGTGGCCTGTGAGGTTTGGCAGAAGCTAATGACCTGTGAGTATTTATGCATAAATGGACCTTACTGAGGAGCTGTCCTCATCTGCTTAAGTTGGACTGAAGGATTTGGACATCTCCCCGACTGAGTTACACAGGAGGGGAAAGGAGTTCTGTATCTGTTTTACCTCATAGTCCCTGGAAAATACATGGTTAAACAAGAACTGTGGCCTTCTGTTCAAATTTAACTATTTCAGTGCCCATGTCGTCCTTTTTTCTATTGTCAGAATCAATGTGGGATGTGATGGTTTACAAAACGGCAGCAAATACAGTGGTTAAAATATTTCTAGACTTCAGTATAGGCTCTGCAACAGATCATAAATGTCATGATCATGTATCAAGTATTCTAAAATAGCAGATTATTTTAAGAAATAATATCATGTATTTGGAGATCAGTGCTTGCCCAGAAGAAAAAAACCACACTTATGGCTGACCTTCCAAATTCTCATATGTAAATGTTGTATGAATAACATTCTTTGCATGGATAATCTCAAGAAGGATTCCTCCATTGTAATTTGCTGCCACACAATAATGCCAAAATGTATTGTTTAAACTGGGACTATTTTCTCAGTGAAGTTCTTAGTCCCTAGCTCTGTATCACCACATCTGGCTCCTGACATCTCTGTGCCTTGACATCTCCCAGAACAGGAGGTCTCCAGGGATGCTGAGCAATATGCCTTCACCAGGAATGAGACAGGGCCCAGCAGGGTCATGCTGCCCTATACAAGCTCCATCGCCTTGGCACAGGTGGACAGGGAATGCTCACCTCAGCTGTAACACACTGTCGGCGTTGAGGGCAGCAGGATCCGGAAAGCACTCGGCACTTAGCAGGGTGTGAGTGCTCATCTACCTGAGGTAATGGCATACATAACCCTCCCCTCCTACGCCTCCTTGGAAGTTTGACCTAAATATTTTAGAACTGGGCAGTGTGTGGATAGGAAGATGAATGTGTACAGAGAGTCTGAACAGACTGGTAGTGCTGTCCCCGTGCTCTGTGTTACTGGTCCACTCCTTGCATGGCAGTGTTGCATCCGTCTGCGCCCGTGGTTCCTGTTAGTGGGAATTCTGAAAATATGGTGAATGTGGCCAACAAAGACAAGTTAATGGAGAGGAGGATTTTGCCCACAGCAATGGAAGAAGAGAGTTACTTCTTGTTGTTTTAGCTCTGTGGGAAGCCACAGTGGTACGTACGGCATGTTAATGTTAGGGTGTTTTATTGCATCACTCTCTCATGCTGTGTTCATTTGTAGGGGCAACATGACTTCCATAATATTTATTTTAGGGTCATTTTATTACTTTAATAATGCAGATTTAGATTGTAATTAAAGCCTATATGATTTGTTTTAATAGCTTGCAGCTTCGTTCAGCATATGTTTTGATATTATAAAACTGCTTCAATAGACAATGAATTCATTTGTCCCTTTTAATTGTTAAAAAGCATGTGTACTTCATCAGGTTTATTCTTTGTGAATTTTAAGAGTGTGGAATTAAATAATAAACTCACATACAGACACATGCCAAATTTGGGACTTGACTGATTATGACTGCCCTTGTGAAAGAAAGAACTGAGAAAACAAGTAATCATAATTGTATTTAATGTTAGAATAATAATATTTTGCATATTTAACCACATCTTAGGAATTATTCCACTAACAAGTCATATGGCTTTGTTAAAATAGATTGCTGACCAGAATAAATTAATTATTTATGTATTTAATGTTTTTTTATTTAGTAGTCCTGTAGAGGAAGTTCTTCCCTTTAAAACTGCATCTTTCACTTAAATTTAGTTATTCCGTTTTTCACTGTGTTTTGTAAGTGACATTGTCTGTCTTCTGGCATAATCCTTACTGTCCTTCAGCACACTTTATACAAAGAAACAATTTTGCTTCCCTTTCATTAATTTCCAATGTTTTTTGACAATGAGTTTATGTTGTCCACGTCATTTGCTACAAAGATTATTTTAACTTGCAGTTCCTTTAAACTGTTTCTCTTGTAACAGGACCCAGACTCATGAGGTGTTGAACATTTCTGATGAGGAATTAGGTACCTTCAACATTACATGACTGCAAAGTGTACTCCTAAGCAGTTGAAACTGTTTGGTGAGGATTTAGAATCATAGAATCATAGAAAGTTTTGGGTAGGAAGGGACCCCTAGAGGTCATCTAGTCCAACCCCCCCCACTTTATTGTGACACTGAGATATCACACACCAAGCCAAAACCCCCTCAATCTATTTTGTTTTCCATCAGTATATTACAGGCAACAGAACTGGAAAAACATTGAACTAACAGGTTTTTCACTTCCTCTCTCCCTGTCTATACCTCTTTTCCATGTTGTCAGGTTTTATTTTTTGTTTGGTTTGGGGTTTTTGGGGGTCTTTCAGTTTTTTTTTTATTTATGTTAGACAAAGAATGAGGAAATCTTGTCTTATTCCTATTTTATTTCAGTAATGATCATTCTAGCACACTCATTTGTATCCCAACATGAACAGCATCAGTTGTAGCCACCAACTGCTTTTCTTGCTCTGGAACATCTCATGTACGAAAATGTCTTGTGAGATAATGAGGTAATTACCATCATCTCCAAAACTGAGAGTCTATAGATATTTGGAAGGTATATCTGCATATTGGTTGAAAGTCCTAGGTCAAATTATCTTGAATTCTGGGATTGGTAAAATCAGAATCCAAGTTTGAGTCTTTTACAGTCAGTGCTTTTTATCTGTCACCTTACACTGCCCCATAATAAACTAAAAGACTTTCTATGGCATTTTGTTTTCATGGCATGGTAGAAAAACTGAGAGACTTTTAAATGCATTTGAACTGGGTGAAAAAAAAAAAGAGTATGATTAACATACAATTTAAACCTTCAAATATTTCACTGCAGTCTTCTGAGAACAATCAGGGTATCCCCATACAAACACACACATTTATTCTTCAAGTTCTGCTCAGAAAGGTCTTAAATTTGTTGTCCTTGTTTGCCAACACATGCAAGTGCTGTTCTAACAAGAGGTACCAGCTCTGAAGCACCTTAAACAACATTAATTTAAAGTTGATAGTTTAACGTTTTCCTGAGTCGGGGCCTAAACTATTTACTGCTCAGAGATATTCATTGTTATTAATCTAGATAACTATTTAAATAGCTTAAGAGTTGGAGGGAAAAATAAACCCCCTAAATCCAGAAGCTCATGTGTTATAACCAATCAGAAAAAATAATGAGAAGGTGAAGCGTTTCATGGTTGGTAACCATGAATTTGGAGCCCACCACAGAGGTGTGGCAATAGAAGTCTTCATAGAAGCAACTTCTACGCTCCCTGGCAAGTGTGGGATTCAGTACTGTCATTGGTGATATGGTAAAAATTAAATATTCCCTTCCATTTTTTTCTAAGATGGATTATATGTAGGTTATGAGAAGTATTTTATGACATGTTTGCCTGTGATAAGAAGCAGCTGAATTCAGTAGTCCCAGAGGCCTTTCCGATTTCCATGTTTCAAAGACGAAGTATGTTGCAGAGCCAACCATCCCGCCTGCATGTTCTGCTCTTCACTTTACTAGGTTTGACCTGGAAAAAAGAAGTAAAAAATGAACCTTTATTTGTTTTGCTGCTGGATTTGTTGAAGTTTTGGAGGAAGGTAGGGTTAAGTCACTAATGGCCTCATAGGTGCTGCCCAGTCTGGAAGGCTATTGTTGGCGCATTCGGTTTTGAGGAAAGGAGTTATTTCTAAGGCAGCCATTTCCAAAATCTGAATTGGAGCCTGGGTTTCTAGTTTGGACACATCTCGGATCTAACTTTGTCACTTGTAGCTGCTTCACCATCTAGAGGTGTTGCAGTGATATAACATAAGCCCGTGAGGGTGGGTTTTAATTTTTTTTTTTTTTTTCCAGAAGCAAGAGTGAGGAACCAGTTTGAGCCAGTGGCTGTCAGTCAGAATGGTTACTGTGCTAATGAAAATTTGCAACACCATTGCAAACTGGAGTGCTTGGCAGAAGCAGGAATTTCTCTGCGCTGTTTATGAGGTATATAAAAAGGTCAGTGTTACTTTATAGATTTTTAGCCTTAGCGGTTTTTTCGTTTTTTATGATTTATATTTTTTTGTTTTCTGACAGCCACGATTTTTTGTTCTGGATATGGAATGTAGCTTTTTTCATTGGTTGGTGTGTTGTTGGAAAATACATTGCGTTTCTAAATTCCAGACACATTTTGACTATATTATTAAGAAAATATTGCTCCTGGAATAATAAATAGCGGGGTTATTTTAAGCAGTTGTCTTACATTTTCTAAATCTACAAAAGAAAGAGTCAGAACAATAAAAGAATCATGAAGACTGGTTTCTTTTGTTTTAACAGGCAGGTCATCATTTGGCCTATTGGCAAAACTCCACTCATTGTAAAGAACCTACATGAATTTCTAGAAGTTGCAGATTTGGACAGTAACTTCTTCAGCGTTTCGGAATCCTTCACTTCTTATCTGGCACAGCAAACATTACCAATTAGAGTATTGTTTTTGTAATGTTAACCTGCACCTCTGTAAATGAAGGGAAGAAGATTATTTTTTAGGCCACTGGACAATGGCATTGACCAGTATGAGCCAGCATAGATAGTAAGAAAGACTTTGGATGTGCTAGAACTTTACTGACCCCTGTATCAAATATAGGCAGCTTGTTCCTCAATTGAAATACAGATGTTTTAAGTGCACTACTCAGTTGAGAAAGGGGTGATGTCTCCCATCTGAAAAAATTGAACGCTTAGAGTTTGGACTCATATTTTTTCTTTATTCCCTTAGAGATTATTTAGAAGGGGAAAACAAAATTACTCCTGAGGTGCCGTTTTGCCCTGTCACGTGCTTAGATTTTGGGAGGCATAGATGCATTCTGAAACAATGGGCCATATATGCATAGTCAATTATAGACAAAGAGCTGTAAAGCGATGGTGGTCTCGTAAGACGGCATCTCTTTCTATTCTGATTCCCCCAAAGAAATCTACCCACTCTCCTTTTCCTAGCAACTTTTTTTCTAGGTGCAGAAGTGAATGTTAAGAAGCACAGTAAAAACCTGTTGATTTAAAAGACATCTTATTATTTCAGTAGTCAAGTGACTGTGTTCCCCCTGTGTGGCCTACAGTACATAGGTATAACACGGTAACAGCAGCTGTGAAAACAGTCTGCCTTCCCTATGTTTAGATACCTATCTGTGACTAGGGAGCAACAGAGGAAGTCAAAACTCCCAAGAATATAATGAGGGTAGAGAATGTATAGTCGGCGCATTTCTTCTAAAATTTGCTAAGTAAAGCAGTTTGAAGACTTGTCCTTTTTTTCTGCCAAGTTTACCAATCTGAACTTTCTCAGGCAGATTATGAGCGATTAATCTCATTCTTTGAAAGACAGGCCTGTCCAGTGCTGTGAGACTGTGGCTCAGGACTTGAATCTTCCTCCCACAGAAGCTGGTGTAATTTAGCCCATACAGAGCAATAGGTAGCCGGATTAAATCCAAACACTGCTGATTCCTCCAGAACTATATTGATTTCTAATGTCTGTTTATGAATTAGCTCCTGAACTTGCAGTAGGTACAGAAAACAATTTTCAGACTTAAATTAGGAGACAGGCTAAAGTTCTACACCTGATTTAGTAGATGCTAGGCAATTTAGTAGAAAATGATCAAGTTAATCAAGATTTGAAAGAAGCTAAAGTGTAGTTTCTCTTTACAGTGATAATGTACCTTTTACAGAAGAACTGTTTCTGGTAAAGGCTTTTCTGTTTTCCCCCAGTGATATATTTTGGCTTTTTGAGACAAGTTATCAGCCTGGAACAACTATGAAGCTGAACACAACCTTGACAGCCAAGCATACAGAATTATTTGAAAGGGCATGCCTTATTTCTGCCAAGATTTTGCTGCCTTTTGTAAATCAGGCATTGGAAAAATGTCTTAAAATCATTCTGTGGTCATGAGCTTAAGAACTGAGTGGCACAGGCATCCTGATGGGGTTTCAGTCATCTGATGTGGATGTTAAATAAGGTGTCAGCAGAGTATGCAGCCTCCTCTTAGGAGAGGAGCTATTGTCAGTACCTGCCTGGAGAAGAACGAACAGATCATCTGGACATTTTGGCATCTGTCGTCCCCTGGGACTGTAAGAGTGTGTTTGTATTTAGTGTTCTAGCCATTTGGAAGTAGGTACTGCTGATCTGTAATTCACAGCCTATTTATTGCTAGGGGAAGTTAGGTATTCTCTTTTCATTTATTTTAATTTGTTTACTTATGGCATTAGAAGCAGTAGCAAGGCCTATAAACCAAGCAAAAGCTTAGATAAACACCACAGCAGGCTGGTGAACTGTTTTAGGGACCAAGCTTTCTTCCATAAATTGTAAGTAGCTACTCAAACTACAGAATTTTGGTATGATCTGTATTATTTTCTCTCTCTAGCTGCAGATGCCCTTTAAATCACTGCCACCTTTGCAGCTGGACTCATCACCTATGCAGTTGGAGAAGATGATCATTGTAGCTCCCTTCCAGCTGAACTATTCTATTCTAGCTTCTGTTCCAGGTGGTGGCATTTCTTCTCTTGACTCTCATTAGCTTCTGAGTTATGGGCTTTGATGGTCAATCATTTTAGTCTTTCCTCCATCATCATCATCTTCACAGAATCACAGAATAGTAGGGGTTGGAAGGGACCTCTGTGGGTCATCTAGTGCAACCCTCCAGATAATGTCTTGAAACACTAACTGGGAAAAGCCATAATGTGGTAAAGAGAAAAACAGAGAAGGAGCCAATGATTGATAGCTGGAGCAGACAAAATAAATCAGAAATTAATTGGATTACACGGTCGAGAGGAGAACCTGTATGGATTTATAATTTTTCCAGTTCCATCTACTGGCGCCTTCACTGGTGCTAAATATTTGCCCAACCTTCCCTACCTCACTACTCTGTTAATGTGGTGTTTCTTCAACAGTTAAAGTTTTGTAACTTCCCTGTATTTCATTTTTCAAATATTTTCCAGGTTCTGCAATCATTTGGCTTTGTTTAGAAAACAACAACAAAAAGCAAAACACCTAGAAAACAACCCAAAACCTTTTGCTCCAACACTTAAAGCAGTTGAAAGAAGTATCTTATGACTATGTCAGCCAAAGAGTGAATAAGCAAAACCTCTTCTGTGTTACCTTGCTGATGAGTTAAAACAAACTATGTTCAAACCATAAGGATTGGATTCTTACTAGGCCAATATCACTGTATTTTTTTTTGTTTGTTCATTGATTTTTAGAGTCTAGGTACTGTTTTTCAATAGCTACATATTTCCCAAGTCCTTATCACTGTAAGATCATAGAATCATAGACTAGTTTGGGTTGGAAGGGACATTTAAAGGTCATCTAGTCCAACCTCCCTGCAATAAGCCCCACCCAACCTGAATTTGAATGTTTCCAGGGACGGGGCATCGACCATCTCTCTGGGCAACCTGTGCCAGTATTTCATCACCCTGATCATAAAACATTTCTTCCTTATATCTAGTCTGAATCTACCCTCTTCTAGTTTAAAACCATTATCCCTCCTCCTGTTGTAACGGGCCCTGCTAAAAAGTCTGTCCCAATCTTTCTTATAAGCCCTCTTTAAGTATTAAAAGGCATCAGTAAGGTCTCTCCAGAGCCTTCTCTTCTTCAGGCTGAACAGCCCCAACTCTCAACCCTTCTTCACAGGAGAGGTCTTCCATACCTCTGATTGTTTTTGTGGGGCTCCTCTGGACCTGTTCCAACAGGTCCATGTCTTTCCTGTGCTGAGGGCTCCAGAGCTAGATGCAAGACTCCCAGGAGGTCTCACCAGAGCAGAGAGGGAGAATCACCTCCCTTGACCTGCTGGCCATGCTTCTTTTGATGCAGCCCATTATAAGATTTGCCTTCTGGGCTGTGAGCGCCCATTGTCAGCTCGTGTCCAGCTTTTCATCCACCAGTACCTCCAAGTCCTTCTCCGCAGGGCTGCTCTCAATTGCTTCGTCCCCCAGCCTGTATTGATAGTGGGGGTTGCCCTGACTCAGGTGCAGGACACTGCACTTGGCCTTGATGAACCTCATGAGGTTCACATGGGCCTGCTTCTTGAGCTTGTTCAGGTCCTTCTGGATGGCATCCCATCCCTCAGGCATGTCAACCACACTCCTCAGCTTTGTGTCAACTGCAAACTTGCTGAAGGTGCACTCAATACTGCTGTCTAGGTGATTGATGAAGAAATTAAATAGTACTGGTCCCAGTACAAACGCCTGAGGGACACCACTTGTTACCAGTCTCCATCTGGACATTAAGGCATCTTGCCCTTGGTGAAGCCATGCTGGCTATCTCGAATCACCTCCCTGTCCTCCATGTGTCTTAGCATAACTTCTAGGAGGATCTGTTCCGTGAGCTTTCCAGGCACAGAGGTGAGGCTGACAGGTTGGTACTTCCCAGCGTCCTCCCTTCTACCCTTTTTAAAAAAGGGGGGAATGTTTCCCTACTTCCAGTCACCAGGGACTTCACCTGACTGCCTTGACCTTTCAAATATGATGGAAAGAGTCTTGGCAATGACATCAGCAAGCACCCTCAGGACTCTTGGATGCATCTCATCAGGTCCTGTAGACTTATGTATGTTCAGGTTCCACAGGTGGACATAAACCTAATGTTCACTTACAGTGGGAGGGACTTTGCTTCCAGTGATATGGATGTACTTTGAAGGTACATAGTGAGATAAATAATCTGATGGTATTTGCTTCATGCAGTAAAAATTAGAGCAGCACAGTGTCTTGGAGAGCACTAAGTAACTGCAGAATAACCTCAACTTTCAATTACTAGTCTGAGCTGGTACATGGAGGGGTAGCACAACACATAAAGGATCATCTTAGCCAAAAATGGAAGTGTGTCTGCACCTTTCTAGTAAAGACACAAGGGACTGAACCAATTATTTTGTCACCGGGTCTTCGAAAATCTGTCTGTTCAGGGGTAAGAATTGCACCGAGTTGTTAGCTGCATAAATTGTGAAATTGTTTGTCCATATAGCAGAAAAGGATGCTTCAGTTGTTTTGAATGCACAGATCTGCAAAAGTTTGCAAGATTTACATTCTTTTTCATTTCTTCATCTTCCCTCCAGTGTCTACCTTGTTCTTGTCCTTGTATGCTACTATGAAAACTGCTGTGTTAGCACATAACATATATATAGCACATAGAACACACTTTCAGCAGATGAAGCAATCAGCAGCATCTTTATTCCCTGCAGCTGTGCTAGCCAAGGCTCCATTTGGCTCATTTTGTCCAAGTTGGTATTCCCTCATCCCCTTGGTATTTGTGTTTTAAAAACACAGAAGCTGATTTCAGAAACACTAAAGCCAATAAGAACTGCAAGAGCACCGCACCTCTGGGAATCCAGCCCACATCCCTTTTGTTTTCAGTGTAGGATGGCTCTTAAATGAGAAACCTTTTGTATTTTGGAAACTAAGAAGGAGCTGAAGCAAATTTCTTCAGGCTTGGCAAAAAGCAGAATTGGTCTTGATGGAGACCAAGCATGGAAAGTTCTAGTCTGAGAGGATTATTTTTGTCAAAGTTATGACAAGTCTGAACATAGCTTTGTGTAGAAATCCCTCTCATTTTACTGTCTATAGTGACAGTAGAATACATTTATGCAAAAAATAAAACATGAGATGTTAGATTTATATTCACCAAACAATTACTACTAAGCAAAAAATAAAACCAGATCAGCATAATGATGTTTTTGTCAAGTATAACAATTTTGGTTTGGCCCAAATACACAGATACAGATTTGGACTTTCTGTCACAAGTTGCGAAACATTTGTTTTCATTTAGATCTGTGTATTTGTGCGTGTGCATGTTGACAAAGGGGATTTGACTCCAAGAAGAACAGAGATATAATCCAAATCTCAACACAATTCCTTCCATTGACTTCACTGGGAGTTGGATCAGCACCTTAATGAGAAAGTTCAAAAGCAAGTGTCCAGAGTTAAACTATCAGTTTTTCATCCAGCTCTCACTGAAATCAATTAAATCTTTCCATTAGCTTCAATCACTCTTGAGTCTAGCTTTAAAACACAAATCTTTATAATTGGACATGTGAAGGCTGTTCTATTACGTGTATTTTGAATAGACGAGGGTATGAGAATTTAAGGACAGAGGGCTGAAAGCCAATATTAACCTAATAAAACTATTAGAGGTTAGAAACATGAAAAATTAGTTATGTTTAAAAGAGCATGATTGCTGAAATAAGTCCGAAGTCTTTATTCTCTTTAAAATATTTTTAGGGTTTAAAGAGGATTGAACTGTGGCTGCCTCTTTGTTGGTTCTGGTTCAGAAAATCAGCCCCATTCAGACAGCAGTTAAGCAATGCAGCTGAAGTGTATGCATGTTCTTAAGGAGGGGTGGAATTAAACACATGCTTTAGTGATTTCCTGACCTGGGGCTTTTATTTTCCTTCTGTGAATATTAGTGAAAGTACCTTTTTGTTCATAAGAACACTCATGAAAAGCACATTTGGAGCCCCTGGCTCAGATTTGCTTAATCTAATCAAGGAAGAGAAAGTCACATGATGTATATTAGATAACCAGTTGCACAATTTGTGGGTGACCATTAAATCATTTCAGATAGTAAAAATTGTAATAACTTGCAGTCTGTTCTCAGATAATTCATAAAAATAATAGAGAGCTGTTGTGTAGTTCTGGATGTTCTCTCAGTGAGGAACACTGCAAGACAGAAAATATTTTTTGTTAGGAAGTAGAAACACTCAAAAGAAACTTCAGATGGACTGTTTTCTCATAAGGCGAAACAAAAACATAAATTCCTCCAAATGTGAAAAGAGCTTCCATTGTCTGCTTTGCTCAGAGGTTTTCTGACTGAAAAGAAACACATCTGGGCTAAACAGACTTGCAAAAAATTGTGCTTAAAGTACATCTGTGGAAATTACAAAAGAACTAAAAATCCTCACAGATACCTGCAGCTACCTTTCAAACAATATTACCAATTATATTTATACAAGCTCAGATGAATACGGCATTTGTAAGAAAAAAGGGCATATTTGTGAAAAGCCTTTGAGAACACAAGGGAAAGCATTTCTTTTATATATTTAAGTACCTATTTCTGTGTTTTACTTTGATAAACTTTTAAGTGAAGAATTCTGGGTCAGAAGACTTCTTCTATTGTTTGTAATCTAAGCCATCTAATCTAGCTCAGCATCTTTTTACCATACGGTGTAAGGCAAATAAACTCATTTGTTGCTCAGGCTTACAATTATGAGGAGTTTTCAGCTCAACAGTTAAACCCGAGCACTGGTCAGGACAGGGCCATAATGGAGTGAGGACACTACAGAAGAGTGCTTTGAGCACAGAACTCAGTGCCGTGAGATTGCTCATTTTTCATTCTTCTGAAGAAAGTTCTTAGCTCAGGTTACTTCAACTGGCTATAGCTGATGCCGGCCTGTTATCTAGAATCCATAAACACTCTGAAAAAGGGGTAACTCCAGGAGCTGTTAACTGGCCCAAGCATCTCTGTGCATCTGTCACAAAAGGTTTCTCTTCATTACTACAGAAAAGCACTCTGTAGGTTGAAGCACCTGTGTCTTACCCCACATCTGTCCAGGCCAATGCCCGCATCCCTGTCCCCAGCACCTTTGTATCATTGCAAAATGGTGTGAGGGGGAAAGTCCTCTTTACCAGTCAGCTCTGTCCGCTTGTATCTCATGTTTGCCAGGAAGCTTCATTGAGCCAAGCGGTGGAGTTAGTGCAAAAGCTGATGTTATGGCAGCAGGTGGAATAGACTGAGAACACAGAGAGGCATAAAGATGTGAATTTCCTTTTTTCTTTTGCCTCCACCTAGAATCCTGCTTGTGAAATAACTGAACTGCTCCAGCCTCCTCCTATTTGCATGTGAGCAGAGAAAAATGCTTTATTTATTCCTTGTTCAGCAGTGCTCAGTTCAGCCAGTAATTTGGAAAGAGGATCTTGTGGTTTGCTTGAAGCAGAGAGTAGGGTACCTTCTTCTAGTGCGACGCAGTCTTGAGTGCACTTGATGACTTCTACTGACTTCAGCATTAGGATCGTAACTACTGGGACTGGCTGTGGTTACTGGATCAAACATGTTTATTCAAGAGCCTGGCTAGATATAAAGCTCTTGGTATACAAGTTCTACTGAAGAGCATTCTGTAGTTTTTATTCTACTCAGTTCAGTATTTTTTTTCCAAGGTCTGCAATTTCACGTTAATCTGTTGCAGCCACAGGGGATATTCAGTCGGTATTTCTCTGAAGTTCTGTCTCAGTTCAGAAAGACTAATCTCCAATTAATCCCTGCTGAGGGTGAGGTGTTTTTTGAAGACTTACAGCCAGCCACTAGAAAGTAGCAGGCTTTGGGCCATAGTGGACTTCAGATTCCTGTTCCTGGGCTATTCTTTTCAACTGCTCAGAAACCAGAGGTTCACATCCTTGCCTGTTGGGGAACAGAGTTGCAAGTGGAGGCCACACTCTTTACTTTACGTTCCGCTTTGGACTTTTTAACATGTACCTTCTTAGACAGTGTCATTAGATTTGATACCCTAGTCTATAAGGAGTCAGGAATGAGACCCAGCAGTGTCTGGCCCTTTATCAAAGAAGTTGGGTAGTATGCTCTAAAAAATGCATAAAATATACTTGCATACAAGACTGGCTTTGGACTAGACTCCCTCAGGATCTAAGGAGACTGCAAATCTCAACACGTTGTAGGTACTGCGTGCATTTCTTCAACCTTCTGCAACATGCATCTCCCACTGGATGGAGTATGAGGTCATGCACTGTTAAAGGATGCTCACATATGAGTTGGCATAGGAAAAGACGATGACGTTGAACATGGACAGACTAGCTAGAAAACTGTAGTGAACTGAGCCCAGTGGAGAGAAATTTCATCTATGTTAATTTTTGAAGGATTAAGACAGGATCCTGTTGCTTTGAAGTGCAAGAGAGGCAGATCATGATCTGAGACTGGGGACAGGAGGAAATGTGGTGTGTTGTGGTATATGTTCTTTCAGGTGCCTCAAAGTGACTCTAAAACAAGCAGAGCTGTATTATCCAGTAGATAGAACAAGGACCAGGTTGAGCTAAATCCTGCCAGCCTCGCATATTAAAACAGATGCCATATGAAAATATTCAGCTGAGACAGAAATAAAAACTATTCCTGGTAAACACAGTTTAATGGCCAGAATTATGAGCTTTTATAACTAAATAAAGACACAAAGTTTCAGAAGTACAGTGACTCAGCAAAGGTCTTCTACAGTAGACTGTGTTATCATCTCTATTTCAGTAGACAGAAGATGACTAATCATTTATCCCCCTTCTTCAATTTGAAAGTTTGAGTCTGAATCGGTTTGGATTGAATGCAAGGTTTTGCTGGTGCCACAGAGTTCAGTGAACTGGCATTCAACTAATTTGTCTGTGCGTCTCGTAACATGACTTCAGTATAACCTAACAACAATGTCATGATACAAACGTCTGAAAGATACTAACATACATGATATCACGTGTGTTGGGTTTAGCAGACCATGATGTTGCTGATGCACGTATGGATTTGATTTCTCTGTGACCTGTTTACTTAGCGCTTTGTAATCTAAGGGCGAAATATCAAAAATAGGCACAGAGATAAGGAATGTGAATACTTAGGCACAAGCATCTCTGAAGGACAAATTCTTAGAGCACGTGAACCTGATTGCTTATTTGTACCAAATATAGACCTCAACTAGTGTATGCTCATTTTAGTTTGTAAATGTTAAAATGTGTAAATAGGTAATTTGCTTTCAAGCATAATCTGCCTTCATGTGCTCAGTTGTTTATTTCACAACGGTAAATGGATATTTCATGTCCCCAGCTGTGCAACAGTCTCTAAAACTTATCTCCATTTGTTTTCTTTTTCTGCTTATAATTATTAAGATCATGTTTTTTTTATGTTCTCTGCTTTTGCTAGATACAGTATGCTAGGTGTGGAATACTCTGTGCAGAAGAAAATTCTTTTCCTTCAAGCATGAAGTGAGCACTAGAAATTGCCTCTCACATTTACATGCTTACGAAATAAAACAAAGGAAAAGTATGCTTTTCCTTCATTTAGTGGAGGAAACTCTATTTTGACTCCATCTTCAATCTTCTGGAGGATTTGTCTTCTTGGGGAACACGTCATTCTTTGAGACTTATGCTTTCAATTCCCATTAGTGACTGGCTGTATGTGTGAGAGGTTCCTCTTCCCTAGTAAAAATATAGAAGAGTTTATATAATTGTTTTATTTTTATTATGTACTTGACCTTGGATTTAAGGAGAACAGAAGAAAAAATAAACCTTTGAAATATTCTGCAATTCCAGCTCTATTACTCTGTTTATCAACATATTGCAAGAAGGAAAAAGTGAAACATCAGGAGCTGAAAGTGTGCAGAGAACAGAGGCCCAGATCCTTGCAGGTATCTCACAGGTAAATCTCATGGATTTCATGAAGAGCCTTACTAAAGTTAATTAACATTAATTAATTGAAATTAATTAAGATCCATTAAGTCTTATCCTCATTTAAACAAGAAAGCTGAAGACAAGGATGAAAGTTGTGCAATTCATTTGACATTCTTTTGTATTTTTTTTAATTTCTCTGCATTCCATGGGGTTTAGCCAGGATTTATGTTTTCAGTGGGAAATGTTACAAGCATGTCCATGCATATTTATACTTTCAGTGCTGATCCCTTATGAACATATCTACTTTAAACATGTGGATCTTTTCGTACTGATTGTGTTTGATGGTGCTAATTTGAACAAGATTCCACCAGCTCCCTAAGATCTGAATACTGTTAATGGAAATTACTCTCCTACAGCAGGTCAACAAATAAAATCTGTGAGTTTTAATGAAAAAAGTCTTAATATTCAATAACAGAAAAAAAAAAATCTTTGCTTTATTTTAAGAAGCAAATACGGTTGAACAGAGTTGATGAAACAAAAAATGCAGAGCATGATGAGCAAGATTCATAAGCTTTCTTGAAATCATAAATCCTTATGTGGCCACTACAGATATACATGCATGTAACCAGTTATTGAGAATGACATATATTGCTCATGTGTATGTGGTGATGAAAACAATAGAGATCAATAACGAGTCACGATCCCATTATGGAAGCAATGTATTCTGCACAACTGTCATGCACATCTGTCACCCCAAAGAATGAAAGCTAAGTCATTAGGCTGAACCTAGCATCCCTGATAATGGTGGAGCTACTTTGCTTCCCGGGATAGTTATTAAAATGACCAAAGCGTTTCTTGGATTTGATGGTCTGCTGAAGATACAAACATACACGTGTGTCTGCAAATCATCAATGAAGTGTTATCCAGCTTCTGCATCACTCAGCCACCAATGTTACTAGGAACACTTATATCAAATTATTTATGATAATCATGAAAACACCACCACCAGAGACTGCACAGATGGCTCTCCCTGCAACACATGACTTTAGTTTGGTGCTTCCAGAAAGCTAAACTCAATGCAATTCTCTGAACAGGATTATGTGTTCTTGTGGGTTTTTCTTTTTGTTTTTTATAAAACTACATCTCAATCAGTGTCAGCTTTCCATAGTATTTTCTGTAATTGTCTTCTGTCCTTAAAGATATTATTAGCTTTGATCTTTTCAAATTGCTAAGATATGCTTGTTCTCCTTCTCTTCAAGGACTCACAGAGGCACCCAGTAATTCCTGGGCGTGATGCACATGACTTCTGTGTATTGCCATGTTGTCTGTCAAAAACATTTTGGCAGGCAGGGAATATGCAGCTAGCTCACAGTGAAGGCTATATGCATTTTTCTCAAACCTACTAACGGTACTTAATAGTGTGTGGAGGACAGACACACAAACGACAAAGCTACACTGTGAGTAAGGAGAAGTGCCCTGAGAAAGTCCAGCTAGCTTTCTTAGGTTGCTCCACAATGTGAGATCACCAGCAATGAGGCAATTTTGGAGAAGTCACCGGTTGTGGTGGTTAAAGGACCAAGTTTTACCTGCAGAAATCAAATTCATGCTTTCTGAGGATAAGAGAACAAAAGAAGGGGATAAAAAGCTACTTTTTAAAAACTGCCCCAGTTCTTCCTACCCTTATGATGAAGGTCTATTCAATACAGCTCCACTTGCAGAAAGAATCATGGCCTGTGTTAGAGATGGCCATGAGGAACTGAGGATGCTGGCAAGCCAGGTGCTGATTCCTGAGCAATGTTGTCTGCAGTGACAGGTAAAAATGCAATTTTCTTTTATTATGAAATGCCGCAATGTAGACAGAAAGTTTAGGAAAAGCAGCTCTCCCTGACCATGGGGACGTGGATCTTGACCCTTTTTTCACCTCAGTGCTCTCTGACTCCGGTTTACTTTAATGAGTTTGTTTCTCAGAAGGTGATAACTCTGTGAGGATGAAATAACACAAACCATTAAGACTTTTCCTAGCAGGGGGACAAATGTGTATAATGGCATGTCTTGCATTGTGGTCTGTTACTGATGGTTTCATTGGAAGTTTTTATTGGAAAAGTTATGTAGGGGAAATAAAAACTCCAGCAAACAGCTTGCCTAATACTTTAACTGTAAAGCATAAAGAGTACAAATCTTTGACTGGTAAAAATGTTTCTGAACTCTCACAAGGTGTGCTTTGTTTCTAATATTAAGTTCTACAAAGACCAAATCATCAAGTCTGGTACTTAACACCCGCATCCCAACAAAATAGACTTTTAGTCTAGGATGGATTTTTTTTATGAGCAGTTTATAATCGATCTCAAAACAAGTATTTGTAAAGGAAGTGCTGACATAAATTTAGAACAGGATCCAATAAAAATGTTGTATGACTTCTGGAGTGCAGAAACCTGCGTAAGGTCATAACTCCCGTCCTCACCCACCCGCCACCCAAAAAATTTGTCTTAGTGGGATATGCGTGGATTTTTGTGGTGCTAAAGCCAAACAAAAGAGGGAATAATTGAATATGGCCTCTAATGACAGCAATGCAAATGTGTTCCTCCATGTGGTTTACAACCTTTGCTTATATGTGACATGAGATTATATTCTGGAGACTAAGAAACAGTTTTCTGACAAAGAAGGTTAGGGAAAGAAATAAGATTTTATGAGTTAGATTTAAGTAAATGACAGATGGGAGAGAAATTCTGATTTATTTAATGTTATCTGTACTTAAAAAAACACAGAAATTGGGATGCATCTTCTTGCTGATTTTTCAGGCAAATGCAATCTGTAGCAATGGTGCTGTGTGGGAGGAAATTATCTGAAATAATGAACTGGTCAAGTACGCTAAAATTGATACTATTCTCATCAGCATCCAAAATATGAAACCTGCCAAAAAATTCTAATTGCAGTATACTCTATCCAAATTATTTTACTACTTGCCAAGAAGGGCTTTGAAATACTTGGCAGAGTCTTCTATCGGGAGAAAATGAAACAAAAGAGCATGAAGTGGAGCACAGTAAAGAAATACCTCCAACCCCTTGAAAAATAGCAGGTTCGGGGTGTTGTCCCTTTATGAAGAGCTGATAACTCTATAACTCATACTAAGTAACTAATCAGAAATAATTTATCAGAGATAAACAAAACGGACTCATCTAAAAAGCATTCCAAACTTAAAGGTGTTTCTTGTTAGAGCAGCCGCTTGAATAGTGTGATATTCTCAAGGTGTGTTGATATTAAACATCAAATAAAGTATCTTTCTAGTCATTTATCATGGTGCACAGCTATGGTCCATGTACAGAAGTGTCAGTGACTAAGCCAATTCTAAGTTAAGGTATCATGAATAACTCTGAAGTAGACTTTTAAAATATTTCCACAAACTTGCTTCACAGCCCTAAGTAACAAGGACCATAGTCCTTGTCTCATTGTAAGAACAGTGAGTTAAATTGATTCTTCATCTGGGACTAACTCACAAATAAGTGAAACCCAATTCTTTTTTCAATTTCCTTTTTGTTTCTTATGCACACACAAGAAAAGTGCAAAATATTGTTTTGCCTTCATCTATGTATTTGTGAGATGGGAGTAGCACAAACAGTATGCGTAGGATATGTCTGGAAAGCATTGAAAGGACATTTTCCTTCCAGTTCACAAAGTGTAACCTGAACAGAAAGATGCTAAAATACGGCTTATAGTTCTGTCTAGTTGGATTCAAGGCTCTATTTGGTGTAACTGTTCTTTTTAATATAATGAAACACACCGAGAATAATTTTCAGGCTTTCATACCTATTAAGCCCTTGATGGTGTATTTGGGGAAAATCACAGAATCACAGAATCACAGAATAGTAGGGGTTGGAAGGGACCTCTGTGGGTCATCTAGTCCAACCCTCCTGCCGAAGCAGGGTCACCTACAGCAAGCTGCACAGGACC
>Ga0065711_1005115_pt1 | contig 22359 bp, 17 predicted proteins | sample Hoacrofraction12_FD_59098 | JGI IMG/M metagenome (GOLD analysis project Ga0065711, IMG submission 59098) | Hoatzin crop microbial communities from Cojedes, Venezuela - Epithelial fraction 12 v2 (version 2) | ecosystem: Host-associated > Birds > Digestive system > Esophagus > Crop | place... | reverse complement strand
GCGGGTCTTGAATATCTCCAGAGAAGGAGACTCCACAGCCTCCCTGGGCAGCCTGGGCCAGGGCTCTGTCACCCTCAGAGGGAAGAAGTTCTTCCTCATGTTCAGACGGAACAAGGTTTTGCATGAGTTAATTAAAACTACTTTTTCCCTTTCCAAAAAAAGAAGAGGGGGGAAAAAAAGCAAACAATGCAGTTTAATCACGTAGGCAGGATGAAATGCCACCCATCTCTGCTGCGTAGAAAACAGTGTTTGCTTGCCCTAATTGTCTAAAAGAGGATAAAGTGGTGCTGGTTTGATGTACTATGCTGTCAAAGGTACACACTACAGAAAGCAGCTGACACTTTTATTAGAGTTGCAATTTAGCAGGCAAAAATCAGTGTTAGAATTTTATCTGTCTTTATATGCTTCCCTTTATAACTGGTCAAGTCTTTAAAAAACTTGACTTGGTTTTTCAAGGAATTACGTAGTGTGTTCCCAGTTTATATCTAAACATCAGCTTGCTCCCTATTTCTAAAAGCTTATCTAATATTCCTGATTATCTCCAAGTCTTGCTTTTAAACTCCTTTTTTTACCTCTTAATCTTCAGGATGTGGCTTTTTACTTTTCGATTGCACTTGCTGTGTGGGTCTGTCATTTGTATTTTTGGAAATGCTAATTAAGAGGTACAACAAACTGTACATAAAAGAATTGATGATGGTTGTATGGTTCACACAGCCCTAAAGGAAATTAATACATTCACGTTGTGTCGGAGCACGGATACAGTCATTTTGGGTGTACGAGTCTTTTTACGTACCTGCAATTTTTCAGGCTGTGGCTTGAAAAAAAAACCCAACCTTTTTTTTTCTTTTTCCACACAAAGTAGAGGATCAGCAGTGGATTGCTGCTGCACGTTGAGACTTGAGTTGTTAGAAGTGCTTGATCTGCCTCCGGGGTAAAATTAAAAATACTGAAGTGCTTTTGCTGTAGTTTGGCTGTAGAGAAGAACAAAACCCAACTCTGCCGCTTGGGCAAGTTGTGACAAGTACGTGAGCTGAGTACAGGCTGCTGTTGTGAAGGAATCTCCAGAAGTTCTCATGGCTCTGCTATGGAGACACAGCTGAAGTGCTGTTTGTTTCTTTTTCTGACCACATCCTCCCATTAACCAAGCAGGGGGAAAAAAAAAACCAGCAAAAAATGGAAAAGAAATAAAAGGACTAGTATGAAAAATTTGATTGTGTGACTTGTTTGGGAGTGATTGCATATATGATTAACAAAGTGTGTTCGTAATTAAAGTACAGCTAAAACACTACATAACAAATGGATGCACATAAAATATGCTGAGTGTGGGAAGCTAGATTTTATTTTGGTGTCAATTTTGATTTCTCTCATGGAAGCAAAAAAATCATTAAGAATCATTAGCTTCTGAGCAGAACAGCGATTCTGAAGACACCTGTAACATATTTTTACCCTTTATGACTTTTCAATGAAAATCAGAATTCTAGAGCTTTTGACAAATGTCGACATCTCCATTGAGTAAGCTTCTAATGGTTTGACTTTTTTTTTTTTTTTCTCTCACTTTCTCTTCAGCATTTTATACTTCGTTTGCCTGGCTGTGTTTGGAGACCTTTTCCTGGTATTTGGCTGCACACCAGCTGACTCGTAGCTGTTCCCATCTTTGCCTTCTCTCACGTCTCTAAGCACACGTTGGACTTGGGGAACAATGTCTTGATGGATCCATCCTAAGCGTGATGTGCTAACGGCTCTCGAGGGTGGTTAACAATGGCTTCTAAGTGGTAAGACCTTTCTCACAATTCTGTCATGAAGACGTTTTCATGCATCTATATTTTTTCCTTTTTGCATACGTCTTTATATTGTACAATTAACGCACTTTGAATTACTACTTCAGATATTGGATATCTGAAAAAAAGGTTTTTGTGCTATGTTAAATCAATTAAGAACGTTTGATTTGGTATGGTATAGTAACTGTTCGTGGCCATAAGTGAATGTCTCAGGAAGAGGTTAAGAACGGGGCTAGCAGCCTCCCATCTTCCAGTCACCTGCAGCTCGGCCACTCCCTGAGCCAGATTTGGCTCCCGTATCTTTACTAATCATCAAACTGTACATTCAATAATTCTCTCGAGTGGTTTCTGTGTGTTCAATAACTTTCTCAAGTTGTCTTTCGCGAACTGCTGCGCTCGGTGTGAACCCAACTTGGTGCCAGCGGCGTGGGGCTGCGGGCGTCGGAGTTCTGCCCTCTGCTGGGTGAGGCCAGGCAGTGCAGCTCGTTAGCGAAGGCGGGCACAGTTCCTTATTAGATGCCCTTACCGCTCTGCATGCGAGGATTTTATCAGCAGTAAATAGGTAGATCCTTATTGCTGTCAAGCACAGGGCAATTGTGGACAAAGCACTTCTGGGCTGAAACGTGTCTAATCCCAGTTCCAAACTGTCCCTCAAAAATAACACAATGTACTGCTTCCCTGGAGTCAAGCAGAAAAACTGATAGGCAGTGCTTCCTTTCGGCTCTGAGAACAGGGAGTGTGTTGGTGTGACAGGAGGGAAATGCTGCTTCTGCAGTATTTGCTGTGTGGACTTGTGTATTCAAGACATTCTATATTATGTATTCTGTGATATTACTTCATGGAATGTAATAGAATATTCTGCGTTCTATTATTAACTGATTATCATTAATTATAAATTGTATAATATTTTCAGTGTAGCTTTCGCTTTCCTTTATTGTCTTGTGTATTCTTCACAGGAGAAGTGTACTCTAAAATAGAATTTGAATGTGTTGTAAGTTCTGCCATTGGGTCATCTCCAGTGTATCGTGTCCCTGTTTGCCTCTGTGACCGGCTTTTGTTTCTAGTTACAGAACATGCTGACTTGCTTCACTGTCTTTTGTTAGAATTTTATACCGTAATTGTTTCTGTTCTGATGTCTGTTCTCTTTCTCTCATAAGATAATAAATCTGTTGCTGCAGAAGCTTACCTTGAACGTCCATTTCTGTCTGTTGTTCAAGGAAAGCAAATACACTTTTTAGCATTAGAGTAGGAACTCCAGATCAATCTTTTAAACAGAAAGAGGCAGAGGACTTGAGGACATGAGTATAATTTTTTTACTGGAAGTTGTTATCTTGTAGGTGATTATCATGCTTTGGGCAGCTCTAGTTCTACCTCACTTTAAAAGGTTTTCATGATTATGTGTGTTTCTACATTTCTATATGGTTTGCATAGAAAACATGCTCCAGTGACAAACCTTGAGAGTTCAGGATTGAATTGTGTAGGTTTTCCTCATTGGAAGCAAGGCTGTTCAGTGCTGATCTAGTTTTTGGAGTACTTCTCAGTAGTTGTTGTGTTTTCTATATTTACTGCTAGATGTTTGAAAAGCGATCGGGTAGTAGATTTAAAAAAAAACACACTTAGCATTGGGTCCTTAAATTTTTGTATCTGTTGCCTGTTTTCAGTATTAAAAACTCCTGTGTTGTGCATAGGCGTAAATACGCGTGGGCTTTTTTACTTCAGCAAAAGGTAAAGACAAGTCATCTGAATCTCTTCCTGTCAGTGAATGCAGAGAGTGTCTTATCTCAAGTGCTTTCCTTGTAAAATGTGTGAGAAGGAAAAATAATATATGGCTGGAAGAATGTGCCAGCTGCCATTCTTCTTCTGTGTTACTAGTTTACTCCTTGGAGTCGGTTCCCTGGTCATCGGACCTGGCTGCTCAGGGCTTGATCCAGCAGGTCTCAAAGCTCTCGTGGTGAAGACTACGTGATCTCTCTGAAAACTTGTCTGGAGGATCTGTTCTGCTGAAAAGCTTGTTTCTGCCTGCAAATGCAATTACTAAACAGCATTCAGAGCAATTAATGTACCTGCTCATACATTACAAGTGTTTTTGCAAGTGTGGCACTGAAGCTTGGTTAAGGGTTTTTTCCAGTGCAATTAAGGAAATAAGGGATCGTCAAGAGGAAGAAAGGTTTGGGTGTTTTTTTTTATAATTTTTCCTCTTCCTAAATAATCATTTAGGATTAAAGCAGTACTTGGTAGTCACTACCCTGCTGAGCGGTTTCATTAGCTGTTTCTATATGATCTGTAAGACAGATATTGGGGAAATAAATTGAAACACTTAAGTTCTTTTTTTTATTACAAAGTTTCTATTAAGATGTGTTTTGTATTTTATATAGCTCAGTGGACTTCACCAACTTTTAATAAGGGCTTTTGTGGGCTTTCTTCAGTCCCTTCTGCTTCCTTTGAACATTAGTTCTCACTGCTGCCCGACCAGAGGTGTGTTTCTGCTGAAGAGCTTTGCAGACCACGCTTACGCGCAGTGACAAACGGCTTGCAGAATGCCTCACACCGATGCCTCGCGTTGTTCAAGTGCTGTGGAACGTCTGAGACACATCTGCAAGAAAACAGAAGATGAAAATGCTAGTGGGGACACAAAAGAGCGGCTCCATCTGAGGAGTGGGATAGCTGTGTGTCAGACTAGGGGGAAAACACTGTTGAACCTGTCTTGTAGGGTTTTACTTCTCCAGCATTCTGGGGATTTTGTGCTGCTCGTGTCTGGGTCAGGATTTGTGGGTTTTGGTTTTTTTTACTTGGCAACATCTAACACTTATAAAATTCCTGATTTCAACCTTTTGTAAAGCATTTTCTTTTTGAGCTGACTTTCTCTCGTGGAGAACAACTGTGTGTCTTTATAGTGAATGATAATTTTTAGTTTCATTAAGATTTCTTTATGACCGTGTATTTGTTTTAATGTGATCTGCTTGTATATTGAACATAATATATGAAGCACTATCAGTGGTGTTCTTTAACACGTAAAATGAAATACATTGGGCCTTCAGAGGGGCTTGAACTGTTGTGGCTTTAGAAGTCTGCTTATGCATCAGTAAGAAGATGGTGGGCGAAAAGCCTTGTGTCTGCCTGCTAACTTTGATCTTGGTTAACTTTGCATTATTACATCTCTGAAATTTATTTCTATACAGCTATCTGTATGCATATGTATCTTAAAATCTTATTTTTAACATTCTTTTTGGTCAGAAAACTATTTTACTATTAGTTGTGGAGATGCTGCTGTTCTCTGTGTGCAGCCAGCAACTGTTTGCTTGAAAAGAATTCACTTGGAGAGGTGCTTAATTTAAAAGAAACAGCAACTTCTTTGTGAAGGTGTGGAGTACCTGCACAAGTTACAGTAAGGACTCTGTATTACAGTTTACATCTATGGTATGGAATGGAAAGCAGAGATCTTTAGGGAACTGGATAATGCCTATGCCTTGGCTAGTAGCTAATGAAAACACTGTGTATCTTTACACAAAACAAGTACTTTACTGAAACGACAGGAAGACAATGGTAGGCTGTTTTTCCGAGGTTGGATAAAACACAAGTGATGCTACTACTTGTGGTACCTCCTACATCGTGTCGGAGCTCTCCCACGGTAATTCTCGGCAAGTTCCCCAGCCCGATGTGGTGTAAGATGTCCTGCCTTGCTTGGCACACTCGGTGCACTGCCGCTCGCCCTGTTCTCACCTCTGTTCTCCTCTTCCTCGGGCTTCCAGATGGCTCGTGGTGTGCTGCAAGGCTTGCTTCTCCTGGAGACAGTGCAGTAACAGCAGCAGCAAGTCCCCGATGCTTGGATTTGAGGCGTACCTTAAAGGATGTAAGGGTTCAGGCTGATGCATACAGCAGAGCCAAGGAAGGAAAGAGGTCCTCCCTCTGTATGGTCAACTTACCGAATATGTGTAATTTTAATCATATTTCATTGGCTCTTCTGTGTGAATGATGAAAGATAAGCCTAGTGGGGACAGAATGGCAGTCTTGATGCCTCTGAGTATTTCCATTTGTAGATGGCATGCAACAATCGTCCTGTAAGCTGACTTCTGTGTGTTCAAAATTTGTGTTACATTGCTTCAGAGATTTTTTGTCTTCCTGTTTAGTGCACGTTAACTCGAGAAGAATGGAAATTTTTGAAAATTAGTTACTAAGAAGTGGAAAGCAGTAAAGTTCATTTTGTGCTGTCTTAAAGAGGAAGTAATCCCAGTCTCTGAAACTTTTTTGGAAAAGAATCGTCCTGTCTTTCACTATGACAACTAGGAGTCTTTTGTTACTAGCCTGTTTAAAAAGCCCCAAGTGAGGAAAGGACGCAGGCCATCTGTAGTCTTTCTAGTCTAACCAGATGACTGGACCAGCAGTTTTTCTTTAAATAAAGGAATCCTCACCTTCCAGGGTGATCAAGTTCAGCTATGTCCTGAAATATCGATGGTTGCTTCTTTCTGTTTGTCAAAGGCAGGTATTTTTCTTGTCACTCCTGACAGGAGCAGTCTTTGCCTCTCCTCCAGATAGATGTAATGCAGTGAGTCTTCTCCAAATCCCCATAAGGGATTTTTGTCTTCAATTCTTTCATAGTACATGCTGATCTTACATATGCTGCTTCTGGTGTTAGAAATTAGAATAATCCACTTTAATCTGATGATATGTTAGTTAAATGTGCATGATTATTTTGTTTCAACCTGTACTTTTCAAGTCACCACTCATGACGTGTCTGTTCTGTAGATCTGTCTTAACTGATGGAACTTGGGAGAAACTAGCACATCAAGGTGCTCTTTGAGCTGGTCTGTTGCCCCCAGGCCGCTGTCAGAATGCCACAGCAATGGAGCCTTGATTGCTGCCTTTAAAGAAGGTCTCTCCATCCAGCTTCTGATGCTGTACAGTTAGTGTGTGGTGTGTTGCTTCTGTTTTTTTTTAAAAATGTATTTATTTATGGTGATCTCGTTTACTCTTCTGCAATTTCATAAACTTTGCTGTGATGCTGTGACTAATTTTAGTCAGCAGAACTGCATGGGTGTGCATAAATACATAAATATTGCATACAGGATATTAATGGAAGCTTTCTCTTGAAGGGCCCAACAATTTGTTGGTTTAGGTTCCTTCATCTTCCCAGGTATTTGGTTACTTAGAGACTCTGAGGTACTGAGAATCACTTATTCTAGCAGTGTGTTAGCAGCTGTGTTTTCTCATTTGCTAATAAGCCAAAATTGCTGGGTTTTAAACTTATTTTCTTCTCCCCTGCTTACTAGAAACATTTTTGGACCTTAATCAGACCTGTTTCACCTCAAGTGTGTTGTAGCTTTTCAAATAGGAAGAGTAAATGAGATTTCATCCAACATCTTGCACTGAAAGCTAGTATTTCCTCTCCTGTGCTCCAAGCCCTGAAACCAAAACTTTGCCAAACAAACATGAGTCTATTCTTTCCTGTCTAGAAATTATAAAAGTGCCAATTCCCTGCCCTTCTTTCTTTTTTCCTTTTACAAATCAATATAGGCACTTAAAGTACCTTAGCTCTGCTGTTTGTGAACATCTATAGTATAGAAAGGATAGCTCTGTTTTCTGTTAAATACGAAGGACATTTTGCGCATATTTATCTGCTAATGCTGCCATTCTGGGGTTCCCAGAGGCCTACTGGGAGTATCCTCTGCTGCATTGGATGGTCTGGTGGTTGTTACCAATTTTTTTCCTCCTCCTTGAGACAGGAGACAATTGAATGTTAACTAAAAAAACTTCTGCAGTGGAAAGGCTATCCATGAACATTCTATGTTTGTGTACAGAAAAACCTTGACTCCGTTTTAGGGTTACAAAATTTACAGACAATATTTGCTCTCAATTAATAGCTGGTAATAATCTCATGTACTATCTGAGAAGTTCCTTAAGTATCTTACTCTTCCACTGCCTGGAATTTAATATAATCATTACATGTCCATAATGGGTAAGGAAGGCATCTTGATCTGAGCAGGAATGCATTTATTTTCCTTCAGTACAGGTGCCAGTCTCTCTGTAGGCCATAAAATGTTGAAGACTTCAGCCCAGAGCACCTAGGACAACTCCACTGACTGTAAGAACTGATGGATCGGGCTGTTTTCTATTTAAACCAAATTACGTAGTTACTGCAGCAGCAATTATTCTTTCTGATTATGTTCGGGTTATTAAGAGGAAACGCCTTCAAGTTAAGTAAAAAGAAGGGGTGAAACACCTATATTTCGCAGAAGAATTGGAGTGCTGTTGCTTTACACTAAAGGAAGCCTTTTGTTTAGGATTTAAAGAAGAAAACTATTATTTTAAAGCCTGAGCTTATATATTTCCACTAGAAAAATCTCATGACACTTAGAGATTATTATTTCTGTCTTTGAGATAGAAGAGATGAGAAGAGAGAAGTTTGAAAGTTACTGTCCCAGCACATCTGTAGGCAATCATACTTGATCATTAATCTTTTTCTGATAATAGTCTGAGAAAATAGGTGGTTTTAACTCCTGATAACCTGTAGCGAAGAGTAACCTTCTGAAGTCTCACAGATAGCATCTCTGTGTGAGAAACGATTTATGTTCCGCAGCTTGATTTAGCTACCCTTGGTGATGATCAAAGATGTAACTTAAGGAAACAAAGTTCTTATTTCTTCTGTGACTAATATTAATGTAAGGATGTTGAGCTCTCGTTGTACATCCTTCACTGGCACTGGGGTTTCGTTACTAGAACGAGCTCATGCTGTGAGATTTTTGTGTAGGAGGACTGTATAGGATATGAGGTTTAAAAATACATCGCTGCTCAGTTAATGTGAGTTTTAAGATACAAATATGTTTTACTCTGAGACTGTATGATCTGTAGTGTTTCAGCGTTTTAGTGGCATGGTCTGTATAACAGAGCACGGAGGACAGAACGCCTGAACTAGTAGAGGCTTGAGCATGTCAGTCCCTGCAAATGGACTTGTGAATTCGCCCACTCAGGTTTTCTTACTAGGTTGGCTGTTAATTTCTACTTTCTGTTGTGCAGTGTAGATAAACTTTCTGTTTCAAAACTGTGCATTTTGCAAGGGAAAAACTGACATAAATCAGTGGGTGAATGCTGTGTAAACCAAGACAGAACTTGCATTTAATCTAGATGTCCAGAGGTTTCTCATTGGTACTGGAAACTGAGCTTGTGCAGTGGACTTGATATGCAATTTCATAGCAGTGTTGCTGTTGTTGGTCTGACTTACTGGTAGCCGTTCCACAGAACCGTTGTTTTTTAAAGGTTTTTCTTTAATGTCCGGTGTGTAGAGATACCAGCATCATGCTTGTCATCATTCACTCGGATCCTTTTAGAAGGGAAGAGATGTGGCCTCTTGTGGTGTTACGGGGTTGCATGATGATGTCTTCTCTTGGCGTGCCTGCTTGCTAAGGAATGGGTATGATTCAGAGTACATGCTACTCTGGCATTTGCAAATTCTTACTTGAAGAAAATTTGCCAGTGGAAGAAATTCATAGGTTTGGAAGATCTTAGGTGCTACGTCAGTACTTGGGCAAGCAAGACGTTAGTGCCAGGAAGCCCGGATCCTGATCCCAGCTGAGGGCTGGAGCAGCTGCAGGACAGGTCATGCCTAAGGAGTTCAGGAAAGCATTGTATTCTTGCATGCAACTTCAAGATAAGAACAATTGTTATTACCTAACACAGAAATGGTAAAAATTTAGGGGCTTTTTTATTATATTGGATAATATTGCATACTGTCAGCGGACATAACAATTATGTCTTGTGTTCAGCTTCTGACTGATATGTTGTGCCAGGTGTTTTATTTCTACTTGTATATCACTTCAACTAATGCTAAATAATTAAAGCCAAGCTCTTAAAAAAACCCCAAAACACTCCAGAAATCCCCAACATTCCATAGAAAAAGTCCCACAACTCGCTAAAAAAAAAACAACCAACCTGCAAACCCCCATACACAGCAAGCAAATTAAGTGACTGAAAGGAAATAAAAACTTTACCAAAAGCTGACAGTTGTTTGTGACTTTAGCTTTTTGTTTCCTGAGAAATGAAAGTAAACTTTCTTTCAGGAAAGCGTGGAGACAACTGAAACTATTTGCAAGTTTACAGGAAAAAAACAACAAAGCCAAACTATAGAAAGATAAATGGCTTATGTTTAAAGTATTATGCAAAATAGTAGCTACAATGAGCTTACACTGATCTAGAGATAGTTTATTGCAAAATTGTACATTGCTTTGTCCCTGCTTTTACTGGTCCTTAGGTTTTTTGCTGTGAAGTTACACTAGCTGAGCTGGACCAAGGAAGCCATTAATGCGAAGTAGCTTTTAAATTAGACGAAGGATAGCCTCTTGTCTTAAATGTCTTCTAAAAGTTAGGAACTTCCTGATGTGCAAAGTGAATTCCTTGAAATAGGTTCTTACAAGTGGTTAGCCCAAACTGCCAAAAGGTGAGAGGACTGCAGTGTGACAGAAGGTCAAATAATGCATGCACAGGGAGTAAACAATTTGTTGTCCATTTAGTATTGAAAGAAAAAAAGATATATATGTGACTAAGTTGCAGTTCTAAAGCAAAAAGGGTTGTCATTTTAAGAAGTGCTGTGTATAGAGAAGGAAATGGGGTTTGTCTGCCTGTGCCTTTTGTGGGAAGCTGGGGCAGTGTCCTGCGAACTGGCTGACGAGTGCAAGGCAGCTGCTCAGCACCCTGGGGCCTCTTGCGAGCTGAATGCTGTGTTGCTGTATACCTACAGGCTAGACTCTACTGTTTTATTCTGCTTTCAGTTACGTATCTCTGACCTTCATTTTTGGGGGGAAGAGCAGATTGTTTTCATTGGGATAAGACAAATTCTTACTAATTCAGCTTCTATTCTGAGATTCAAGAAGGAAAAACTTCCTCTACTTGTTTGTGTTTTTTTTTCTAAATAATTGGGTGCTATTGTAGGTGCTCTGTTTCCTTAGCAGATTGACTCCCACTTGAAACAGTGATGTCAGGTTTAAATTAGCAAGTTGGAGGAAACAGCGATGCTGCTTATTGAGTGCACACTAATGCTGTGCCCACTGTGGGCTCAAGGATGCCTGGCTGAAACCCTTGAGCTGAAGGAGGGTTAACATTTCTTGAAGAGCCACGAACTGAGGTAGAGACCGCTTTGCATAACCTGGACCACTCACTTCTTCAAAAGGCAAAACTTGCGCCCCTTCTACGCTGCTGGGTCCTTGCTGTTGAAGCTGGTTTGGCAGTACCTCCAGGACCCGTGTCCCAGCAGCAGGGATAGTTTTGCTTTCGGTTTGCCACGTCATTTTATCCTACTGACATGTTCATGTTGCTGAGAAGCTGGGAGGAAGCAAGGGTTCTGTGTGCCAAGAGGACATGTGCCACACCATAGCTGGGCCTCCAGAGAGGAGCTCAGCTCTCCGTGCCGGGAGGTTTGCAATGCACGCTTCCACCTCGCTGGCCCAGGAATGCCTCCAGCTGCCTTCTCTGCCAGCCTGGTTGTCCACCTGGCCATTTTGCCGGCATAGTTATGGCTAAGAGTTTTGGAAAACACATTACCCCCATGCCAGCAAAGCTGCCCTGAACTGTTGTCTTCTGTCAGTGCTGGAGGAGCTGGTGGAGCCCGGTGCAGTACCAGCAACCGAACCTGAGTTAAAACCAGTCCACTTTACAAAAAAAAATTCTGCATTACAAGACTGGAGATTTATAATGCGTGCTTTCTTGTGAAGAGACCCATCGGATAATGAGTGCTTATAGTAGGCTACAGGGCATCTAGGCTCTCCTCTAAAATGACACTTCCCAGTAAGTTATCTGTTCCCTAGCTGGTTTTTACTATCATTATGGCTAATTCTCAAAATTCTCTAAAGGGACTTGCGAATAGTTTTCCTTCACATGGGTCTTTCTTGCATTGATTGTGTTCTGGGTTGTTCTTCTTTGCATTCCTCACTGTTAGGATGTTCCTGTGTCAGCAGGTTCACCAGTCTCAGCAGAATTCCTGTGTGGCTGCGCTTCCCATGCGCCCCCGGCAAACAGCTTTGCTGTTTGTGTCCCCAAAGCCCTGATCCAAAGGGACGGTGCCCCGAGAAGCGCTGCGACCCTCTGATCGCTCGCTGGGTCCGAGCAGTGCTTCTGTTCGTGCTCCCTTCTGACGAGGGCCCGCTGCCGTAGGTTGCTGTTGGCGAGGGGTGCGGGGCTCGGCTGTTCTGTGCCGTCTGTCTCGCCAGCTGTGGAGCTCTGGAGGCCTGAACGACCTCGGCAAGCGTTTTGGTGTGAAACTGGAGCCGTCGTTGGAGTGCAACAGAAATGGGGTGGACAGGGAAAGGCAGCAAAGGGCTTGCTGTGAACTGAACAGTGATTCTGTATAAGCACGACTCTCCCATGCTTTTTCTTATTCAGAGGTTCCAGAATAAGAAAATGTTAAATTTTATCAAATAAGGCTTTTTGTAGCCTGTTTTGGTTTCTTCTGTTAAAACATGAATTTTATTATAACAATTGTAAAGCTTCTCGTGTTTTCCCCTGACAGTTTATCTGTAAACCTTGCTGGGACTGCATAAAAACCACAGTTGTACGTTGTATTGTTTAAGGAAGATGACGAGAGCAAGTGTGAGAGAGGAGTGTGTGTGAAATGCCACAGGCAGAAACATGAGCTTTCTGTCTTGGCTTCATGTCTATAAAATGCTGCTTTCATAGAGTGCCCTGGAGTTAACCACCATCCATCCATATTGGTATATATCTATAAATAATGATATATAAATATATGTAAACATATATAGATCTACCCGACTAGCTTCTGTAGGGAACTCCTTGATGTGCTTAAGAGTCAAACAAAAGCCATCCTGAAGGGAAAATCAATCAAAAGCTTTTGGATACACCTGTGTTATATTAACTTTGTTAGTTCATCAAGATTAATCTTGAAATAAGATGGTGTGTATGGTGGGCGGCTTTTATTCCTTGGTTGTGCTTTGTTTGTAAATAGCATTACTTGAAAGGCTGTTATGTTTTCTCATGAAAACAAGTGTAGTTTCAACCCTTATTTCTTTTATTCGTGGCCAGTTGGCCTATGCTGCACGTTGTGTGGGAAGTCACACCTTAAGTGTTGAACAGCAGCGATGCGCTGGGGACCTGCCCTTCATCTGTCATCTCCACCCTGTGTCAACACACGTCACAAAACCTCCGCAGCGTGGCTGTGGGTGCCCTGGGACCTCGCCTGAACCCTTCCGAGGGCGGCGGAGTTCGGTACGACTCGGAATAGGCCGTTACCCCCTGCTTCGCAAGCTGGGGTGGGCCGGGTGCGTGACTGGAAGCGTTCTCAGTCTCACAGAAGCGGCTGAATTTCTGTTTTGTTCCCGAACGCTAGAAGCTGCGAAGTAGGTTTGTGGCCAGATTTCAAGGGCAAAAAAAGAAATGCTGTGGAAAATAATGCTGTTATGAATAAATGATGGCTTGAGTTTGTAATGGCTTGTGATCTCTTATAATTGCAAGTTATCTTTCTGGTATCTTATTTGCTCTGAAAACACATCAAATGCTTTTCTGAAAATATATTCCGTATGACTTTTTCTATGGCTGGAAAAAACACTGTGAATGAAATCATTATAGGGACAATTTTTTTGCTTCATCTCCCAAATCTTTCACTGCAGGAAACAGTATTCTAACACTGTGTCTTTTATGATAAGGTCAGAATTTTGCATTCATTTACAGGGAAAAACTTGTTTAGAATTTTGTATTCATTTACCAGGGAAATATAGACTAACTTTTTTAGTGCAGCTTTGAATACAAAAGAGATTACATGTTTTCAGTCTATGTAGAACTGGAAAAAAGTCTTAGGTGGCAACTTTAATGAACTCGTACCAAATTTTTCGCGTTGTGGCACTCTGAGCTGGATTCAGTCCTTGGGAAGTGTGCTGGTAGGGTGGGTCCGTGAAGGGCTGACGGCTTCCACCGGGCGAGCAGCCCCTTGGGAGCACCGAGCGGCGGACCCCGGAGACCCCAAACAGGGCACTCGGTGCACCTTTCATAGAATTGTTCATTTTTTTATTTGAGAGCTAGACACGGTAATGAATTTCAGATTAAATACTTCCTTTTGAGGAATGCGTAGCGGTGTGGTCTACTTCACGCTTAGGCTGGAGAACTGCGTCGGCTGCATTCGGAAATGCCTTGGACGCTGAGCTGCTTCCGTAAAAGTTACAGAAGCGGGCAGGCTGCTGCTGGGAGCTTCGGTGTGAGTGTTAGTGGGTTTCCTCTGAGCGATGGGTGCAATCCTTGGTGGCAGGTGAGGTGGAGATACAATCTAGTAGTGTGTGGATCACCAGTCCAAGTCCAGTAAGTAAAATAATACTTCCAATCATACAATGATACACGTTCCCAAATGTAGAAAGCGTTAGGAAACGCTCTTCTTTGCTGATGTCTCTTTTTTTCCCCTTGAGCTTTCTGCTGCAAATGCAAGGCATCTTTCCTAATGGCTTCTTCAAGCTAAATATAGAACAACATTTAAACTTCCCCCAAATAAAAACAAAAACCAGCTAAGCCAGGCACATATGGAGAAGTATCCCTAGGGATAAAGTGGACTTTTGGACAAAATGCGACAGGTTATTTCTGTGCTTGGCGTTTTCTGGAGGGTGGTTGGGGTATTTGAAGTGGTAAATATAGCATCAGAGTCTCTGCAGAACAGAACTTAAATTCTAACTTAATTAAATATTAATAAATATTAGTGTCTTCGTAGCTAAGTAGTTAAAGCCATGTGAGGATGGGAATGGGTTGAACTGCGGTGCTGTTGGACACTGTATGAAGCTGGTGTGTAGACTTTCTAAATGATAAGGGTTATCTTTCAAATGCAGATGAAGGCTCGCTGTGCACTTTGTGAAAATTAAGAGCTACTGAACTGTCAGAGAGAAATTTGAAAATACACCGTGCGTTTTATTAGTGCTTAAGTTGGTTGTAATTCTAAATACAGTGCCTTCTATGAGCGCAGGGTCTCGCGTGCGTGGGTTAATATATAGGCTGGTTGTTGTTTGGTTTCCTTATCAGTCTGTGCAGTTAGACATCGTTAAAATCTGCCTCGGCGCAGCCGGCAGCTGCCGTGCTGGCGTCGGCACCGCCCGGGCTCGCCGGGACGTCACCGGGAGAAGCCACCGCGGCGCTGGAGGACGGGGACGCGGGAGCCGCGCTCCGTAACGTGTAGCTAAGCCACTCAATGTAGTAACTGCGGGGAGCACGGGGCACGGCAGAATGGAATTCCTGAAAAAAATTGTTCCCACGGTGGTCTCTGGAGACGTGGTGCTGGATGTTGGGGGCACCACCCGCGAGAGCTCCCCGAGGCTGCTGAGGATGAGACGCGTCCGGCTGTTCTCCTTGGGACAGACCATAGACGAAGACGAGGAGACGCACGTTCTACAGCCCGCTCGCAGTACGGAGCTGCGGCCTCAACCCGGTAAAACCCAACAGCTAAGCTTTTTTTTTCCCATCACAATTATCTGGCTAAATGGATAAATTTGGTGATAAAAGGCCTTTTCATCAGAGTCACTGTGATAATGGTGTCCTCAGTTTTAGAACTGTTCTATCATTGACGCACTATCACGTGTTAGCGACCTGCTTGAAAGCAGTTCTCCAGGATTTCTAATATGATCCTTGTCTCTGAATGCCTGCCTGGCTTTTTTTCCCCCTTTTTAGGATAAGTATCCCTATTTAAGTTTTTAAATTATAACATAGCTATGACTAGGCACGAAGAGTCGCCTGGACAGGTGTGTGCTGCCCAGAGCTCCGACGGTAGTGCAGGGTTCAAGGTTTGGGTCAGCTTTTCTTTCACTGTCTTTCAACTCTTCCCTCAGTTTTCAAAGGCTTTCCTTCTAAGAGATTTTTTCATTTCACAAATATTTATGCTTACCTCTTGCAGTGTTTTGAACATTGCGGAGTTTTAGAATATAACCATAGTATGTAAATTAAATCAGTCAAGTAAAAATATGGACATTGTATAGAGAATTTTTAATTTGAGAACAAGAGGGAGCTTGCTTTATGAAGGTTTTTTTTTACTACCTGTTAGTGTCTAAATACTACAGTGTATTATGCTAATAAAAAGAAGTGGAATGGGTGAATGTTCTGTTTTCGGGCAGTTCAGCTCGGTGGCAATGGAAAATCCAGTTGTTTTTTTTTTCCTTTTGCCTTCAGCTAAAATAGTAAGTTCTTCAGCTTTTACGGTCTTGGATCGTGATGGCTATCAGATGCACAGTTTTCACCCTTTGCTGTGTGGCTGCTATTTTCAGGAATTAGCGTGGCCTTCAAGTTTTTTCCCTTCCGTGCCCACCTGCAGAGGCAGGAGATGGTGACATCCGTCTTAAGGCTGTAAGCTCACCATCCAGTAACTATGGCATGAAGGCTGTAGTGGTGCTGGGAGAAAGGTGTTTCCTTGGGAAGGCTTTTCTTAGCCTTTCTGATTGTAATATAAACCACTTTTTTTTTAACATCAGGCTGAGTAACATTGGCAGGAGGGACAGTTCTGGTTTGTTAAACAACTGTTCCTGTGTATAACTTACTGGAAGAAGTTCCTGTTGTGATGGTATGGACTGCTGAAGGCTTCTGACAGAATGCAGTCTGTTAAGACTGCTGTTGCCTCTGTACTTGAAAACTCTGACGAGAAGCTCACGGTGTCTGAGAGGGTGATGGATGCTCTGCTAGCCAGGTTCGTGTCCTCATTTCACTTCGAATGCAGTAGAGCCCTGAGGTTTGTGGCTGGGTATCGCTGTGACGTGCACAGCTTAAATAGCTCCATCAGCATAGCTCATCAGTCCTGCTTTTATGCTGTGTTACGGTTTCTTGATAGCTTTCGCTTTTAAATAATATTTTATTTCAGAGCAAATGGAATTGGTTTGGTGCCAGGTTGAAAGAAAACGCTGTAGGCTGAAGGTTGTAGTCAAAACAGATGCCTTCATCTAACCCTGTTCAGTGTTTTGTCAATAGCTCAAGCAAATGAGGACAATCAACAGCAGGACTGGTATAGTCTATGTTTGAGATGAATTCTCCTTGCTTGCTCATTAAGTACTTGCCAAATGGAGATTATTAGGAATGATTTTGTGGAAATCAGTAGTGCCTGACTAATATCACTTAATAGCGTGATGTCACTGTTTGCGAAATGCAGACTTACAGTCTGTTCTGGGATCATGCTTTTACAATAGCAGATAGTAGCTGAATCCTCTTTAAATTATCTGCTTATTTCTATTTTTGTATCTTGGTAATGGAATGAACTGCTCTGCTGGAACAGAGCAAAAGGACTGCGGTGTTTGCCAGTTGGGTATGCTGCAGAAGGCAGGTGACGACCAAACAGGTAATAAAACAGTAGAATGATTTGGAAAAAAAAAAGGCAAACACTTACTTGTTTAATGTCAGCAGATGTGATGTTAATGCACCACCGAATTTAATATGATGAAGCTGTTTGGGAACCGGATAGGTTTTTAAAGCGAAGGTGGCTTGTCCTGCAGATATGTTTGGATTTGGAAGTGGGTGGGTTTGTGTGTTTTGGGTGGGTTTTTTTTTCCCTTTTTCCTTTCTGTTCCTTATTGCTGCTCTTTAGGTAACACTTTTGTATTAACGAGAACTTTGTCTGACAACGATTTTAAAGTAGGAAAGTATTTTAGACGCTCTTAAACAAGCCAAGCAAATAAACTATTCATGGCATCGAAAGCATAGAAGTAGTATTTTAAAGATACCACTTAGTTGGGTTTGCATATATCTGACCTAAATATTTTGTGTGGATTTCAAGCGGTGTGATTTTTTTGTTTAGGATTAAAATATTTATCAGAATCGCCTTTCAAAATGTTAACTCAAGTAGTATATATTTTGTTTTATAGCCGAAAACAAGACCTTAGAAACATATGCTCTGTGGCACATCTTTTAAAATATGTAGCTTCTGTCAGAATGGTTTGAAGTGTATTTTAGAAATCTTTCATAACCATTTTTTTAGATTTACAAGATTATTAGAATAGTAGGAAAAGGTCTCAGTGAAGTATTTGCATACGATGGTGTGCGTCACAACACCTAACAGATGTTAGCAAGGAGTTCTTTCAAATTTGCTGCAACATTGAAGGGTTGACATGGTCTCAGTTTTAACATTTTTGCTCTCAGCTGCAATCCAAATCGGACGTGGAAAGACGCGCTTGGAAGATCCAGAGGGAGCATTTTCCTGTGCCAAAACCCCACATACAGCTGTGTACACGGACAGGCACGTCTAGGAATGATTTGGTGTTCCACCTCTCTCTGTCTGTAGCGTTAAAGCGGGGCAGGGCCGTGTCTGTGCCAGCTGGCAAAGGGCAGCCATACCCACGGAGGGTGCTATGTGCCCGTCCGTTGCCGGCCTGCCCCTCGCCTGTGCTGCGAGGCCGGGTAGCTGGTGCTGTGGGGCTGGCTTGGTGGCTGACCATGCAAGTCCAAGCCGCAAGGACTGCGTGAGAGATGTTGAATTTATCAGCGATGTGAGTGTTCCGATTGCTTACGGCGTCCCCGTGATTTCTGTGTGCAGAGAACTTCTGCAAACGTTAAACCTGCTTCCCTCCCAGTGCCTCTGCTAGGGGAGCAGAAAGAAGCCGACAGAAGTGTGTTCTTCGGTGGTAAAGAGATGAGTAGTAGAGTGGTAAAGAGTAATAGAGTAGTAAAGAGTACACTTGAATGGAAACATTCAAGACCAGGTTGGACAGGGTCTGAGCAACCTGATCTAGTTAGCGGTGTCCCTGCTCGCTGCGGGGGGGTTGGACTAGATGACCTTTAGGGGTCCCTTCCGACCCAAAACTTTCTATTATTCCGTGGTAATTGCCTCAGGGGGCTGACAGCAGGGCCTGCGTGGACATAAACTGCCTACCAGCACTGCTGCGTCCCTGTAGTAGCGGCGTCCCTGTAGTAGCGGCGTCTCTGCAGGGCATCTTCAGCTCCGTGTTGCATCCCGGATCAGCCCTGCACAGCAGAGCACGACCAGAGGCCCGGCATCTCTCTGGGATGACAGTTTCTCTACCCGAGCTCGGGGTTTCAGCTGGAGAAGACTGGAGGGGTTAGTGGGCAACGAAGTACTGTGGCTTCGCCCCACCCCGCTCTCCGTTTGCGTCTCGCTTGCGTTCAGAGGCTGCTCCACAATACCGTTTGGGATCCAGAATGCTATTTACTTAAAAGTCTGGAACCCTCGCTCCTCTTTTCTTATCACAGCAGATAGCATTGTTTTGCTTGAGTAATGCCCCAGGAAATGGTTCTCTGTACATTTTCCATAGGAAGTACTAAAGAACCTTTCCTAAGGGCCCCTGGAACCTGCAGTTGGAGCTCTTGGCGACAGAAGGCAGGGGAAGAGGGTTTTGGTTGGAGTTTTGAGCGTGGCTGGACAGGCCTCGCTCTGAGCTGACTCACGTCACGCCGCCAGCAGAGAAGGTGCCAATATTTTTGGGGCAGTATTTCTGAGATGGATGGGCGAGGGGAATCGACTCGCTGAGGGGGGCTTTTGGGCAGCAGCGTGTGTCGTACCGTCACCCCAAGTAGCAGTCACCTTCTGCATACCCTCTGTTTTAAATATATTGATTTGTGGAAAATGAACTCTTGAATATTTTAGGTAAATGGGAACACAAGCATCTTTCCAGAGTTTTAAGTGCGGTGACGAGATGTTTTATTATTACTGCTTATAAGCAGATACAATGACTGTTGGGTAAATGTTTTTTAAGTAAGGCATTTGCTTGAGAGGGAGTCAGTAATGAACTGAAATAATGTCCAGCAAGTCTTTTTTTAAAAGTAAGCAAAGGAGTGTGCCTCTCACTTGTTCACCATTAATATAGAAAATCGACTATAATGATATTTAATTGTTAAAAATAAAAAAGTTGGTATGACTTAGTTCAAGGAGAGATCTTAAATATGATTTTTGGCCTGGGTTTTTTTTTTTGAGATCTGACATTTTTTAATTGTGTTGTGTACTTGGCTGTATGCCTGATATGCTTTTACTGGAGTTGTCCCAGGGTTTCATCTGAAGAGTAAGCGTGCAGGGATTTACGATGAATAGACTTTTTTCCTACAGTGTTTGTGAGGGGGGGTGTGTGTTCTTTTCTTCTTTTTCCTTGCCAAACCTTACCTTTATCTCATCCCAAAGAGTGACGAAGGAGTTATAACTCAGCACTTCTGAGGTAAGAGTGACAGGAGTTATAACTCGGCACTTCTGAGGTAGATCTAGAAGGGCCTTTTCTTCATACTTAACAGCTACTCATGGTTTTCATGAGGAGGTAACTTACTTGTTTTCTTCTGAGATACGGTGAACAGAGCTTACAATTCTCTTGTTTATTATGCAGCTTCTGGACTTCAAGCACTTAAAAGGTTTGCTAAGGTTTGAGGATGTTGGTATAAGGTTTCGTGTGACAGCTGAGCCAAAGTAATGGCTCAACGCTGTGAAAAGGAGATGGGACCCTTCCACCCCTACAGTTGTCTTGTGTATTCATTTGTGGTGGTCCTGGTGCTTGTCTGTCCTTGGTGAGACTGTTCAGTTTGCTAAACCAAGAGGAAACCCCGCTCCCCTCCCCTTGCTGATGGACAGGCAGCAAACTGGAACACTGTGAGAAAGAACCGATAGCAAATTTAGGAAGTGAATGTTGGCAATCCTGGTGTTTGGGCTTTTTTTTCCCCTGTTCTTTTGTCTTTGTCATGCAGGTCATAAGCTGAAAAGTCAGAATTAATGCAAACTCCAGTTTATTAATAAAGAAAAATCAGTAGAGGTGAAATTGGACAATAATTAGCTGCAAATATTCTTGAAAATGTTATCTTGAGGCTAACCCTCCCTTAGTTTAAAGCCATTACTCTGATAGGACACGGAGCAATGGCTTTAAACTAAGGGAGGGGAGATTTAGACTGGAGATAAGGAAGGAGTTTTGTACCATGAGGGTGGTGAAACCCTGGCATGGGTTGTCCGGAGAGGTGGCTGATGCCCCATCTCTAGGAACCTTCAAGGCCAGGTTGGACAGGGCTCTGAGCAACCTGGTCTGGGTGGAGATGGCCCTGCTCACTGCAGGGGGCTGGGCTAGAGGACCTCTGAAGGTCCCTGCCAACCCAAAGTATTCCATGATTCTAGGAATTCTTTGAGATAATGCAGTTAAAACTTGGGAGGGGTGTGTGTGAATAAAGCAAATATCTCTATCTTTCCAGTCCAGGATGACTTTATACTAAGACGACTGGGAGAGGGGCAAAATAAAGCTTTTGGCTTGAAGGAGAGGGGGAGAGAGGTGCTAGCATGGGGAGGACAAGAGAAAATTTGACAGAACCAGAAAAACAAGCAAGTCTTCAGAAGATGCTGCAACAGCCAGTTAAGGAGGGCTGTGNAGGGCTGANGTCAAGATGTGGAGAAACTTGTTGCAGAAATATATATGCTGCTGTGAAACCATTCTCTCTGNGATATGCTGGTAATACAAGGACATAAAAGTATTCTTTTAAATTCTTTGTGTCTAAATTGTCNACAGGTCTTGAAAGAAAGTATTTCTAATGTCAATATAGTATTTACCAGCAGGGTTAAATCAGCAGTTGTGCATGAAGATAGCATGCTAGTGACATCAGCAATTCGGATTGAAGTTACAGAAAGATGATAACTTGAATGTTTTGTTAAATGGTTCTTCACTTTTCAGTTGAAAAGGAGAAGAGTCCATGTTTCAAATGCAAAAGTTTTAGTTTATAGGTGATCTAACAAATCTTAATCTCCTCTGGGGGTGGTTTTTCTATTTCTCATGAAAATGTGAATTGTGAACGGAACAGGCAGATACAACATGACATTTCTCAGTAATTCATGATACTGTTGATGGCTGTTGGCAGTTTGTTGGCTGCACTTCTTAGNTGTTTTATGTCTCATTTGTAGACATCCATGTTTCTAGTTTCTTTCATTTTAAGCTCTTCAATAACAGAATGATTCTCACCCTGTGAGTGCTAACTTTATGTGTTCCTTCTGAAACGTATTACATGGATCCAAGCTGAGGGGAAAATAATTTCAACTATTTCACCTTGATCGAGGGCTACTTTGGAAAGCCTTTCCACTTGCAGGGAAAGGCATTCTTTGTGTCTCTAACTTAGCACTGAACAGCCTTTGGTTGCCCTTCAAGTAACGAAATGTCACGAGTGCCTTCTTCAGTTGGGAGGACGTTTTCTCAGTAAGTGCTGTCGAAGAATACCTGTGGTTTGGGAGGTTTGTGTTGGTGGCCTTGGCTGTCCCGCTCGACATGCAGCTTCTTGCTCTCCAGCCAAGTTCTGGAAGACCCCTACAAGCAGAGACCCTCCCAGACAGAGGGTTCTCAGCTCGTGCTTGAAGGTTTTTGGTGCTCGGATTTATCTATAAAGGAAAGATTTTGTTATGAGAAATCTAAATGCGTTATTGATTTGAAGTGACACTTTCCAAAAGCCTCATCACTCTAGCAGTGATGCCTTCCAAAGGGATGAAGTTCCTGTCTGCAGCAGTTTCTCACGAGACGCTCTGGATGTTCAGGACTTCCGTCTGAACACGAGGAAGAACTTCTTCCCTCTGAGGGTGACGGAGCACTGGAACAGGCTGCCCAGGGAGGTTGTGGAGTCTCCTTCTCTGGAGATATTCCAGACCCGCCTGGACAAGGTCCTGTGCAGCCTGCTGTAGGTG
>Ga0065711_1035414_pt1 | contig 22360 bp, 14 predicted proteins | sample Hoacrofraction12_FD_59098 | JGI IMG/M metagenome (GOLD analysis project Ga0065711, IMG submission 59098) | Hoatzin crop microbial communities from Cojedes, Venezuela - Epithelial fraction 12 v2 (version 2) | ecosystem: Host-associated > Birds > Digestive system > Esophagus > Crop | place... | reverse complement strand
AGCCAAAAAAAAAAAAAAAAAAATCACGCAACAGAACTTGCAATAGAAATAAACTCTTCAAAAACGTGTGCAACAAAAACCTTTCACCTGAATAAAAAAATAGAGACAAACAGGAAGACAAAAGCATACCGTGAAGACTGTAGCTGAAATGGCATAGATCAGAAGAGCCTGAAGATTGTCTTTGGCTATTTGAGTCTCATCAGCACTGGCAGATATTCGTTGCTTAGCATAGAGCCACCACAGAACTCCTGTACCACCTATGTTTTAGACAAAAAAAAAAAAAAGAGGATAACTCAAAGATGCTCCTTCTATGTAACACAGTTATACTACTTAGTACCAAAGAAACAACAGTTTTGAATGCTCAAGGGCACTTACGGCTAACCCAACAGGAACTTCTGAGGATGTAGAAGTGCCCTCTTCTCAAGTGGATATACTCTTTCCTCAGTCTCACCCTGCTATGACCACTTATGGGACTCGCAGCTCTTAGTGTTTTAGGGTTAAGTGCGTGAGAGTCCTAGTTCATGGGGAGCCCTAACAACGAAGATTACATTAGACAGCCAACAGAGTAACAAAAAGAAGAATAAAGAGTTTTATGGTAGGATGTATGTATATATAACATGGTAGGAAGTAAGAATTTAGGAGGGGGACCAGAGAGGGACCATTGTATCAGGATGCAAAATAACAAGAGGAACAAAGAAGGAGTCTACAACTCCTGGGAAGACTAATCAAGAAGAGAAGTAACAGCCCTGACATTGAAAACAGCACCTCAGCTTAATGACACATAGCTAGACCTGCATCAGACAATGTCTTGTGAGCACCGAAAAAACGTCAGTGAAAGGCTCAGGAGGCCAATGCAATATGAGGCACTTTCTTCTAATCCCTGTTATGAAATCCTAGCCTTATGGCCAGAACTTCATTCTCATATTCGAGCTACCCTTCCAAGGCAGAACTTTTCTTAAATACAAGACTCCTGCCCTTCAGGGAGACTTCTGAGTATCTCTTTCAAGCATCCTTCTCTGTTCTGTTGTTATTTCTGAGTCAGCTGCATAAACTTATCTAGAGATCACAAGTCTTTGCTGAAGGTACTCCATTCAGGTCCAAAATGCAGGATGCTCTTATGGCATCTCCTAAACAAACAGTGAATACCGAATAAGCAGTATGCCTCACAAATGACATGCTCTTATTCATTCTGTGGAATGGATGTGATTTTTTAGAACATAATAACATATGGCAATAAGTCATTCAACTCTTTCACTCAACATAGTTGCCCAGCTTCTAAAGAGAATATAAACAGAAAAAAAAAAAAAAATCTATTTTTTCCCTTTTCTGTGGTCAGGGATCCCGTGAACAGTACTGCAAAAAACCAAGTGATCCTGAAAAGACATAGATGGTCTGGTGATTTTTTTCCATCTCTTGTAGTCATGCATTGCAAGAATTAAATTGCTAGTACTTCCTGATTTAATTATTCTATTTTTGCTCCTTCCCTACAGCCATCCGCCCATACATTTTGGCTTTGCTACTAAGTAACAGTAATATAAAACTTTAATTTTACAAATGTAAAAGTTAATATGATAACGCAATACTATCTTCAGGCAAGTGAAACCATTTTGGATGAGACAATGTCTGGCCAGTCCCACGATGGCATGGCTGGTTGCATTTCACACATGACCTAGGCCATGCAGGACTTCCGAGTTGTATGGAAAGACAAGAATTTGATTAGAAACTCTAGAAAAGCACCTCTGGTTCCTCTCCTCAAGAACAGATCTTAGATACACCTACAGAGAACTGCAGGGTTGTATGGACACGTCTATATCCCGAGGGTCCCCTGAGGTTTCACGAACAGTAATTGCCCTTTGACTCCTGCACACCTGGATATGCTCAGCAGGTGGGAATGCCATCGGAAACTCCTAGACTAGCTGTCTTTCTCACACATTTGGAAGGCAGGTCAAGAAGTAGGCAATGTTTGGGGCTGTGCTACGAGTGCTGTGAGGAATATCGCTGTACGGGCTCTAGCGAGACAGACTTGACAGGAAGATTGCCAGCCAAGCAGGGAGTGCAGCAGATCTCTAAGGAGCAACGTACTCTCTGCGAGATGATTGCAATTGCAAAGGTGGCATTTTTGTCATTTGTCTTGCAAGGCACTCAAAGGAAAGCTGAAGGGAAATGCATGGTCCGAGATCTGTGCAGGATATAGCTGGCCTGAGGACATGGAGCACAAAGATTAGAACCGGACATTCAGAAACTGGGAGACAAACAAGACTTACCAAGTGATCCCAGAATGACAAGAATTGTTAAAATCCAGACAAGTACTCTTGAAATGTACCTGATTATAACCATCAAAATCATGGACAACACTGCAAAAGAAGACAAATAAAGTAAGTAGAGGAATTATTTCAAGTAGAAATCGCCTTCCTAATTTTCCCACTGCACTAAGATAACTGCCTCCTAACAGAATTTTTAGACAGAGATTTATTTTCTGAGGCTTATAAACTCACTGCACAGATAGTTACGGAAATTAGGCACCTCTACACCTTCTGCTTTGACACTGTTGATTAAAACAAAGAGAGCATAAATACATTTACATGGCACATTAAGTACAAGACATAATGTGTACATACAGACTGAGATGTATTTAGACAATGACAAAACAGACAGAAAGACATGACAGTACTCTGAGTCTGGTAACATGAGCACACCTCCTGAGGACCAGAGTAGAATCGGCACTTAAACACACTTGTCATACAAGTGCAGATAATGTGACACCTGTGTATTCCAAAATGTGATGCCAGTAGAAAGTAAAAAAATCACTACTTCATTTTCAACGTTCAAAACGAATCTTTAACAAGTTTTGTTCATATAGTTCCACTGCCATTCAGGAACCGCATGTTAAAAAGCCCTCTACAATCTCAGCCAACTAAGATTTAGCGAGTGGTGTGTGTAAGAGCATGCACATACTTTTGCATATACTTAATTGAGTACAGCAGTTACATGAAAACCACTAGAACTTGGCTTTCTGAATCACACAATCTTACCCACTGTTTAAAAATAAATAAATTATCTTTAACTACAAAGGTATGGAAAATATTTTTGAAATTAACTGTATGTAAAACTCGGTACTCAACTTCCCACTCTAAGTCACAGCAGCACTGCTAATCAGCCCCTAGCTTTCAGATACAGAACAGTCTTTCTACCATATTATTGAATACTACAGCTGGCAAGATAGAAGAATAAACAGCTTTCCAGTTATGGTTGAAAAAATACTCAATGGTCTTTTGTGTTTTGTGGGTTTTTTAATGGTATATAGCATCCTCCTTTTGTTTTTTAACCACAAAGGAAGACTGAAAACAAAGGAATTCTTTATCTGGTACAGCTTCGCAGTGTTTCTTTCTGGAGCTTCCTATTTTGGGATTTCAGATGTCAATACTCAGTAGGAGTAAAATAAACTCATTAGAAAAGTAATTTATGTGGGTGAGCAGCATTTCACCTTAATTCACAAGAATTTGTTAAAAGAGCACTTGAGTCCAGTGCAATGCGTCACTCTGTGGGCCAGAGGCATCTCGCAACTGTAAAAATGATTCAGCACCTCTATACTGCTGGGAATTTCTCAGACAAGGCTGAAATTTTCAAAGGCCTGAAACTTTTAACCTTGGGGGAAGGGGAAGAAGGGAGTTACATATAATAGAACAAATGGGCACCTAACATTCTTGTTTTCTCTCTGGAAGTTCTCATACCCCTGCACAAGTATGTTAAATCAAACAAAGTAAACCCCCTACATTTTAGAAGAGTGTGCTGTTGTGCACTTCTCACCCTGTCCTTTTTATTTGGAAAGGGTTTATTTGGACTTGGGTTAACAGAAGATGAATATTAGAAAGGGGAAAGGTAAATATTATAATAAAAATGAGGATAACGGGGATGCTCTTTTAACTACACCAAAACTAATGATGGCTAATCAACTGCCACACATCCTCTATATCTCATAATCAGTGGAAGAAGAGAAAAAAACACGAGTGCATATGTATATTGCTTCTGAATAAGTTAGCCAGCTGTCAAGTAACATTTAAAAAAAGCATTCTGAATGATTTTCTAAGGGCTCATTGCTATCATACATTTTTTTGCTCATATTGTGGTTAGAGGGTGTTAACAATCTCCTAATGCAGTACTAAGAAATAGCTAGTAATGAGAAAAACAATTACCTAGTGATAACAAGCAAAGTCCCATTATAATCTCTTTGCTGGTCATAACTCCACTAATCAGCCTGTGTAAGACACTACTGTCACTGACAAAGGTGATCAGGGCCTCTGCAAACTTGGCATAGCAGGAAATGTTCACAGGAGCACAGCGATGGAAGAATGGAATAGGTGCACTGGTGACACAAGAAAAAAAAAATCAGAAAAAAAAATTACTCCTACTTCATACAAATGCCACATCAACACACAAATGAAAAGTGAACAGATGCAACCACGCCACCCTCATAACATGATAACCAGAAACCATGTGTTGAATGCACAAGTGCTTGCTGGAATGAGGATGATCATAATGGGAAGTGATGCAGCTCTTACAAATAACTCTGTGAGGCTGGAGTACACAGTCCAATAGGAAATTATTCCCCTCCCACCCCTAATGGCAAAGCTCAGAAAATACATATTCCTATTTCCGCTTAAACGACTCTCATTCAAGTGTCAGGTGGTGAACCAGCAGCTGAAACAATGCCTTTCACTCGTGTTAGAACAGAATACTGGCTTATATTTGCAGCAGAAGAAATCCCAGAATGACAATAGTCCTCCTGCAAGCGAACACGTTATGCTAAAAGACATCAGCACTTACAACTGCTGCCAAGCAAAACCAATATATTTATTCTTAGTTATCCCCATACTAAGCTTCCTCTCTTGATTGAACATTGCAATCACAGTGTTTAGTTTCATTAACTTTGTTAAAATTATGCACTACATTCTTTGCAAAACATGCAAAGATGCCTCTACTGTTTCATTATTCCTGAACTATTTTGGAAACTTCCTCCCCCAAAACAGTGATGCTATGCATTAAACTTTGCAGAACGCTTAGCAGAACCTGTTATCAAGTCCATCAGAAGAAGACAGAAGAGAGCAAAACTTCTCGTTAAAAGTGGGTAATTTTGTTTTCTAAATGCTTCCCATTAAGTAGCTGCCTTTCTTGATCATAAACTATGTCAGATCTCAAAGAGGCCTACAAAATCTTTTGATCAATCTTCCCAATTACACCTCAGACACACGTTCCATGAATTACATGTTCCTTCTTGTAATTGTATCCAGTGAAAGAAATTACTTTCATACCAAGTCAGTTTTTTCTTCTAACCTCAAAATTTGTTTCACCCTCCCCAGTCTTCCTTACTTAGAAGATTTCAGTGGGCTGTAGGAGCAATGCACATAATCTTTTGAAGTTTCCCCATCTCAGCAATGGCCTATAAATCAGCAGTTTTCTGTACTGAATAACTATTTGTTAAGCCCAAGCATTTCTGAAATTCTGTCATTTTAAACACATAGTGAGTAAACCAGCTGCCTTAGGCACATCCTTTCTAGGCACTGTTTTTGGGGGGAAAAGACTGAGATGCTGAAAACCATTAGTGTGTAATTATTCTGTACAGAATTCAGGAGAAATTATGATCACCTGCCGTACCTAGGTAATTAACAGATTCTAGGTTTTTGTATGAAGTGATTGACGATTGTAAATTACATGGTTTTAAACTTACTGTGCTGAGCAGGTAAATGCATTTGAAGATGCTCGTATTGATGGGTCTACTTACGGGTAGTGATGCAGACTGCAGTTAAGTACAGCAAAGTAATTGTGAATTAGTCACAGTTGTTAAAAACCAAACTAAACTCATAATGATGGATGCCGTACTTAAAAGGCAGCCTGTGTACCCTCTCCGCCTTGTACAACTTAGCCTGTTTTGGAATATGCAACATACTGCAGTTCTTTATATGCAGTAATGCTGGGAAATACTGAAATCTGAGAGGTTTATTTAAATGTTTACTAGTCCAACTTTGCTGAAAGCCTAGAGCATTTAGAAGTTGTCAATACAAATAACAGAGCACAAAATTTGAGCTGGGAGTAGGGAAAAACCTGTCATTCCTTTATCCAAATATGAAAATACCCATTTTGAAAAGTGAAGCTAATGGGATTAAAATACTGTTCCAAAATGCATCCCAACAGAGGAAATCATGCTTTTCACATATCAGGGCTTACATTACCCATCTAACGTCCCTTCAGCTACAGCAATTTCACTACACATTTTAGGTTATCTTCATGTGCAATAAATAATTACTAGCTTTGTTGTAATTAGTACAAAAAAAATTAGGTTAGTGGTTCCTATAAGCTTTCTTGAGCAAACAGGACTCCTGAGAATCCACCTTTTGAGATCTGCTACTATTTCAGTGGTTCTGACTGAGTGGGCCAGGTAAGGTGTCCTGTTTAACAAAAACTGCAATAACAGAAGTATTCTCAGTGACCTGTGCTATTTGATATGGCCTCTTGATTATAACTTGGTATATTACATGCCAAAATGGAATTACACCTTTCTGAGAATAACAACATGGCACTTAATCATGAACAAGAGCAAGTCAAGTTCAAGCCAGCAGATGATGCTGTTAAAAATTGTGTTTTTAAAGCAATATTCAAATGAAGTTGAGACTCATTTTGTTCAAGTACTAGCTTTCAGAGGAAAGCTTCTTCCTCTCACTACTGCAGCTGGGCATACCTACCAACCCGTGTGAGGAGACCTTGGTTGGAGTGCCACTGCTATCCGCTCCTTATGAGCTCTACAGAGCAGCCCCTTGGAACTGCTCGCCACAACTGTTTGATAAACCCTGCAGGGAAAAGCTGGATAGGTTTTCATGCAGGGTCCTCTATTCCAAAACTAAACAGCCAAGTCATGCTCCACTGAGGCTAAGACGTGATAGGCACAGTTTCTGGAAGACACAGGTATTGCTGGCTACATTGCTAAACCGCACTGCTGTGCCGAAGTTGGACACAGTGCCTTGAAGCTGGAGGATCACAGTCCATTGAGGGGTGGAGCCTCAGCTGCAGGGCTTCAAGCAGCCTGGTCATCAAACAGAAAACATCAAGGGACAGTCTTCACAGGAGTCAGATGATGGTTCATACCTCTGACAGATGAAATCTGAAAACAGCGGTGTTAGGTAAGCTCTCCCTGAATGCCTCAGCCTACAGGGTGTTGGGTTTTCATTTGTCTGTCGCCACAGGACTCCATTTAACCTCCAAATTACACTAATTCCCTCAAATAATTTAACTATAAAACTCAGAAAAACAGTGGTTTACAGATACAATATTGGCCTTTTTTGCTTTAGGGCATTAAATTCAGACTTTTCAACCTCAGAAAATATTAAAACATATTAGGCATTTTATTAATATCAAATTAAAAGGGGGAAATACTCCCACCTACACAATAGCTTTTAAAAAATAGCTCTTGAGGTAGTTTTTGTGAGGAATTTACATAGTGTCATTAGAGCTCTGACACACCGTTCTATTCTCCTGTTTTCTTATTAAGCTATATTCATTCAGACTGAACGACATGGGAACACACAGTGAGAAAAGTCAATATAATTCTGGCAAAAATTAAGACTGACAAGCCTTTTCAGTATGCAAGCTGGCACTGAAGTTTTCATTTGTTTTTGTATTACAGCTGTAACAGCTGGTTGCCTGCATGGAATATTATTCTGCTGTGGGGAAAAGTAAAAAAAAGTTAATATTCCAGCTGCTACTTCTTGTCACTACAATATATAAAAAAATATTCACTGGAGAGGCTACTATGTAGACAAGAGGGACCTAAAATTGAAGGTTTTTAGAACCGCCACCATTACAACATTTAATAAAACCATAACAGAAAGCTATGCATAGAGCAAGACTGCAGTTAAAACCCACTACTGAATACGTCTGAGAAGCTGAACTTTGAGAAAACACAACCTGATTCTTCTTGAGTGAGTGGAATTACTGACAGCATGGCATGCACAACCGCAAACGGATCGCTTCTTTCCTCAGAAATGCTCATCTCTGCAGCTCCAGCCAGCATAGCCAGCAGAGTTTCTGGAGCTAAAAACTTTCCTCTCCTACTTCACAAAAAATAGTCTAGTAAAATATTTTAAATAATAAAACTCAAATAGTATCTGTTTATAAAACACAGTCCTCTTTTTGGTACTTGACCATCCTCATATTGGTCATTTGGGGACTGAAAGAATAAAAAATGAAGCAATTTGCTGAATGTGACTGGCTGAGATAAGGTGTAAGAAATGAACACTGCAGAGAGCTGCATGTGAATATTTGTCCTCCCAAAGATCCAAAGTGCTCCATGATTGTCTCTGATCTGCACTGCTGACAGGTAGGTGGCTATAGGGTGGCAGGCAGTAAAACAGCTGGTACTAAGCACAGTGTCAGTTACATGAGACAGACGAGAACTTCAAGATACCAGCTCAATACTGTCAGTAACATATGCATGCATAGTTTGGATTCTACATTAAGAGTTCCTTTCAAAATGCCTTTTAAAAACATGTGGCGATGTTACACTAATATATCCACCTGTAAGACAGAATAAATTTGTGCTGCGTATCTTCTAAAGAACTGTCATGAACAAAACAAATCTCTGCTCCCTCAACCCCCAGTGAGACAAGACTTTAATATTACCTCTCCGGAACAGGATATTTAGGACATAACTTGGGGGCCCTTGGGTCTGTAGTATATTCTGATGGCTGTAGTTCATAGCTACACAGAGTGGATCCTGTTGAGAGAAAAAAAAAAAAAAGATTGATGGGGGACAAGAATAAAATCAGACATTCCTATTTTTTGCAAACGGTATTAGAACTGACAGAAGTCCTGATTCTGCAGCTCCTCATGTTATTAACACAAAGTCATGCTACAGTTCGTCCTGTAACGGAACAGTGAATTCAGAGCAACACAGGCTTCAGTGTAACACAATGACACTCTTCATCTAGCTTTGGGTCTTCCCACATCTGTGTATTCGAGTCGAAAAGGCTAAGTCACAATGCAATGTAAAAGAGAAGGACATACAGCACTTTGAAGTCACCGTCCCCTGCTACTCCACCACACTTATTCTTGATCATTTTTAGTGCATAAATATTGCATAAGACCACATTCATTATACAAAGAAAACATTCAAGTGGTTTTTTCAGGGTTTTAACTGGTCTACACACTTCAGGGAGAGGAACAAAGGAACCAAACTGCTGAGGTTAGAAAGCTGGCTGAAAAATTGTACAAGCTCTGACTGCATTAGATGTCCAAAGCTTTTAATGAAGCTGAACTCTCTCTCTAAACAAATTGGTACAGCACAGTAAAGATCAAGTTGCCTACAACCAAATTCAAACATAATTTAAGCTTTCCATAGTACGTGACACTTGCCTAATGGAAGTACATTACCCAGACAGATCTCTTCCCATTTGCCTATAATCAAGATACTAAACACCTGAGCCAATGCTTCTATGAATACAGCAACCATCAAACCAGACTGGAGCAGCATCTCTCAGAAACTGAAGGAAGAAGCAAGAAAGCCTACAATGCTATAAGACGCCTATCTGAAGATGAGTTTCTTCCCAAGCTTGTTTGCTAACAGACAGCTTACTCCCCAGTGCAACTGCTAGTGTTCTTTTTTCCTACATAATAAGCTAAGGACATCTTGATCATTGCTATAAATATTCAATTCTTTCTATTATGAAAGTCTCCTCTCTAGAAGTACTTTGTAGCAGAGAATTCTACAAACTGGATCTGGATAATACATACATACTTTTGCCCATACTAAACCAAGACTTTTGCAAACAGCCTTATCTTGGCCTGCGTGACACCAAACAGACGTATTATTTGTAGAGACTGTAGAATAATAATTGCAGAAATCTTGTTTACCAGTGCCATGTTGCTACCTCTGTGAAGAGACATCTTCTATTTACAGACTGAAAGAGAACACAGAGAGCAGCTGAGCAGGCTATCCCATGCAGTCTCTGGAACACTATTTAACTACCACTTCTACATACATGTTTTTTGGGGGCAGGTCTAAAAAACTAAATGCATCATTGAAGAAAGTTAGATTTCCTGCAAAGAGAAGGTATCAGGTAAAACATCTGAACTCCATTTTCAATTATACTGTTTATATGAATCCTTATCCTTCTACTTGCTTATGTGGAAAACATGACATCAGATAAACAGACAACAGATAAAACTAGTTTTCTTAGATCACAGTTGTAAACATAGTATCTAAAAGCAATTATTATTCTTTTTGGACAATAGGCTCTATACTGCTGCAGATTTTTTTCATCTGGTTTCGTAGATATGAAAGCTTCTAAATCAAGTGCATTTACAAAAAACTCCAGAATTTGATGGAGTGGCATCAGTAGAGAGAGTCACATGTTTATCTTAAAAATAGAAGAAAAAAGAAGATTGCGGACATTTACAGTTATTTTCTTTTGCTTTGAATACAGGCTAAAATCTAAGTTATAAAGATGACTAGCGTAAGAAATCCTACAGGAAGAAATGGAGGGGCTGTATATGGACAGCAGTATACGGATTCATGATACAGAATGTTCAGTGCCAGTTTGGTAATTTTGCCATTCAACATTACCAGTGCTGAACCACAGTTTAAGTATCTTATGCAGAGGCCTCCACACCTAAGTAAGTCTAAGTGACATGGCTGATCTGTGGATGCCTATGCTTCCTTGTGGCTTCCAGCAGTTCAGGCAGAAGGCAAAAAGTGCAGGATTTGCTATGGCCAGGGAAAGACTATCTAGGTTATTTGCACAAATGTGTAACTGAAGATCTTCTGTATGTACCACAAATTTCAGCCAAGCAAAACCAAATGCCAGGTCCTGATCTGCAACGCAGGTCACAAGCCATTCAAGTAGGACTAGGGTAACCCAACAAACCCCTGGCTGTGGAGGAAACCAGAGGCACCTTGCAAGGTCCCTGTGGAACCCAGCGGCATGTTCCCTCCTGTCATGCAATGGAGCAGCAGACAACTAGCTGCCACTATCATCTCTTGTTAGGAAACTGTTCTTGGGGCTCCTTTGGATCTCTTCCCTTCAGCGGCCCACCTCACATAGCATGCTTCTTCAGACTGGCAGCCAAGCAGAAAAATATTTTCATGGAGCTTGTCAGACAAGGGACATTAACCACCCTGCATCTATACAAACTAGCCATCCAGCAGATGAAAAAATGCCCATGAGATTTATTTGTCCTTTTGTCCTACATAATTAGGGAGAATAAATTTGTACTATTCTCCAAAATATTTATTTCTCTGTATTTTGAAAACCTTCCAACTTCTCTAACACCGCATGGGAGAGTTCTATAACCCAAATGTGCGCTTGAGTAATGTACCACTTTACTTAAAACTTCAACTGATTTCTTAACAGAAGAGCCCCTGTGCATCAATACATAAAAGTTTGAATTTTGTAAGGTGAGAGCAGGAGGAATGGACAGCTCTGCCAAACCTTCCACCCCATACTAGTTATTCCAGGTTAGCATAGACTTACAACAGTCAGTCTTATTATTGCTATTTGAGTTTGCAAGGCCTGTAAAAGCTTAAAGAGGAATTCAAATCATCTGCCTTGCTGAGATAATTAGTTTTCCAAAGACACTACTATTATTCCTAAATTATTATCACTCATAAATGATTCAAAAAAATTATGGGTAGAATTCACAGTACAAACTAAAAAAATCATTAAAGTAATACATCCTTTGCTTCCTACAGCAGCGCACATATTTCTCACAGAGAAATCACTAGGCGAACAGTATCAAACTGTCCTACAGGGATTGGATTTGAGATCCGAACACATAACCTTAAAGAAAAATACTTCTAAACTATGCAGAACAACAGGTTGCTGGGCTACTGGTAACCACACAGAGTTTACTGGTCCCAAACTACTGTACCTACAGAGTGGTATGCTGGAGACAGAACACAGCTTCTCTTTCACGGTTTCTTTTCCACGAATAGAGCTGCTCCAGCCATTAGAATATTTTGCAGTCATGACTGGAGCAAAAAAAAACCTTTCCTTTCAATCTTAACCTAGCCGTAGGAGTAAAAGCCACCATTTCTTTAAAAGCCTTCTTTCTGTTTTGGCTACGCTTCGATTAGTAAGGAGCTGAACAGCCATTATCTATGGCATTCTTAAAAACAACTACAATTAGCACAAATTATGTAAAGGTGCTGTAGAAAGCCAGGACAAAGATGGGGGATCATACTCCTATTTCAAAGATTCTATTCAACAGAGAAGGCAAATTATTAAAGCTCTTGTGTGCTCAGAGGACACAGCGCACAAAACAACAAGACATAACCCCTGATTCCCACAGCACTTCCTGCCAAGTGGAAAAAGGCTCAGGCCATTCATGAAAGGAAATATACAGATGCTGACCAGACTTTCTTAATTCTCTATCTACTAGGTCTGATGACTATAATTATACTCTGTCTACAACTATAGGAAATAATTCTACTCAGAATACAAGCACTAAGTACATAAAGTTTAGGCTTGAGTAAGTTTCCTATTTGCCTATGGGTTTTTAGAACAACAAAAACACTCCAGAAGCAAACAAGCTCACATTTGATGCTTCATTTAGGAATGAAGTAGTATTGAGCTGCTCACAGATTAGCAGCAGAGCTGGAAATGAGTGAAAAAACAAGAACTCCACTTCTTGGCCACTGGTTTGAATATGGTCTGAAGTAGCACTTAATGTAGAAGCATCAGAGGACTGCACATTGCAGCCACCCCTTTTGCAAATGGTGCAGGAATAGAGGCAGAATGCTAAACAAGGATGGAACCAAACTGTAACACCTAAACCTAATTTATGGGACTTAACAAATTCTAGAAAAATAGCGACGCCTTGAGATGAGCAAGCAGGCGTAGGACAGAATACTTTGTGGTCAGGACTTCTCAGATTAGTATGACAGATTTGTTCTCAGTGAAGAAAGCAAGCTTCATTCTCCAGATTTATCCACTGGTGCTTTCCAGAAGCACAGAGAGTGTTTTAAAGGAAAGAAACTAAGGATTGTATATATCTGAACTTCAAGTTGTTGCAGAGACCACTGCTTCTTTAAAAGAGTGAGAATTAGAGGGTAGGAGAAATTACAGCCTGCTTTTAGCGCCTGCAAGAATGTTCTGGGAAAAGTCCAACACATAAAACCTGCTACTTAGATCTTTAAATGTCTCCAGAATTTAAGACCACAAAGAGAACTCCTGAGATAGCTAAGCACGGTTACTGTTCTAACTAACTGTACATAAAAATGGAAAAACTTAAAAAATTTTACATCTTAGAGTCAGAACTCATATACATGCATTTTCAGTTGTAATTAAAATGTCCATACTATCCTCTTCTCTATCTTCCCACTCTTATCAACAATACAGAAAGTTGAAAATAAATATTAGTTTATTCATTCCTCCACTCATATTTCTTCCAGTGCTAAACAAAATCAGCTATTCTGGTATCACATTAAAAATCCATCTAGTCCAGTAGCAGATGTTTCCCCTACTGCATCTTTAGCTCTCCACCACTTACAGCTCAACAACATCCTTGAGTACTAACCTATTAAATATCCAAACACGATTACTCTAACAGTTTATCCTTTGGTATTTAAAATATCCTCACAGCAGTAAGTTTTGTAAATTAACTGTAACTTGTACAGAAAAAAAAACTGGCCCTTTGATGCCTAGTAATTTCTTTTTCGACCTCTAGTTTCATACTACTCAAGTTATGAGATCGAGGAACACAGTTTTTTTAACCTTCTCTAAGCTACTCCTGCTTTTAAAGACCTTATTCTTCCCGATAGTTTTCTCTTTTCCAGGCAAAAGAATCATTGGTCTTTTCTTGTGATCATCCTTGTTTGCCTTCTCAGTATGTGTACATTATATACAAAAAGTTCAGAAAACAGTTAAGAAAACACTTTGCGAAGGATCAGCACACAGCCTTTATGACCCCAACACAGCATGAGTTTACACAAAATATCATGCCTGTTTTCTTCTCCTCACAAATAATACAAATTACACTTTCAGACAGTGCTGGGCCTCCACCTAATCCTCTCACCATCCTCACCACCTTCATGATCTCCTTCCCAAATAGCAATAACCATTTTGAAGTAAAATGCTAAATGCATAAAAACCAGGGGTTTTTCCCCACTCCTTTCTTCTGGAGGCACTCCTTTGTATTTGACATTTTGTTCCACTGCAACTGATATCACACTTTTTCATGTAATTCTAAATAATTCAGTGGCTGCAGCAAGATTTATTACCTCACTGTTCCTCCCCCTTTCCAAATGGTTTATTAATGTAATCAATAACATAAAACAGTATTACTGGAGGACTCCATGTCCAGTCACTTTCTGTTGTGAAAATTACTTCATTCTGACTAGAGGGTTCATTTCCAACAAAAGACAACCCTGATAGGCAGTTCTGGTAACAAGGTAGAATAGCAGTGGATGACTCCGTACCTCAAAACCAGTCAACAGTGCACTTTTTATTCCAGCCACTCAAAAAATCAAGCTCAGAATTAACATATCCAGGATTCCAAAGACCTAGTGGTGCACAGTCTCTTTTATCATAATATGCCCATAACCAATGTGGGGGAGGAACAACCCCGTGCACCAGTACAGGCTTGCGGCTGACCTGCTGGAGAACACCTCTGTGGAGAGGGACCTGGGTGTGCTGGTAGACAAGTTGACCATGAGCCAGCAGTGTGCCCTGGCTGCCAAGAAGGCCAATGTGATCCTGGGGTGCATCAAGAAGAGTGTGGCCAGCAGGACGAGGGAGGTTCTCCTCCCCTTCTGCTCAGCCCTAGTGAGGCCCCATCTGGAGTACTGTGTCCAGTTCTGGGCTCCCCACTTCAAGAAAGATGAGGAGCTGCTGGAGAGTGTCCAGCGGAGGGCTATGAGGATGATGAGGGGACTGGAGCATCTCTCCTATGAGGAAAGGCTGAGGGAGCTGGGCTTGTTCAGCCTGGAGAAGGCTGCGAGGGGACCTAATAAATGCTTATAAATATCTGAAGGGTGGGTGTCAGGAGGATGGGACCAGAGTCTTCTCAGTGGTGCCCAGCAACAGGACAAGGGGCAACGAGCACAAAATGAAGCATAGGAAGTTACGTCTGAACATGAGGAAGAACTTCTTCCCTCTGAGGGTGACGGAGCACTGGAACAGGCTGCCCAGGGAGGTCGTGGAGTCTCCTTCTCTGTAGGTATTCAGGACCTGCCTGGACAAGGTCCTGTGCAGCCTCCTGTAGGTGACCCTGCTTCGGCAGGGGGGCTGGACTAGATGACCCACAGAGGTCCCTTCCAACCCCTAACACTCTGCGATTCTGTGAAAACCAGGAGCAAAGGATTAAGCTTTAACAAACAGACTTCCACCAAAAACAAAGTCGGCGGGGTTGGCGACAGAAGGACAAGAAAAACATAAGAAGCCAGCAGCAACTATGTAACAACTATTTCTAAGTCAAGTACCAACAGTATACTGCAAAGATGTACTTTGATTACTACATATGAAGATGTCATTACCCTCAGAGAAAAGAAAAATCCTTTTTGTTTCTCCTATGGTTCCTTCCCATGGCTCAGAGAGATGACCTGCTCTGACTTTGCCAGCCTTTCCTTTATTGATTTCTTTCAGGTTAATCTCCATAGCAGACTTAATGTAGCTTTACCTCTGGCTCGGAGTCCACCCGGACCTCAACTAGCGTGGCCTAGTTACAGCATTCTGACAATCAGGATGCCTGCCAACACGTAAAACAGAAATTTCATTTTTGGTTCCTAAATCTGCATCCAGTCATTTAAACAACACAGACAGGAGTACTACTTCCCACAGTGAACCTGTCAGTATATTTATCACTGAATTAAACATGACAGAAATTATGGCCATCTGTTTAGTGTTTCTTTTTAATAACCACATTTCATTATTCATTTGGCATAGTCATATACAAACTATACCTTCAAGGCTATCTCAAAATGCTTTGGCGAGACCTTGAAAAGAGCATTGCAGTATTTCCTGGACATTACGTTTTGAAGCAACAATCAGCTTTCTGGAAAAAAACAGCTTTCAGTCACGTTACTTGAAATACAAAATTTTTTAAGTGCCAAGACCAACAAAAACATTGAATCCCAAGTACTCCCTGGCTGAGGTGTTCTGCTGGGTGAAAAAATCCTGGGGAAATCAGCAGCAGCCAGTTCACAATATACAAAATTCTCAGTTGTGTCCAATCCATAGCTCTACAAACTCAATCATCAGCATGGCCGCGTGAGAACAGCATTAGAAAAAGTTCTCAGCCAACACTGTATGTTTCCACACCACCACCAGGAGCTGCTCCATAACATTCCCGTGCTTCACAACTCACACATTTGTACATACTGAAGATATGAGCAGTCAACTGCCCAGCTTTTTCCTTCCCTTTCTTCTCCTCTTGTAAAAGGTACCAAGCAGTTCCCAGTGTTCTGGGTGTCCATGATGCTGAACAGATTAAAGGCGCACACTCTCTTATTTCCTAAAATCAGCCAGGCTTTGCAAGGGGCAGACATCTCCTTTTCTTAGATGTGAAGGCACTGCAAAACGCAGACCTGACTGTGAGAAAGCAAGTGGAGTGGGGGTGGGAGTGAAGGTAATGTCCTGAAATGGTGCAGCATTATTCATCAAACCAGCTCCTTTTCCCAAATTACAGTAGGATAGCAAGTGCATCATTACTGATTCAGGAAGCCAAAAGGCTGCTTTGTCATGAAATAATCTTCAAGCCTCAAGCAAGCATTTTCTCTGCCCTAAATGCTTATTTACAATCTTGCCTACAGAAAAATACAAGCTGTACTGCACAAGAAGTAAGAGCTCTGCCAGACTGCTCTGAACCTTAAGGGTTGGCTGTTCTGTCACATTGTGCACACGCAACCAAGTGACTGTCCCACTTTGGGGAAGATACGATAAATGCTAAGGTAGCTGGAAGATCACACCTGGTATTGATAAAATCATTAATCAATATAACGATGTTACAGTTTGTTTTACTATGTTACATCTTTTGATAAAGACGTTTAGAAAAAATCTTTATTTGAACTTACCATACCACCTCTTGACAGGCTGAGGCACAACAGAAGATTTCTTTGGGATGGGAGGGTGCTTAAACAGTCATTCATGAAAGAATTCCAAGGTGCATGGACAAGTGAGATAATTGCAGAGATGGCACGTGAGCCAGGTGAAAATAGATAACTCTTCAAATGCATATGCAACAACGTACGCAAAGCCTATCTCCAGCACGATTGCTACTTTTAGGTTGCAGGAAGGGTTAAAGCTTTCAGGAACAGTCAGTAGAGCAAAATTTAAGCGTTGACTGTGTTCTCTACCCATATATTTAAAACATTAAGGTGGTTTTCTTGTTGAGTGTTAGAAGTTTCAAACTTGGAAAATTCAGCACTAATTATCACAAAAAACCAAACACGTATGTCTTGCCCTCCTTCTTCAGAATGTGACAGCTGAACTCTAAACTCTAACTAGGCATCATCACAAACATAGAAATTGCAATTAAGCTCTGTGCAGTCATGTTCAAAGTCCTCAGATTCTCTCATTATCCTTTTCACAGTGGAGTCTATAATCATTTGAAACACACTGCCAAACATAATGCTAGTATTAATTAATTTAAACCCACTATCATAGTTACAAAGTGGCTCTCAGAAAAATATTTGTTACTGAGTAATACAGTTTTGGTATTAATTCACTGTTTTTGCTCTATTGTAAGACTGAATCATGCTTTAACTTTTACTATACATATGCAACATTTAAGGTGATCAATACTTAAGCTGTTGATTTGCTGCAAACCATTGCTTTTTGGAACCTGCACAGGTTGGTGAGCATTTAAACAGAAACATAAACACGATGATGACAGTATTTCTCTGAATTGTGTGATTCCAGTCTTGCACAATATTAATCTACAAAAGGAAAGTTCAGTTTAGTAGCTGGTTTTGACAAGCCCGCATAGTGAAAATTAGGACTCGAACTCATTAGTTACTCTGTTCTGCTGTAATACTAGGTTTCATGCTTTTGACCAAGCTTCCTGTAAACTGAAACAATTCACTCTGGTACTAATTCTTAAAATAAAGTCTGAAAAATTTCAAAACCCGAAACAGTAAGGGAGATAAATTCAGAACGGAGAATCATGAGGACAAGGCATAGCATGTTTTAGGAAGAGCGATTTTTGGTGTACTTTAAAAGATGGTTATGCTGAACATATTTCAGGCACAGTTAATGAGAGACTTGACTTATAAACATAGCAACAATGTTTGCAGTAAAACAAGGCATGGCTGCATTTCATTACTTCAAAAGATACTTAAAAAATTCCACTACTGATGACCTTGACTTCAACCAACAAATACCTGGGCTTCATCAGTTAAGAAACTCTCGGTTAAGGGCTAAAACGCGTGACAATACCGGCTGACCTCACAGCAGGTTTGTGTTTGACACCAGGGCACAGACGAGGTCCATGGGGAAGCCGCTGTTCCCAGTCCACTGGCTGCGCCGTGCCGGAACAGCGTGCACACGTACTGACGACCACGCGACATCTCCGCTCCCGACCCAGATACCCAGATGTGCAGGCACAGTGCAGTGGGAGAGCCCAGGGTACTAACACCGTCCTAGGGCCGCCCCAACCCACTCTGCTTTCAAGCAAGAAGTGCTCACATAACCTGCACCAGAATAGAAATCAACATTTCTTTCTAAGAAAAGTCATCTGCTTTGAACTTGGCCACCCAGACTGGCTCATCATTAGCCAAGTATCTCACAAACACAACCTACCGCAGCATTTTACAAGATTAAGTGGGAAACTTTAGGACAAACCGCTCCCACTTCAGTAGCTCAGAAAACATGAAACTTCAAGTTTTTATCTTTACTCTCTTTTGGAAGGTCCAAAAGTTGGTTACCTCTCGTTTAACACTTCCTTCCATACAGTGTTAAAATCTGGATTGAGCAAGTAATATCAGTGTTATTACCACATCGAAAAAGTACTGCTCTTGGGGGAGGGCGGGGGGGGCAAGGTACAATATTTCATTTGCTAATACAGTTAATCTCCTTTATGTTTCTTGAAAAAATAAAAGTGTAAGAAAACAAAAAAGAAAACAGGAACTGCACCATAGCACTTAATGAAAGCAGGAATATTTTGACATCCACAGCCACACCCCAAGCTGCAAGCACAGTTCAACAGCAGCATTGCTCTCAGTAGCCCCATACATATGAGGACATTTCAACAGCACGACTCTTCAGCAGCAACATCAGAACACTTCTGTAGGAGCTGAGAACGTACCCTACAGTTAGACATTCCCTGAAATTCTTGTTACACTTTGTACTCCTGTTTTAACAATGAGCTTTCAGAATGCCCAAGATATGACTGAGCAAAAGCATATTAATACTGTAAGATTTAGTAAAGCTTTAGCTTCATAAAAATACCACCTTGTTTCCATTGCAGTTCCTTAATAGTTATTGCATTTCTTGAATCAGCTAATGCACAAGTCTTTTTTTAATCCTATGAAAATATCTAGTACATGAACAAAACCTGACATGCTTTTTGCATACCATTAGTTTCTGCAAATTTCTGTATATCAGCCAGAGTTTTCAGTTCTTTCCTTGGGCAAGTCGAAACACACAAAGCAAGGGACTTGATCCTCTGACGTACTAGATCAATGTTGCATGGATCCAAGAAGAACACATACCTAGGGAAGAAAAACAGATTAATTACTTCTGTTCTAGTTAACAATTACACTGAACAAAATCAAGTTGGACTCGATGATTCTTATGAGTCCGTTCGAACTTGAGCAACTCTATGTTTCTACAAATTTCTTTTCAAACTAAAGAATTCAGCCAAGACTAACCTTCAGTCTACCCAGAAACACAGGAAATTTGGTATTATCATAATAATGTGGGTCAAACAAATTCAGGTACTCACACGCACGACAAACAGACGGTTATTCATATACTTCTGGATCACAGAGAAAGGATTTTCAACTCTGCCAGATTCAAATCCATTCAAATGGTGCTGTTCATAAAAACAGCAGCACTGCTACCATGCCTCTTCACAGATACAGGTCTAAACATTCACAAATAAAGCTTCACTCCAACCTTAAACTTGACTTCAAAATGTCCAACTTCTTCCAAAAAGACCCACCAAACCCCATAAGGTTATACTTATGCTGCAAAAAGGACAAAGTCTGTGGCTATTTTAATGAATACACATAATACCAATAATTAAGAACAGTCTTTTGGTTTAGATTGATTTTCCACACCACAGGTCCATATGACTGTGCAGACTACTGTAGTGTTTATTTTTAAACACAAATTGTTCAGATATTTCAAGTAGAACTACCTAACCTTCAAGTGTAATATTTTAGAGATTCTATATGCTAACTTTCCATGATGAGTGATTTAAAAACCCAGTTCGTGAAGTATGTATTACAGTTTCCCAGCCAACATCTTCTCGTGGCTATACACATTTCATCATGAACACTAACCATACAATATTGTCCATTCATGGTATAATACAGATGCAGAATGTTTTGCTATTCTGAAGTTAAACAAGTCTTTCCAATTCCTACAATTCTGGTGATATGCTATGCATTGAAACACCCTCTTCATATTCTCTAACATCATCACAGGAAAACAACACCAAACCACCATATAAAACGCCACTTCTATTTCTGCAGTTCTCTGTAATCAATAAAAATCCTTTCTGTTCCCAGAAAACATTTAGTTCCTGCCTGAACACTTTCAGTCTATGTGCCAGTTGCTAACTTTCCCCCACAAAAAGACTTCCATTATCCGGAGTCAGTATACAAGAATTATTACATCTTAGTACAGTTTTTCAGTCCTTCAGTGCTTCCTGTCTTACTTCCTGAAAGCCCACCAAAACCCATGTCATCTGTGTCAATTGTAATGTTGTAATAGACTCCGTGCACTCTCAAAACATTTCCTTTCCTTGTCCACATCTCTATGAAAATCTCCCAGTACTATTTCTGATTTTTGACTTAAGACATACTACATACCTCAGGACTCCATAGATCATGAAAGTCTAAGAAGCAAGTGCAAATGTAAAAAATTCTGTCACGCACACACACCCAAGGTAACTGCATGTGAGCAGGAAGCCTCTAATTCTACATTTTTCCTTTACTTCAAAGAAAATACTTCAGTTGATACAAAGATATACAATACTTCTGTTAACTGCATGCTCCTGTTATTTCTCTTTGTAAGGACAAGTTCCTGCAGGTGCTATTCCATACCACAAGGGCACATGGAAAGAGAGTGCCTGCTCCTTTGAGGGTATCTGATAAAAGGAGCTACGAACAAGAAGCTACACAGTCCAACCTGACTGACATGTGATAAGGGAGGTTGTGACGGGAACAAACCTGGTCAGTCACACTAATTGGTAATGATATGAGGACTGTGAGAATTCTTATCTTTCAGTTAAGATTATCTGGCTAAGGACCTTGGCAAATTATCATGATAAGGAAAAGGAGGGAGATAGATACTCAAGACATAAAACTTGACCAGTTAGTTCTGACCAGTTGGTTAGTTAACTGCACTTAGAACAACCAGAAACTAACCTGGTCAATCACAGTAATTTGTGGGTCATCAAGAAACAGCAAGGGTGCAGGATGCAGTGGGGGCACTCAGAGGGACAGCTGCTGAGGGAATGGGTAGGGGACTGGATTCAGGGAGGGGTGTAAAAGGGGCCAGCCGCGTGTAAGCCAAGGCTGGTCAGTACGCTGTTCTGACCAAGGCCAACGCCTGATCACTGTAGTCTGTCCTATCTTCTTACTAAATATTTTCTTAACTCTCTCTCTACGTAGTAACTCTGTGATGTGCATGGGTGCTGCAAGGACTAAGTGCCAGCTACTGGGAGGGCCAGCATGAAGGACTTAGTGTCAGCAACTGGGAATAAACTGGGGGTGTCAGAGGTGCCCCAGGCCTGCGGTGTCAGTTACCAAAGTGAGTGGGGTCTCAGTGCCAGTGACTGGGGCAGGGAGGGCTCTTGGCCACTAGGGTGGGAAAGATGCGTGTCCCCAGAAAACAGCTACGGGAGGGGAGTGGTGTGTGTGCAGTGTAAGCGGGTGCTCCGTGGCAGTGGCTGGAGCAGGATGGTAGGTCAACAGCTGGCTGTTGGCATGGGCCAAGCATCAGTACCCTCCCCAGCGTGGGCATGCGCAGAGTGTGCATGGACAACTCCGCAGCGAACGGCAGGCTGTACAGCTGGCATGTGGGAGGCTGCGGATCCAGGCAGGGCTTTCAGCTGTGTGGAGGGGCTGTGCTGGTATCTGGGGGAACCTGTGAGGGCAAGTATACACATGCGGGGTGGGGGAGGGTGGTAAGGGGGCTTGGGATTGGGG
>Ga0065711_1035413_pt1 | contig 22360 bp, 10 predicted proteins | sample Hoacrofraction12_FD_59098 | JGI IMG/M metagenome (GOLD analysis project Ga0065711, IMG submission 59098) | Hoatzin crop microbial communities from Cojedes, Venezuela - Epithelial fraction 12 v2 (version 2) | ecosystem: Host-associated > Birds > Digestive system > Esophagus > Crop | place... | reverse complement strand
CTGGCACAGGCTGCCCAGGGAGGCTGTGGAGTCTCCTTCTCTGGAGATATTGAAGACCCGTCTGGACAAGGTCCTGTGCAGCCTGCTGTAGGTGACCCTGCTTCGGCAGGGGATTGGACTAGATGACCCCCAGAGGTCCCTTCCAACTCTGAACGTTCTGTAATTCTGTGCTTATGGCAGCAGGGTTTGTACTAGATGATCTGTAAGATACTTTCCAACCCAAACCATTCTGTGATTCTGTGAATGCTAAGAAAATCATAATGAAAATAGAATTTAAGTTTTTCTGATTCTGTATCTGTCTCTGAAAATGAACATCCAGTGAAAAAATAACTTTGGTGAATCACTTAATCTGCAAGTAACCAAGCAAAGTGCTTGTAGCCATATGGTGCAGCATGTATACTTAAATATGTTATGAAAATCTTAATGAATTAGATCATTTGCACAAGAAAGCCCAACAACTTGTAAATATTTATTCAAACAATATTTACTACGAATTTTGTTATTTGAGAAATAATCTAAAATTTATCTAGCATTCTCAATTTTCTGGGACAGTAACTTGTCAGCTGGATTTTTAAATGTGACATGGATATTACATGATACATATTCTGTAGTATGCATGAATACACATATATCTGAGCCAAATTCTCCACTGCTATAGTATTTCTTGGCCTCAAGTAATCAGTTGTGTTACTGGTGACATACTGAAAGTAATGCATGCATAAAGCATTACACTGAGCTAAACACAGGACTAACAATAAACATATATTTAATATCAAATAGACAGTATTCAGGCAATATTCAGAGCTGTAGGAAATCTGTAGAGCACTGTGCAGACGGAGCCACGGTCACTTTGTCACTGTTAGAGTGACTAAGACATCCAGTGGTCAGTGGAGCCAACCAAGTGGCTTACTCTCTTTGTTACCTGTGAAGATTATCAGTGATATGTTTGAGACTATATTTTTTCATTTTTGTTATGGAGGAAATTTGACCTTACTCTCCTGGAGGGTGGTGGTAATGCACCTGGAGTGGTGAGGTGTATTGCCCTCTGACTGCAGAACAGCCTACTTTATTTTGTTCATCTATATCGTCTTCCTATGCCTATCCATGAGTATGTTGATAGGGAACAGCCTGACTGTGAACAGTGATGTTGAGAAGGGCACTAGCACTTTTATTCATCTTCACACATTCTGAAATGGCGACATTACTCTTAAAGATTCTTGTTTTCTTTTTAATTTCTAGGTATCTCCTGTCCAGTTCTGCAACATATGCAGTGCCAAACACCGAGGGCCAGGCAGTGCAATACTGGAGATGAAGAAATAGCAGTCCCCTAGTTCTCCATGCCAGTCTGTGACACCAACTCTCTTAGGACCATGCAGAGCCACTGTAGTTTCTGTTAGTCATCATTTCTGTATATCATTCTGATTGTGATTTAAAAGTGGTTTCTATAAGTTATCCAGCTTATTGAACATTTTGAGGGAAGAGAAAATGTGAAAGTCTTTCCCTAGTAAGTCGTTATTATGTAATTCATATGTCACTGTTCTTTTGCTCAGCTTGTTACTTCACTCTGGAACAGAAAAGAGAAATAAAATGGGAAGAAAAAAAAAACCAGTTTAAAGATTTGTGCTTGCTGTCAGTTAATGTGCTTTACAGTTTGGAACCATATCAGGCTCATGGTTAGATTATTGTAAAGAAAGATGAATTGCCATGAATTCAGCTGACCAAACTGCTTTAGTCCTGATTTAGTCTATTAGTGAGCTGTTTCACTTGAGACCTGTAGGAGTCTTGAGTGCTTTCAGTGGGACTGCTTCAGGAGTTGAAGCTGTCTGTGTGCTGACTCATGGATTAAATTAACAAACTTGTTCACTGTTAACTCCACACATTGGCAATTTACCTTGGTTGTATGGTTACACATTCATAGTTTGTTATAAACTGGTTATTTTTTCAATTGATCTTCACAATGCAGTATTTTAAGGCAGGCATTTCTCACATTAAACTCACCCAGAAACTTTATTTTTAAATGTTAGCAGTAGGTCTTTACACTTATTTTATAAGTGTGGCTGTAGTGTATGATTTCATTCAAGCGTGGGGGGGAGGACGACGTGCAACCATCTGACCTTTCAAAGATAAGACCTCTAAGACTTTCTTTTGGCCTTAACCGTTTAATAGCTAAGGTAATTAAGTCTATTTAGATGTTAACAAAAACCATATTTTTAATTTCAACAGTTTACTGGTTTTTTTATCCAGAGGAGGTGATCTTTCAGCATGTCTTCACAGTAATGTAATCTCTGTATAATGGTCTCTGATTAAATTAAATATAAGCATCTTTTCACTAAGAAAAGATATTTTTCAGAAGTCCCAAGATATTTTTCCTCTTTTTAATAACTGGAGTTTGAAAGTAAAAATACATTGTTTTACCATCAAATTGTGAGGTTTAAACAAGGAGTTAATAAGTTCTGAAATAACAGTATGGTGATACTGCAGTGTATCTGTAAAACTGGAAAATGTAACACCTCTAAGTTCTTCTGTACCCTACTCCCGTGTAGCTACACCTTAGAATAATTTATATTGTAGAAACCTGATTTTCTAGTTTATGTAAATTCATTATACCCTTTTGTTATCCTCCAGGCAGTTGGCTGAGCTTGTCTAGCAATCTGAAGAGTGATTTTTGTTGTCCGCTGCGTAGATGTGTATAATACTGGAGTAAAATTTTAGGTGTATTAGAATTGATAGGATTTACTCTGCATGGTTACAGAGACAAAATTATCATTAAAAGGACAGATCTCTCAAAAAACATAGCAATCATATTCTATTGTGATAATACAGACAGCTGAGAAAAATAAAAAATGGTGTGGATTATTTATGGGCATGCAGTAGCTGAAATAACAGAAGGATAGGAGCTTTGTAGTGCAGAGCATAGTCTGCATATGTCAAGCTTCACCTGTAAGAGTTACTGCCTGGCTCTGTAGCAGTTCATTTTCAGCAGCTAGTACACATTCTCAGGTATGTTGTTCATTTATCCATTCTTTACTACACTGATCAGGAAAGCTGCTTTGATTCCTGGTAAATGAAATGCTCCAGTGAGCTCAAGGGCTGTTTCACTGTGATATTTGAGCTATTGCATGCCTGTAGACAAGTTTAGAAACTTTAAAAAACCTCTTCCTTGGTAGCTCTAAGCTGCTTTTCCGTATTATACCCTAAGAATGCACTGTGCAATGCCATAAGCTGTCAGCTTGCAGGAGGAAAAAGTCAAATTACTCCATACAGTTAGGCCACAAAGTGTTCTGTAGCTCAGAGTTATATGATCATTTTAGGCAGGTATATTATTTGTTTCAGCTTGGCCTTAAATTCCCTAAAGCATTTGAGCATTCAGTGGCTCAGTTTGCGAGCCTGCCAGCACCAGCAATCATACTGCATTATACCCTGGCATATTCTTTGCATTATGCAAGTAATTTTAAATCACTGTATGAAAATCTGATCAAAATCTTCTCTAAGTCCAAATCTTCTTTTATTTGGGCTTCAGGGACTACCCTTTTCATGTTCCTGAATTCTAAATTTGCTCATTAAGATTCAGCAAGAAATGTACAGTCCTGACTTTAATTCTCTTTTCTTCCTCAGAAACCTTCACATCATAGAACATGTCTGAGGTTAGAGTCTAAAATATTCAGCTACCCAAGAGCTTTTTCTTCTGGAGAACAGTTCTGACTAAGAAGTAGCCTTAAAGTTGCATAACCCTTCAGAAAAGTACAGAACAGTGCTTACCCAGTTTCAACAGAGCTTATTTAAGATGTCAATCCATTTATCAAAGTGCTTGCGCTTCTAACCAAGGTAAACTTAAGGTAAATTTAACAAGGGAAATACAATTTTTTTACTGATCCATGATTTCCTCAGCAGTGACCAATAAAGCTAACTGAAAGGGTATGTGATGTGTCAAGTAAGAATGTATTGGTCTGCCATGTAAGAGAGACTAAAGTCTTTTGGTTATAATGAGACTTCGGATGATTTTTCTCATCTGTCTTAGTTTTATTATTCTGAGACCCACAATGCGATGTGATAGGCTTGGTGGCAACCTTGGGCTACACTGAAGATTTTGGTGGGCCCAGAAGAGTGAGGAGCTTGTGGTGCTTGGTGAGCAGGAGGCTATTTAGTCCTGCTGAGAGCTCCGTTAGAAGCAACAGCGTCAGCATAAAGGTTGACTTCTGCAAAAGGAGGAGGAGTTAATCTGTTCCTAGGAGAGCTGCAAGGACTGGGAGGGAGCTGCTGGAAGTAAAGCGCTAGCCAGCAATTTGTGGGGTGAGTAAGAGACGCCCGTTGCTCTTGTAGTAAATTGATTATTTATTGGGTGATCTTTTTGTGGCTGATAGACAATGTCTGAAAGGGACTGGGATAGGCTCTGCAGATCTTTTGGGTCTGATTGAAGGCAAAAGGTGCATGAATGGCTTTTGCCATCTCCTGCTACAGCTGAATCTTGTGTCTTTACCAGCTAGGAGCTGTGTCTCAGTGGGCTTGAGGCAGCTCTCCTGCCAGATCGGTGATGTACTGCATCAGCTGTGTTTGGTGCTTGGGCGAGAGCCTGCTGCCTGGCATTGCATGAATGTGTGGGTCAGCTGATACTTGGAAGAGTCATTCTGTGTACAAGGTTTGTCCTCTAGCTGTGGCTGCATCCGACAGCTGCTCACCTGTGGGAAGCCTTGAGCACGGGGGATGTTGTGTATCGGAACAGGAGTAAGCTGTTCGGTGTCTGGCGCTGATCTTGTGTTACAGAGCCAGAGCAAAGACAAAGTGAGTTGTTTGCTCATTTTTAGATCCACATCATATTCCTATTTGAAGTAAGTGTTTTCATGGACAGGTGCTGCCAAGGACTTGACTGCAGATTTGTCAAGGACAACTGTAAAGCAAAGAACAAGAAATGTCTGGTTGTCTGCTATGTTTTGTAATGTATGTTTAGTAGGACACTGTGCTGTATCTGTTTCTAAGTTTTGGCTGATAGCTGGATAAAGGCTGTCAATATTCTGTATAGACTGCACAGGTTGGCTTATCAAGTTTTCGTCTTGGAAAATCTAATCACTTTCCATCTTAGAGTTAATGAGTATGCAGGTACTGTCTTTTAATCATGCACCATTTTACTCTTTGCTGTTGTGTACGCTACCAGAGGGGTTTTCTGCTTGGTGAGGAGAGTTCCTAACTGCAATTCGAGGGAACTGGAATTGCAAATAACATGAAAAACCTCGCGTGGGATTTCCCATTTCTGAAATGCTGTGATTTAGCATTCTAAGTATTGTATGTCTTAGTCACCTTGGAAAATACAGTGTCATCTCTGCAGGTTGGTTGGACCGGTCCCTGCCTGTGTCATTTGACAGCAGATTGAAAAAATACTTGCAGGAAAATTCTTACCTAATGCTGAACAAGGACCATTATGTGAATGAGGAAACACTCTCCAAGAAGCCTGTTTTCCCTCTCTGCTGTTCTATTGTACGCTTCTGACTTCAGATCCATGCAGCATAACTTTTACCTGTCTTTGCAAATGCTAGACACAACATCAGGGTCTCTTCCTCTCTAGAAGAGCTTTCCCCTCAAACAGGTTTTTGCCAAATACTAGCTCTAAAACAGTTGCTGTACTCTCAAAACAATTTAAACAAGACTTGTAAGAAACAAAGTACCACGTTTAGAGAATGACTCTTTAATTACATACTTTTGGGACTGTCTTCTTGCTCCACTGTGCAATGAAAGATTAATTTTGTCTTGGCATTAGAGAAATCCCTAGATGATGTTTTTTCTGTTCTTCAAGACAATGTGTGCTTTCTTTTACTATAATCAAATATGAAACTATGCAGAAAACAGGTCATCTGAAGCGTCTGAGGCATGAAATGCACAGGAGAATAGGAGGTGTGAGAGGTTCTAAGAGAAGTCAATGAGTCATAGTGGGAACGACCTAAATTTAGTCTTAAAAGCCTTCAGTAAATGGCGATCATCATAAGCTTTTGTAATAGAGCAGGCCTTGGAGGCTATGGTGTGTTTAGGCTGTGACACTCCCCCAGGAGCCCACAATCTGGATGGACAAGGCTGCCGGTGGCTTCTGCCGCTGGATTGTGCTTAGGACCCATTGTGGTGCTGCAGCAGCCGGGGTCGGAAGCCTGCTGCGTGGAGGCTGGTTACCCCTCCAGCCTGGAGGAACTGCCAGGGTGGAGGTGTAGGAGAGTAATTCAGGGCTGAAAGTGGCAGGAGCTGCAGAGGGTGGTTGAATTGTTGGTTGGGTTTGGTTTTTTTTTCCTCCTTGCTTTTAGTCTGATCCCAGTAGGATTTAAGTCCAATTAGGTTGACAAGGTAATGGTGTCTTGGTGTCTGATGGCTGTAAAATAGCATTTAGCAAGATGTCAGCTGGATGATGTGTTCCAAATAGCGTTCGCACAGGATGCAGATCTGTCTGTCTCTGGTGGCAGTGAGGGACAAGAGCCACAATAAACAGTTGTGGGTTTTTTTTTTAAATTAGATAAAAGGAAATGTTTTTAAAAATGAGTAACTGTCTCACATGTTGCGATGTCTTGCACACAATAAACTAGTAGCACTGGAAGGTGCAGGTGACAATAGCGTTTCTACTCTGTAGGACCCACTCAGTAGCAGCTATTTTTTGCACATGCTGGCAAAAGAGTCACTGAAGCACTTTTCAGTATGTCCAACACCAGCTATAAAGAGTCTTCATCTGGAATTGCTGTAAAGTATTGGAAATATTAGTTAAATACACTGAAGTTGGGAAGCATTTTGCCTGTGCAGTCTGTGAAGCTGAGCCAAGAATATATTTCTGGCATAACTCAGTTGTGTACTATGCAGACTTTCGTTCTCTCTGCAGTACCAAAAAACTTTCTGGTGACTATGTTCTGTTTACGTTATCCTATATTCATTCTCTCTCTCCTTTTCCCCTCCTCCCTCCACACCTGCAAAATACGTGCATTGGAGCGAGTGCCTTGTCTTGAATTGTGTAGTGATTTTCAGTCAGTGTCTGCAAACACAAACACTGTGCTGAGTATGTGTTAATGTGGGCAAGATCAAAAGTATGTGCATCATCTAGCCCAGTCCCCCTGCTCCAGCACTGGTTGCTCCATCACCTTCTCGGGGATCGAGATGAGACTGACGAGCCCGTGGTTCCCCAGACCCTACTTCTTGCCCTTCTTAAAGATGGTGATATCCCAGAGGATCAGTTAAAACAAGGACTGCAGCCTTGAAGAGTGACCCTTGCTTTCTTCCAGTCTTCAGGAAGCTCTTCTGATTGACACGGCCTTTCAAAGACAGTAAAAATTTTTCTTCATGCTGAAGGCTTTATGCGTGGGAATTTTGTGATGGTGCAAATCCAGTCCAGAGATGAAGCCAGTATAAATTACTGTGGGGTTAGATGGTGGTCCCCAACAAAAGGGCAGGTGTTCGTAAGCGCCTGGCATGGCAGAAGTGTTATTCAGTATTTATAATCATTACTCGCAGAAACAGCGCCGACTTCCTTAGCAGCGGTACACATGCAGTCGCATCTGAGGACACGCGGATTTTCTTTGCTGCCTCTCTTCTTTCGCAGGTAACTGCCCCTCTTGCCTTGCTCGCTCACGTAACCAACAACTGCCCTGCGGCTCTCGCTGCCTGGGAATTGCAGTGGAAATCTTCTGTGCCTGCGTTGTCTGTACCAAGAGCTATGTCAGGCTGCTTCGAAGCTGTTGATCTTGCATCAGTTCAACAGGCAGATGATACTTTGGGGAAAGTAGGTAACCTCCAAACTCTAGGGAAAATCTGACTATTTTTAATACCATTTTTTTCAGATGTGAGAAGCATCTTCCCAAAAATGCTTTGTCCGTGGCCAAAATGTTTCACTACCAAAACCTACAGTGATTTAGGTTTTAAGAAACATGAAGTCACTTAATCCTCCCTCATGTCACTGAAGAGTTGCTCCCTACAGGACTAGCATGTTGGCTAGAGGTCTTGAATCTGCTTTTAGATGTTTCCAAGCAATACCGCATCCTACGAGTCCCTTGAAGGTCTACATGTAAGGTCTAATAGATCGTACCATTGGAAACTTCTACTGAGCATGTGAATTTCTCTTATGTCCTTTTGCTTCTTGCCTGATACCAAGACAGTTGTTCCAGAAAAGGTTGAGCTGTGCAGCTGAAATTGCTGTGGGCACAAGATAGCTACAGCATTTACTTCCTCTAACTGTAGCCTCTTTTTTTGTGCTAGTGCTCCTCTCCACTGCTCCTTCACACAAAAAATCTTTCGCTAACTTTAATGCAAGCTTCACAAACAAAACAGAAATGATGCTGGGATTATAATAGCTCATGCAAAGGTTCATTCAGTCCTCAATGAACCTCCTCTTCTGACGTGTGTTCATTAGGTACACAGTTGGTTTTCCCATGATCTCTGCAACAGGTGAAAGAGGTTTCTGGATTAATGAACTGGAGCAAACATTTTTCCAATCAAATCTGTTCTAAGGTAGCAAATCTATTTTGAAGCCCATTTAAAGTTGTTTGAAATGTTTTGAAGAAGCCAGGAAGAAGCTTTGAAAAACCCCTTCTGTGGAACCCCAGCAATTTCTGGTGTGGGGGTGAGTGTCCTGCGTCCCGGTGTGGAGCCCGCAGGCTACATGCTGTGGCAGCGACTGGTGGCAGGTTGCTGTGTCAGCAGAAAACCTGTGTTTGTGCACGTCTTTGGCAAGTTCTGCGTGAGCAGACTGTAGCAGCCTTCCCTTCCCCTGATGTCAGATGCTGCCCCATCGACCGCCGGGGCAGCTCGCTTAAGGGAGATGTGCCAGCCTTTGCCAGGCACAAGGTCCCCTACCCTAAGCCATTTGGTCTGCTCCATTTGGCAGAAGCTGCGTCGGGATGCTAAACTCTCCCTGGTGAAGGAGCCAGAAAAAGCAATTTAGCATTCCTGCTCTAAGCGTGAAGGAGGAGTGACACAGGATCCCTCATTTCCTTTGCTCAGTGTAGAAAATTTGGATCCTTCTTTCTCTCAAGCCAGGACTTCTCCTGGTGTTTGTCTCTTTTCACCACTTCCGCTGCATCTCACCGTAGCAGGCTTCTGGTTGGCTGCTGCTTGGGATTTGGCATGGGGAGCGGAGGTGATGTACTAGGAGGGAGCTTTACAGTTCTTTTGAGGTGGCCGTCATTGCTCTGCTGTTATTAATTTCTCTTAAAAGGTTCATTGGCGTGAAAGCAAATAGAATCAATGATTTCAGCCAAAATTTGCCCTTGAGAATGTCACGCTGCAACCCTTTCAGCTCCTCAGGCTACTGGGTGGTACAACAGAGGGCAGTACCCAAGGTAGCGGTGATCCTGAGAAGGCAACAATTCCATTCCTGATTCCCTTCAAATGGCCAATAAATCTCACGCAATGACAGATGGTTAGGTTTCAGAAGGATGATGAAGGAGAAAATTCATAGCTGGTGCTATTCTGAGAACCCTGGACACCACAATGACTTGATACACGCATAAAGGTGAAGATGGCCTTGGAAATGAGAATGTGAGGGCTCTGTTCGGGTTAAAACAAGTAAATACATGAACAGATGCACAAGGTCCAGCCATTCCGTAGGCTTCCTTTACATCCTCTTCATGTGGTTTTCACAAAGAAATGAATATAACTCTTTGCAGCTTTTTTTATTCATGTGTTGTAAATCGTTCCATCATGTGATTGAACTGTAAAAATAAAACCAGAAAAAAAAATAGAGAAGAAATATAAAACCAAAAGGAAAGAAGAGAGAGGCAAAAATAGCTTAGCACAAAATCTTCCTGTGATGGAAGCAAAATCTCTGTCTTGCGCTTTGACCTTGGTGCAACCATACAAAAGTGAGGTGGCACAAATTCATATCCTGGAGGTATTTCTTGGTGCTGAAACCCAGAGAAAAGTGATCCCTGGCTGTGTTGGCATTAGTGAGCAGCATGGTGCGAGTGCAGCAAAGCAACAGGCGCTGAGGATTCACTGTCCATGTTCCAGGTGCTTTACCTGCCTTTGCTTTAGAATCGGCCTGGTCTGGTCCTGTGGGCTATGCACCCGCAAGCGACCAGAGCACGAAAGATCAACTTTGGGAGCACATTTTCTGGTTTAGTTTCATCCGAAAGGAATCTGGTTTGCACGTTATGACTGCTCTGGGGTGTCAATCGAAGCACAGCGCGTGGGGATGGTTCAAGGATGGCCTGAACTGTGGCCAACACAAGTGAGTGACAGTCTGTGGTTGTGACCTCCAGCTATAAGAACAGGGCAGCAAAACTCAATCAGAATTATATGGCAGCTTGGTTTGGTGGATTTTTAATGGTGTTTATGAAAAAAAAGGTAAGGGCAGATTTACACTAGATGAGATAACAGTTAATTTGTTTTTTACAGATGCTGTCCCTCAGATTTACTGATTCTGGACTCCATTTGGATCAACTGTGTAAAGCAAGAATTATGAAAGAGGAACCTCAGCACAGTGATAGTTAAAATCACTGCAGTAATTTGAATTACACTCAAGCATCCATCCTTCTTTTCGATACGACATTTAAGCCGAATTTAACTATGAAAAGCAACAGAAAAAATGGTGCTATTTTATTCAACACATGTTCTAGTTGTTTGTTCTCTGTCATGTATTTTAAGAAGTGAAAGGGCGGTGCGTAACCAGCTACAGAACCTTCTTTTAATGTTGCATTAATCTGTTTATCAGATTGCTTCTTTGTGTCTGCAACAGACTTACACCTCAAGCTGCCAGTAGGTATTCTGCCAGAGAGCGGAAATAACCCTGCTCTGCAAACTTAATCAGTTTCACTGGAATATTTTAGAAAGCACCTCAGAAAAAAAAAAAGGGGGGGACTAAAAATGTTCTGGCTAGATGTCTCTCATATCACGTGTTTTCATTTGCACATAAATCCATTTTTCATTTAGCTACTTTTTAACTTCATAAATGTAGCAGAAATGGGTGAGAAAAACGTCATAGTACAGGCATTGATCTTTGTTTCCAGAGTTTCAATTTTATTTTACATTTCTCAATGCTCAGTAAAATTCAGGTTGAAACCAAATGTCCAGACCTGGTGATCCTCCCTGAAATGACACTTCCATCTTCTGCAGTTTTAGCCGCTAGCACTAATGAATATAGAATGTGCTTTTCTTAGAGCAAAATGGTTTGTTGCAAGGTGGCCCTGTCTTCTCTAGCTTATCCCGTCGTCAGCAGTCCCTCTGTTACCTGCTGACCAGTGCTACAGTGCACTAAATACATTCCCATCGCTAGCTCTTCTCAGCACACGCCCTGTGTCCTTGTCAGCATGTTACTCAAAAAACTCACTGGATTATAGATTTTGACATGTAGCTCATACAAGACAGGTGAGAGAGTCTCATTGCCATCCATAAACCTTAGACCAAATTCACACAAATCTGGCTAGCTAATATAATCTTTCTGATCTTTCAACTTTTCAGTTTCTCTGTAGGCAGAGGATTTAGCGAAGACTGGTAAGAAGATTTTCCTAATGAAGTTAATTATGCACTTTAGAAGGATCTCTGTAGGTGCAGGAAGAAAACAGTGGTGTTCTACTTGCTGCCTTTTGTTGTCTTGTCTATTTTGAAATTATGCCAGCTCTCAGGCAGCTGCCTTTCCTTGCTCTGTGGTGAGTTATGCACAGCATCTCTTAGGATTAATAAATGGCTGTTCCTAATATGTTCCTCTCATGACAAATGTTCCAGTACAGTCATAAAGTGCATGACCTGATTTATTAAGATATTACAGTAAAATATTGGGACTGCTTCTATGAATACCTCACAAGCAATGTACATCTGGAATTTATAAGTGCAGTAGTGTAACTGTCACGTACACAACAGATCACCAGGGTAAAAATTACGGCATCAAAGTGGTGTTGTGATCCTGGGACAGTGAAAAATATTTTAAAAATTTAAAACTTCTGAACTGATGGTCTTGAGCAATATTCGCATGGTTTCATGTTGACACCAGCATTACTTCTGCTTGCATTACAATTCACCTGCCACATCTCTTTGAATATTCATCGTGGCCATCTGCCTGAACCACGCTGGCTGAACTAGATACCACAGCATCATTTGATATTCATCCCAACCTCTTCTTCTCCCCTTTCCATCTTCTGGCCTTTCAGGCATGAAGCAGCATCTACCTGGCTAGACTTAATCTTCTTGGTGGCTTTTCTTGCTGATGACTTTGATTCATCAGTCCCAATTTTATCTGTTTAAAAATGTTAGCTTTAAAGTTAAGAGCATGTAGGCCATAGGCAATTGCCTCAGGAGCAGAGTGCTTCCATCCATTTGTCTAAATACAGCTTTATTTCTGTTCAGAGGTCGAACTTGTAGAGGGCTGCGGGGAGGAGAGATAAAACCCAGCCTTAACAGTTACTGTGAAGGCTGACAAAGGAATTTGATTTCCTCCACAATCTTATACACAGGCTTCGTGTTTTAATTTTGTTCCCTCTGGGATGCGATACGATTAGAGGGATTAGGCTTGGAGTTTTTCCATTTCAAAAGGAGCACGTTTTCACTTTCACCTCATGATGCAGGGTCACTAAGAAAAAAGTGTGCCTTGAAACTCACATTCGAAACAAATTAAAAGTAACAGCTGCAGTGAAATTTCGGAGCAAAATTGCTCATTGTCTTTGCACAGACAACTGCTTGTAAAGGCTGAGTAGTACCAAAGGCTGCGTTACAGTTAAAGTTGGTTTGTGTTGCACAGAGCCAAAACACGTGGATAGGTCCATCCTCTGCCTTAGAGCATGAAAACCTAAACCATAGCTTATTCAAGTCAAACAGAAGTTTCTACTGACTTTGACAGTAGATGGGGCAGGCCTTGAAGCCCCAGAACTTCAAAAGAGCTTTGTAGTTCTCTATGACTGTAATTAATTAAAAATCCTTGAAAAATGTAAGCAATTCCACCTGGTCCTCTACCAAGGGCTGTTTCTTGATCGCATCAGGCTACAAGGGAGACCAGTGTTAACTGGGCATTGATGTGTGCGTGGGAACCAGGCGATTGGTTTAACACTGTTAACACTTATTTGTGTGGTCCTTTAATTCTCACTCCCCGTAAAGACTGATAACCTTTGTGTAAGTTATTTTCCTCTCTTTTTGCTTTCTTCTAAAACCATTTTCATAGTGTACCTGTTAAATGTGTTCTATCTTAGTTATAAATATGATAATCAATATGGAAAGCAGATTCTGTTCATTTTCATCATGATATGCTTCAATATGAGCATAGACAAATTCTCCCTCTCTCTTGCCAAGTGCTGTTTACCGTTTCCAAATTCTTTATACAGGGGAGTTTTTCAAAGTAATGAATGTTGCAAAAGATTATGTCAACAGAGGGGTCTTGTTGGTTCGTGCTGTTGAATGATCCGATCTTACTGCCCTGCTGACATCTGTGGGCTAATTTTGGAGCCCAGGAATTGGCAGCACTGTTCTTTTGGATCAAGGTTTTAGGTTATACCTCAGAGCATATGGAAATGTGTCATGTAAACGCTACATGTCTAGCAATATTTTGATGAGTCATGTAGTGCAAAGCATGACTGAAAATATCTTTGCACATTGCCACTACACTAATGTGGTTCAGTCTGCTTCTGCTCATTTTTATCACATCCCATTTCTCCCTGCTCACCCCTGCATCTCCATATGTTGCCATCACCTTTTGTCTTCTACCTAGGTCGTTAGGCCCAGATGCAAGCAAAAAGCTCGGCAGCTCGGTCCTGCAAAGCCTACACTGCACTGCAAAGTTGGGTCTAACGGGGCTGAGACAGTTTCCAAAGTTTCCTGAGCTCTGAGGAGTCGGAGAGGGAGAAAAGACTCATTAACTGTGCAGCCCAGACGCACTCAGTCACTTTGTTCAGGCAACTTTTACCATCAGCGGACGGAAAGTAATAGCAGTTCTTGCACAGCGTATCACACACGCAGCTGCAGAGCAGCTGAACCTTCATGTTGCTCTTCCAAGTCCTGGCTTTTCTCTTCTATCTCAATACCCCTTCAGCTCACAGTTTTTCCTGCGAAATTTCCTCAATTTGTTGTCTAGCCCAGACTCAACAGATTTGTCTCTGCCTGCTGTTTTACTTTCCATGCTTCGCACATCTCCAGGCAACGTGCTTTCTCACAGCGCCTCCTCCCATCTCCATCGTTCTCTCAGGATCCTGAGCCCGGGCTGTGCAGCTGGGCTGTGCCAGAGCCAGCCCTTGACTCACAGGCAGCCACAGCCTGGGGAGGAGGGCTGTAAACAGGCTCCTCGGAGCGACTCCGACTGCGGGCACACCTCTGCCAGTTGCTACAAAATGCTGAAGACGGGGATGCTTTCCTCACGTGAATGTGGGTGTAGCTAGGCATCTTTGTGAAACCAAGACTCGGCGCCTGACGCCTTAAATAATGGTTTTTCTTCTCTGGGTGGGAGGGGTAGGAGGTGAGATTGCTGCCACCCACTTGTCTAGTAATAGTCTAGCTGTGCAGCAGCACACGGCCCAGCACAGCTCTCTGCAGGGCTACCATGAAGGCTACAAGGGAGTCTCCCGGCGTTAATTCCCCACAGTCCCACTGAAATCCTGCGAACGGACCAAAAATGTGCAGCTAGGCTGGAATGTCTTGAGTTTTACACTTTGGCTCGTAAATGCGGGTCTATCGGCACTCCAGTCTTTTTGACAAAGGATGGAGGGACCATGGGGGGGGAAAACTTGATATGAATGGTTAACAGGTCTGGTTCTCATGGAGCAAACTAGTATCGCCAGCCTCCCACAGAATCAATCACAGAATCACAGAATGGCAGGGGTTGGAAGGGACCTCTGTGGGTCATCTAGCCCAACCCCACTGCCAAAGCAGGGTCTCCTACAGCAGGCTGCACAGGACCTCTCCATGAGCTCTTGAGACACCATGCCATCTCCTACAAGTTTTTCATCTCACTCCTTCCTGGGAGGTTAAATTGAAGGGCATGGGTCCCATGCCTGCTCATGCTGTGGGTCTGCTCCCAAAAGCACCTCCGACACGGGTGTCATGGCACAGAGCTCCACTTCCACCTGCGAGCTAGAGCCCCAGACATCTCACCTCAACTCTCCCTGCTGTCAGCAAGGTGGAGTGAGACAAAGTCAACCTCACTCCATATATGAGATGGTGTAACGAGAAAAAAAAGGCTTTTCAAGAAGACTCTGCTGCTTCCTTCCCAAAAATGTCCATATCTTTTAATCTTGATTTTGAATTTTAGAAGCATTTTAGCAGATATTGGCTAACAGGAAAAAGGATTTTTTGGCAAAGTTGAAGAGAAGGCTCAGGAGAAACTTGTTTCATGCTTGACAGACAGAAGCAGCAGAGGCTTCAAACATTTGTTCACGGGTAGATATCAAGTATACTGAAATAATTAGCTTTGTGTGCATCACTGCTCTGACCCGTGCCTCCACACTGTTTCTCAGCTGCCACCTTGAGCTCCTTGTTAAGGTGCAGGTCAGCTGGTGCATGTCAGCTCTGACGTAGAGAAATTATTGACACTTGCACTTATGCTACTAACACTCTTAAATTTATTTAATGCTCTTCTACTATTCCATCAACTTGATCAGAAATTCTTCCCTTGATGTCCAAGGGCACAGGGCCGGATTTTTTCTTCAAAAGAAAAGCAGTAGGGTACCTGAAAATACTGGGTTTGAACAATGCTACACTGACGTGAAGAAAAATCAGCGCACCGTGAAGAATATTCACCACCAGGTTCTACTCATGCCTTTTCTGCAAAGCCTTGCCCCATCCACTGAAAATCTTTAATACAGCCTGAGCCTTCAGTCTGGTCTCTGACCCTGTTCCTCATATTCCTCAGTATGACAGATTTTATCTCTCTGTTTTGCAGGTGTTCAGGGAATACAGAGAAGTATATCAAGTCCATGACCTCTCTCTACAGCAATGCATTCATTATTGATTGTAAAAGGTGTATTGGTCTAAAGGTATTTGCAGGTTTTTTAAATTTAATTGATATGTAGAAGTCATTAATTCATTGGTGATTAAGACTTGCTGAAGATTTTCCTTTTAAAAGCACTGTTTTTAAGAGACATACAGTTAGGAGTTATTGTTACTGTGTAGTTAGCTCTCTCGTCTTGCTGCATGCTATTTCTGAAATACAACAAGGAGAAGAGTAGCAATGTGTGAACATTTCTCAATGCTGTTTTGAAGAGGGGAAAGGGAAGGGAGAAGGTGTTAAAATTTAATTTGGATGATGTACAACTTTAACTTTTACCAAGGCTGCCGCTGATAAAAGATGCAAAAAACTGTAAAAAGATGCTTCTAAAATGAGACTAGCATAACATTATTAGCTAAAGCCTTTTCTTTTTCCCCCCACAGTGTGAGAAAAATCACTGTCTCACATGCCAAGGACTAGGAAGCTTGCAACACTTACAGAGTTTGGTTCCTATAGTGACTGTTATAGCCAACTGTTAGCATCCAAAGTGTCTTTTCATCTAATGATCGGAATAGTTCAGAAAAGTCTCCTTCCAGAAACAGTTGCTGGATGAGTGGAGTTTTTATTATCATGCATCCGTCTATAATAAGGTGATACAGATCAGAAATGGAGTCTGAGGAGGGGCCAAAGGTAGTTTTGTTGGGATCTGGATGTGCAGGCTAACTTGTCTCCAATCCCTGCTGTTTGCTTATATCTCTTTTCAGTGCTGTGGAGACACGTTTCTAATAAACAAATCTGGAACACAACTTTTCAAATACAGGGAAGAATACACTAGCCACAGCTAAATAATAATCTCTTAAGCCAGTCAGGCCGTTTACAGGCAGGACTGTTTTAACTGACTCCAGGGACTGCTTCCCCCTGCACCCGTCTGGGACACCTTTGGGATGAATGATAACATAACTGGGGCTGTTGTAAAGGGAAGATTTTCTTCCTGCAAATAGAAATGTATGTTGTAACTTTTCAGTGTGCTGCTGTTACTAATTTTGATGAGAGAAGTGCTGGAATTCCCAAAGCTATCAGTTTGCAGATCAGTTTGGGATACCTTGGAACAATTTATGGGTTATGGCAAGACACTGAAAAGTCGTCAGGACCAATCTAGCTCAAGCAAGAACAAACCACATATTAAGAAACAAGAGTGGAGAGATTTGCATAAGGATCCTCGTGCATAAGGATCCTCAACAATCGAAAGCTAGGGGTTTCTTCGGAGAGTCTACAGGTTTAAAGCCTGACCTTAGACTCCACAATTTAAAGCAACGGATGCTGCAGAGTCTCGAGAGGGCGTGCCTTTTTGAGGCTTGGGTGAATCCTTTGCTATGGGCTGTGGTTTTTGTTATTAAAGTGCTGCTCCTGTGGCCAGAGGTCACAACATTCCCTGCGGACTCTGGCTTTTTAGGATGCGTCTGGTGGGTCTAAGACTGGTACCAACAGCTGGGCAGTGCTCCTCTTGCAGGCAATATTCTGTACCCCTGGAAGCAGATCCCTGGTTGCTCTAAAGTGTTACTGCTTCCTCGAAAGCAATGAGTAACAAGACAAGAAGATGGGCTGCAGGAGAGGATGCTTCCAACCTCCATAGCCCAGCTCCAGGTGACCAGAAGGAAAAGTCCACTGATGTTTAGAAAACATTGTGTCAGATACTAAACCAGAACAATTAGTCCACAATGGTTTATGTACATCTGTCTTCTTGAAGAAAAACAAACCCTGTGACCTTTGTTATAAAATGAGTGTATTTATTTGCACTAGCACTAGGAATAAAAACGGAGGGGCTAGATGATGCTAAATGTGTTCATAATGCCTTTATCAGCCAATTCATGAGCAGTCATTTATGGAATCAAACTGATGTCATGCAGTGGTTCCCTTTTCCAAGTGCCTAATTTGTGAGAGGAACTCAACACTGGGGAGGAATTCCCCAAAAAAAGCAAGATTGCAGTAGAATGACTCTAAAAAAAAAAAAAAAGAGATTAAGTGTCACAATACTCATTTTCACTGTTAGGCAAACAAAAGGTGTGATTTTCTAGATTCTGAATATAAATACTGGGAATATTATAAACATATTTGATGGGAAAGAGGAGGAGCATAGAAAATTGCGTGTGGAGGAATACACTTTTTACGCAAGGAGGTTGGCTCTTCTTTCAGGAGAGATCCAAAGGATGTCCTACAGAAAGCCTTTCTGTCCTTTTTAGCTGCCAGTTGAAAGGGCAGATATTTCTGGTTCTGGCTGGTGACCTTCTGACTGAGAAGATGAAATCTGTGAAGCACATGTATAGCCAGATTTTTCAAAAGCAGTTTTCAATGACCTCTGAATGCTGACCTCGGACAGACTAAGGGAGCCTGAATTTTGGCTAGGAGTGAATGGTACTTCACAGAAAAATGATATGCTTCTAAAGAGTCACAGTTTGGGAGCCTCCTTTTTTTGGTTTTTTTTTCTAATTGTGTTATGGGATTTTTCCCACTTAGGTGGGAAAGTGCATATGTTGTCAGCATGATTCTCCAAAATTTGTCTTCTCTAACATTGCCTGTGTTTTTACTTTAAAACCTGACACAATGGGAGGAGGCTAACCAAAGCATGAGTATCCTACTCAGCATTCGTTCCTAATGCTGGAACCGGTACTGCGTACACAGCCTGTCAAGATGTGGTTGCTGCCTAAATGCTACAACTTCAAGCCAATTTCTTTGCGCAGCCCCTTTTGCAATGGGTCCAGGCTGGCACTGGGGGAGGGAGCTGTGGATCCGTGCAGCTCTGGCCATGCAGAAACTCGTTCTTGGACCTTGAGAGAGCTTGTCCTCATCACCCTCGTCTTTTCCTCAAGTTTGTGTTTTATTGACACTCCAACTGTTGAAAAAGTAAAAAATGCCTGGCATTAACGAAGTGATGCTTAATTATTCACTCCTACCCCCACCTGCTAACCCTAAAGGATTTTGGATCTCTTGCCATGTCTGTTTATCTACTCGTGCAGCCTCAAACCTGGAAAGACTCACCCAAAGGCAGCAGTAATTCCAGGTATTCTCTCTCTAACATATTATTTTTTTCTCCATTTGAAGGTAACTTCTGCAATTCCTTTTTTTTCAGGGAAGAGGACTTGGAGAAGGGAAGGAAAACACCTTCCTGCTACAGAAATCCAGCACAGACAGCCATGTCCCGTGCGTGCTGCCCAAGAGCGAATTCATACAGAAGCACCACCGGTGCTGATTCTGCGAGCGAGCTCCGCAGGCCCCCCGCCAGCGCTGCTTCCCCACGTGAGGCTCATTTTGGGGGGTTTCAGAGCCTGGGGTGCCGCCCCAGCTGTTTGCTAGTTGAAGTCAGTGGCAGGACAGACCTCGCAGAGAACCAGGCGAGGCCAGTGCCAAGCAATGCCTACCGTTACGTCGCCCTGCGAAGCCAGACAGGTTCAAATAATGAAGTTGAAATCAAAGGGCACCTTTCAGATAAAACGCTTCCCGGTGTGGAGCTGGTATTCTGTGCCAGGATGTAAGTACAGGTTTGCATATGCTCACATGTTAGTGACTGAGAGAGAAGTGTTAATAGTCTGAAGTTATGGCAGTGAAGGAAAATGTAAAAAAATACATCTATATTTGGCTCTAATAACAGAAGTTTTAATTAAAAGTAAATGCCGAAGTCTTTAAATATAGCACACGTATGTTTTTTAATTTCAGATTTTTATTAAAGTTTTCCTCTGGACTAGATTTTTACAGGGTTTGGCACCACATTTGTTTTATGAAAATGTTTTTTCTTTCGACATGTATTTTCCACTGTGTTCATTACCTTCTGCATCTTGTGATTCTGACAAGCAGCTCTCCTCTCTGTGACCCACATCCAAAGAGCAGTGAGACCTACAGAAACCGCCCTGATGATTTAGCAAGTCTTTTCCTGGCCATTACATCCTCACCTAAACTGCTAGCACAGTACCAGGCAGATGTCGTTTGTAAGGCGATTTAAAATTCAGCTCCTGCGCACCTGAAACCATTTAACTTCTTGTGTTGCTTTCCCATGATTGCTGATCTGTTTGCCTCCACTGGCATTGCACTTGGGTCCGCACATGCTGCCTCCCAAAATCCCCGGTCACGCCACAATTTCAGCTCCCGGGCTGTCCTACAGCTTCGTTTGGATAATCTTCCTTTCCCACTCCCATTTGCCACTGTAGTGACTATTAGAGTGGCGTGCTTATGATGGGGATGTCTTTTATCTGCCATGTCTTTGGGAGGATGTTGCTGTTCGTAGAGCCCTGTGAGGTGGAAGTCGCCGTGTTACCCCTAAGCAGTTGATATCTGTATTGTAATTATCGTTGCAGTGGGAATGGCTGCAAGACACCTGCCAATTTTTTTCTCTTATCGATGTTGTAAAGTTGGCTCCTATGGACCAGTGTCGTCTAATTTTACTGCTTTACACGAATGAAGGGTGCTCAGAAAAGCAGAAATGTGTGATGAGAAACCATGCTGTTGATGAGTCAGGAGTGATGCAGATTTCTTCTTTTTCTGACAAACACTTTGGGTGAAAAGCGACCATCACCTGGCAAAAGTGGTGGCGTAACAGTAGTGGTAATACTGACCTGCTCTCCCCTGAGAGATTTTGCATTCAAAAATCACCACTCCATTAGGAGCATTTTTCTATGAATGACTGATCATCCCTGCTATTCAAGAGTGAACCTGAAGAGAAATCTCATGTTAGAATCACACCAAATAAACAATAACACAACAAATACAAGGAGAAAACAAGCAAGGTAAAGTGTAGAAAACAATTCTTCATTTCCAAACATCGTCTCTTTCTGACTAAAGTACCAGCAACACAGAGGAAGAAATTTGCTTTAAAACACATCTTAATGGCGAAGTTTCCTCTCAGGAGAGATTTACAATAAATGTTCTATACAACAGACAGGCTGTAGAGAGATGTCAGCTTGGTTGTTTGCTGATAATTACTTTCCAAAATCTCACTGATGGAGAACAACGGGCACGTTCACACACTGGCCGGCGAAAAAGCCATTTCTGGCTGTCGTCCGAGGCTGCTCAGCGGGGCAAAGCCAGCACGGGTCGGCTGGCGGAGGGGGAAGAGACCGGCTGTGTGACTGAGTACAGCCCACGCACCTTCACGCTCCTCATCCGCCGGCATGGAAAAGCATTTTCGGGCTCAGCAGTGAGTGATCTACTACTGTTACATCAGGTGACAAAACGGCGTGGGGGGGTGTCCTTCCTCCTCCTCACAGCCCGAATGCCACCAAACACGCTCTGTGCTGCTGAGACGTGCGACCTCGGTTATCTTTTAGTGAAGAAAACGCAGGAGTGATCAAAGTGAAGACCACTTCTTTTCATGATTTTTTTATTACTGAAGCGGTGTGATCCTTTTGGAATCAGATGCCAAACTGGCCAGCAAGACAAACTGTGAAGAAGATGTGAAAAACTACTTCAAAGAAGCTGGGAGCCCTGTGCACACTGGGATTTTGTTTTGATCTTTCACCAGCCTAACAGCATTATGAGAGACTGCCTGCGATCTTTCGGATAAAATAGTGTTCTTGGTTGCTATGACGCCTTTTCTTTGTTTTTCTGCTTTTGTTTTGTTCTGTTGAGTCGTTTTGGTTTTTTTTTGAAAGATGCTTACATGAGAATTAAGTAAGCACCTACCTTTACATAGATCACAATTTCTTAATTGCCATTGCTACTGCTGCGGTCGGTATTTTAAATCCGCTTCCTAACACTACGGGAAAATGTGTCGTGCAGGTCTGGGAATGGGCAGATGTGGGAAACACAAGGTCTCAGGAAACACAGCTGGACCTACGCGGCACAGGAGACGTTTTCTTTTGGGAGGTACAAGACCTTCTGGCTTGTGTTTTATACCAGTCAAAAAAACCAGTGAAAATTATTACCAACAGAGAAGAGCTCCCTACGGAAGCACATAGGTGCAGGCTCCAAGCCTGGAGTTCCCGTGTTTTGCCTTGTGTCGCTTTGCTGTGTTTGCCGCTGGGTTTCTGCTCTCCGGGCCAGGGACCTCCGTGCTTGGCCGAACAGCAGAAACAAATGCCAGCAGGGAATGTGGGGCCGTGGAACCTAGGAAGGCTGGCTTTGCTAACCCCGAGTGACCGGCGCTGAGCCGTTCTGTACTTAAAAGATTTTGGGGTGCTCAGGAGGATGGAGACTTTTGTTGCGACTGCCCTCTGGCATCGACTGGAAGCTGTAATTTCAGGAATGAGATCCAAAACCTGACACCAGTCTGGGGCCAGTTTATTGCTGTTGGCCGCTCCACCGGGACAGGCGTGAGCGACGGCTCGGAGGGGGATGCCGAGAGCAGCTTGGCCACTGCCAACCCGAGACGGCCGCTCCCGCCAGCCCGGCTTGGGGTGCGGCACCCCGAAACCCCAGCGCAAGGCGTCGAAGGACCTCGGGAACTGGGAAGGGCCGTTCATTCCTAGGGGAGATGGCGGGTGCCGCAAGAGCTCCGGCTCACCTGGGGCGGCGGCGGCG
>Ga0065711_1035412_pt1 | contig 22362 bp, 32 predicted proteins | sample Hoacrofraction12_FD_59098 | JGI IMG/M metagenome (GOLD analysis project Ga0065711, IMG submission 59098) | Hoatzin crop microbial communities from Cojedes, Venezuela - Epithelial fraction 12 v2 (version 2) | ecosystem: Host-associated > Birds > Digestive system > Esophagus > Crop | place... | reverse complement strand
TCGTTCCACCCCTGTGCTATGGGCAGGGACCCCTTCCACCAGCCCAGGTTGCTCAAAGCCCCGTCCAGCCTGGCCTTGAACACTTCCAGTGAGGGAGCAGCCACAGCTTCTCTGGGCAACCTGGACCAGGGCCTCGCCAACCTCAGAGTGAAGAATTTCCTTCTTGTAGCTAATCTAAATTTACCCTCTTTCAGCTTGAAGCCATGACCCCTTGTCCTATCACTCCCTGCCCTCGTAAAAAGTCACTCTCCAGCTTGCTTGTAGGCCCCTTCAGGTACCAGAAGGTTGCTGTGAGATCTCCTCAGGGCCTTCTCTTCCCCAGGCTGAACAGCCCCAGCTCTCCCAGCCTTTCCTCCCAGCAGAGGGGTTCCAGCCCTCAGATCGTTGCTGTGGCCTCCTCTGGCCCCACTCCAACAGCTCCAGGTCTGTCCTGTGCTGCAGGCTCCAGAGCTGGACGTGGGACGCCCGGTGATTCTGGAAGGCAGTGAGCGCCTGGCATCTCCGCAGGCTCTTGCTGGGGCAGCGGAGGGTCCCCATTCCTCCTGGAGATGAATGGATTGAGTGTGGAGCTGCTGTTGGTCCACATCTGGACTGTGAGGCGAGTCCAGCCTCTGCGAGGCGAGGGAAGACCACGGCGTGCTCGAGGAGCATCCACCTCCAGCCTTAACCTCTTAGGACAGCCCAGCGCTTTGGCATTGCCTTCAGCGGGTGCAGTCGGGGTACGGTCTCGGCAGGTGGGGCAGCCGCCGCACCTCTCCCCACGCTGCCTGCGCCAGCACCGGGCTGTCACCCCTGCTACGCCTGGGTGAGCTGCGGGCAACGGCCGCGGCGTCGGGGCTCGCTGGCGCTGCGCTGTGGGGTCGAAGCAGATGCTGTCTGGGTATGGCAGCACCGGGGAGGTAAGGACCAAGAAACCCCATCGCTGCCCGGCTGGTGCAGGGTTGCGGTGGCTTGTCCGGCGTTCTGGCCGTCAGAAAGCGCAGGCAGGAGCGGGCAGGCTGCCCGCAGCCGCCTCGCGCTGATGGCTTTTGGTCTTGGCAGCAGCCCTGCCCGTACCCTGCCTTTCACGCTTCAGGCACGGCTGAATTCAGGCACGTTGCGGCTCGGCTCGGATCGATGGGAGAATAAATCAGGGCGGTGTGGGAGCCCGTTTCTGGACGGCGGGAGCGGCGCGTGGCAGGCTGGCAGGAGGGCTCTCCCCGCGCCGGCTGCTGCCGTGCGCGAGCACCGGGGCCATGTTGGTCTGTAGCATCCTGTGTGGGAAACAGCCGGGCTGCCCCAGGGCTGCGCTCGGCATCACCCCCTCCTATGAAATGCGACAGAGAAGGATGTGAGTAACGTGCAGGCTTGGGTGAGAGTCTCACTTTCTGCCCAGTCCTACAGAACCCAAGCTGCTGCGTGGAGCGAGGTAATAACCTGCTACAGGGGGATCTGCAGGGCTGCGGGGCAGCGCGGACGCTGTGGGGCTGTGCTGTGGCTCCGCTGGTCTCCTGCCTTCAGGAGGAAGATGCCCTGGGCGAGGCTCGGGTGGCTGTGCAGGCAGCGGTGCAGGCAGCTCCCTGCCCCAGGCAGGCCATGCAGGGCAGACGCTGCCCGGGAGAGCGTACCTGGGCGGCTCTGCCTGCGCCGCGGGCTCCAGCCGCAGCTGGGAAACACCCAGGAGTGCCCACCCTGCCGGGCTTTTGGACGCTGCCCCACTTCCAGCCGAAGCTGAGTGCTGTAAGGCTGCGCTGAGCGTTATGGATTTGCTCATAAATATTTATTGCTGCAGGGAAATTCCTGTCTCGAAGCTGTGTGTCTTCTCTGGGCTGTCCAGGTGGAAGCGCAGCGTTTGCCCCATTTCAGAATGGGATGCCTCAGCCCGGGAAGAGGTATCCCGGCTGGTTTTTGGGCAGCAGGGAGCCTGCTCACTGGGCCAGTTGCTCGTTGTGGGGTGAATGATGGAACAAATCTGTCTCCTGTGATTTCTGTATGCCTCTAGCGTGGCATTAATCGGCAGCCCGATTAGCCCACCTCGTAATTAAATCCTATTGATTAGCTAAATGCCACTGGCACGGAGAGCAGCTGGCAGCGGCCGGGATGCAGCAGGGCTGTCGATCTCCGTAGGATTGCAGCAGGATATTGGAATATAGGGTAGAGGAAGGGAAAAGATGAAACTCAGTCTGGGCTCCATTGCCCATGCTGTGGTGCACAGCACTGTAAACTGGTCCCAGCAGGAGAACCAGCTGGAGGGAGGGCTGTGCTGGCTGAAGCTACTGGGAGATTCTGCCTCCCTGAACGAGCCCTGCGGTGGTCCTCTGCCTCTTGGCTCCCTCGGAGCAGCTTTGGGCTGGAGCTCTCTCTGCACGGGGGAAGCAACGGCCCTGGTCGCCCTGCGGGTCCCTGGGAGGGGTGAGCTCCCACGGGAGCACCTTTGCAGAGCAGAGCCATCGCGGTTAAATTCAGCCCTGTGCCAGACTCGTATCGAGTGACATGGGAGGGAGGTAGACGTGACATTAGGAGCCATTTTCCAGGCTCCTGTCACTCCATCTTCCATAGCACATCTATTAAAAAAGCCTTTAATAGCCTCTTCAGAAGGTAATTTAATTGAACTGAATTGATGGGTGAATTACAGAGCTGCCTGTCTTTCTCCATCCATTTTCATGGGAATTTTCTTGCTCGCTCCTGATTTCATTTGCCGTGCAGCATCGGGCAGGGGCACCTCTGCCGCGGGAGGCTGTGGGGAGCCTTCGCTTTGCTCGGCCGTGAGCAGTTTGGGAGCCTGGGGACCAGCCCAGCCCCTTGCTGCCCGTTCTGCCCGAGAAGCCGCAGCTGATACCACCACCACCTTCCTCCCGGCCTCCGTATCTGCTGCCTTCCTCTTTCGCTGAGCCAGGGACATCACCCGAGAGGCACTGCAGTTAAAGCAGAGCCGTTTAGCCTGCATTCGCTGCTGATATTTTTATCCGTTTGGCTCTGCTTTAGAAGCAAAATCCTCTTTGCTGGGCACCATTTGGTCTCCCTTGCCCTGGGGCAGCGCGTTCGTCTCCGCAGCAGAGCCCTCACCAAGGTCAGGAACAGCTCGGACCCTTGGCCAAGCTGTGCAAATCAGGGCGGGGTGGGACGGGGGTGTCCTGAGGGGATGCCTTGGTGCCCTGGGCTGAACTAGGTGTGTTATTTCCCACATGTATGGAAGTAATTTACCCCAGCGTTTCTCTCCTTGATTTACCCAAACCCAGGGCTCGATCATTACGTTTTCTTTGCACGCAGCGTTTCCACCAGCCGCCCATGCGAATGCTTTCCTGCCAGGTGGATCCTTGGCAGCTGCAGACGCTCATTAATCCCAGGCACCGAATACTCTGCTCATCGCACGAAGGGCGTGATGAGCCTTCAGCATCACCCAGCCTGGTTTCCATGCCTGGGTTGGAGCTGGGTTTGGATTGGTACCTCTGCAGAGAAACCCTCCTCTGATCCAGGCGGAGGATTGCCCTCAGAAATAACTCCTGCAGGCATCCCGCAGCCAGGCTGGAAATAACCCAAGGACTTTCGTGGTGTTAGCCATTATCATTTCCACTTAGGACTGGTAAAAATTAGGTTCCATTTTTCATGCTCCTGTGTTGCTTCCCTACCCCATGGCGTTTGTTTCCATGCAGTCTGTGCAGTTATGGCTTTGGGCTGCGTTTGTGCATCACCCTTGGCTATTTTTCAGCCCTTTTATTGTTTAGAAGAAGAGCAGGTTTGTCTCCTCCCTCTGCCCAAAGCAGGATCAACTGCAGAGCATCACTGACAAACACAGTCCATGTCATCCTTTAAGATCTGTGAGGGTCTAGTAGAAAAATCCATCGGGAATGGCTGCAGTGAGTGTTTCCTTGCATTTGTGCTTCGGTACCCCCAGATTTCCCTGCAAACGCCGTGGCAGTCGGCTGGTGACAGCCTGCCGCTGGCCTGGGAGCTGTTCTTCCTTCAGCTGTGCCGTAATAACGAAGAGTAGGTAGGTGCTATCGCACCTTCTGGGAGCGCTTAAAAGTAACACCATAACAGCAGAGGTGTGTGTTTGCTCATAAGCAATTATTAAATGACAAAACCCTGTAATTTTAAACCTTGAAAATCACTGCACTGATTTACTTAACCCCCAAATTAATTGTGATCAGGGTGTCAGCGTCAGCTGCTGGAAGAGCGGAGAGATGCTTTGCGGCCGATGCCAAGTGCGGGTGAGAAGCCTTCCCGCAGCCCCTCCTCGGCACGAACTGCAGAGCGTGCTCGGCTGCCGCTGCGCAGCCCAGATCCTGCACAAGCCGTGCTCTCCTCCTTCCCCAGTCCTGGGGGAAACTGTGCAATTACTCCATGGACCGACAACATTCAGGGGTAATGGGCATGGGTAGATGGGCTCAGCAAAGCCACCCCGCTACCCAGAACCTCGCCGTTGTCCTAACTCCTGCTTTTTGCTGTTTCCTCTCCAGGGCCTGAAGCCAATGGACCATAATGGTTTGGCCGATCCATACGTCAAATTGCACTTGCTTCCCGGAGCCAGTAAGGTGAGACGCCCTTCTGCTTCTCTTCCCTTCCTGGGGCTGGTCCTTTCCCCTTGAGATCAGACCCAGGAGGTTCCCCGGGGAGAAGCTCCTCGCCCAGGAGCTGCTGGTTGTTGCCTCCAGTCTCCTGCCCAGCTCTCACTCGGGCGAGCAGGAGAGAGCGGTGGCAGGAGGTAAGAACTGGGGCTAAAAACATCCTTTCAGGGGTAGCAAGTGCCTCTCCAGTAAGCCACTGCCCAGGAGCTGGGTGCCAGCCCTGGCTCCTCACCCTTGGGAGCAGGGGGTGTGAACGCTGTGCTCAGGAAGCCCCCGGGAACCACGAAGTGAAACGGATCTGGAGCTATAAACAAACCAACTCTTTTTTTTTTTCCTTTTGCATTTAAAACCCCTTGGATCATAATAAAGCGCAGTATAAATCATAAGGGAAATATTTCCATCTACTTAGGTTCAGCGCTTGCTGGAGAGAAGAGTAATTAAAGATATTGATGTGTAGTGAGAGCTTAGTGTAACTGATGGGGATTTTGAATTTAAATGCTAAATGTATGTGTTATGAATATTAATTGCGCTCTTATTTTACACTAAAGGAAAGACCTTTTTGGGGGAGGTATATTTACTTGTTACAGTTCGGTTGAATTAATTCATAATGTTCAGGGCGGCAGAGGGAGTTTTTAACCACATTTCAAGTTCTGCTGGAAATAGGAGAGCCAGGAGCGCTTTCATCAGCGATATTATCTGTCATTTCCATGTTTTGCAAATGCATTGATTAGCATTTCTGCTGGAGGTGATGGAGACCAGAGAGGCGGGAGGGAAGCTCTGAGCCGAGGGTAGCGCAGGAGCTGCAGACTCTGCAAGCCCGGAGCAGCCACGGGGGGACCCTCTCCTTACCCCCACGACCCTCTGCCTCTGTGCCTTGTTTCCAGACAGCACTGCCCGAATCTGCTCTGTAGAGGTGAGCAGACAGCGGCCCCCTTGCCCAGGGCAGCGTTAGCTGCTGCGTGATACCCCCTTGGCTAAAGCCACTTTCCTTCCTGACCCCCGGAGCCCCAGGATCAGGCCCCAGGGAGTCTGAGCAGGCAGTGGATGCCATCAGGGTGCTCTCCCTGCTGTCCTTGTCACCCTCTCCCCCCCAGCAGGCTTTATGCTCCCTGTCTGACACGTATCTCCCTGCTGCAGCTGGAGCCTGGTGTGGTGACCACAAGATCACCAAGGGAGGAGATAAAATAGGTGTGGGATGAAACCTGGTACAATAAAGTGCCTCATTCAAAGCAGCTTTACAAAGTCAGGAAAGATGGAAGGCAAACGAGGTGTTAAATCAATGGCGAGGGCAGGCGGTAAATGAGCGCGCCTGTCTGCAGTCTCCTTCGGTTTGCACCATGTTGCTGTTGCCCCTGGACATGTCTCTGGGACGCAGGGATCAACTCAGCGAGGCTGGTGCCCGGGAGCAGCCCGGCCGGCGGCTGCTTCTGTGCTGCAGATGAGCTCCTGCCCAAGCGACGTGGAAAGCGATTGGCATTGCGGGGCTTCAGATGCTGCTGCTAACCGAGTCCCTGCCCCTGCATCCCGGTCGGCTCCTGGAGCATCCCACCTTGCTCCAGGGGTATCCTCCTGCTAACCTGGTGCTCGGCATTTCGCAGCTCCTCACCCAGCCTCCGCAGCGCCGCACGGGGCCCCGGTTTCCTTCAGAGGCAGAAATGGCTTTGGAAACAGAAACGAAAGCACAGCACAAAATACAGAGGCTTTCTGTATCTCCAAGAGATCAAGCCCAGAGGAAGCAGCTGCTTTGCACGAGGCGTTTGGGAGCGAGACGCTGCACCGTGGTCCCTTGATGGCTCCGCTGCACCAGCAGCTCCTCTGGCCAGTGGCCGTGGCTAGTTGGTCTGGAAGAGGTTGTTGTGTGTTTGGGGTGGTTTGGGTGGGGAAAGGATGTGCCAACAAGGTGATCCCCTCTTAGCTGCAAGCACAAGCTCGTTTCTTCAGCCCGTGCTTCACATCCCGCTCACCTCTAGCTCAGGGCTGGTGAACCAAAGGTGGGGAATGTGGCAGCTTCCCGTAAAGACGCACGAGACAACTTTGGAATCTTGATTGCCTGAGAGTTCCTTCTGCCCAGCAGTGGCTGCGGCAGGGATTGATCTTTCTGACTTTACACCTAATTAGAGGGAGAATTGCTGCTCTGTCAGGCTGCCCCGGGCTGGGGAGCCCCATCTGAAGCCTGCAGCCCTTTGCTTCTGCTCTCCCTCTGTCCCCAACAGGCTTGGGGGGGCATGAAGATGAATGTCCCCTGACCTGGGGGGGGTGGCTGTGTGCCAGGATGCCCCATCCGTGCCGGGACACAAGCAGCTACAACAGCCCCGCTGTCCCCGGCCTCCCGCTCTGCAGAGCTGCGGCACTGGAAGGAGTTGCCAGTGCTAACAAAATGCATATCAAGGAAGTTATTTTGAGTCAGGCAGGAACAGGAGCTGTGCTGCGAGCAGGAATGCAAATAAACAGCCAGAATAGCAAATTGGTATTTTTTAATGAACCTGAAGAGACATTTTTCCCCGCGCTCTCTCTCTCTCCTGCTGCATAAATGAAATCCCCGTCCTCTCGCTGCGCCCTGCCGAGCCTTTCCAGCAGGCAGGGCACGGGGCTGGATTGCTTTGCAAATGAGCCGGTGAGTTGCCGTGTCTCTGCCCCTCTGCTTATCGCTGCGGTCGGGGTGGATTTGGGCCACTCCATTGAGCACCGGCCAGGTTATGGCTCTGGGGCAGGAGGGCGACAGCGCCCATTGCCCCTTCATCTCCAAACTGTGCTTCCTTTTCTCCCCCCTCCCTGCCCATCGGTGCCCAAACGATCACCTGGGGCCTGGTCCCCCTGACTGCCATCTCCTTTCCTTTCCCAGGCCAATAAGCTGAGAACCAAAACCCTGCGCAACACGCTGAACCCCACCTGGAATGAGACGCTCACCTACTACGGCATCACCGACGAGGACATGATCCGCAAGACCCTACGGTAGGGCCCCAGGGGGGTGGTCAGGGTGCTGAGCCCAGCACTGGGTGGACACACGTGTCCCTTCCCATCCCTGTGGGACCTCCCCAGGCATCCCTCCTCATCCCAATGATGATTTCCCGGGGGAGCTCACAGGGCCCCCCATGCCCCAGCCCCACAGGATGGTCCCAACGGCTGCTGACGGAGGAGTTATTACCCACCAAAACCTATAACTTGCACGCGTGGTCTGCACACATCCATCACCCCGATGGTGACTGACGCTTGATTTACAGCGAGCCTGGGCTGGAATAGCCAGAAAGGAGCATGGTCCTGCTTTGTCATAAACTTCATAACTCACTCGCTGGGCTCCTGCCTGCAGAGGTGCTGTTATTTGGGTTTAACCTCTTCGTGCTCAGCTCTCACAGGCACGCGTTAAGGCTTTGCGGTTGCATCTTGCTGAGAATATCTCCCTGGGAAAGCTCAGGGCCCCTTTCAAGGCTGTGTTTTGAAAGAAAGCTGGGGGCATCCATGAATTATTGTCAAACTAAATGAAGAGCGTTTGTATGTATTTGTTCTGTTCTCTTGGTATGGTTCGGTGTCTGCGCATTCAGCGTCTCCCGGCAGCATCTCCCAGGAGCTGGGGGACGTTGTGTGGGGCTGGAGGTGGGCAGGGGCAGCGTGGGGGCTTGGAAGTGCTGCTTTGCGGGGTCAGACCCCTGCGAATTCAGAGGTTTTCGTGTCTTGGCCACCATCCCCCTTGGGTGAGGGCAGGGGCTGACCCGGAGCCCACAGACAGATCCTGCGCAGGGAGGGTGCTGGATGGCCTTGGCTGCTCCATCACCTCTCCGGTCTGGGACTGCTGCGCCGGAGGATTTGCTGTAAGATCTGCTGTCAGACAAAGGAGGATTTTGCATCCTACTCTGAGGGCTGAGGGCTTTGTCAGCTCTGTGGCTGGAATCCGACCTTCCTTATTTGCAAGTACCTTGGGAGCTGATTTTTTTCCCCACAACGAGAACTCAAAGCTGCCTTATAAAAGGTCCTGCTCAGAGGTGAATTTGGGCAGAGCCCACCTGTTGTCTCCAATGTGCGTAGAGATGAGAAATTTAGCACCACGGATTATTATTTCACATGGAAATCATTAGTCATGCTGAAAGTGCTGCAGCCTTGTCAGGTTAGAAAGCCTCTGGTTTATTATTATTATTGGTGTATATTTTTTTTATTTTTTCACTCCAGGCTTTGAAGTTTTCAGCCTCTTGAAGTGTAGAAATCAGTTTGTAGAGAGATGTTGGGCTGAGTTGTTTGCTGAAAGGGAACAGAAGGGCTTGATCCCCACCTTTTCAGTGCCGGGGAGGCAGCGGGGAGGTGTGGGATGCTCGATGGCAGGGGGGACACACAGAAACTGGTGCATGAGCTGGGCTAGATTTGCCCTTCTCCCCACAGAAATCCCCCGTTAGCACGTCCCCGTGGCGGGCACTTCGCAGGGAGCCAGGCGTGGCTGTGGGCTCCCGCAGGGCTCAGCGCACGGGGCTCTGCGTGCCCCCTTCAGAGCCAAACGCCGTGCACGGACCCCTGTACCCCGCTTGCAGCACCCCAGGGTGATGCGCAGGGACCCCTCGCTTCGCGGGGGGACATGGCTGAACGGAGACAGCGTTTCTGTCTCGGGGGCTCCATGGGGAGCTCAGGAGGTTGCTGGCAAGGTCGGTTAACAGCCAGTTACCCAAAGCACTTCAAAAGACGCCTTTCCACGGAAGCGAGGGAATCCTCAGGCTCGCCAGCGGTGCGGCTGCCCTGTGCGAGTTCGCAGCCGGGCTCTCTGCGGGGAGCGAAACTCCTTGCGAAGCCTCATCAGCTCACGCAGGGGCAGCAGCCCCGGGGTCTGGCGTCTCCTCGTGCCGTCAGAGCCATCCATCTCACGCCGTCGCGCCCCTCGGAGCTGCCTCTTGGCGGGGAGGTCCCCAGGCTCTCCAGCACTCTGCACAAAAACTGCACTTTGCAGCTGAGGTTTCCGTGCCGGCAGCCAGCCCTGGTGAATTAGGTGATGGTTAAGGATCAAAATCCTCTCTGCACGGAGAGGAATATCCAAGCGCAGTTCTAATCTGTTGGCATTTGCAGCCAGCTGATGGGGTTGCTGGAGGTGGCGAGCCCCACGGTGACATTGCCACAAGGGCAACTGGTGGCCTCACCTCCAAGCGTAGCACCAGGGTCTGCCACTGCGTCCAGACGGGACAGGCTCCGTCCTTCGGGATTTAGCACAGCCCGGTCCCTGACGGCAGCGTGGCAGTGCAGGACCCCCCAGCCCCACCGCCCCGGCACCAATGAGGCTCGAGGTTTGGGCACCTCAGCAGCACCCGTCCCTCTGCGCCGGCAGGCCGGACCAGCCATTTTCTGTGTGGGGCAGAAAGGGGAATCACATCCTCGGTGTTACCATGGCGATCGGCATGCCAAGGATGACCTAAAAGCCGACAAACTCTGGGCTGGATGTTACCTTTTTTTAGAGGGGCTCAGGTGGCTCTGCTGTCTCCCTGGGAAGGTTGTGCGAGCAGAAAAGTGGAGAAGTTTTCTGAGGTGGAGCTTGCTGTAGGGCTGGTGCTTGTGGCTTTGGTTTTGCCTGGAAACGACTTTGGAGAAGAATTAGAGAAACAAATCTTTTCATGGAGAAGGATTCCCAGGCAGCAGCCCTGCCACAGGGCTGTCGCCCATCATGGGACCCATCTCCTCCCCTCGCTGTGGTGGGTCTCCCCGCAGGGGTTTCAGCCTCTTCTCTTGTGTGGACTCCAAAAAATTTTCTAGTTGGGAGTCTGATCCCTTTAAAAAATGTCTCACGTGCAGGTTGGTGCGTAAAAGTTCACATGAAAGAACGTTTCTTAGTCCCATCTCCGAAACCAGCATACTGCAGGGTGGGCGCTGGGACCCCTTGGTGGCCCCGTGTCCTTCCCTGCACCCGATGCTTCCCCCCACGCCGAGCTGCGGGCGCTGGCACAAACGGCTGTCGCGGCGGCAGGGTGCTCGGCTGCTCTGCCCAGCGGGTCTGGCAGAATTTCGGTGGGAACTCAAACCCTTGCCTATGGCTCAGGGAATTCCTGTGCTAACACAAAGCTTCTGAGTACTGTGGCTCCATTTCCTATCTTGCCTGGGGGAGTCAGAGCCTCAAATTGAAGTGCTCTTTATTTTCCTCAAGAGCAATTCCCCAGCCCCCTTTTTTCTCTGTCTTTGCAGTTGAAGATACTGGCAAAGAAGGTTTTATTTGTCTTGAGGCAGGTTTAGATGAGATGAGACTTCTTGCAAAGCAGTCACAAGGTAGAAAAATCCATATTTTATTTTAATTCCTTGCTTGGATTTTCTTCTTTTCAAACACTGGATATTTAATCGAGTAGGATGCAAGGCTGGGAAATGTTGCACCTCCTCATTTAGGTACCTGGTGAATTGTGTCCTTGCTGCCCACCTGGGGAGGGATCTTCAGTTTATATGAGGGGGGATGGATGGGCTGGGGTCCCTGCTGGCTGGGGGCCACCAGAGAATTTTTATTTTGATGTGGGTTGAGCTATTTCTCCTCTGTGAGCTTCTCCATAACACCAGCAGCAATGGCCCTTCACCCTCCCGGTGCCGCTTCCCGCAGGAAGCATCTCCCGTGCCACGTATTGTCCTGCCTTCGGCGCGCCGCTTCGCCTGCCCGTCATCTTGGCAAAATATCTCCTTCTCCGCCAGGAAAAGCCGACTTCGAAGCTGCGGGGACTCTGGCTTTCCTTGTGCTAGTCAGGCGAGGCTCCTGCAAGGCAGCTGTTGGTAGTTGAAAGAGCACGAGTGATGCTCCGCTCGGTCTGGGAGGTGGTCGTTCCCCGGGTGCCTCCTTGGTGCTGAGGTTCACAGAGGGGCAGGGAGCGCGGTTGCAAAATCTCTTTAATGTCAAAATAACAGCGGAGATCAAAGCCTTCACCTCCCTGCTACCTGGTGAGCGTGTGATGCAGCAAAGAAGCTGGAAAAGCACTCAAAAATTTTCCCTGCCCACCTGGGCTCTTGGTGGTATGTGTCCACCATGGGCTGGTGGGTCGGCGTTGGCGCGGGGCGCTCTGCCGGTGCCTGCAGCCCTCTTGGGGGTACGAGCGGCATTCGCCGCGTTGCAGGGACTGGAGTAGGGGCATCATCTGCCTCCTGGAGAGCGGAGAAACGGAGCCCCTCTTGCCTGAACCCCCCCCCAGACCCATGCTGTGCCTTGACAAGCTGCCCCTCGTCCACATGTGGCCTCGTGCAAGCTGGTAGAGTGACTTCGCTATGATGGACCCAAGCCCTGAGAGCTGTTGGGGTTCATCTCCTCAAGCAGGACCACCCCCAGGGGAGAAGAAGGGGTGAAGGCAGCCCAGCTAGTTGCACTGGCAGGCAGGATTTTGTTAATGAATCAGCCCCCTCAAAAAACACCAGATACTTCAGATTTCATGAAATGCAGCAGGTGGGAGGATCTTGAAAGGTCTCGTCCATTCATTGAATTAACTATCCTTGAGTCCAGCCCAAGGCTTAACAGCGATGAAGCCACCCACCATCCAGAGAGAAGGCAAAGTCAGAGCCGCTCGAAAGCTGCTGGGCTTAGGGGGGGGAGGCGGGGTAGCTGGGCTTGGGGGCAGGTTCCCTGCCAGCACCAGGGGTAAATCGCAGCCTGCAGTCCCTGCTCCCAGTCCCCATCTGCGGGCACCCTTGCTCCCCGTCTGGGTCCGAGCACGGCTGCGCTGCAGCAGCTCGGCTGCCGTCTCCAGTGGTGGGAAGCCGGGGTGCATGGCAGGGGGAGGCAGAGAAATGCTGCAGGGGAAATTGGAATAGGCAGAATACAATCACCTACATTTAAATAATACATGTAATATGCAATAAATAGATTGCATTCATAATAAATATCAGAGCTGGCCAGATATTGGATACAATTATTCATATCCAGATATATTGGCGAAGTGATGCATTATTCATATGATACTCAGCTAGCCCACAAATGCCAGGAATTCTTTGTTTAATCATGTGTTTGACAAACATCATGACTCATTAAATATATTATTCAGAAAATAGTATTTCATCAGGTCTAACAGGCGTACTGCAGACACTTGGAGATTCGGGGTCCCAAATTGCTTTACTCCAGAAGCCCTGCATGAGGTTTGCTCGGGAACTGCAAGCACACTCCTAATTTCATCTAACTTTTACTGTGGTTTCTGTGCTCAGACTCTGAGGCATTTTGTGATGGACCCCAGCACTGAATCCTCCTTTTTACGAGAGCTGGACTGTCCCAGGGTGCCGCCTCTTTCTTTCTATTTTCTCTCCTTGCCAGGCATCGCCTGTCCCTAAGCCAAGCAGGCATCACCTGCGCGTCTGCTCTGCCATCGAGAGCCTCGCGAGTTGCTATAGGGACCATAAGGGATCTTACACACAGGAGATGCATCCTCAGGCTCTGCTGCCTCTCACATGCATCTGCGTCGTGGAAAAGGGTCCTCATTGACCCCCGTTCTCCCCTTTCCATGACAGGGAAGAGGCCGGAGGAGCGCGTGTGCGAGCAGAAGCCGTGAGTCAGCGGAGCGGGGTTGCTTGAGCTGCACCGTGAGTCAGGGCTGTAACCCAGGAGCCCGGGCTGAGTAGGAGGGAGAATAAGTTTAATGAGCAGTGATTGTTCATTTGCTGCATACTTTTTTTCCAAGGTGGCTTTCACAGCCCTTAACTTAAAGATCAGGACCCCTCAGTGGAAGCTGTCAAATCAAAAGCCGAGCTGGAGGGAGTGGGTTTAATAGAGAGCGACGAGGGAGGGGTGATGGTGGAGTTAAAGGGCTCGGGATGGCAGGTGAACGTGGCTGCCAGGGGCGTCTCTTGCTCTTTGTCATGGAGCTGATTTTCTAACCCAAGGCAGAAAAATTCCATCACATTGATTTCTCATAATAAAATTCAAGCCGGTGTAATTGCATTATGCCTGTTTCCAAAGGGAGGGCTGGGGCCGGAGCTGCCTGCTCATCTGACTCGCGCTCGCTGCCTGCACTTATGGGGCCGGCACACTGCCAGCCTGCCCGGGTTAGAAATACCGTCCCGGTGAAAAGGAACTGCCGCCGGCCGAGGGAGTGGGGCTGGGGGGCTGAGTCTGAGGGACTGGGAGGGCAGACACGAAGCTCTGTGTCTGAACCACCCCTGGGCATCACACACAGATGGGCACAAAATGTGGGGACCCACCTGAGAGGCGGCCAGAGATAAAACGGGGCTGGGAGAGACCCGGCAGTGTCTCCGGCTCCGTCGTGCTGCTCGGAGACGGCGGCAGTTCCCAGGTCTTGCAGATGTGCCAAAAACTGCTTTTTCCCGAGGGACCCGGCTCTGCACAGACACCGTAAGTAGCCTGGGCTGTGAGCAGGGACAAGGACGCTGGCCATCGCCCAGCGCCGTGCCAGGCTGGGCTGCCTCCATCCCCAGCACCCGCAGGTCTGCCCGGGGCTCCGTCCGTCCCATGGGACAAAGGGGACGTGTGCTGTGCGGCACTGCAGCGGTCTGGGGCTTGTGGACCCGGCGCCAGGGCCACGCCGCGGCATCCTGGGCAGCCCTGCCACCGCCGCTGGAGCATCCCAGCCGTTTCCTTCCTGGGCTTCGCCTGTCCCGGGAGGTTCTGGGGCTTCCCAGCACGTGGGACCCTGCATTCGGCACCTTGCCGTGCTTCTGGGGCGTATCAAGACATCGTCGGGGGAAGATCTCGTTACTCATGCTCCTGACAGGTAAAACCAGCACCAAACCCTGCCCCGCCAAGTGTGCAGGAGCCAGCACCGCTCTGCAATTGCCCGGTGTAAAAACAGACCCCGGCTGTCGGCGCCTGGTGAGGGCCTCGCTCCTGGCTGCAGCCCGGCTTGCGCGGCGGAGCGCTCGCTTTCCCTCCCCAGAGCTTTGGCCAGATGGGTGCGGGGCTGTGCACGCCTGGCAAGTGACGCTGCTTGTCTGGAGCTGCTGCTGCTCCTTTTTCGGTTTTGTTCTTCAAAAGAGAGGCGAGAGGAGGAAGGGAAATAGGAAACATTGTGCCTGCATCTGAGATTCTCTTTGAGGATTTTGCTGTTGCGGCCGGGTGGGTTTTTTCATGGGTATCTATAGTAACGCTGCATCCAGCTACGGTTTTCTGGAGAGCAGCATTCCCCGTCTTCCCACTTGTATTATTTTTTTCCAAACCCCCTTCCTCTGCTGCTCCCTGGCCCTGCCAGTCCTTGTGCTGTGCGACTGAGCTGGCTGCCTCACCGCCTTGTTACTCGCTTGTGAGCAGGAGGGTGGACAAACCGTCCACGGATAAACCATCCCTGGATAAACCATCCCTGGATAAACCATCCCTGGATAAACTGTCCCTGGATAAACCGTCCAGGTGTGCAATTAGTTACTCTGAGGCGGGATCACAGGGCACTATTTATCTTTAATTACTTTATCCCCTTCCTGAATAGGTCCTGTTTGCTTGTTTGTTTGTTGCAACCCGGCAAGGAGGAGCGCGGTCAAGAGGAGCCACCCAGGAGAAATGGGCACCGACGGGAGTGGGTGAAAGAAGAACAAATCAGGCAGCAGAAGGACAGAAGGGGAGAAAGGAGAGAAGGGAAGGGAAAGTCCTTGGCTTTATGGACAGAGAGCCCAGCCGGTCCCTGCGTGGCTCCGGTGGGGGCGTGGGATGCGGGATGCTCCCTTTGGAGGGGGACGGGACGGCTTCCCCTGTCCCCAGCTCCAGGCAGTGCTGCTGGGGGACGGCCGGTCCCTCGCAAGGCAACCACTGCCCTCCCAGCCCCCTCGCTGGGATTTCGGGATCTGCGAGCGGAGGCTCCCTGCAAGCGCTAACTTTGCTCTTCTGTCGTCTCTCCTGACGCCCGGAGCGGGCTGGGAAGCAGCAGAGAAATGACTCATTAGCTGCCAGCTCAGGGAAAGGCATTTATAGCTTTTGCACGGAAAACAGCCTGCGCTGAACATCGCCGTCATTGCCCTCGGACGCAGACTGCTGTCACGGGGTGCATCCCGGGACCCGACCCTGCGCAGGACCCTGATGGGCTGGGAGAGTTTCGCTTGGCTTGAGGTGTGATGCCTTTCGCAGGCTGGGTCTGCAAATCCCTCCTGGTCTTGTCTGTGTGGTGGGAGAGGACATGGAGGACCCTCTTCGTGTCCCAGACTGGGCAGCCGGGTCCCTGGCACCAGGGGACACCCTGAGAGCTGCCACACTCGGAAAAGTGCCCGAGCTCCTCGGGTGGGGAGGGAGGGAGCCCTGCGGGGAGGCACGCTTCCCCCGGCCACGTGCTCCGACAGCGGGTTTAGGAAGAGCCGCCTCAGCCAGGCAGGTGGCAGCTGGGCTGGTGGCGGCTCAGAACAGTTTTGCTTTAGTCACCGATGGCTTTGATGTTTTAATGGAAGAGCCATTAGGATGCTTGAGACCCCGGGTTGCTTTTCCGACAGTGCCTGGGCTGGGACGTGCGTTAGACACAGCGACTGTGGCTCCGCAGCGTTGTGATGTTCAGGGTTCGTGAGCATCTCCCCAGAGGGATCCCAGTCCCCGGCGGGGTGACAGCCACCCCGAGGGGTACAGGAGCGCTGGCCAGGATGGGGCCTGAGCAGGAGCGATGGCCGTGGTGGCTGTGGGGCCCAGCTGGGGCACTGCGTGAGTGGCTGTGTGATGGAGCTGGGAGACATGGTGTATTGCAGCCTCCCACATCACTCTGCTTCCCCAGACCTGGCCCGTCCTCCATCCGGGCAGCCTCGGGTTTCAGCTGTGGAGGTAAAGCAGACCGAGATGTTGGGTGTCACACTTAAACCTCAGGAGCTGCCGTGGCCAGGCTGTAGCAGCAGATTGATGCCTTCCAGCTGCCTGCGAAGGAGGTGCCCGGTCACTGACCTGGGGAACGGTGGGCTTGAAGTCGTCCCCTCGCTGGGGGGACCTGCAGTGCCACGGGGCAGCCCCTTCCCACACGCCATCACCTCCCCTCTCCCCACACCCTGCTCACCCCGTGCTTTTTGCAGGATCTCGGTCTGCGACGAGGACAAGTTCCGCCACAACGAGTTCATTGGTGAGACGCGAATCCCGCTGAAGAAACTGAAGCCCAACCAGACCAAAAACTTCAATATCTGCCTGGAGAAGCAGCTGCCGGTGAGTGAGGGCTTCAGAGCAGCGTCCCCCACCATGGGCGTGCGGGCACAGCAGCTTCCTTCTGCGGCGCGTGGGAGCGCGGGGTGGTTTGACCCCTCGAACGCGATCGGGGATGGGGAGAGCATCCCTGGGGATGTGCCGGGGAGGTGGGTATCTGGCCGTGGCTGTGTCCTGGAACAGCCCCCGGACTGGGTGCGTTCCCTCCCCCAGATAGACAAAACAGAGGACAAGTCCCTGGAGGAGCGCGGCCGGATCCTCATCTCCCTCAAGTACAGCTCGCAGAAGCAGGGGCTGCTGGTGGGCATCATCCGCTGCGCCCACCTGGCTGCCATGGACGCCAACGGCTACTCCGACCCCTACGTCAAAACGTGAGTGCTGCTCCGCGCCCGCGCCGGGCGAGACGCTGCCGCTGCCAGCCCTCGCTGCAGCCGTGCCACACTGTCCCCTCTTGCCTCTCCCTGCAGCGGAAATTAATTGATCTCATTAGGAGATGCAAATGAGGGCGTCACGGCAGCAGCTCCCGTTCGCCTGGAGCGTGTTGTTCCCCAGTGATTATTTTACAGCGCTTCGAAGGTGCAGAATCTGTCCCGTGGCGTGTGGCCGTGCCCTGACCCTCTCACCCGGCTGGGTGGCCATGGTGCCCCGCTGCCGGGCTCGGCACTGCCCTCGCAGAGGGTCTGCGGCAGGGATGTGGCCCTGAGGACAGAATTGGTGGCCCAGAGCAGATGGGTACGGTCAGGTTTTGCTGATGGCACGGCCCCAGCCCGGCGGGCACAGGGATGGGTATCCCCTGAGCAGGACGGTGCCTGTGCCCCATGGTCCTGGACCTCGCTCAGCACCTGCGGGTGACTTTGCTTTCCTTCCCAGTGATATCCCCAGCCTCTTCACTCCTCGAAGCCCGCGCCGTCGCTGCCGGGATGGGGATGGCTGCTGGGTCAGGTCTGGCCCTCCCAGCCGGTGGCTTTGGGGTGTGGGCATCCCCCCTCCCAGCCCCAGGGATGGGCAATTCATCGCTCCCTTCCCCAGGGACCAGGGGAGAGGAGGCTCCCAGCCCAGCTCCCAGCCTGGCAGCGGGGCCACCATCCCGCACTGCTGAAAGGTTCTAATTACAACGTGTGTGTAATTAGGTCAGACAGCACTTTAATTGCAACCCATGCCTCCAGGGCCTGGTTAACAGAGCCGAGGGCACATTTACAGGTCCCGCTGACACTTCCCGATGTAAATGACTGAGAGTACCTTCCTTTTGAAAAATATCGGCAATATTAATAAAAAAAAAGAGCCATTAAAATGGCTTAATGAGCTGCTGCGACTCAGCCTCGCCCGAATGATTCAGGGAAGTCGGTGTCATCCAGGGGCTATTAAGGGACGCGGAGGAAGGCGATGGTTTGCTGACGCAGAGCCAGGCTGGCGCGGGGCCCCGCGGGGCCGCAGCTCCTGGTTTTTGGGTGGATGGCGTTTTTCAACCTCGCTCTCCGCAAAGTTGGGGGGGGCCACGGCGAGGAAGGGCCGGCAGCTGCCCCCGCACCCATCCCACCTCCCCGTCCCCGGGGCGCTGACCCAAACTTTGGGACTTTCAGGAATGATATTTGTCAAGGCAGAGCTACGGGGAGAAACTGTGCCTGGCAGGCCAGGATCAGAGCTCATCCGCAGCGCTCTTTCGTTCTCCTTCCTGTTTAATTGTTCTTTAGAAGTGGAGGTGTTGGCATAAAAATCCACTTTTGCTTTTTTAAATGCTCACCGGAGGCTCAGTCCCTGCAGTAATACAATTCCCGTTGTCCGCAGTCGTTTTGTAGGTGCCCCTGCAGTAGATTGTGTCTGCAGGGCTGGAATCAGAGCAGACAGACCAGCGATGCTTCTCGGTACAAGCCCTAATTTTTTAATTATGAGCAAGATCTGGAAAGTGTAACAAGGAAGCAGAACTGAGGTTTAAAGGAGCAGCACCAACACAAAACAATGATGGATTGCCTTTGGCCTGGCCCAGATTTCAGGTGCCCTCTCTGCATGATGACACTTTAATCTCATTTGCTTTTCGGCCCAGCTGCCGCCATGCAAAACATCTGCAGGAACAGCGGTGCACGAATCCGCCGCCGCCGCCTGTGCTCCTGCTCCCTCTTACACACCCGCCTGTGGCTTCTGCCTCCCGGCAAGGCTCTGGACGAGCGGACTGGTCACACAGTCCCACGTCTGGACTGGTTCTGGGCTGGGAGCGTTTGGTTTCGGGAGCTGGGAGCATGTGCGCGGTGCCAGTGTCCCCTAGGGACTGGAGCTGGGATAATCGGTGCTCTCTGATGGCAGGCACCGACTCGGCTTGTGCCGGCGTGGGGAAACGCTGCTTCCTTCCAGCCATCTCCGGCATCTTGGCAGGGCAGGAGGGAGCTGCAGGGCTGGGGGGCTCAGCCACCCATCTCTGGGTGGTCCCAACCCGTGCCCTGGCAGCTGGACCTGCCTTCCTCCCTGGGAGCAGCCGCGGGAGCTGTGTGTGACCGTGCCGCATTGCTTTCATTGCAGGTACTTGAAACCAGATGAGGACAAGAAATCAAAGCATAAGACAGCGGTGAAGAAGAAGACACTGAACCCCGAGTTCAATGAGGTGGGTTTGCACCGGTGGTGGTTCTCGCCTAGGAGCTTTTCTCTGTCCTCAGACTTAAAAGGAAAAAAAAGAAACCCAAATTCAGTCATGAGGTGAGGGGTCGAGGTTGAGTTCCTCAGGGGTGGCAGAGGGGAACAGCCCGAGGAGGAGGAGGGACAGCCCCAGCCCCTTCGCAGGGGTCCTGCACCGAACCTGGCACGGGTTCGTTCTCACGCTGTCTCCACTCCCCAACAGGAGTTTTGCTACGAGATAAAGCATGGCGACCTGGCGAAAAAGACCTTGGAAGTCACAGTGTGGGACTACGACATCGGGAAATCGAACGACTTCATAGGTGAGTGGGGCACCCCAGAAGGTCTCCTTGGCCTCTTTTTTTTTTATCCTCAGCTTTTTTGTCTCTTCTTTTTTTGTCTGCTGTTCTTCTGCACTTCTCCAGCCTCCTGGTTTGTTCTCCATCCCCACATTCATTCTGGTTGGATTTCCTTCTGCTTTTACCCCTCTCCTGCACCTGAACCTGCTCTCCCGCAGCCGGCCCCGCTGCTCCTCGCTTCAGACATCCCCCGCACAAGGAGCACCCAAGCAGGCAGAAGATGCATCTCCCTCTCCCTTTCTGTTTCCAGATCCTTTCTTCTGAATAAAAAATGGGTGTAACGGGGAGGTTTCACTTATCTCTGATGGATGTCTAGGCTTGTTGTGATTTTGTTACTGGTCACTGTGATTTATTGCTAACAAGTGCCCAGCTCTCTGACAGCCGCTGCAATTGCAGTGAGCATCCAGCCCTTGGCACAAGAACAAGCTGCCCGGGGCAGGTCCCAGACCCTGGCCGGGAGGGGCTGGGGAAGCCGGGCTGTGATTTGCCGTCTGTCACTTGAGGTGGTGGCATTGGATGCCGTGAGAGTGGCTGCGTGACCTGGCATCCCCCAGCATCCCGCGGCACCCCTGGCAGGGCTGAGGCTCACCCCCACCTCTCCCTTTCTCTGTCTCTCTCCCAAGGTGGAGTCGTGTTAGGAATCAATGCCAAAGGCGAGCGGCTGAAGCACTGGTTCGACTGCCTGAAAAACAAGGACAAGAAAATCGAGCGCTGGCACACGCTAACGAACGAGCTGCCGGGGGCCGTCCTCAGCGACTGAGCACCACGGGGCCGCTCCCCGGACGGGCACAGCTCCGTCGGCTGCAGCCTTTGGACTCCTCTCCTTTAGGGCTTTGGATTCGGGGGATCGTGGTACCGGGGCAGCCAGGCGAGCGGGACACCCCACGCCAAGGCCTGGCTGCAGGGAAACCCTTCCCAGGGAATGAGGCAGCGGCGGTTTGCTCCGCTCAGCGGGTCCCGTCCCCTGAGGCTTTTCCAAAATGCCTCTGTGCACCCCGACGCGCTCACACACACACACGAGCGTGCAGATGCATGCACACCCGCGCGCCCGCGGGCACCACACGCCTGCATGCGCTGCGGCTCTGGCTCCTCTCCCGACTCCTTGCTGTACTGAATCACCTTCTCGCTGCCTTGCAATTCAGTGGCGAAAAACGAATGCATCGGCCTCCGTCCGTGTACCTAATGTGAGCAAACGGCGTCACTAAAACCTGGAACTGTTTTCTGAAGGCAAATTGTGCCATATTTCTGGTGGTTTGTCAGTCTCTGTGGTTTGGGCCTAAACAGTCTTTTCTGCATTTAAAGCTCCTCCGCTGGAATGATTGTGTCCCCTGATAACCTAGGAAGACTGTTTGCTTTTCTTCCAGAAACGTTGTGCTCGTCCTCTCCGTTCACCCACGGGATGTTAGCCAGCGAGCCGAGAGCGCTGTGCGGACCACGGCTTCCCTCTCGCGGGCCCCGGGATTGAGCGTCTTCGCGTTTGTGGAAATGGGGGAGCACCAAACACAAAGCTCAGCGAAGCCTTGGGCCGTTCCTGCTCCCTGGGCTCGGCAGCGAAGCCTCGCGCCGCCCTCGCAGCAGCCGCTCTCCTAGTGAAACCACGCCGTCCCGCCTGGAGCCACGCAGCCAGGCTTTCAGGCTCAGTTTTTCTAGCACTTTTCCCTGATTCATCCTTTTCCAGTTCATGCCATTACCTAAAACCCAGCCAAGGTGGTGATTTACTGGGTGGTGTGCGGTGAGCTCAGCCGGCGGCGTGTTTGCAGAGATGCTCAGCCCCGGCACGGCCATCGGGTTGGTCCATTTTCTGTCTCAAACGGCGTCCAAACCAAATTTCTGTGCGCGACACAGTAATAATATAATAATGTTATAATAATAAACCCAGCTCGCATCCTCCATGACCCACCCTGGCCAGTCTCTGCATCCTCATCCCACCGGGTGCTGGCTCTTGGGCAAACACGATGAAGTCATCGACCAAGACCCAGCGCCCGGTGGGATGAGCTAAAACTTTCTGCAAAATGCTGCAACCTGAGAAATTTTTGAAGCCTTTGAGATTTCCTAGGAAGAGCTGCTGTTTCCCTGCCAGTCGCAATTACCTGCAGCTTCTGAGCCCTGTAGCTGTGTACGCGTGCGCCGCGTGTGCGTTGCCAACTTCTTTTTTTTTTTTTTTCTGGAAAGCAATCGGATCTCTGGAAACCTACGTTTACTTTTCAAAGTGACGATCGTGTTACACTTTGATATGGGGGAGGGAAACAATATTCATAGGGGCTTTTTTAAGAACTTAATATTTGTAATGCATTCTACGGATATGCATGGATTTTATTTGAATGCCGGCAGCGTGTCAAGTAGGATTTTTCCCAGTAATCCTCTCTGCCTGTCACTGGTCCGGCACCTTAAAAATCCGCTTTGGGTCTGAGCTTCCAGGAGAGCTGCGGGAGCGCCGGGTCGGCCGTGCCTCCCTTTCCTCGCAAAGTTACTTTCAGTCCATCATTTTTTTCGGCACGTCTCGCCATGGATCTGGTTTATGCCTGAGGCGGAGCAGGACGTGATGTGTGTGTGCGCGCGTGGGTTCCTTTACTTTGTATCCCAGTCTTTTCTAATTGACGGTCTGTCCGTCTGTCCGTCCGTCCCAGCTGCATGCAGAGTGGTGGTCGTCATGCCAGGCCTCGTGAAATGTTTGATACCGATGTTTTGCTACCATGTGAAGGCTGCAGAAACTGTCCTGACCTGCATCCTGAGAGACTTTTGTATTTCAGTATTATCTATCTGTGTACTTTTTGTCAGATTTGTTAATATTTATAACGAGAACCCAAAATAAAAAGGGGGGGGGGGGGAAAAA
>Ga0065711_1035411_pt1 | contig 22362 bp, 11 predicted proteins | sample Hoacrofraction12_FD_59098 | JGI IMG/M metagenome (GOLD analysis project Ga0065711, IMG submission 59098) | Hoatzin crop microbial communities from Cojedes, Venezuela - Epithelial fraction 12 v2 (version 2) | ecosystem: Host-associated > Birds > Digestive system > Esophagus > Crop | place... | reverse complement strand
CCATTCAGCGTGACCTGGACAGGCTGGAAAGCTGGGCAGAGAGGAACCTGATGAGGTTCAACAAGGGCAAGTGCAGGGTCCTGCACCTGGGGAGGAACAACCCCATGCACTAATACAGGCTCGGGGCTGACCTGCTGGAGTGCAGCTCTGTGGAGAGGGACCTGGGAGTGCTGGTGAACAACAGGTTGACCACGAGCCAGCAGTGTGCCCTGGCTGCCAAGAAGGCCAATGGGATCCTGGGATGCATTCAGAAGAGTGTGGCCAGCAGGTCGAGGGAGGTTCTCCTTCCCCTCTACACTGCCCTGGTGAGGCCCCATCTGGAGTACTGAGTCCAGTTCTGGGCTCCCCAGTTCAAGAAAGATGAGAAGCTACTGGAGAGAGTCCAGCGGAGGGCTACGAGGATGATGAGGGGACTGGAGCATCTCCCCTACGAGGAGAGGCTGAGGGAGCTGGGCTTGTTCAGCCTGAAGAAAAGAAGGCTCAGCAGGGGTTTATAAATGCTGATAAATATCTGAAAGGTGGGTGTCAGGAGCATGGGGCCAGACTCTTTTCAGTGGTGCCCAGTGACAGGACAAGGGGCAATGGGCACAAACTGAAGCATAGGAAGTTCCATCTGAACATGGGGAAGAACAACTTCCCTCTGAGGGTGATGGAGCACTGGAACAGGCTGCCCAGGGAGGTTGTGGAGTCTCCTTCTCTGGAGATATTCAAGACCCGCCTAGACAAGGTCCTATGCAGCCTGCTGTAGGTGACCCTGCTTTGGCAGGGGTGTTGGACTAGATGACCCACAGAGGTCCCTTCCAACCCCGAACATTCTGTGATTCTGTGAAAAATTATGTATTCTTTTCCTCTGTTTTAAGAGATGTAAAGTGAAAATGAATGGAGTCCTGCAACAGACCATGCAAAGACACTTCTCAGCCAAGGCAGCTTTTCTGTCTTCTCCATGTGTACTTTAACAGATCCCTGGTGCAGTGAGGCTTCTCGTGGGTGCGGTGATCCCAACAGTGTGGTGACCTAGCCCCTAGAGGCAAACTTGAACACAGTTCTAGGAATTTCGTGTAGCTCATCTTGAGTTTATCCAAAATGCTTAATTTCTGTGAAACCAGGTGTATAATTGATATTTACCTGAAAAATATCCTTTATATACTCGGTCTTTTCTGATCAAGACAGGTTTTAGTTATGTATTGCTCAACAATGAGACTGTGATTGGAGTTTAGGGAAGAAGAATAACCTGAGATAAATGAAAGACAGTTTGTACCTTGCTTTGCTTTTCAATCAGGTTCTTTGTGAAAAAGGTGGGAGTTTAACCATGATTAAATTTTATGCTGGGTAAATGCATTGAATGGGTGGTTAGGAAAGATGACTGGAAGTAACTGTGTTTTCCACTGTTGGAACTGTTGTCTTTACATTTACTTTGTCACCTGCTGTGTCTTGAGCATTAAAGTGTATTTTACAATCTGTGAAGCAGGAACACCTCTCATGTAACTTCAGAGTCTTGATCAATGGTCTTGGATGATCCAAACATGGCTTCAAGGTGCTATGGTATTAAAAGAAATGCTTATATGTCAGTATGCATCATATATTTTACAGCTTATTTATTTGAGAGAAAGTGATGTGTTGCTCCTTTTTTATGGTCACTGTTGCTAATTATCCTGTAAATAAAGACCTTCTGTTTCCTGCTTCCTGTCTATTTACAGGAATTAGAAACTACATGGAGTGACACAGCGCCAAGAATTGCAGGTGTGGCAAAGCAGCATGATGTAGCAGTTCGCACATCAGTTGTAACTGGTGATGTGCAGCCTCGTATAGGAGTCTCTTAAGCTATAGAGAACTTTATAGAGACCATTCATAAATATTTAACATGGTTTCAGTGATACACTAAAGATGAATTTGGCCCATGAGCAGTAATATTAAAAAAAATATAAGAAAAATGTTATCTGTATAACTTCGTTTTAGGAGTAGGTTTTGGAGCACATGAGTCAACGTGCAGCAAACAAGAAGCAGTCCTGATAGTGAACTAATAAAATAACAGCTGACTTTCACTGAAAATTTATCTGACATACTGTCAGAATTGGACACAATAAGCCAGGTTTTGTTTTCTTTCTCTGCCTTGCACAGAAGCATAATAGCATTAACATCTCAAACCCAGCTACAATGAAGCAGTGACTTTTGGCTAGTGGTGGATGGGCTTTCTGGACATCTTTGAATGCTGTCACCTCAACTCTTGTTTTTGTCAATGATTCTTCTTCACTAGATATCTAAACCAAAAAGAGAAGGGAATGGCATATTCTCTAAACTAGATTTCTTTTAATATAAATTGAAAACAAGTGAAAAGAATATGTTGGAAGATTTTTAATAGCTCGTGGTGACTGTTGCTTAAGTTGCTTAAGTTTTCTGGATCACTGAATTAGTACTACTGTTTTCTGTATTAAAAACTGTGCTGCTTAAGTAGTGGCACATTAAGAGTTTTTGTTACATATTCATGTGAGACTCTTTGCAAGGAATTCTTTGTAATTGTAATCATGGAGACGTGGGACAGCTCCTATGACTGGAGCATTGGGATGGGATGATACAGGCTCTTTAGGAAAGACAGGCAGGGGAGACGAGGAGGAGGTGTTGCCCTCTGTGTCAAAGATCAGCTGGAGTGCATGGAGCTCCGCCTGGGATTGGATGAGGAGCCCACGGAGAGCTTATGGGACAAGATTAAAGGCAGGGCAGGTATGGGCAGCATTACAATGGGAGTCTGCTACAGGCCGCCTGACCAGGACGAGCAAGCAGATGAGGCCCTCTAAAGGCAGATAGGAGAAGCCTCACGTTCCAAAGCCCTGGTTCTCATGGGGGACTTCCGATGTGGGTCATCTATGTATCGGTAGCCAAACGAGACCTTGTGGCCATTGGTGCCACTGTGGCCATTGGTGCCACTGAGTGCTGGTGAAAGAGGGAATGGAACTGAGTGGGTTGGAGTTTGCGAACTCGGGATTGTACGGTTTGATTGTTTGACTCTTTCGCTGTTATCCCCAATGTTGTACCCTAACTGTTACCAATAAAAGAAAAAACGAAATGATGACATTGTGGTACACCCCACACTACACCTCCGGTCTCCGTGGTACGTAGGGACTATATTGGGCACTTGTGATCATGACGCGTGGCATACCAAATTGAGACAAATCTACCGGACTTGACTCCAGGTGGACGGGCCACCTTTACTTAACCCGGAAAAGGAACATGTATAAATCTTATATGTTCAATAACTAGCCCAACCACCCCGACATCTGTTGGAGGGACAACACAGCAGGGCACAGGCAATCCAGGAGGTTCCTGGAATGCTTTGAGGACAACTTCCTCCTCCAAGTGGTGGAGGAGCTCACAAGGAGAGGTGTGATGCTGGACCTTGTTTTCACCAACAAGGAGGGGCTGGTGGAGAATGTGGAAGTCAAGGGCAGCCTTGGCTGCAGTGACCGTGAAATGGTGGAGTTCAAGATCCTTAGGGCAGTGAGGAGGGTGTGCAGCAAGCTCGCTACCCTGGTCTTCAGGAGAGCAGACTTTGGCCTCCTCAGGGATCTGCTTGGTAGAATGCCATGGGATAAAGCCCTAGAGGGAAGAGGGGCCCAAGAAAGCTGGTCACTATTCAGGGATCACTTCCTCCAAGCTCAGGAGCAATGCATCCCAACCAAGAGGAAGTCAGGCAGAAACACCAGGAGGCCTACATGGAAGAAAAAGGAGCTGCTGGCCAAACTCAGGCAGAAAAAGGAGGGCTACAGAGGATGGGAGCAAGGACAGGTAGCTTGGGGGGAATACAGAGAAATCGTCTGAGTAGCCAGGGAGCAAGTTAGGAAAGCTAAAGTCCTGACAGAATTAAATCTGGCCAGGGATGTCAAAGTGAACAAGAAAGCCTTCTATAGGTATATCAGTGATAGAAGGCAGACTAGGGAAAATGAGGGCTCTCTCCGGAAGGAAATTGGAGACCTGGTTACCCGGGATGTGGAGAAAGCTGAGGTGCTTAACAACTTTTTTGCCTCAGTCTTCAACAGCAGGTGCTCTAGCCACACCGCCCATGTTGCAGAAGGCAAAGGTGGGGACTGGGAGAATGAAGAACCGCCCACTGTAGGAGAAGACCAGGTTCAAGACTGCCTAAGGAACCTGAAGGTGCACAAGCCCATGGGGCCTGATGAGATGCATCCACGGGTCCTGAGGGAACAGGCAGACAAAGTTGCCAAACCACTCTCCATGATATTTGAGAGGGCGTGGCGATCTGGGGAAGTCCCCACCGACTGGAGAAGGGACAACATCACCCCCATTTTTAAAAAGGGAAAAAAGGAAGACCTGGGGAACTACAGGCCAGTCAGTCTCACCTCTGTGCCTGGCAAGATAATGGAGCAGATCACAGAATCACGGAATGAATCACAGAATGTTTAGGGTTGGAAGGGACCTCTGTGGGTCATCTAGTCCAACACCCCTGCCGAAGCAGGGTCACCTACAGCAGGCTGCACAGGACCTTGTCCAGGTGGGTCTTGAATCCTCGAAACCATGCTGAGGCATATGGATAACAAGGAGGTGATTTGGGACAGCCAACGTGGCTTCACCAAGGGAAAATCATGCCTGACCAACTTGGTATCCTTCTATGATGGGGTTACAGTGTTGGTGGACAAAGGACAGGCAACTGACATTGTCTACCTGGACTTGTGCAAGCCATTCGACACTGTCCCGCATGATGTCCATGTCTCTAAATTGGAAGGACATAGATTTGACAGATGGACCACTCATTGGATAAGGAACTGGCTCGATGGACGCACACGAAGAGTTGCAGTCAATGGCTGGATGTCCAGGTGGAGAGCAGTGGTGAGTGGTGTGCCTCAGGGGTCAGTACTGCGGCCAGTGCTGTTTAATATCTTTGTAGGCGACATGGACAGTGGGACTGAGCGCACCCTCAGCAGGTTTGCCGACGACATCAAGCTGTGTGATGTGGTTGACATGCTGGAGGGAAGGGATGCCATTTGGAGGGAGCTTGACAGGCTGGAGAGGTGGGCCTGCGTGAACCATATAAAGTTCAGCAAGGCCAAGTGCAAGGTCCTGCACGTGGGTCAGGGCAATCCCAAACACAAGTACTGGCTGGGTGGAGAGTGGCTCGAGAGCAGCCCTGAGGAGAAGGACTTGGGGATGATGGTGGATGAGAAGCTCAACATGAGCCGTCAATGTGCGCTTGAAGCCCAGAAAGCCAACTGTGTCCTGGGCTGCATCGAGAGAAGCATGGCCAGCAGGTCAAGGGAGGTGATTCTGTCCCTTCACTCTGCTCCCATGAGACCCCACCTGGAGTACTGTGTCCAGCTCTGGAGCCCCCAACATAGGAAGGACATGGATGTGTTTGAGTGGGTCCAGAGTAGGGCCACGAAGATGATTCAAGGGCTGGAGTACCTCTGCTATGAGGACAGGCTGAGGGAGTTGGGGCCGTTCAGCCTGGAGAAGAGAAGGCTTCAGTTCCTGAAGGGGCCTACAGGAAGGATGGAGAGGGACTTTTCACAAGAGTGTGTAGTGATAGGACAAGGGGGAACGGCTTTAAACTGAAAGAGGGCAGATTTAGGTTAGGTATTAGGAAGAAATTCTTCACCATGAGGGTGGTGAGGCGCTGGCACAGGTTGCCCAGAGAAACTGTGGATGCCTCCTCCCTGGAAGTGTTCAAGGCCAGGTTGGATGGAGCTCTGAGCAACCTGGTCTGGTGGAAGATGTCCCTTGCTCATGGCAGGGAAGTTGGAACCGGATGATCTTTAAGGTCCCTTCCAACCCTTACCGTTCTATGATTCTATAATTTTTGAAAATATAAAAGGCTTTATAAGGTGAAAGTCTGTATATGTGAGGCCATTTTCTTGCAAATGTATGTATCGGGGAACATGAGATATAATGAAGAGAAAATCCCAAACGACTTTAAAAATTGAACACTTCTGTCTTTAATGTCTCTAGTTATTAGTGTCCACTTTAGATGACAAAATTTCTTCCTGCCTATGACTTAGATTCTGAATTCATACTTAGTTTGTATGGAGAGACTCTGGGAAATAGAAAGCAGTCTAACATTTTATCTCTACCGTAATCTGTGTGCAGTTAAGTGCCGGTGAGGTGTGTTTGTTGTGTTTGCTTGCTTTTAGGTGTTCTTAATTTTCAGTTGTAATCAAAGGGACAGATTAGTTTATTCTGGATTTTGTGTAGGAAATTATGGTATTACAACAGGCAATGCCAACAAGGTGCTAGGATTTTGTTTGAGGCCACTCTGAGCTCTGAGTTGCTATGGTTGGAGACAGCATCCGCGGTGCCCAGCTGAGCTGCCTTTGCCTCTGCCTGCGGCTGCAAAGCGCCGGCCGGGCGTCCAGGTAAGGAGAGGGGTCTGGAGACCCGCAGAGAGCAGTCGCCAGGCCATTGCACACCCTGGGTGTTTGGGTAAGCTGACTGAATAGGTGGATTTGTGGGGTTTTTGGTTTGATTCGTGCTTTGTGAGATGTGAGTGAGTGGAGCTGAGGTGTGGTGGAAGATTCGGTGTCTGTAACAGAAGAATAATATACGAATGAGCTCTAGGAATGTCACGGTCATGGGGTCCCTGAGTGAACTGCCAGTGGTAGCAGTTGTTACGAGTCGAGGTAATGTTTTGGAGTATGCAGTGTATGTCTCTACTGATTGGGGTGACTTCCTTCATTTCGTCAGGTGCTTTGAGATATCAAGGATTTGTAAACTATGATCCAACTAAGTAGTTGATGTATAAGTAGTTATAAGAGGATTACTCCATATCTGGTTGCTCAGGCCAAATTAAATGACGCCTTAACAGACACAGAAATAAAACACAGGTAATTTCTTCTGGCTTACAGCAGACTGCTTGCATGTTTTTAGGGAACAGCAAACATTGTGGCAAGTGCTTCTGCTCCTTTGAACTTGTAATGCTTTGATTTGTATGTGCAAAGCTTGATAATTTAACAGAACCTAAGACGAAAACAAATGTGTCAATTGCTCGGGACCAGTCTATATATGTGACAGGAGTAATTGTAATTAAAACTAGACATTTCTTTAATTTTTTTTTTAAATCCTCGACTGCTACTGCCCAACCTTGTGTTATGTGCTGTATGTAGATTGGCCTCCAAAACTTGAATTTTTATTGGCTGACTCTTTTGATGGCTTTCTTAGTAAAAAATTCATTAAGTTTGTCAACATTGTAAAAAGCCTTGTGTAAGTTTTGCTGCAGTTTTGGGCATTTTCTTTCTTCTACCTTACTTAAATTTCAGTATTTCTAAAACTAACGAGTTTCTCAAGATTCACATCAATGAGAACATTTTTTTTCTACTGTGTTTTTCAGTGATTGGCTGATACACTATTCTCTGTCGTGCAGTTTTTTTTCCATCTCTGTAAATGCTGTACTTGGGTAATGAATGGTAGATGCATGCTCTGTTAATACATCATTCAGACACTATTCCATTTGGAATCACACTGGAATGGAGACATTGATAATTTCCAAGTAAATGAGTGGTAGAAATCAGACAGCTTATTTATTTTTATGCGTTTAGCTTGTCAGCTTTTGTGAGTGTTTGTGTTCTTTCACATTCTTGCTGTCTAACTTTGAATTTCCAGGGATCATCATGTGTCTAGAACCATTTAACTTTACTCATGCTTGTGAAATGTAACCCTGTGGTGGTTTTGGTTGAATTTCAAAATACAAAGTGTAGCACAGTAACAGTCTTGTGAGCGATCCGAGATCACTTCAGGTAGATGGAAGCAAGTTCCATGCTTAATTTTTAACTGTCACTTATGTTAACTATGCGTTTTGAAGTGCAAGAAAAACTGACAGTGTTTAGCTCTATCATTGTGTTTGTTTTTCCAGCTGTTGTAAAGTTTAAAAAAGAAGTATTGGCAGTAGTTATCCTGGTACCTTCATATTAGTAAGGCCACTGTCTAGTAATGAAAACTGTTTTCCTTAAGTTTCCTCAAAACTTGTTCTTGCATGTGGAACATTTATGTGTATATAAATGTATATGTATGTATAAAATCACATTCTTAGCAATTTCCTGATGCAGAGGATAAATAATACCTAGGCTAGGTAGTGCTCTCTAGCTGACTTCATAAGTATGCGTGCTCTCTTGGCGATCTAGTTCATAGTAAACGTGCTCTTGAAACAAAAATCTTGGTGCTAAAATAAACTGTCTTTTCTGTCTTACCTAGATAAACAGTGATAATTTTTATACCTTTGGGCACTTCCCTGGTGTAGAAAGCCTTCTCTTCCGTGACTGCCTTTCTTGAGGCTCCTTTCTGGAGGAGCATGTAGATTCTTTTTAGAGTAGAAGTTCATAGCGTTTTGCTTACACTGATAAATGTGAGCAGTGGTTGAGTTATCATAGTTTTTTTAATACTTCAGGTGAAAATTTATTCACCTGGAGCAGAAATGCAGTTTTAGTATTGTTTGTAAGTGTGTGAAACTGCTTGGGAGAAATCTCTTGTAGCCTATTTTTCCTAACCGCAGGTAATGCCTGTTTATTTTTATTAGTTAGTGGATAACTAGGTGTAACCTTTTTTTACTGTGTGTGTTACTAACCTGAGAGACTGCAAACTTAGAATTTGAATCTATTATGTCAGAGCATGAGCATGGTTTGTATGATACAGTTTCAGAGGTCTAGTACACCTATCTGTTGTTCTCTAGTAGTTTTCTAATATTAGTAGAAGTCAGTTTTTAGATCTATGGCTCTCTAAATCTATTCTTCATATTTTCCGGAAATAAAATTCAACTTCCTTGACTATCTGGAAATTTTTTTCTTTTCCCCTCCCCTTTGCCCCCAGATATGCGTGATAAAATGAGGAAATGGAGGGAAGAAAACTACCGAAACAGTGAACAGATAGTGGATGTTGGAGAGGAGTTAATTAATGAATATGCATCTAAACTTGGAGATGACAGTAAGTAAACAATCATTATTTTTACAACTTGTATTGTTTGATTTTGTTGTTTCTTTTCAGACTGTATTTTGTACTTCTCGGTTGCCTTTCTGTATCTACGGATGTTGATGAAATATATATTACTTTAATAGGCTGCTGGAATTCCTAGATTTTATTTCTTTCCCAAATATGGGCTGCAGTGAAAACAGATGGAAAAATTGCCTACTTGAACTGTTAGCTTGCTTAATTAGTAGTTAGACCATTATGTAAATACTTAGTGTGAAACTGTTTTCTAGCTGTCACGTGACTGATTTTCTGTTCTCAACGCTGTGGCAAAAGTTGAAAAGTATCTTTTTGTAACAGAGAAAGCTGTTTCTTTATCAGGTTGTACATGCTGCAGGAATTAATAGTAAGGCTGTTTTTATTATAACATTACGTTTGTGATATTATAGTTGAAGGCAACTCTAAGCTTCCACTACTCATGAAATAATTTTCGGGGGATTTTAGCTACCTTATACTAATTTCAGTAGACAGAAGCGTGGATGTAACGTTTTACATTAAAAGAGAATTGCTTAGAAACATGTCACAATAGAACTTTTTACCATAACCATAAAATAAAACAAAGTATAGCAAAGTGCTATCAAGATTGTATAGGTTTGCATATTAATCTCACACAGATTTTTATTTTAGTGCTTATTCTTTCTTCTTTTTCACTTTTTTATGATTCAGGTAATTTAATATAGACAGTCTTTAATACATTTCTCTTGTAGTTCTTTCATTTGATTCACTGCTGTCACATAGTCACAAGTGGATTTTAGCAGCTTCAGTAGTGCATTGTATTCACTAATAAAAGTTACAGTATTCCATATGATTAACTTCGTACAGTTAGTTAACTTGTTCAGTTAGTTTAGTAAGTTAACTGTAATTTCAAATACTGAACTTCTTACAGTGTCCCAGAAATTAAAATCCACATAGTCATTTCAGAAAGACACTTTGCCTTCCTTTCTTGCCAGGTGAGAAGTCTTTTGGTATTGGGTTTGGGGTTCTGCAGGTAGGATTTGTTTTATATTGATGCTTTGCTCTGGTTCTGTCTTGCATCCTCCGAGCTAGAATTCTGTTGTGGAGTTCCTTCCGTTGTAAGGAGCTTGGCCACTGCAAATGTTGTACTTTTTTGGGTGTAAATACATGGATAATCTACCCAAAGTATCATGTATTGAAGACACCTCTGTGGATCGCAGTGAGTCATGAAGTGCGTTTGGAGATTTGGTGCCTGAAGAAGATGCTGCACTGTGAGAGGGTCTTGCACTGTAACTGTGAGGAACATGCTTGTTTGTGGACTGCATGGGCAGGCTTGATGCACCCACCTGCAAGAGAGTTGTCGTAGGTTCCTTCTGCTTCAGAAGAACTTTGAGAACTAACCTTGACTGTACTTTCTTCTTACCATGTTGGTAGTAATTTACGAGAATTGTATTTTGGAAAGAAATTGTTGAGGAGCTTGGTGTTCCTCTCAGATCTTACCGATGCCTTTCTGAAACAGTGTTCTCAGTAATAAAGGCTGTCATTCCTTTATGGTCAGGCTTGAGTTTGTCCTTCTGTTCAAGATGCATGCTTTTTATTCTTTCATGAACCTGAGAATCCAATAGATAAATTAGCTGCATTGTTCCTGAGGTTCTTAGCAAATGCATAAAAGTGTCTGAAATTTATTTTCATATTTGCATTCTGTTTAATATTTTTTTTAAAGTAGCAGCAGAATGGCAGCTGTATACAGTTTTAAAACCAAACAAATAAAAACCAACAACCAAAAAACCCCCAATCATCTATGGCAGGCCTAGAATTCTTTCTTGGGTAGCCATGGAAGGTGAATGAGTGGCATATGACGGATGTTAGTCTTGTTGCTTTGTGTATTTTCAGCAAACGCCTGGATATTACAGTGGCTGATTTCAGAATGAATGTAGAAGGGAAAATAATGAATGCAATAGATTATTTGGGTATCTCTGTAATTTGCTTCCTCAGGCAGAAGACACCCAACATAATTGGGGAAAAAACAAAAGATTTCATTGTTATTAAAGTTTTTAAAATAAAAATAACTCATTTAATGTTCAGTCTAAGGGGCAGAGATACTATTCCCCACATCATGATTTTAATGAGAAGTTGGGCTTTTCTAATGGACAGCCAGTAGTCCAAAGCTATAGATTGGGACTTCAAAGTAGAGGAATAAGACCTTTGGCTTTTTTGTTTTTAAGCTTGAACAAGAAGGGCTTAGTACAGATTAGAAAAACACATACCTCTGAATTGATTATTTTAATCTCTTACAAGTGTTCTTTTGCCTCGTATCTGACACTAACCTGGGCTAAGGTTAGAGTTCAAAATAGAGTAGACCGAAGTTTGATTCAATGGAGAGGGTAATTTCATAAACTGTAAAACTATCTTATTCTTGTGTTTAGATTTTTTTTTTAAACATAATATATAGTTTATATCATGGAAATATGTTATCTGTATTTTGTCTAGCTATGTATGTATTTTTACATGCATGGAAAAAATGTACACGTTTTATTATATAGTCTAGTTTTATTATATAGTCTAGTTTTATTATGTAGTCTAGTTTTATGTCTTACAAATAGTTCTAATGGGGAAGAGGAATTACAGGCAAATTAATGCCCGCTTCTCCTCTTCTGTATACTTAGCAAAAGACAGTATTTTCGTAAAAGAATAGTGGAAATTCATATCATAGAAACTATTTTAAAAATGAGAGGGCCTTTTTAATTTTATGGTTTATTTTTTTTCTGTGTTTTTATCTTGGAAGACATTTGCTTCTGCTTCAGTTCTATGAAATACTGAGTGCACCTGATTGGTTTTACATGAGTTCAGAGCACTCAGTACTTCTAAGACTCGCGTTACATGTTTCCCCTCTACCATAACCTTTCTTTTCTGCAGCTCGTGTAGCTACACTGTTAAGTTCTTTACATTCAAGAACTCGGTAGGCCTAGAACAGAAGTAACGTAATCTGTCATTGATTTGTAGAAGTTGTTCAACTCTCGGAAAAAGACAACCTTTGTAGAGCTTTCAGCAATGAAGTAGTTAAGGGAAGTTTGTTTTCTTTCTAGGCCAAAGGACTGTTCACCACGTCTGATTAGAGAGCAAGTCCTAATGGGGATCTGTTTAGAAGGCTGCAGCTATAACTTTAGGAATAGTGGAGAATTAGAGCTTTTTTGCCTTTCAAGATGTCAAAAGGTACTTTGTTACTAAAAGCAGTAAAATTGCTTAAATGCGTTTTTAATTGATTCCAGCAGTTTCTTAAAATGTGCCTGTTTCAGTAGTGATCCACGGGAGTAGAAGGGGAAAAATATACAGACAGAATTCATTAATCTTACTTACATTGTAGGTGTTTCCCATTACCTCAAAAAAATCAATTATCTGCATTTAATGTCTCTTTTGTGTCCAGTTTGGATAATATATGAACAGGTGATGATTGCTGCCCTGGACTGCAGTCGAGATGATTTGGCATTGGTAAGTTTTCAAGCTGAATTTCCCCTCAAACCTTATGTTTTCTTCCTGGGCATCTCTTCCAGATAGTTTTTGGATATTCTGAGCTCCACAGCTTGGACTTGCGGAATATCTAATTGAGAAGTGTACTGCTGGGAAGAAACCTCCACCACCCAGCTTCTCTAATGTGTGACTTTTGTTTAGACAGATCATGTCTCTTCCAATAGCCATGAAAATATTTACAGCTACTCTGGTATGGGCTAGATGTCAAGAATAATATTGAAGTTGCCATATTGTACAGAGAGTGTTTACTGAAAACCTCTCAAATGATATTGTTTTTTTGAATATTTTGAGGTAAAATGTCTTGTCATGAATATCATATTATATGTCATGTCGGCTACCATCAAAGAAAGTTGTTGACATATTGGAGCAAGTCTTCAAGATGAATAAGGAGCTGGACTACATAATGTTTAAGGGAAGACCGAGAGATCATGGTTTGTTAAGTCTTGAGAAAACTAAGAAAGGATTTTATTGCTATCTTTGAATATGTACTAATGGGAAGGTAAAAGGAAAGTGGAGATGGGCTTATGTAGATGTGCAGCGAAAGACACGTGCGAGAGACATAAGCTGCAACAAAGGAAATGCCAATTCAATGTTAGGAAAAAGTTTTTAACAGTAGAGTTAGCGAACAGTTTGGGACAAATGGCACAGAGAAGCTATGGAATCTCCTTTGGAGATGCCCAGAGTGGATAGGGATGTGACCCTGCACTCACTTGGAAGGTGGCTCTGTTTTGAGTGGGGATTTGGAGCAGGTGTCCTCCAAAGGTCCCTTGCAATCGAAATTATTCAGTGATTCTTGATAAGAATATTCTTAATGGGTATGTGGGTTTAGTCAATTTGAATGTGAATTTATTTGAATTACACAAATAACAATTTAGATAAAATGAGTTTATTTAGAACTATAACACCTTTTCACTAGATGACAAATAAAAGAACACCAAAATAAACAAAAAAACCCCAACTAAGCTTTGCTAATCCTTTAAAGCCAGGAACTGCAAAAGGCAAAACTGTTTTGCAGACAAATTTTAGTAATCTTTTCATCCTGCTTTCACAAACCTCTGGGGAAAAAAACCCATTTGCTTGTCTTGTGCCCTGAAAGCCAGCAAGTTTGAACTTGTTCTAAGTAAAAAGAAAGATATTTTCAGGAGTCCAGGTCTTTCATGGGGATTACTCTTCCAGTGCATTGTTCTCTGTCAGGTGGCAAAATACCTCATAAAGTCTTTGAGCTTCATGTGATGTCATTTGGGTGAAACTTAATGGTCTGTGATATACAAGGGGTCAGACTAGAGGATGTAGTTGGGAGAAGGGCAATGTGAAACTAGGCAGAACTAGACAAGTTTATCTCTCATCCCATATGTGTATGGTAAAATGGAGTACACTGCAAAATAAAGCCCAACACTCTGAACGTGTTGTGAACCCTCTGAACTTTCCTTTCCTTTGTTCCTCAGAAGAAAACACTGTTGTAGTATAGCTGTCTGTTTAAACAAAAACAAATTGACCTACTGTTTAAATAAATATATTTCTGGATTCTGATTTATGTCTAAAACAGTTTTGGTCTTTATTTTCAGGATCTTTTTAGGAAGACTTTCACAGAGTTGTTGAGGGAGCCAGTGTTGAAAGATCTGTTGTGAAACACTTACTTGTTTTTACTAACCCTGGCAGAGATTTTAAGTTTCATTTTCTGTGCCCTCTGAACAATATTGATTGAGATGAGGGAGTGCAACATTTTATATGCAGCTCAGAGAGGAGGTTAAAAGCTTAGAGGGAAACTTAGTTGTTTTTTTATTTTTTTGAATTTGAGTGATTTATAATAAAGAAGTAGTTAATTCAAAGAAGTCAACGTCGTATGTGGCTTTTTGCTACAGCTGCAGCCCCAAAGTAGACAAACAGCTTTGGAACTTTTTAGCAGTGAGCTTTTGACAGCTGTGGTGCATTTTGCTGAAGGGGAATAGGTCTCATCTGCTCCGAATGAGGAGGCTGAGGTGGTTTTCAGTCATTTATCTGACTTTTGTTTTTTCTTTTTCTTTCCTCTTTTTATTACTGTTGTCCCATCTACCCTGCAGAAAATGACCACGCATAGTGGATGCCCCTGCTGCAATCAGCCAGTTGCATGTTTTAGTGTTGTCACCTACTGTTGGCAGGCATTTGCACTACTAGTGTTTTACATGCTGAAGTGCAGGTTTATTTCTTTGCCTTTATCAGACCTTTAAAACCCAATGTGATTAAAAAAATCAGAAAGCAAATTAACTGCAAATTAAAGTTTCACATACAAATGAGATTTGCCATTCTAACTGCTGAGTTTCTGAGAGAATCTCAAAAGTAGATTATTGACATAGTGTAGAGCCAGTCCTCAATAGCATAAATGATTATGGAGATAACAAGTTAAATTTAAAAGGACAGTTTTTGTCCGGAGCAGCAGCAGTTCAGCTAGACATCACTGAAAGTGCCAGTAAAATGTTTCTGTACTAAACCTGAGCTTTGCTATGTGAAATTGCATTGCGAGATCTTGGTTCGTTGGAAACTAAGATGATCATGATGAAAATAGTCTGTGCTTACTTGAGTCTGAGCATTACTTCTTTGATTACTGTTTCCTTTCTCTCTTCCTTCTGTTTTTTTGCATCTGGGAGAGACATGAATATTTCTCTTTGCTGCGCTCTAGCAACTTGTTTATCTACAGAAGCAGAGAGAGAACTTAGGAATTTTTACTGATTTGCTTCTGTATTTTTTTCTTTCGACCGGTGGGTGTGATGAGGTGGAAGAGATTATGAGATAGGCCTCTGCTAGAACGTTAGGTCTGAAGGACAAGTTCATAAGCTGAGCTGTATAAATAAATGCGTGAAAAAGGAGGGTTCTGTGTGAAGCTTTTAATGTGATTCAAACCACTGGTCGTTTTGGGAGCCTGGGGACTATCCTGCCTCCCACCATAATGAGTTAGCTACAAGCTTTGCAATGCTATCTAGCCACATTCATGATGTGGTTAGAGTTAGTTTACTCTGGGGAAATTGTGACTCAGTCCCTATACCAAACATCCTTTTTCACTAATCCAGAGAAATCTGCCTATGATGAATTCATTTTATCCAGCCCAGGTGTCTCATTGATTTCAGGGGTTAGAAGCTATGCCTATTCTGCCAGCAGGCTCAACCCAAGCTGGTGACAAACATTTTCTTTGGATTTCAGAGTTTTATTTTAAAAATAAACACAGTGCATAGTATTAGCATAGTTTGTTCCACTGTGAGATATCCATTTATTAAAGAAGTATCACATAAGCTCTTGCTGTCTTTGTTTTTTTACTGTCTTGTGTTGTTGAGGCAACTAAGTAGACTTCAAGTTTTAATAGTATCAGAACTGTTTTAGTAGGTGAGTTTGATTTTTCTAGACAAACCACTGTTTCCAAGAAGGCCTGAGTATCTAATGACCTGTATATAAGGTATTTCTTAGAATTAGTCTTCTAACAGACAAAGTTTCAGTTTCTGAGCTAACTGTTATCAATATATTTTATTGCCTATTTCAAGATATGATATTTGCTTTTGCTCAGAAGTGCCATTTCAGGTTGTTGAACGATCACCCAAGGACTTCTCTTTTTTCTTCCAGTTTCTGTGCAGATAATTATATTCACAATAGTATTTTTGGTTTTATTTGTGTAGTTTTGTCTTCAGGAACTGAGGCGGCAGTTTCCTGGGAGCCACAGAGTTAAACGATTAACTGGAATGCGATTTGAAGCTATGGAAAGGTAAAACCTGAATTTAAAAAAGTGTACTTTTTGTCTGGAAAGGTGCTTGCTGTTTCTTAGAAAGGTGTTAAGGCACTATAAGAACATGACAAGGCATTGCTGGGCAGTTTCTTTATAGAAAATAATGGTGTGCATGATCATATTATAAAGTTTAAACATTTTTATTGCATTTTTGCATGTACTGTGCAGTGTTACATTTTTGCAATCTTCCCATCAGACTTCATAGATCAAAAACGTCTCTTACCTGACAGCATAAGTCATTATACAGTAAAACACTGGGCACTTTTTTGGCAGTCTGAGGTATACGTTTCATCTCACAGAGCTATATCAGCATATGAAAATCAGTGTCAGCGATTTTTTGCTTTCATTGTTCTCCGATGCTCCTAATTACTGCAGGATGTAGCTCTTTTCCCTTGTTTTCTGATTGTGGATAAATCCAGTAGAAATTAATAAGGATTGAATCTATAGAGTTTGTTATAGAAACAACTCAAAAAATGTATGAATAGAATGGCAGAACCTAAAAATCAGACTGACCTTTTTGAAATATGCTATAGAAGGGTTATAACATGCCAAGTTTAACAGGAGTTATTAAAATAATGAATAGCTTGAAAGCTTGCAGCTTTCAAGATGAATGAACTCAGGGCTTGAAGGTGCTTTTTTAGTCTGTTCAGGATGCTGGTTGAGAGAGTCCCCTGGGAGAGAGTTCTGAAGGGCAAAGGGGTCCAGGCAAGCTGGACATTCTTCGAGGAAGAAGTCTTAAAGGCACAGGAACAGGCTGTCCCCATGTGCCACAAGATGAACCGGCAGGCAAGATGACTGGCTGAACAGGGAGCTATTGCTGGGACTCAGGAAAAAAAGGAGGGTCTACCACCTGTGGACGAAAGGGCGGGTGACTCCAGAGGAGTACAGGGGTCTCGTTAGGTCCTGCAGAGAGAAAATTAGAAAGGCAAAAGCCCATCTAGAACTCAGGCCAGGGTTGTAAGGGACAACAAAAAATGTTTTTACAAACACATTAACAACAAAAAGAGGGCCAAGGAGAGTCTCCATCCCTTATAGGATGCGAGGGGGAGTATTACCAACAAGGCTGAGGTACTTAATGCCTTCTTCGCCTCAGTCTTTAATAGTCAGACTTGTTATTCCCAGGGTAGTCAGCCCAGTGCTGGAAGATAGAGGAGAGCAGAATAAACCCCCTATAATCCAGGAGGAAGCAGTTAATGACCTGCTATGCCACCTGGACCCTTACAAGTCTATGGGGCTGGATGGGATCCACCCAAAAGTGCTGAGGGAACTGGCAGAGGAGCTGGCCAAGACACTCCATCATCTATCAGCAGTCCTGGCTGACAGGGGAGGTCCCAGATGACTGGAGGATCACCAGTGTAACACCCATCTACAAGAAGGGCTGGAAGGAGGATATAGGGAGCTACGGGCCTGTCAGCCTGACCTCGGTGCCAGGGAAGATTATGGAGGGATTCATCCTGAGTGCGCTCACCAGGCATGTGAAGGACAACCAGGGGATCAGGCCCATCCAGCATGGGTTCATGAAAGGCAGGTCCTGCTTGACCAACCCGATCTCCTATAACCAGCTGACCCACCTAGTGGGTGAGAGAAAGGCTGTGGACGTCATCTACCTGGACTTTCGTAAGGCCTTTGACACTGTTCCCCACAGCATCCTCCTGGAGAAACTGGCTGCCCATGGTTTGCATGGGTGTACTCTTCACTGGATAAAGAACTGGCTGAATGGCCGAGCGTAGAGAGTGGTCGTGAATGGAGTTAAATCCAGCTGGCGGCCGGTCACAAGCGGTGTTCCTTAGGGCTCAGTTTTGGGTCCGGTCTTATTTAACATCTTTATCAATGATCTGGATGAGGGGATTGAGTGCTCCCTCAGGAAGTTTGCAGATGACACCAAGATGGGTGGGAGTGTTGATCTACTCAAGGGTAGGAAGGCTCTGCAGAGGGATCTGGACAGGCTGGATCGATGGGCCAAGGCCAGTTGTATGAGGTTCAACAAGACCAAGTGCCGGGTCCTGCACTTGGGTCACAACCACCCCATGCAACACTACAGGCTTGGGGAGGAGTGGCTGGAAAGCTGCCCAGAGGAAAAAAACCTAGCAGTGTTGTTCGACAGCCAGCTGAACATGAGCCAGCAGTGTGCCCAGGTGGCCAAGAAGGCCAACAGCATCCTGGCTTGTGTCAGGAATAGTGTGGCCAGCAGCAGTAGGGAGGTGATCGTGCCCCTGTACTCTGCACCAGTGAGGCTGCACCTCGAGTACTGTGTTCAGTTTTGGGCCCCTCACTACAAGAAGGACACTGAGGTGCTGGAGCATGTCCAGAGAAGTGCAGCGAGGCTGGTGAGGGGTCTGGAGAACAAGTCTTACGAAGGAACTGGGGCTGTTTAGTCTGGGGGAGAGGAGGCTGAGGGGAGACCTTATTGCTCTCTACGACTACCTGAAAGGAGGTTGTAGTGAGGCAGGTGTTGGTCTCTTCTCCCAAGTAAGTAGCTATAACACGAGAGGCAGTGGCCCCAAGTTGCATCAGGGGAGGTTTCGACTGGATATTAGGAAAAATTTCTTTACTGAAAGAGTGGTCAGGCATTGTCACAGGCTGCCCAGGGAAGTGGTGGAGTCCCCATCCCTGGAGGTGTTTAAAAAACCTGTAGATATGGCACTTCAGGATATGATTTGGTAGGCATGGTGGTGTTGGGTGGATGGTTGGACTTGATGATCTTCGAGGTCTTTTCCAACCTGTGATTCTGTGATTGATATTTAGTGTCTGCCTTGCTCCTTGGATACACTTTTGATATCAACATTCTGTTCTAAGGCACTTGGTCTTGGGTGTTGAGAAGGACTTCCAGCTTGCAGTGCCTTTGAATGCTAACAAATCTGTTCCATGCCACAGAGTTGGTGAGATTTGGAGCTTTTGGGCCATCTTGATATGAAGGAATTGGAATGTAGAAATAGACTCTAAATGCTTTTTTTAAAAAAATTTATTTATTTATCATAAGTTCTTCATCCATTACACTCTTGCAAAATTAATTTTGATAATATTATATTATGTGAGCCACCAGTGAATGTCCATTGCTTGGATCGGAGAGTGGATAACTGGACTCCACAATCACAGGAGCAGTCTCGAGGCAACTAGATATTCCACATTTCACACGCACTTTATGTCAAATACACTTTCAGGAAGAATTTCCATTAAACTTATCTCTTTTTCTGTCTTCATTTGATATAGGGTAGGAAGACAGTGAGAGAATGACAACAGATTTCCCCTCTTCCCAAAACCTACTCACAAGTGCAAAAGATCGTAATTCTGTTCAGGCTTATGTGACTACATTGAAGATGTTGTTGCATGGGAACAGATCTTTGTGGGAAATGACTGCTGCACAAACGTGTTGTTTTAGCAGTGCAGTGCTATTAAGCCATGTTTTTCTGAAAGTGCTCATGAAAATTCTTGACAAAATGTCTCTGTCAGGTTAGATCCTTAGATTGGAATATCAGGGAGCAGAGGCATTAACAAAAGCTGAGGTTTTGTCTTCATAGATTTTCTTCAGAAGTCAGAAAAGAAAGAGGTTTCCTGTCTTGAACAGGAACCCATCTGCAGGTGCTCTAAGCCATGCACTGGAGAAGCCTGTCTCTCTCCACTGACTGTAAATGAAGCGTAGGGAGACTTAGGCTGGAGGGGTCACATTTTCAACTGAAGAAGTGAGCTGCTTGTTAAATTCTAAGTGACTTCTAGGATCTAGGAAGGATCCTGCCTTCCCCGACAGGAAGAGGAAACAGTGAAGAACATCACTGTAGACTGAGACATCCCTGTAGACACTTTCACATCAAAAGAATGATATTCTGGAACTTCACCCCGTAAAACTGTGGTTGTGGACGTCAAGTTCAGTCTTGTAAAATATGTTTCATAAAGTAGAAACTAACAGAGAGCATGAATACAGCACTTTACAGCATGTCTGCTGAAGTCTTTAGTAGTCACCTTCTACTCATTTCTGCTTTTGTGCTTGCTTTCACATTTGTGCTCGTACCTTCTGGTGGCTGGACTGAACAGCTGAGCTATGCTAATTTCAGCAGTGCTTAGGGAGCAGTGAGTGTACGTAAATGAGTGTCCAAGGTGAGAAGGGGATGTGTAGCATCAAAATCAAGCAGCAGTACCTCTGAAAAACTACATGTCAAACTATACATGAAGACATAAAGTATGCCCTAGTCATATGGTGATAGGACAACAGCTGTGTAGTCAAACGTGTTTTGAATTGAATTATTTCATTTGTCCAGTTTGGGTCATGTACTCAGTTGGCTGAACACACAGACCTGTTTCCCAGGAGGTTTAAAGCATTTATAGCAGCTGGAGTAACCTGTTTCAAGTGTACTTCAAATAGCAGAATTAATTAATAGAACCTATGTAGTGATGGTGGAAAGCATTTTCTTTCAAGATTTGTGGTATGGTCTAGGGGTGGACTCTTCTGTGAATCCCCCCAGTTTGCTGTATGTGGCTGCTTGTACTTTATAAAATCATAACAGAAGAAGCTTACATGAAGTTTTAAACTACAACAAAGGAGTGAAAAGTCACTATTTCGGATGGCCTGTCAAATTTGCGGGTTTCTGTTTCTTGGGAGAGGTGAATGGGAGAGCTAGGCTGTGATCATTGGACCTACTTGGTATAGGAAAAGAGAGAACAAACGGGAGAGTAAGAAATTGGGTGTAAAGTATGTAAGTTTCTGCTGAAACAATATTCCATGAAGTAAGTACGATGTGTTTGTTTTAACTTGGAGATATAAAATACTGCTGTTCATATTTAGCACTCACTGAGGAGAATTTTGTTTTAATATAGTTTGCTTAAATATATTCAGTATAAAAAGTGCAGCTATTGCTAGGACAGTCAAAAAAGTCAGGAGTTCTGTCTTAGCAGAAATAAATGCGAATGATTTCTTTGAACAGGTATGATGACGCTATCCAGTTGTACGATAGAATTTTACAAGAAGATTCAACTAACACAGTAAGTTTAAAAGATTTTTCTTAACTGCAGTGGTTTGTTGTTTGAAATTGTGATTGCATTTGGTGGGTTTCACTGTGGAAAGAAGTGTGTCTGTATTACTGTATTTGTTTCCTTTAGTTTCCTAGTGTAATAACCGATGTTGCCTTCATTAGAACAAATGAGATTCACGATGAGAAGGCATGATGTACTACCTGCTTAATGTGCTACCTACTTAAACACTGAATTTAGAAGACAGGATTATAACTAGCAATCTTTCCAGCAGTCTTAGCAGGGTTTAGATTGGGCCTTTCAGCTGTTCCATTTTCCCTGAATATTAAGTATTTGAAGGACCAACACAGTCTGCCATGTGTCTTCTGTCTTCCTAATGTTTAATCTTAAAGATGAAGTATGAATACACTCAGGTAGTGCTTGAATCGCAGTTATTTTGATTAATTGTCTGGGACACTTCACTAGCTTTTGAACCAAAATGCCATAAAGCTTGCCAAGCGTATTAAAACAAAATCTGAGACAGACTGTACTTTTAAGCATTTTTTGAGTACTCGTTGCGTAAGCCACCTTAAACTATTAGATGACAAAATGAAAGTCAAGGGAAACTTGTAGCAATATATTTTCATGCATTTTATTTTACAAGGATATAACTAGAATTATGAAGAAGCTATGGAGTTTCAAATTTTTGTGTCACATTTTGACGAAGTCAATTTATTATTATTAACCATTACCTGTTTGGGGATATGTTAGTGTGTGTTACTTGGTTTCAAGGAACTGGTTCTCTTTATTGGGTTAACTTCTATGTAAATGTCATACTTGGGCTATTGGAGTTGTTTTGGTGGTCTCATGTAAACCTTCCTTGGTGCATTTTGGACCTCTGCCTTTCTTCAGTCAGCTTGATGTGGTCTCCTGTTCAGGAGGGGAATGCCCACAGAAACACAGATAACTGAGGTTGACTAGGGTATGACAGAGCTGGATACAGATGAAGTGCCATCACTTAAGCTAAGTGAACCATTAAAAAAAACCCACAAAACAAATTAGAAAAACCCAACAAACTACCAAAAACCACCCAAAACCACCAAACCAGAAAATTATTTGCAAGGCAACGCATCTGAAAACATTAATACAAGTTAAGCACTCGGATGACAGTGGTAGATTAAAGTCTGTGTCTTTTAGCAGTGATAAAACTTATGTTTTTTGGGGGGGGGGGG
>Ga0065711_1035410_pt1 | contig 22363 bp, 14 predicted proteins | sample Hoacrofraction12_FD_59098 | JGI IMG/M metagenome (GOLD analysis project Ga0065711, IMG submission 59098) | Hoatzin crop microbial communities from Cojedes, Venezuela - Epithelial fraction 12 v2 (version 2) | ecosystem: Host-associated > Birds > Digestive system > Esophagus > Crop | place... | reverse complement strand
CCCCAGCATCTACTCTGAACAAGCTCCCGCTTTACATTCAGGAAAGCCAACAACAGACCTGCTTATAAGGCTTAGCACGAGAATAGGATTTTCTAATGACTACAGAGACTCCGGGGGCCCTTCATATTTAAAAAAATATAAAGGCAGCAGCCTTGGTTTTTAATTACTCCTAATTCTAAATCTCCTGGCCTTAAACACAATAGCTCGTTCAACTCGGAAAAAAAAATGACACTAATCAGTAAGAGAGTCCCCTGCGCAACCTGCCAGTCCTCTGCTGGCATTGCAGTGCTCGCACTGTTCTGATTTTTCAAGGTTGACCAATGAGTCAGCAAAGCCAAGATGACTTGAAAGCATTAAATCATGCAACAAAAATGGCTTTTTCACATACAGCACTGGATGGATTGCAATTAGCAAGGGGAATCAGTACAACGCAAATATTGTAAGAGCAGAGAGAGACAAACAGGGAATTACAGGAGATGGTGTTCATTTCGGAACAAACGAGCCCCAGATGTTAAGGTATTTGTGGTTTAATAGAGCCCCTCTCACCAGCCAGGTAACAAATGTAATTAAAAAGCATTAAAGTTCAGTTGCTGAGGCTCAACAGAAACAAAATGAAGATTTAATTCATCTGCCCTATCTCCCTCTGAGTAGCCCACTAATATTCCTGCTTGGTGCAAAGGCCTGTGCAATGGAAGACTCGTGTCGTTCTGTGAACCTTTCTAAGAAAATCCTCCTTGGCACTCGTAAAAGCAAAGATGTCCCATTGAAAAATTAAACATACGTATGTACTGCTGCAGCTACTTGGATTTCCCTGACCGTTTCAGCTTTCTACGTCCATTTGTTACACTTCCCGGTAGTACTGCACACCACCTTGGTGCTGCCTTTCTATACCCAACACAGTTCCTCCAGCAATTAGAAGTACACCATATGATTAAATGTTTCACCTTTAAACTAGTTACAGAGTGGACAAGGTCTAGCATTTGGTCACACCCAGCACTGCTACCTCACACCACCCACTCTTTTTCCACAGCACACCCACAACCCACTTTCTCCTCGCTCCTGTACCGATGACAGAAATGGTACCTGCAGTGGGATTTTCCAGGCAGCAGGACAGTGACCCTGTACATCAGAGCTGAACCGCACCGCTGACGCTACGGGAAGGTGAGAGTCACCAGCACCCACACAAAACGAACTGTAAATACAATTACTGCTGAACTACCAATGAGCAAACGAAACATGGGTTTCCAGCAGTGGCGGACTAAGTAACAGTCTCCTGAAAGAAAAGAATAAAATCCTGTTGATTGTAGGAGTCCCTGGATTCAGACACAAACCCTCTGATTTTGGGTTACAGGAACAATGCCATTGGCTTTCACTGAAACCCAGACTTTTGCTCTCGGTATCAACTGAGCTGCCCACAGGACAGCGGATCCTGACATACGGCCAAGGCTTCCAGGCACCCCGAAGAGCAAGTTCATCAAGCTCCTCAGACGTGTGCTGACAGCATGGATGGAGTCCCGAGAGGAATTCAAGGGAAAGGCATCATTTGTTCATCTGGAGCAGGCAACCGAACCTGGTTTTCTGGACACTCCAATAACTCTATCAGCTTGGCCACAGTTTATTCTTTACACTACCACCTATTCCTCTACTTCCCTTCGGATTCACAGTTTTTTCCCTACTACTCTCCTTTTCAGCTGTCCTTAACACACCTTTTATTTATGTTTAGCATATTTGTTTTTCATTAAACTGATGATTCCACCAAAAATACACCAAATATATATAAAAAAAGAAGGCAACCATGGTAGCTGGCCCTTATTACTGCTTCATTCCTGGACAGTATTCCAAAAGCAGAGTAAGTGACAGCAACTTCAAAGCATTTGAGCACAGGGCTTCTAGCATAATGTTTTATCATTTCTGAACATTGTTTGGATTCCCAGAAGCTCTCTTCCCATCTGAATAACTATTCCACTAAAACAAATGTACACTGTTGATCTCTTTTTGTCTTCACTGTTTTTGTCAAATTGCTTTCAAGCCCCTGTGATATTCTCCAGCTACCACCGTTTGTTGCTTTTTTTGCTTAACTTCGTAACAAGAAATACATGAGTCAGACACAGGAAAAAGTCATCCCATCCTCCAGTCCTTCCAGCAGCCAAGGCCGAACTGTCCTCTGGAGTGCACTGGTTACCCGCTCACCTGCTGAATTCTGAGAGACACTCCATGTCCACTCCCAGTCCCCAGCAGTGGCTGAGCTCCCACCAGAGCTCCCGCGCAACTCGGAGTAAGGACAGCCGGGCATCAATTCTCCCACTCCGGAAAAGAGATGTCAGGCAGCAGCATTCAGCCGCTCCATTCTGGTGCTCAGCGCCTCGCATCACCATTCCACCGGTATAAACACGCAGCGACTGTTTCCCAAAGGTAGACGTGGGGAGCCAGGTTACAACGCAACAAAAAGTACCTCTTACTGTAAATTAAAATCCTTAAACAAATCACCAGCAGTGAAACAATCTCTGCTTCAATTACGTGGTTAGCTAGCACATCAAGCCTTTTCTTCCTTTGGCCAGAAATACCGCAGCCATGATTGATCTAATCTGTAATCATGTTGTTTACTTCAAATTAGAGATAATACAAAAAGCTTAGTGGTGTGTACGTATATATTCACCATACCACTGCAGACATCCAGGAGGAATTTTATTTTATCTTTGTTGCTTTGCATTTTAGCCTCATTTCTTCCCTTTTACAGTCTACGGTAAATACAATATTTGCTTTCAGAGTTCTGACTCTCCAGGGATTATAAAGGAAAAGTACTTAACTCAGAGATTATCTTTCTGGTGTTGCACTGTATGAGTGAAAATTGTTACATTAATGGCACTATACAGTCATATTCAAACACCATTAAGTACCTCTCCAGAAAACCGAAGGAAAGGAGTGATGAACTCCAGCACAGTTCTGCTTGAACTTGAAAGTACATTTGTGTTTCTCCCTCCCTCACCAGGCAAAGTATTCTCTGGAAAGGAATTTCCAGCCTTTCTTTTTCTTTTATTAATACTTTATACCCTCTATTAAGAGTGGCAGGGAGTATTAGTAGTGAGCAAGCAGAGACACATTCAACAGTCAGTTCTCCGAGCTTGCAACGTCTATATAATTGGTACAAAACCTTCTACCGAAATTCTACCCCAATTCGGATTTACACCATCAGCTCAAATCAGGACCCAGTTTCACGCCTACAAACCCCAGTCCTGGGTGCGTCTGCTTTGGGTTTAAAGGCGTGCAGCAAACTGCTATCAGAGACTGAGACTCACTACTTCGTTCTGTTACACATTCCTCTTCCTTCACGGCTTTAGGACTATTTTTAGCTGCTTTAAATCAGTATAGGTCAGATGTATATCTGCTAATGAGTGTTGGTAATTAAGGTTTCAAACCACACAGCACCAATCCAACATTTTCGTGTTGTTGATATCTCTCTAAATTTGTGTATGTTCTCCAAGCAATTTCTTAGAGTCCTATTTAATTTAATTCCATTAAGTTCTTCAAGGGTAAAGTTACTGGCAAGAGCTCAAAATATCACTATGCCCAGATTTTTCACGTCAGATTTTTGTCTATTTTGTTCTTTGAAAACCTCTGCAATTGTTCAGTATGTTAGATTTTCACTTACCTCAAAAATTTAGAAACGTATGTCCTGAGACTATAACTTCTAGGATTTTGTATTTTGTCATACATTAAAAAATGGAGAACATCAAAGCTTAATAACAACAACTATAATAATAGCTATTATTTATTATTTGAGTGTTTAAAAATACTACAGCAAGAACGTTCACCCGTGCTGAAGCAGCTTGATTAGAAAGCCTGGCAAAACTTCTTGGAGAAGCTGCAGTCAAAGCTCAGGTACTTCTGGGAAATATTTTGGGAAAACTCAGCATCTCTCACTTTTTTCTCGTAGCTATCCGTCTAGCTTTGCAAAGTACTTTACAAGAATATGCGAGAAAACTGGGAGTCGTACAGGTACAGAAAATGTGCAGGAATGTAGCGAGAAATGCGCTCCTTTCCCACACTTTTCAATCTAAGTTGTTCAGAGGAATCGGACAGGCCTCCATGAGCAGGTCTGACCAAATACACTTTCATTTGCATGTGTCTGCTCCCTCCTGCACGGTGTCAAAAAAAAAAACAGAAAGGAAAGAAAGCCTCAGCATGATCCTGAAATTAATTTTGATGATAGGAGCCACTGAGTCCATCTACTAAGGCATTTATAATTACATTACCCTGTTACTTGGAAGAAAAACGGCCAGCTATATTCTAAGAAAATGTTAACCCCATCAGCCCAATCACAAATCACTACGTTTAATGTATTTTTCCTTTTATTAACACCCACAAGGTGCCCATTAGAGGCACCTTCACTGCTATCCTAAATCACTTGTAATTATCAGACCAGCGAAAACACGATGGAAGTGTTATTTCACGTCTTCGACCGAAAGGCTTTTCGCCGTCCAAAGGACGTGTCAGCACGGGATGACTCGGTCCGTGATTTTGTTTACTGCCTTCAACCTTCATTAGTGTTAACAGCGCAAAGATCGTTTCCCTGACTGCTGAGATCTCCTCGGAGAGAAAAACCACGCAGACACCGAACTCTCCTCTACCTGCACCGGTCCCTGGGTGAGCGGCAGGGTGCAGGCACCGTGCCTGGGCTGTTCCGGGCTGTGCTCCCGCTGCGCCGGCTTTCTAGGGAAGGGGATGGGAGTTGGGTCTGGTTCCCCAGGCCCCTGGCCACCTCTTACTCCTGCCTTGCCAGCTCACTCTGCTCCAGAGTCAGGCCTGGTTCGGACCCAAGGCTTTCCACTCGTCCCACATTCCGGCCACCCCACAGCAAAACCAGTTGCAAAGTTAAACACATTAAGTGTCCGAACTGGTTATTTCACTCCTCGTAAGCTCTCTCATCGAGGTTTTTGTGTTCTTCTAAAAAATGACTGAAATCAACGCCTGATACATTTTTGGTAAAACCTGTATCATTCCCTGATTTTAGCTCTAAGCTTTTGACGAAGCTTTCAAAAATATCAGGTACATTTCAATAGAAGTAAAACCTTCCAGCTGAAGAAAACAACTGTTTCCTTTTAGAACACCAGTCACTACAAGGCTTATACAGGTTTAATCCCATTCAGACACATATTAATATCCCCTCAAACTAAAACAAAGAACCCAAGTATGACAACAACATAATACTATGAAGAGGGAATTGAAATAATTAATCCGGTGTTTCACTCTTGGAATTTTTGTGTGAAAAGGTATGACAAGCCCCTGAGCAACCCGACCTCATCGGATCTGCTTCAGAGTTAGGGGCTGGAGCAGATGACCCCCAAGGTGCAAACTTACATTGCTCTGTGGTCTAGACATCAGAAGAAAACTTGCTGGAACTGGAGGAAACACTTTAGGAAATAAAGTATATTTCCTTGGAGGAAATGGATATTTTTTTTCAGTAGACTTGCTATAAATTTTTCTTTGCAATATCATCTGTTCCCTAGAGGTGGCACGTGTAAGTGAAGCCTGACTCTACAGCCCAGCAAAGGTGGCACAGTGAACGTTCCCTCCATCCCCCGAAATGCTTCAAACCGCCAGCACTTCACATTTCAACTCGGTGACCACTGCTCGCTCGCTACCCACACACTGCAATTTGCCCGGCCATCAGGGAGCCCATGATAGCCACTCAACCATGGGAAGCAAGAGCTGGAATTTCTGGGGATGGTCACCATTTTCTCAGCCTTTGGATGAATCACAACCCTTCTGTTTCTCAAACTATCTATCCAAATCACAGATGTGACATCGACCTTCTGTACTTGAATCATTACCATGATACAGACAGAGATTCTACGGATTCATTATACAGGAATTGTACTATAGTATTATATTTTACTAGAGCAAATACAAACATTATTCTGCTAAAAACTTCTCTGTGCCATTCCGCAATGTTGTTATTAACATGCACGCACAACAATAAAAACTTATGGGCATTCACAAGTAGTTGTTATATCATTTATGAGACAATGATGAAGCCCTACACTATAATCGGAATTTGTCAAAACAAGAAAATGGGTACAAATTAAACCAAAATCAATTACACAAACTATGATGAGGTACCGAAAGAGAAGTAGTTTGCTATTAAAATGATGCAACTGATGCACATGGAAATCCTGGCATCAAAAAGCCAGACACCAAAGTCAAGACCATCGATCTGCATCTCCTCAGCCTACGTTGGAATAAATGATTAAAAGCTGGTATTTGAGCTGACACATTACAGAATGGAGTATATGAAAAAATATTGTAGTGCTTCCTGCTCTCGCTGCCCTGAAACTGGTGGGTCTGAAAAAGCAGGAATTCAGATCCCCGAAGCCTCTGATTTTTATTGCAAACTAAAAACTTGACTTCCACAACCTCCTTGTAGCTTTCGGTCACTTGTCAATACTTCACAAGAAACGATAAACGATCTCTGGATGGAAACCACTCCTGGAAGCCAGCAAGTAACCTACGCAATTCACTAACTCTCTTTCACCTCCTTTCTCCAGGGCTGGCCTTCAGCAGGAAGAAAAAAGGCAGGCAAGATGCCAGAGAATCGACTCTTCGGGAGCCTGTGTAGTCCAGGCAATTCATGGGCCAGCCCTTGCTTCAGTCCAGAAACAGCACCGTACGGGAACACATGCCCTGGCCTGGTCTTCTGCACGAGCAGCTTGGGAGCCAGGAAAACCGTCACACTGCCTGTATTCCTGCAGCACACAAACAAAATGGACACCTCTTGTGTGCACACAGACAAAAGAAGAGTTTATAAAAAGTGTCTTCCCAATATCATTTTCTAATCTGGTTCCACTTAGAATATACAGCACACTCCAAAAGTGAATGGATATACCTAATTTTTCAAAAACGAATGGCAGTGGTAACATACTTTCATTTAATCTGTTGCGTACATTTTAGAAACCTTGTTAGCACGATATCCAAATAAATATTTATCACTGTAGTAAACCTTCCCCTTGTTGTTGGTTAGACCATAAACCCAAACCTCACCTTCAAAAGATCTAAGCTATAAACAAGCATCTCAGCATTTTACTACGCATGGAAGCAAGTCCAGCAAACACCAACAGACGCGTCTCCCCTGTGAACAAAAGGCTGGTGCAATTCACTTGAAACCTGCTGCTCTCTCAGCTTCTGAAACGCCACTTTGCTGTCCTCTTCTTGGTCCCTAGCTGCTGCTCTGCCAAATGTAACCCATACTTGTAAGAGGTTAAAAAAAGGAAACAAAACGCTACCACCAACCAACCAACCAACCCAACGCTGTGTACGCGGGAGGACGAATAGCGGGGTTTGATGCAGCAGCTTGCTTTTACTATCTCTTTGCTCTTGGGAAAATGCAATAGTGGCTTTCGAATATTAATTGAATAAGGAGCCGTGCAAATTCCAGCTGTTGCCCGTGCAATCGTGTCTGGAAGCAGGGTGTTTTCTCAGCCCTCGGTGTCATGGCTGGACTTCCAGAAACTCCACGCATTTGTAGCCTTGCAAGTCATACAATTTAATCCTGCAATCCATCTGTGAAAATCCAGCTTCTCTGACTCCGGTGGCACACCAGCATTCTGGAAACTGTAACTAGGATAAGAAACATATTCAAGGAGGCTCTCCTCCACGTGTTGTGGTCACCCCTGGCAATACAGGGACAAGGCTGCTAACAGCAAAGCACATGATGCAAACCCCGTTTTGGGACGGATATGTTTAACAAAGTTGAAAAGTCATGAGGAAAGTTCACCAGACCAGTGTGCTTCCCCTGATTTTCACAGGGTTTGCTACCGAGTTACTCAAAACACATGCTGCATGCTTTGACGCAACCCACCGCTGCAGACGGCAGCCTGTGCCACCAGCAGCCTGGAGCCGCGACGCCCAGCGTAAAGGCTCGCTGGAGGGTGCGGGGAGGACATCACAACTGGGGACCACTCACACCCAAACTCGGCTCGCAGGTGTCAAACCGGAGGGAGCCCGAATTTGGAAGAAGTGCTCACCACCTGCTCTGTGGAAAGAAAGGGGGAAACAAACAACCCAAAGGGTCCTTTTAGGTGTCCCACGCTGAGGCCTTGCATCACTGACCAGTTTTGACCTTAAAGGACGTATGGAAGTTATTAATAAGTGCAATCAGGGAGGTCTTTAAAAAGATTTTTTAAAATGAGCAGGGTCTTTATCCTGTCACATTTTCTGGGCAGAAGTACAATTTAATTTGATTTTAAACTGTACTGTTTGATGAAATGTCCTGTTCTTTAGTTCAGTGAAGTCAAGACACAATAAATGGATTTTTAATGGATGAAAGTTCCAATTTCTCTGGCAGCAGAGGCACATGAGGAAAAGAGACACAATGTACAAATGATGCACTCTGTGCTGACTTTCGACCCCAACCATTTCATGACAGGTATAAAACTGAAATACTGGGGGGGATGGGGGTGGGGGGAGGAGAGAGAAGAAAAAGGAGCGAGCTTTGAATGGCAGCAACGCTAACTGCCAAACAGCATTCAAATCGTTTAGAAACAGAGGCTGGCTTGGGGGTATGACAACAGTACAGCCAAAACTAAGTTCAAAACGTTCTTCTTCTTTTCTTAATCTTCCTTTTACATATTAACTACTACTTGTGTTCAACGTTTGGCTATCTGCTGCAGGGTGTGTGGCTATGTAAAGTCAAGTCAGGTGTTTGGGAGGCAAGAAATATAGTGATATCACTCCCTGTATTATGTGGAAGAATCCTCAGCAGAATACAAGCAAACAATGCTATTCTTCAGTGTATTTATTTGGTAGGAAATGAATTCGCCATTAGAGACACGGTTCGAGGCGGTGTTTCCTCAGTCCTGTCGGAGAAATGAATCCGGAAACAAAAATAGCTCTGATGGTGCCCATATTTATCAGGACTTGACTGAGCCGCATTAATTAAATAATGATTCTTTAATTGAAAATATGATGCGCTATATCTAAAGCTCTGAAAGACCATTACGAATTATTTGGAAGCTCCAAAAATACTTCAAAAATCAATTAAGTCACATTAAAATTGAATACAAATTAAAGACCAAAGCACCCATTCCTGTATATTTACCTCAGCGAGTTCAATGATCTCCGACTGCAAAATCTCTGCTCGTCTGCCAGATACAGACTGTGGCTTTTAACACACCACGTCAATAGATTGCAACTGCTTACTTCTGCTCAGTGGCTCTGGGCTAGAAAATGCTATTTTTCAGTGTTTACCCAGGGAGGAGGAGAGCATCAGCATTTAAAGGTATCCCCACAAATGGCTGTATTTGAAGCGCTGTCGCTAGGTCTGCCAGCAGCGGCCTTCACACGGCCTCACTTACTTATCACCAGGTAATATTTACTTCCCAGCTTCACCTGGGAGGAGATACACAGCCATTCCTGCCTTTGAAGAGCATGTGTCAGGTTAATTAATGAATTTCTTATCACCCCTTGCTCCAGCCTGCCGCCCTGCCAGTTGCCTGTGGCCCCACAGCTCCTTCTGACTGCTCTGGTTGGGGGGTTTGGGATTTTTCAGCTCAGCAGCTCTAAGTGTTGTCGGTGCCATTTCTGTCCCTCAAACGCAGCTAATTTGTCCACAGAAGACACGGCACAGGGCATACCCACCCTTGGAAAAGCCAACCTGAGGGGCCAGTGGTGGCTCTCCCCCTCTTCCATGGGCGCTGATGGCTTTTAAGGCACCTTTTCATCCAAACTTCCTGACGAGGGAGCAACTTTGCTGCTCTCAGAGTGTTGTGGCTATCAGATCTGGAATGAACTGAGAGCTTCCACAACACCCACCAACAGCACAAAGAGAATTCAGGGGGTTCTCCTCATTGCCTTCTAAACCCCTGACGATTCAAGCTCTTGTGGCCACACGCGCCCCCGGAGAGGATCCCAACATTCCTGTAACTCCTGTTTGTTTCGGAGCCTGTTTTCACTACTTGATTAAAACATTTTCAGGTTCTTCAACAGAAAAGTCCTGTTTATCTTTAAACCTTAATTTCCCTACTAACATCTTCTTCAAACACGTGGCACTTGAATACAGTAAACCCACAAATATAACGTTCCCTTTTCACAGGCATTCCTTCACATCTTGTGCTAAACGGTTTATAAGGGAGCCATATCACTCACATGCTAACTGAAAAATATCATTCTTAATTATCTCACACCTTTATAAATTTTTCAGGTCACCTCTCTTCTATTACAAAATGTATTCTGGATGCCTTGATTTTATTTCTAACCGACGAGGTGCAGAAAAGCTATGCATAAGCTCAGTCAATATTTTTATGAGGCTTGGTGCCTCCCCTTAGAGAAATTACTGAAGCTCTTCTAATGTCTACAACTAACATCTTTGCAGAAACAGTAATGTCTTTTCCCCTGCAGTCACAGCCAACAGCAACCTTTGAATTGCTGAGGGAAAGCCATTTTGAGGTTTGAGAAACATCATCCAGAAGGCACAACTTGCTGCCATCCTTAGAATATCTTAGTATATCCCAACTACAGGGAGTTCAATGCTGAATTACTGCAAAAATATTACTCCAGGGGCTCCCTCCGAACCTCTAGTCCAAAAATAAGTACTGATGTTGTAACGTGCACCTATGAGTTCACAGACCAGGGTTGCTCCAAGTGTCTGGAGCAATGGTGGTTCTCAGAGATGCTCTAGCAGCGTTGCAGTGTCTCTGCTTCCAGGCAGAAACAGAGGGCTGTGCAAAATGAAATAAAAAGAATCGTTAGCCTAAATTACGCAGCAGGTCCTAAGGCTGCTGTAGCCAGTATTGTGCAGACCAGTGGCATTTCATATTAGTAGCAAGTTGGAATAGCGTCAACGAATCCACGCTTTTCAGCGTATGCTAAGACAATTGTGAGCCAACAGAGCACGCGAGTGAGCTGCTGTCTTAATGAGCGGGAACCCCCCATTTTTGCCTTGATCTTGGACAAGCTGATTATCAGGGGCTAACGGCAGACAGATGAAACCCACGAATGTCAAAGGAGACCGCAGTTTCTTACAGGACCATCAGTCTTTGCTACAGTCCTAGACGGGAGGATCAGCTGAGAGGAACACCGAGTAGCTCCTCAAAATCTGTGCTTCCTCACAGTTTTGGTTTAGAGAAAGTTTGTAGTAGACTCTTGCTCCATTATCACTTGGCTGTGCCATTTCAGTTCAAAGATGATGGGCATCGATAGCACTTAACTGAGAAAGGGAAAAAGCGTAACACTGTGTACTAAATATTTCAACACCTTTAAAAATAAATAGATGAAAGAAAACCTGCGCATCGTTACTTAAATGACTTCAATGAAAAACTATTCCTGAAGAGCTTTACACATCTTTTGTAATGGCATTATGCTTTGCTTTATTTCTTGAACTTTCCAGCTCTGCGAGGAGTGTGGGAATTGCATACCCAGGAAAAAGTAAAACAAGTAATGTACATAAATTCCACACCCGCATTCAGCCCTTCCCTTTTCTTTCAAGTGGGGAAGTGTTACACTTCACATTAGCAAAACCAGCAAACTCTACAGAAATTCTGCCAATGAGCGCACTCCTTGCTCCTAGAAAATAAGGAAATATTGATGAACTGAAAGTGTATTTTTCTCCTAGCACGCATTCAGATCTTTAACATCTGCATTTCCCAAAACGACTCATTTTCTCCAGACTGTCATGATGTCGGCTGTATGTTGTGCCATCTAAGACATTCAAAGCACGGCAGTGTGTACATATTCCACCACGGGGTTCTCCGTGCAATTGGATGTAGTTCAGACTCGCATTCTCCCAGTTTGAAATGAGTGGACTTAACCAAACAGTACTGACGTGGTTAACTGCGGGAAACACAACCTCGGATCCCAGCCCCACCAGCCTTCAGAGCAAATCAGGAAGAAGTTAAACTGGTATCCTTGTCACGGACCAGACAGTGATAAAAATTAATCTTGGGATTTCTGTCCAGATTCATTCTAAACCTTGCTAGACATAGCTGTCTATTGAAATATGTATCCAAGAAAGGAAATTAAACAGAGAGATCTGCTTCCAAGCTGAAGCACAATGCCTATCCTAAATCAAATCTGTATCTGAGTTTTGCCCAGTTGTCTTACTCCTGGCTCCGACACTTCATCCCCAAAGGTAGCTGAGTTAGTCTCCCCCTTGCCCAGGTATTACATCTCAGAACGCAAGTTCTGACAGCCTTCCATGCATGAAAAATGGTAAATGTTTTAGCTCAGGAGATGATGTACGGAGCTTCTTAGAGGCAGTGAAAACTGGCTTTGGAGCTGCCACCAGGAAGATGATGGAAAAGCAGGTACGAACAGGAACCTTGATAAAGCCACACAAACCAAACTCATCAAATCTGGATGCCAAAACCCCAAACTCCCTCTCCTTCTTCTGCAATGCAGACCGAGTAGTTCGGAGTCAGCACCTAACACGTGATAAGCCTGCACGCAAAACCACACGCTTTAAAAAGCCAAGTGTCTACAGCTAAGTGCCTTGTGGAATGACAATTGTTCAGACCGTGACTGAGGACATATTCTCCCAGCACAACTTCTGCCAACAACTTGCTGAGATTAGAAAGTTGTTGGAAAGAAATTTATGGAGGAATTGCTTTCTGGAGTCATCTTGAATTAATAAATAATAGGTACCTTTCTGAGATAGCTGTTTTGAAGCCGCGTACAGCTGGATGAAAACTAGCACTATGGTCCAATTTATTTACCATTAGTTTCTTTCTCTCCCTCTCTCTTTTTAAGCTCTAACACACAATTTCAGACTACTCTGAAAGCCTCCTTAATTTGCCTCTGTATTGTGTAAAGCAGATGTCCTGCCTTCACAAACTGATTAGTAAGTGGTTTATATTATTCCAGTGGTTGTCATCATTATCGCAGAAATGTTGAGCAAGGCTGCTGTAGGCTGCTTTTGAAAATGTCTAGAATGCCAGACTGTCTGTTTCAGCAGTGATACAGGTGTGCAAAACATACTTTTCTGGAGAAAACAGACCAAATAATATTCCATGAAACAGCACATCATGTTTCAAGTAGAGAGGTACCTTCAGGATGACGGCAGAGAGAATATAAAAATAACACAGGGCCTGGACCGTGACTCAGAAAGCCTGGGTCTTATTCCAGACCTTGTGTACCAAGGTACTAGAAATTTGGTCTTTGACAATATCTTTTGTTGGGATAAATCTCAGATGTGTTATCCTAGCAGCATCTCAAACATTTGAGGCAGCCTTCTGCAGGACCCAGTCTTTTTCCGCCGGCTGTAACAGTCCCACGGTGGGAGAACACTTCAGACAGCTACAATTAAGTGGGGTGGATCTTGTCACGAGTTGCACAGGCAGCTCAACATTTAAATTAATTGTTTTTGTTGGAGAGGGCGAAGCAAAGTCTGCCTCTCTTATATGTTTGTTCACCTAGCAGCTGACCTTGATTGAGCTCTCTGAATACTACTGCAACAGAAATTAATGCTAATTATAGCTTGAAAAGATTAGATATGTTAAATCTGCTCCTAGATGTTCTGACAGTGTTCAAAGCAGAACGAAGGGTGGGTATTTAGTTGATTCTGAAGTCCTACTCACCACTGGCTCATTCCATTGCTTCCAAGCAGCTCAACAACTCTCCCACAAAAATAGAGCGCAATAGAGGTGACTACAAAGACGTATTTGTCGCAAGAACCATGATTTACTACTGCCATCATTGCAGAAACATAGCCATGCAGTTTCTGCTTCTAAAGACTGCAACATAAGAAGTTCCAGCTTGCCCACTTCTGGTCACAAACTGCAAGACTCACAACTGATAAACCAGGACTTTTTTTTTTTGGTTTAACACGACACAAATGGTTCTTACAGCCGGAGGAACTGACCTCTTCCCTTTTGTCAGCATTAAAATTTCATGACCACATTGTTAAACAGAGAGAACCTGTGTCAGCATAGATGCACAGAGTCACTGTGTTTGGAAGGGACATCTTGAGGTCACCTGGTCAAGCCACCCTCGGAGCAGGGCCAGCTAGCTCCGGTTGCTCAGGGCTGTGCTGATATTTCAGTACCTGCACAGGCAGTCCCCTCTGGATGCCCATTACAGTGTTTGACCATCACCATGGTAAAAACCTTTTTCTTTATATCTAATCAACATCTGCATTTCCATCCTCACAACTTGTGCCTGTTACCTCCTGTCCTACGTACTCAGTGCGCATCTGGAAAGAAAACTCTTGCTCTTTTGTCTCTGTAACTTCTCAATAGGTCGCTGAGAACAGATTTCAACTCCACCTCCTCTTCCAGCATAACAAAGCAGCTCTTTGAGCCCCTCCTGGTACATCACGGGTTCCAGACCCCTGATAATCTTCGTGTCCCTCCACCAAACTCCTACCAGGATGCCAATGTCTTGTACCAGGGAGCCCCAAACTGGACCCAGTGTCTAGATGCGCACTGAGAGGTACCACAGGGAGAAATACCCACCCCTCATGGCGTGTTGCCTGTCCTTCCGCTACAACACCCCAGCACACGGTTGTGCTTCTGTGCCGCAGAGGTGCAAGGTGGGCTTCCATGCAACTTGCTGTCCAGCTACACCCTCCCCCAGGGCTTTTTCTCCAAAGCAAATGCTGCTCAAGCGCCACGGAAAGACACACGTGCACAAAAGGTCAGACTGCTTGCAATCACTGCTAGACTCCAAACAAACCTACAAGCACGGTGGATAAACAGCTGGACGATGAGACCAAGGGCAGAAGATGCCAAGTCAAAGCAAAGTGTGGCAACCCGTACCAAGGCTCTAGATCATTAAAAAAAATAAATCTAAAAAAAACCTAAAAAAAATCTGGACAATTTTTGTACCAAATAACCTGCCCTCACCTACAAAAGACACAATTCCATTATCTTGTCTTCAAACCTGATTTGACTCAGAAATACACAAACTCTTTTTTTTCCAAGCCAGTTCAGGACAACAGCGTCAGGACAAATCCCTCTTTCTTAAGACAAAGCAGCAGACACTCTCCAGCTCTCCCGCAGAAGTGAATCAAAGGCCTGCCACACTCCCCAGCTTTGCAGATTTTCAAAGCACAAACACCGAGCCAAGCTCAGCTTTTACAATGAGTCACGCGTACCCAGCAAACAGCTCACAGAATTTTTATCTTGAAGCCTTTCAAAACTATCTTAAAAAAAGACAAAGTATTTTTTAAAATGCTTCAGCAGAACTTTTATCTTGGGACTCCAAGAAAGCTTTGTAATGTAAAATCTCAACTTTTCTACTGCTACAGACAAATTTCTTCCCCATTTTAAAGACAAACAAGCTTTCCAGTTACAGATGAACCCAAGAATAACTTTAGCTGCTAAATCAAATTTCTGATCTATAGGAAAATTATCTTCAAAATGTGTCAAAGCAAGCCAAACAAACGGACTCCTGCCTGTGGAGCACTGGAAAACTTGAAGAGCAGTGTTGTTTAGTTAGGATTACTAACTTTCTTCAGAAAATTAATTTCTCAGCAGGAGTACAAAATTGTCCATCTGCTAATAAATCCAGTAAGTGCAAATATATATTTTGAAACGTTCCCTTCTCAGTGGAAATGTCAGCATTTGTTGTTCTTTTTTGGGTACTTTGAGGCACATTGCAAAAGGAATTCCGTGAACCGCTTCTGCTTTGCACTTCTGTCGTTAGCAGCTAACCTGAGCTACCTCTCAGGACTGCCAACAGAAAGCCGCTCCCAGCACTCTTCCTAATCTGATTTCTAACCCCTACCATTCTGTGATTCTGTGATTTGTTTCTAGATCAGTCTGCCTGCTGATGAACATACGCACACGAGTATACGTGTTATAAAATACACACAAACAGCCACTTCCACAGAGAGCATACGCCTTCTTGGCAGCCAAAATTCCAACCCTGTTCATTCAGGACTAGCAGAAAGCTGCTTTTCTCTAGACAGCCTTCCACCTTTAAACACCATACCTTTAATAAAAAAAAAAAAAACAAACTAACAAACTGAAATTTGAAGACTGCTATAAAAAATTTCAACATTTTCGTTACCCTTTTGTTCCAAAAAGCACAAGTACCCAGACTAGACATTTCAGTGCAGCCATTAAAGCAGAATGCCTTTCGAGGCAGAATTCTATGAATGCACTCTGGCTTATAAAAAATGTATTAGATGATAGCTCTGAAAAAGGCTCTGAGGCGTAACATGGTCTATCATGTTGTGCATGCATGAGTTAGCTTTTACAAGATCAGAACCAGAAGCGAAGATGAATGCTATTCGCTGTAAGCCCAAAGCTTTGGAAGTTCAGTATCGCAGCGCGTGCGGATCAGCACTAGAGCTATTTTTTTTAAAAGAAGCACATTCTTTAATGAATCGTCCGGTTTTTAGATGTTGGGCACATGTCTGTGCCCACCCTCGGTTCCCGGCTGTGTGGAGCCGGGGCTGCAGCAGACGGGGCAGAAGGCAACTGCCCGCTGCCCGGTTCTCCCCGCTCAGCGCCCGCCGAATTTGTTGCGAGAAGGTCAGCGGTGTTCTTGTTAGCGGGTTTTAAAAACTCAAATATCACTTGACGGGCAAAAAGCAATGACTTCACACCGGGTGTAAAGAGGAACAATTCTGGCAAGGACTCATCCACTTACTGTCAAAGAAAATTACATACAATTTACTATTTTGACATTCTGGAGTGTGTTCGATGCATTATTAGGATTTGGAGGTCTTAAAGAGAAGCAATTCAAATGAACATTAAACTAAATGGTTTTTCTTTGATGAAATAATGATAAATAATAACACAGATAACTTTGGTTGTTTGCAAAATAGCTTGTTCATAGTCAGTTGCCCACATTATTATGAAAATATCCCGAAGCTCAGGACAAACCTTGTTCCAACTGCTAGATGCTTTACTGAGCTAACAAAGAGTTGTTATTCTTATTATTCAAATTGTTACATATATTACATGAAAACATGCCTGAGCAATATCGCACGGAACCCTGAGAAAACATGCATTTCAAAAACGAGCTCTGCATTTTGCCGCTAACTCCAAGCAGCACAACACCGTGGTTGACAGAGTCCCAGCGTGGCAGTGTCCCCACAAATGGACCCTCCTCAGACGTCTCCTCGGTGTTTTCCCTTCCAAACCAACTGCCCTGCCCCGCCACCAGCCCGACATGCCAGCCGTGACGTTCTGAGCAGCTCTGAGTAATGGGATCCACTAATGCTCAGCACATGGAGAAATTCCGCATCATTCTCCACGCTAAAAATACCGCCGGCTGCCGCTAGACCCACTCAGCGGTGATGAATAGCTGAAGGGACGAGCAGGTCTCTAAATTTACTCCGTATCTGACAGCCCTTCAGCAGATACGGGTAATGGATCCTACTTACTCCAAACTACTGTACACTGCGAGGCACCTTCCCACCGCGTGAATATATCCGCTCAGTATGGGCTTCTTAATGATCGCGATTTTTTTCTTCCCCATTAAGTCAAGCTGATTACACATTAAAAAGCTGTTAGTAAATTTTGAAACATGTTACTAATCCAAGCAAAAAAGGCATGTTTGGTCTTCAATTGCACCTCCAAGCTTCTATCAGAGAAGGTCTCAATTGACTTCTAGGGATTTGCCTCGAGTGCTGAAAGCGTGCGCATCTTATAAATGCACACAGCTAATTATCTTCGATGACTTTCGCTGATTCCCTCACTTAACACACGGGTACATCTTTTCTGGGTATACAGCATTATAGAATTTCATCTCCTGAAGGTCATTTTGGTGACTTTATATGATTTTTTGTGTGTGTGTGCATTTTTAATAAGGTCCCATTTCTGAATCGAGGAAAAGAGCATTCGATGAGACAAAGGGTATTTACTGCATATCTAGGGATCTCCAGATTGGCAATTATATCATAATTGTTTTTAAATTCTAAAAAAGGGGGTGGAGTGGGGAGGTAAGAGATAATTAAGTCACATGAACAGGACCCAAATTGCATTTGCTCTCAGTTTTGTTGTGCACAATATCAGTTTAATTGAATCATCTGTAATTCTTCTCACTTCTTTTTTTTTTCCCAGCCTGCAGGAACGCACACAAGACATTCTGAATGAGAGGCTGGCTGGCAAATTTCTTCAGAACTGAGATTCCAAGAATCCATAGGATGTGCCAGAAGAAAGCAGATGAGATTATACACATCTGTGCGTGTGTGAGCGCACAAATGTGCCAGGGAGGGTGGAGAAGAGGGGTGGCCTCTGGCAAACCGATGTCTGTCAGCCAGCGAACCTGGATTTCACTGTTACTATGTCATGGTTCACCGCCCAGCAGCTTTCCGCGAGCATCAGCTGTGCTGCACGCACACGGGCACAGGCGCGCACACACACGTCTGTCTCCTTATACATCCATACTGGCTGACTCCCGACAAACCAGTCTGTCACATTCACTGAATCACTGAAACAACGGAATGGGCAGAGTCGCTCCTAACTCAATTAGCAATGCATTTTTTTCTTTAAATAATTGATTTGAGCAACACTTGCTCCTGTGTTTTTAAGAGAGAAAATCTTCGTGATTTAACTGGCTTTGGCTAACGGAAAAGACCCTCGCTGATATAAAATCAAATCATGTTGCTTGCAGTTAACACTGGAATTACAGAAGAAAGCTAGAGAAATAATAGCAGTACCTAACCCGTAATGTTCCTAGTGCAAAAATGAAGGACTTCAGCATATTTGGGGGCTTTTCCAGGTGAAACACCACGCCTGAAAAACCGCACTGCTCATTCTTAAAGACATTTGCCCCAAGTTTTCTCTTATGTTACTTCTTTGGTGCTTACATCCCCAAAACATTCGCACACACCCATACTAAACGGCCTTCGTTACAGCAGTATTTGGGTGACTCGTAAGCTTGATGCATTTATCTTGATGTTACCCTTAGGGACAGGCAAAGCATAATTCAGCCTTTGCAGACTGAGTGACCCGATCAAGGTAATAATGTAGGTCTGTGGCAGAAGAGGGAAATTCATCTGGATCTGCTCAGTCTCTTATCAGCCCCACCAGTAACCACCGAATACTCCATCCCTGTATGTTTTCATTATGAAATTATGTATTTGGCTTTGGACTGTGGCCATTCTCTGTTCCCCAGACAGTAAGCAGGAACCCAGTGAAATCTTTAAAATAAAAAGCACATTTCCTTCCTTTCCCTTCAAGTGCACTAAAGATTCAGGGAATATTTTTACTTCCCTACCTAAAAACATTTCTATGAAAATTTTGCCAGTTATTGGATTGTTTGATTCTCTATTTGGTGATAAAAACCTCAGGCCAAATTTTGCTCTCCTTTACACCCAGATGACTTTACAAGAACCCCACAGGTTACAAGACTTGACCAGACTGAGCAAACAGGCAAAGGAGAAGAGGCAATCGCTACCAGCTCCGCCAGCCTCACTGCCACGGGCAGATTAACACCGCTTCGAGCAATCCTAGAAAACTCTGCAGAGCCAGAAGTCCACACCACAAATAGCTTCTGGGACAAAGGCTTATTGAAAGTGACACCTTTAACGACCTGGCTATTTATAGGTTTCAAACCTAGGACAAACAACAGATTCCTTGCCAGCTGCTTGTGTTTAGCACTGCCTACCATACGGGGAGGGTGGAGGAGGAGGTCGAAGCATGTTTTCACCTTTAGCCTCCGCTCTGGGCTACGGAGCGAGGGCTACCTGCTGAGCAGACCGATGGTGAACAGGATGACGTGCACAGCCTCCCAGCCTGCCAGGCGCGCTGCCAGGCGCGTACCAACAAGCTGCGTTTGGAAAACAGGAGATCCTGGAGTGGGTTTTCAGCAGTGATAAGCACGCCCAGTTCAAGCTAGATCCAAGGTGCTCGGCTCCCAATTAGCCATCTGAAAGATGCAGTCGGGTTATCAGAAGCGTTCGCCACAAACAATCCCAACAAGATCAATCGCGTCTGCTGGCTGCCGAATGATCTGTAAGACTTGGTTGCTTACTGAGGTGTCTAAATGCAAACCATCAAATGACAGGCTCTTTTGAAGCTGAACCTTCTGAGTCTCATTCCCTAAACCCTGAAAGAAATGATTTGACATACCTTTAGTTATAACAAGAGAGCTCGAGGTGCAAAGAATAAACTTATGGATGCTCCTGCACTCTAAACACCTTGAGGGCCGATTCGCGCAGATACTCCAATCTATCAAACCCCAGCATAAAACTGCTGCCGTTCTCTACAGCTGATGTGCAGAAAATATTCCTTCTACACTAACAAATATCCATTTTTTTCATTAGACAGGTCACAGGCTAGCAAAACCTCGGAAGACATCACTGCAAACACTCTTGAGGGAGCCCATGGGATGGACAAAACTGGTCTGTGCAAGGAAGAATGACTGGAGCGAGTGGTAGTTAGAAAACAGCTGCAAAACAGGGCGTTAAGTCAGCTCCACTGCAGGCAAAACGAACAAAGGCTTTTTGCTACACTCTAATACACACACACATAATCTGACCAGCTTTATTAGAGTCTTTTGAAATCGCGACCCTTCTAATACGAGGCAATGTTGCTCGGTAAGCAACATCGACAAGAGCCCAAAAATGAAACAAGCACGCGTCTATGTCCTTCAACAGCAGGAAATAATTTGCCATTTTACTTAGCTGAATGAATTTTACAGTGAATGGGAGAATAGAAATGATGGGTTCCGAACTCAAGGATATATCCACAGATCCCACTTAGAAGGGGAGGTATGGAGTACTCTGTGTATTTCTATGTTTACGTACATGCATAAACATATATATACACACAGACATATATATTACATACGTGTGTGTATGCATATATATTTACATCAGGACCCAGATTCTAAATTATGACAACACAGTCACCCTCTAAAATTACAGTCAGAGGAAAAAAAAGATAAAAAAGAAATAAAAAGTCATTAGACTTGGTTACAGTGCTAGCTCAATCAACCTTAGATACTGAAAACAACCCTTAAACCCTCCAAACACTTAATAGCAATATACTTTTTAGTGCACAATATAATGAAGGATTGAAGTTTAAGTGGAGCTGGTAAGACAATGGTGTTAAAACAAACAGTAATAGTGGGCAGGATACACAGAATGTCAAAATAAAGTGAAATGGGAAAAGAAGTCTGCCTATAACAAGTTATGTTAATATTTGCTTTTGCCTTTTTTCTGCAAGTTGATGAAGATGCCGATACAGATCATTAATGCTCTTAAATTGTCATCACGTTAATGTCAGTAGGAGTGTACGAGCTTGTTTGGTCATATCATCACACAATGCTACTGAAGTGTGCTGTGCCTTTTTTCTTTTTGGATGTCTGGTTTTGTTCACCCGTGACCACCTTTGTCCTTTTCATCAATCATGACAAAGATGGATGAGGGAGAATGAAACGAAGTCCGAAGACACACCTGCTGCATCAGGTCCCCGAAGAGTGTCGAAGACAACATTTGCAAAGGGCCATTCACTGGAAAAACAACAAATACACTGAAACCCCATAAATACTCCCTTGTTCCCCTTTTCTGTCTCTGTTCTGTCTTCTGTTCTGTTCAGTTTTGGGCCCCTCACTACAAGAAGGACATTGAGGGGCTGGAGCGTGTCCAGAGAAGGGCAGCGAGGCTGGTGAGGGGTCTAGAGAACAAGTCCTGTGAGGAGCGATGAGAGAACTGTGGCTGTTTAGTCTGGAGAAGAGGAGGCTGAGGGGGGACTTTACTGGTCTTTACAACTCCCTGAAAGGAGGTTTTACTGAGGCGGGTGTTGGTCTCTTCTCCCAGGTAACTAGTCATAGGATGAAAGGTAAGGGCCTCAAGTTGTGTCAGGGGAGGTTCAGATTAGATATTAGGAAAAATTTCTTTCCTGAAAGAGTGGTCAGGCATTGGAACAGGCTGCCCAGGGCAGTGGTGGAGTCCCCATCCCTGGAGGTGTTCAAAAAACGTGTAGATGTGGCACTTGGAGACATGGTTTAGCAGGCATGGTCGTGTTGGGGTGACAGTTGGACTTGATGATCTTAAGGGTCTTTTCCAACCTATAATTCTACGATTTTGAAAACAGAAAGTACTTCCTGAAAAACTTTTCATCTGTGGTAACAGGGTTCCTGATGATTTACAGGCTTTGCAGACTGCTGCAAACACTCCATATCTCACGCAAGAAGAAAGAAAAAGCAGCAAGCCAAAGGGTGATCACTGGCTATGGAGTACCTGGGGGCTGCACTGTGGCTGGAGCAAGAACCCCTGGTATGTTCAGGGAGCCAAGGAGGCAATTCACGGCACATGGGAGCAGGTATGTCTGCAACAGGCTACACCTCTGCTCTCAGGCTTCACAGAATCACAGAATGGTAGGGGTTGGAAGGGACCTCTGTGGGTCATCTAGTCCAACCCCCCTGCCAAAGCAGGGTCACCCAGAGCAGGCTGCACAGGACCTTGTCCAGGCGG
>Ga0065711_1035409_pt1 | contig 22364 bp, 12 predicted proteins | sample Hoacrofraction12_FD_59098 | JGI IMG/M metagenome (GOLD analysis project Ga0065711, IMG submission 59098) | Hoatzin crop microbial communities from Cojedes, Venezuela - Epithelial fraction 12 v2 (version 2) | ecosystem: Host-associated > Birds > Digestive system > Esophagus > Crop | place... | reverse complement strand
CCACCACCTCCCTGGGCAGCCTGTTCCAGTGCTCTGTCACCCTCAGAGGGAAGAAGTTCTTCCTCATGTTCAGACGGAACTTCCTGTGCTTCAGTTTGTGCCCATTGCCTCTTGTCCTGTCGCTGGGCATCACTGAAAAGAGTCTGCGCCTGGGGAGAGAGAGATCAGCGCCTGGAGGCAAGAGAATAAACATCAGGGGCCAGTCATGTACGTGAGTTATTCTGTCTTGTACAGTGCCGGAGATTGGTTACACAAACGTAAGCAGATCTCTGTTCCTGCCGCTCTTCGGCCAGGTAAGAAAGAGCTATTTAATGGACTTACAAAAATTTGGATTCCGAAGAAACACAGGCAAATGGCGCTACCTGAAATGAAAGTTCATGTGAGCAGTGGTGTCCGAGTGGCTATTTAGGAGACAAGAAGGACGGAGTGAAAAACAGGAGGCGGAGAGGGCAGCAAAGAAGCATCAGACAGATGCAGTTCGTCATCGGCGACCTTCTGCTCAGTGCTCATGAGAGCAATTCAATCTGTTCATGACGAATTATCTTCAGATTACAACCACAACGCAGGAACAACCATGCTGGGTCAGGCCAAGGGTCCGTTTAATTCAATATGCCCTCTCTGACAGCCGACAAGAACGATGCCTGCAGGAGAGGAACAAGAACAGAATAGGCACGTGGGGCACTTCCCTGATACGATCTTTTTGCCTCAAGGGTTTGTACCACAGCAGTTTCCTGAAAGATGGATCCTTTAGGCTTGATGGTTCTTTGTGGATTTTTGTTCCCTTATTTTCATTGTTCCTTGATCCCCTTTGTAAAACTGGTCGTCTGTAGGATCTTGTGCTAATGTGTTCCACAATTTAGCTCTGTTTTGTGGAAAGATACATAGTTTTGCTTTATTTCAAACTAGCCACTTGAAAATTTCACATCGTGCTCCCTTCTTCTGATACTGTGAGGCTGTAAACACAAACGAAGATCAGAATATTCATCGCCTCTATGTCACTTGTGATTTTACAGACCACTGTTGAACCCTCTGTCAGCCATCTGCTTTTTCCTGATGAAGATAGATAACCTTTTTAGTCTTAATATAAAAACAGCTCCATAAACTTCATCATCCTTGATGGAGACGTGAGCTGCACAAAACTCTCCAAATGCATGTCGCTATGTTTAGTTTTAATTTGCTTTTTTTCCTCTGTTTCTTTTGCTACTAGTGCCTGGCGTTTTGTTTCCTAACTTGACTGTTCCTGAGCACTAAACTGAACAGACACTTTTACAAACTATCTAATTACAAGACTTATTTCCTGAAACGTCATTCATACCCAGTACTGCTCACATAGATTTAGCATTTTTTTTGCCATGTGGATCATTTTGTAGTTGCAGACATCACCACATGTTATTTGGCAACGGTGTATTCAATGTCCTAAGGCCCTTCTCCAACTCTTTGCGGATAGCTCTACTTTGGCTGAATTGTTTAACACCGTTACCCTGAATGTTTTAGTCTCATCAGCAAACTTTGTCCTTTCTCTGTTTACCTCCATTTCCCTACCATCTTCTCAATTGCACAGACTCTCTTTGTTTTTTTCTGTTTTAACCAATTAATGAGAGGAACCATAAAATCGCCTTTCTTATGGGAGCTTATTTTCTATGAGCCTTTGTTAAGGGACCGTGCCCGGCCCTTTGGAAATCCAAGTAGGTTGTATCAGTTGGACCCCCACTGTCTGCGTGTTCATTGAATCCTTCAGAGAAGTTTCTAGATAGGCAGATGTTGTGGTTTCAGCTCAGACAGAGTTCATTTTCCTCCCAGTAGCTGCTGTGGTTTGGATTTAGTACGAGAAGAATGTTGATAACACTGACTATTTCAGTTGTTGCTATGAAATCAAGGACTTTTTTTCCAATGTCCCATATTCAGCGGATGAGCTGGTGTGCAGGAGCTGGGAGGGAGCACAGCCAGGCAGCCAGCCCATGCTAGCCAGTGGAAATATTCCATGCCATGGACATCATGTTCAGTCTAGGAATGGAGATGGGCTCGGGGGCAGGAAGCCATCTTTCTTTCTTGTTTCCATGAGTTTGAATCCTCTCTTGTCCAGGAGTTCAAACTTTTCCAGAAGTTCGGTCTTCTTCTGAAGTTTGCAAGAAAATGTGAGTTCTGGGTTCTGTGATTGCTGCTTAGGGACTGACTGCGAATTGGTCATCAGGTGGTGAGAAAATTGTATATAGTTTGGTTTGCATATTCATTATTATTATTATTTTTATTAGTAGTAGTAGTATTAGTATTTCCTTGGTTGTTTTATTAAATTGTCTTTATCTCAACCCACGAGTTTTATCCATTTCTCCTCCCCATCCCACTGGGAGTCAGCTCCCGCTCCCCAGGGAAGTGGCTGCCAGGTCCTGGTTGCTGACTGCAGGTCAGGATTTGGTTTCAGAAAAGTCATGCTGAGCCTGCCCCTCAATGTTATATTTATCCATAGATCTTTTTTATTCCCTATTAGAGGTTCTACCGTTTCTCCAGACTTACTTAGGTATCCTAAATCCCTTTAGAACAGAAGCTGTGTGAATGCAGTCTTAGTGTTTCCAGACCTCAATTTTCCAGTCTGAACAGTATTGTGCTCTGACCCCTTTTTCCTTCCAAGTCCTCTGCATCATGCTTCACCACAGAGATGCATTTCAGGTTATCCTCAAACTACTTCCAGCTATTGAGGTACAGAGCAGAATCCATGGCCTGGGCATAAGTAAGAAACAGGAGAAGGAAACGGAAAGCAGAAATGTTATCTGAACTACAGAGGATTTGTGCAAAGCTAAATCACCAAGTTATCTAGGATACGTATTGAAAAGAGATCTTTTTACTGATAGTCAATCTGGCCCTGAACTTGCACATAAAAATCAGAAAGAGGAGACTGAAACTCAAGACAAGCTACAGAATTTACCGCACAACTTGCACCTTGCTGCAACGTCCCAAAACCTGAAATTGCCATTAGTAGATGTGGCATACAGACATATTTTTGCAGTGTTGGCTTGCATTAGTAAGCCACTAGACTTCATCTAGCTACACTTGCTTATGTAACACTGCAGAAGTTATAATGCGAGGGACTCGGACCTTATCTTTACCTCTACTGATTCAATAAGTTGTATTGATCCATCAACAATAACATCAATTTTTTACATTCTGAATACTTCATTTACATAAAACATGCCATTGTTCATTTCTACGCTAGATTTTCCATTAATGCAAAACATTCTGTGAGCGCTTGACAGCACAGTTAAACTTTAGAAGTTTTAATGAGTAAGTTTTTCACAGATATGAGAGAATTAGATAATTTTCATGCTTGAGCCCAAAGTATTTCCACGAGTTCTAGAGATTCACAAGGCGAATAGGAGCTGTGATACCTGGGGCCCTAGGGGCAGATTACGTTTGCAGAGTGGCCACAACAACTTGTGGTTAGTATGTCCTGTTCTATATACTGGTCTGCACAGAAGCTGTGCAGAAGAGCACAGCGTTGCTCCTGCTTGCTCTGGGCTCATGAGTGGAATTTTTCAGAAGACCAAAGGGGTTTCAGTCGTGCATATCATCCATACCAGAACTGAATAAACTCACATTTTAGCCACGGAAGTATGAGGAACTACCCTTGGCAAAATGAAAAGGGTCTATGATATGAAGCCAAATGGGGAATTTTGAAAGAGGCAGCTTGTATAAATCCATGATTCTACAAGGAATGGAGGGCTTAATCGCTTAATACACTTTGAAAGGCTTCCTCTTCTAACCCCAGTCTGCATAAAGAGGATAGGGTGAAGGTGAGTAGAAACCAGGTTTTCCATTTAAGAGAAAGCTGCGATTCTCAGATTTTTTTCCTTCTGACATGGAATGAAAACTTCCTGTAGTAAAATGTAGAGAAAGCAGTTTTGATTCAAAAGGTACAATTTTGACAAAATCTGTGTTTCAGTTTGATTTAGATTTTTTTGATTTTCAAAGCTTTTTGTAATATAAGCCCTTTTGAAATGTGTTCCAAAGCTATTTTTAAAAAGTACAAAAAATGAAAGTGTACCTCTTCCAAAAATATCAGAATGTTATGTTTTGATCTTTCTGAAATATTTCGCTTTTGTACTAAAACTCAGTCTTGCTTAGTTTCTGCAACTGCATGAAAGTGCATTGGCACAAATATTTAAAATAAGGAAACATCAACTTTCATCTAAAATATTCTTCAGGGAAAAGCTGTGACTGATTTCAGTCACAAACCTAAAACTCTTCAGAACAATTAATCAGGCAATTGAAGGACGTGGTTTCCATATAGCTGCCTTGCAGAACTGGGAACACTGTTATGGAAAGTTTTTAAAGTGAGGGAAAGAAAAACCTTTGGGTGAGAATCAGGCTGGTGTTGCAGAAATTTCCTAACAAAAAAAAAAAAAGAAAAATGTATTAATTAAATGATACGTATATATGTGTTCATATACATATCAAATATTAGGGTAAGGTAATCTTAAAAATTATTTTTATTTCAGAGAAGGACAGGTGATTTAAAGTCTTGTCATTTTGGGCTACAGCAGAATGATGGGAGAAGCTGAATTAATAAGCCTTATACACAGAAAGCAACGGTTGCGATTACTAGTCCTCATTTTGGAAAAGGAAAGGAAACAGATTCTTTGTAGAAACAGAAAGGTGAAGGCACAGTGGCCTCTCTTATACCCACAGGCACAGGTCACCTCAGAGAAGGGCTCGAGTGAGACACAAGGCTTCAGTGGATGTTCTTTTCAGAGAAGCAAGGTCTTTTCGTGGCAGCACCCTCTCCTGGTGCCGATTTCCATCCGCATGCCATTTTTCCACCTCCTTGGACGTGACAGCTCCGCTGCGTGTGGGCTCTGCCGCAGAACGGATTAGCAGAGTGATCTGGGTTCAAAAACCCCAGATAAAAAGCATGGGAGTCGGAAGTAATTGTGGTAGGTGCTGAAGGGCGGGAAGCATCTGAGCTGGCATCCTCGCAAAGAAGCACAGGCTGCCTAAATACACTCGCAGAAAGAGACGTTAAAAAACGAGAGTCCTGAGAGAAGATAAAGGGGAAAGCAGCCACACAGCACCTGACAGCTGGGAAAACAGTAAGAAAAAGACTGAAAGCAAAAGGCCTGCGTGCGTGAGGGTAATTGGAACTGAATAAACACGACGTCTCCTGCTCTTTCATTACCACCCACTCAGGGAAAGAGCATTTCACGCGTTCTTCCTCAAGCAACACTTTGACAATATGTCACTTATTTCTGCCCTGAGAGGCAAGAAAAACATTACCCTCTGGGAATTAACCAAGAACGTAGTTCGCTTCCAACATTTCTTCCAGACATTTGTTCCCCGACTGCCCTCCTCCCCTCGGCCTCCTCACAGCCTCCTCGGCGGTGGGGGACCCCTCCCCACAGGCCTCTTCTGGAAGGTTCCAGGCCGCCGCCGCCATGTCAGCTCCCCTCAGCACCGCCCACCCCGCAGCCCTGCTGCACCGGGGCCAGCTGCCATTGTGCCACAGAAGGTACGGCGTCCGTCACACCTCCGAAGCAAAGCGCTCGGAAAACATCTAGAGTGAGTTTCGGTGCACCAGAGGCGAGAGCGGGGGCACGGGGAGGTGGCGGCGGCGCCTCAGAGGCCGAGTCAGCGCCGAGACCCCCCTCGGCTGGCTCCATTTGAGGCTTTAGCACCTGGGCCATGGGAATCCTGAGGTCTCCTCACAGTCAACCTTCACCTCTGAAGGGAAGCGCCATGATTCCAGCCCGTCCTCCCCAACCAAGGTGGCTCCCAAGGCTTCATAACCTCCGAGTCGCTTCTTTCTTGCCCACTCAGGCCCACTTAACAATTGGCAGAAAAGTAAATGAGAGGAAACACTAAATATTTTGAACTGTTGATGTTTTCTTTGGAGTTTTTTTCTGGGGGGGAAGGGAAGCAAGTTGAGGATAATTCTCCACAGACAGTAAATGATAGAAGCCTCTCAGGCAGGCCACCTGGAAGACTCGCTGCTGAGCCGCTTGGTTTTGATAGGAAAACTAAACCACCATACTTTTAAAGACTGACCTAATGTGGCTTTTTTTGGGTGGTGTAAAACATTTTGGGCCAAAACTGCCTTTTATTTCAAAGCAGTAGAATTAAATTGTAGGAATCAACGTGAAATCGCTGTTACCGGGAGAGGAGGAGGCAGGGAGGCAGCGGGGCTGCGGCCAGCGGAGAGCCCGCTTCCCCGGTGCCCGCGTTACGGCCCCACCGCCCCGAGTCCCGCCAGCTGAGCGAGGGGCCGATGCACAGCGCTCCGGCGGGAACCGTGCTCTCTGCAAAGATCAACGCCCGCTTCGTGTTCTACAGCCATGTTGCGGTCGGTTCCCCCGGTCTAAATTCAGTCAAGATTCAAAAGACTCCAGAAGCGCACAACAAACCAGCCAGACGTTTTTGAGGCGTTTTTCGGGTCCTGCTCACTGGCTGCAGGACCCCGAGCTGTTGGCTCGTGGCATGGTTGATCTGAAAAGAAGGCAATATTAAGTGATCTTTTGCCCTTGACCGGGTGAGATGCCTCCGCTCCATCGCTGGTCCCTGGCTGGGCGGGGAGAGCCCCACTCGCTGCCACAGGGACCCCGGGCAGCCAAGGCCCCTCGTTGTCGTGCTCAAGGAGCCAACGAGGCCCGGTGGCTTCCCCGGTGGTCGCCGCTGCCGCCCCGAGGTTCAGAGCCAGGCACGGAAAAAAGGACAATAAAGCGGTTGTGGATCAGGTGCACGTTGCCTGCAGTTGGCTGTACTGTCCGTTCTCGGTTATGAACGTCTTGGCTCGCAGATCTTAACGAGATCTGCACTCCTGTACCAAACAGCAGGGTAAACACTGTCGCCCTTCAGCGGAGAAGTTCCTTGTATGTGGTGAGTCAGCTTAGGAACCTGACACTTTTATGAGCTTTTGACATCATGCAATAAGATACTTCGAACATAACATATTTTTATAGGAAATTCATTACACTCCCCAGCAAAGCGGTGGTACTACTTCAATCAGAAATGGTATCTGGTAGAAAGTATACAGGAACACAGATGCTTTTCAGCAAGGGTACCTCTGGACATGCACTGCTTCAGTATGTAAACCAGACACCGACAACTGGTTAAACACATACATGCATTTCTATAAATAGATCTTGAGTAATATCCCAAGTTATCATTCATAATGCTTAGTCTGAGATAATGAATTCTACACCAAATTACTCCACATCAGTCCTGTCATTTATCTGTAAATTGTCACATATTTGATGAGGATGCTTTAGCATACAATAATTGTGCTGAAATTAGGCTTGGCAAGGGATTACAGCAGCTGCAGAATCTCTTTGTTGGACTGAGCACAAGTTCCAAATCTTCTGAAAGACACTTTAATATGCCAAGATGAGTACTAGAAGGGTAATGCTTAGAACAAAAGTCCAAATTCTGCTGGGTAAAGTCAGTCTGGTAATGGCACACTGGTGCTGTCATAGCTGGTAATGGCAACCTGTAGGGTAGAATGAACAGCCAAAGCCAGCCAGGACACAGCAGCTGGAGAAACAGGGACAGGAGTCCAGGGGTTGGCAGTGACATCTCAAGAGACAGCAGGGAGACAGGCATACTACATTTGGTTTAAGGACCTGGACTCTACTTTCCAGGCTGATAATCAGGCGAAACAGAAAGGCAACAACTAGATGAGTCTGTACCTTGAAATCTGGCGAGGAAACAATTTTTAAATAACCCAGCAAAACCTTGTCTTTGATGTCTACTGCACAGACAAGATACCTTTCTTCACAATGTTTTTGACACAGACTCTAAACTACAGTGGTACCATATTGTGAGCAACAAAGTCAAAGTATTCCTGGTTAATCAATGCTAATTGTTCACTGAAAGTAACTGGCCATGAGCTACATACAGATTAACATTATACCTCTCAGTTCAACAAATATAACTAGATGTAGCTGGGATTTTTGCCTTTTAAATTAGGAATCACAGAATGGTAGCGGTTGGAAGGGACCTCTGTGGGTCATCTAGTCCAATCCTCTGCCAGCTCTCTGGAATTCTTCAGATAGAACCAACCAGGAAGCGCTAGCTCTCTGGAATTGTTAGGATAGAACCAACTTTGGTAAAAGTTGAGAGGCTGGAACTTTCAGTCAAAAGCATCGAAAAAGCTGAGGCTGGAACTTCAGTCAAAATCATCAGCTAGCACATAGCACCAACACAACACCTCACCAACCAATTTAAATCCCTGCTTTGCTGTTCTGCTCCCTCTGCCAAAATCCTTGACACTGGGCTAACAAGCTTGCCTGTCACCTCAGAACAGTAAACCTGCTTATCAGGCCACTCTCCAGGAGACAGAGAACTTGCACTCATGTAATTGAACTAAACTGAAAGCACAGGGGCTAGAACCTGCTCCAAGTTCTAGACACATGGCCTTTTTCTCATGAAGTTTCACAGTTACTTCCTCGGAAAGGAAAGGAGGTAGTTTAACAAAGAAACTATTTCCCACATAATTTCCACATTTTGTTGCGATGTGTTTGAAACCAGAACGTGAATGAGGGGGATGTTTATGTAAAAGGTTTATTATAAGAAAAAGAGAAAAGCTTTCCATTTAAGATTAATTAAAGACACTATTTACTATGAAAGTCACAACAGCCTAAGACAGACAAGCATTTGCACCATGCAGTCCCTAACCTTTGGAAAGGAAAACTTGTCAAAACTCCCTCTTAAAGTGTGCATGTAAAGAGACACAAAGACAAGTTATAGAAAAAGGTACCCATTTATTCAAGGTATGACAAGGATATTTACAGTACTCATTTGCTCAGAATAAGATCCACCCTTACGATTTTTAAAGCAGTAATTATAAACCACATTTAAAAGGGGAAACGATCCAAGCATGTTTCTGTTAGATATTTTTACAATGACAGAAACACTTTAAGGCTAAGTCATTTTCACTTTTGCTGCCACCCACGTTTACCTTGGCAAAACTGTCTCAAAGACAACATTACCTTGAGGGATAAAGACTATGCTAAATGTGACATACAATTTTGTTCCCTCAGACGCTTTTCACAACAGTTCACATCCAACAAAAAACTGACTTTTGATTTAAAACGATGAATTAAACAGAAGTGAGATGAACTGCCTACGTCCCGGCATTTCAGAGGGCTGAAAACATCTTATACAGCAGCACATTCATCACCTCTGAAGGGTATCATCAGCTTTCTTGTTGATGGAGGTACTTCAGCTTACCGAGCAACTTGCTTTCAGTCGGATTTCCAGAGTCATGTGCTGCAATCTACCTTTCCCATCAAGTTATTTTGCAAAAGACAAGAACAAAAAATCTTCAGGTAGCCGACTCCTAATGTAAATGAACACTGTCTGCTTTAAACAGTACTTGATTCCCACAGTACAGTCTAGTGCTCTACCAAAGCAAACAAGGCGAGTTTGCTAAACTGCTGTAGTGTTATCCTCTAGTCATCTTAACGCACAACAGATCTACAGGAGCAGTTAAAATTGGTTTATCTCTTGAGGTAGAAGCCACAAGTCATATTTAGTCCTGTCTGTAAACTATAACACACATGCCATCAGGCAAATAGAGCCATTTTTTTGTCATTTATAAAGTAAACCCACTGATTTTTCAGATGCTATTCATTGCAAATACAATGGCATTTTTTCACTGAATAATTTTGTGCCTGCTTGAGAAGGAAGCAAGTATCAGGAACAGTAGATTGTGGCTATTTACACAGTTGTAATGAAAATAAAACATGTCTTATAAACTTCATGGCAACTTCCAAAAGGGTTGGTATATGAGGATTCTTAAGTTATTTTAGAAAATACCAATTTAAAATGCATAATAAAAAAAAAAGCAAAACCACATTCATCAGGCCTTCAAGACTACATAGCTACTTGAAATACCACCATTGCATTTTGTTAATTTTTTTAGGATTACATTTAAGGGAAAAGAAAGTTAAACACAACAGAAACCCCCACAGGTTGCACAAATACAATTTACTTAATGATCACGTTTTGTTAAGTGAGGACACTACGTAACTAAACCTACTGAAAGTGCAGAATGTTTAACATTCCAACAGAAGCAGAAATGTGATGTTTATTCCAGGTTAGCCACGAACCTCTGTAACAGCTAACTTGTTGCTGTGACTGAGAGAAGTTTGAAGTTATTTGAAGATAACCCAAGCAACCAGTTATAAAACATACAGGGATTGGCACTTGATCTTTAGTTAGCCCCATGAGCTCCATCTTCTCCCCAGAGACTCACGTACACCGAACTTTGAGTTTTCATTTTATTACTGTAAAAAATAAAAGTCAACTCGTAGTTCCAGAGTAAACACAGAAACCTTAGCTTCAAACTATTTAAAAACAAAGGTTCAAATTTTGATAAGATTCATTTCACAGGGTTCATGTCAGCACCTTAACAAAATGCTTTTTTTTTTCCAAGCTAAGCATATTTCACAAAGTTTTCATGTTAGTGACAGAGGGCTACATTCTCACGTGGATGCACTTGTAACATGACTCAAGGAGAACAAACTGGAAGGAGCACAAGTCAGTTTCCAGAGTCCCCTGTTGAGCTCTACATGTTCAGAACCAACATTTAAGACTGAAGTTATTAAAGATTGACCTTTTGCATATTCCGAAACGGAAGGCAAATACAATCAACTTACATTTGGCTTTGAAACATTAAGATAACAATGTTTTATTTCAGCCACATATTTACAAAAATGTTTACAACAGAACCGTTTCCTTTTTTTTTTTGTCATAATACACTTAAAGATGAATAGTCATCTTCACCTTCATGCACAGACGCATCTCTTGTTACACAAGAAGTTTTCTGTTTGTTTTTTTGCACTCTGAGGATAGCAAGCAGAGGGTTGGATAAGTTTGGGTCACCCTTAAAAACGCAGGCCTGTTTGCTCTACTGCACCTTCAAAATAAGGAGGTAAAGTACAGGCGCCGTGAATTCCAGAAGGGTTCATTGCCTCTAGTATGTTTTCCAAAAACAATAAAAATAGTCTTGAACAGTTGTAACATGGGTTATTCCATGACTTTCACTTCTTCAGTCTACTTCCTGAACTCTGGAGTTACTTTCCTAGAAGCATACTTGCTGAGCTTCTTTTCTAATGTATATTGTTGACTATACATTTTAAATTAAACTGTTATGTAAAGAATGTAACAAGCTTTTCCTTTGTACACAACTTAATCTTTGTGCTGAATATTCTTCAAAAGGATTTTATAAATAATACAGTAAGTTTAGAATCAGTCTTCCGCCCTCTTGTCATTATACCATGTTGTTGCTTTCTCCAACTTTATCTACAAGCTGTAGAAAAGGAGACAAAAAGGTTTTGAGCTGCATGACACTTATGTACAGTGAAGTTACTCTCAAATATTACTTGCTACTTGCACATTTAGTACACGACTGAAAATGAGAGTCAAATAGTACTCACCAAGGTCTCATGATTAAAGTTTGTGAAAATTAAAAATCTTACATTGCCATTGTGTTTCTGCATGACATGTTTTTCTTATATAGACATTAACAGTGCAACATGAAGATGCAACAGAATGAAAAAGAAAATAAAAGAATGCAGATTACACTGCTAGCTTAATGATTAAAACAAAACAATACAGTATCAGCCACACATGCATTAGTAGACCAAGTAAGATATTTCAACTGACCATTACTGTGGATTCTCTTCTGAGCCTACGTAGGCTTTGAATAAAACATTAACAATTATCTTTTTAAAACAAGATTTAACCCCATTATGATCAAATTAAATATGGCTAAGTAAGATCAATTGACAAATGAAACATTCAATTGATCATGAATTATGAGCCAGAACTTGGCCTAACTGTAAGATTGGAACAGATGATCTTGAACACTAATTTTTACGAAACAGCCTGTACACATCTAAGTTACATCCCCTATTAATTTTTTAGCAGTAGCTATTAAAACTGTGGCTTTCAAAACTAGGGTTAAAAATGCTTGTGTTAAAATACACATACAGAAATTAGCACAGTAAAAGTAGTTGACTGAAACACCCTAGATTACCGTCTTTCTGGCACCTTTTAACTGTCTTCAAATCCCTGGCTATTTGGTTAAGAAAATGGAAAATTGCACTTAAAAAAATACAAATCTTAGTGAGTAGCAAGACTCAGCCTGGTGCAGTGGACCTTAACAGATATATCCGATGGATGATTATGCATCATGAGAGTTTCTGGATTCACCACATAAGCTGCACCTTAACATCGAACTAAACTGTTTGCTTTTACAGGCCACTTTTCATAAATATATCCAAATACCACACAAAGAACAGCAGCGTCCTCTTCATCATACAGACAGGAGAGGAGGCACAGGACAGTGGCACGATTCACCTATCTGGTCACCTAGGGCCAACTGTGAAGCAGGAAGCAGAACCCCAGTGTTTCAAGTCACAATCCAGGGCACTCTCCACAACGTGTAAACGGGGGCACCTTCTGTACAGGTGTCCTTTTGTTCTTTTTACATCTCACTGGGAATGAAGACAATCTGCACGGTGCAAGAACTATACAGGAATACACTCAGAGCCACTGCTCTAAAGTAATATTTGCTTTATTTCTGATACATTTCTACTATTGCTGTAACAATGGAATAAAAAACAGTACAAGCTTCAAATTTTGTATGAAGTACCAAACACTTACCGAGCTTATACCAGGTAAATTCAAGAGATAGCCAAGAACTGGAACTCTTCTAATAAAGCCAACCACCACAGGAAAGAACCCCCTTTAGAAAAGACATCAGAAGATTGTATTACTTTAATTAGACTAGTCTCATATTGCTATAAAATGAGGAAACAGGAGGTATTTTTTAAAGCAAGATTACATAAAATCTTGCAGCTTGTTAGCAGCACGTTAATGTAACCAAATATATCAACATACATTCAGCACAGAAAGGAGAAAACCAGGAGAGAAACACCTTATTTTTAAAAGGACTTAATTCTCGTCACAGCTGGCAAGCCTCAGTAAGCTCTCCAGAAAGAATACCCAACTTAACGAACAGAACTGATGCACCCAACTGATTTCCCAAAATTACCATACATATTTTGAGATAATTTCTTTTTACACTATAGGAAATACATTCTTGCAACACCCAATGCAAACAACTGAAATTAATTCTGAGTAATCCCCTTGGAAACCATGTAAGGTACTCTTTACATTAACTAAAGAAAATTAAGCATGACAGAGTTGTGTATTCACTTATTTCACAAACTTATGTAAAGTCGGAGATTTCAGTCATGAGCCAGGGGATGTTGCCCAGCACAGCTGCTATGCTGTAGTCCCCTGCACCGTCCCCTTTGCCTCTGCAGCAGGAAAACAGATTTTCTACAGCAGTATCTCAGCTGTTTGCAGCCAACTGCAGCAATTCAGCTGGTGGTGGCATGCCGAGTTATCTCTTGTTGCGCTGTACATTCCCTGCACAGAATAAGGATTAACATGTAATGAGACCCCAGCCACAGTGAAACAGTGAAGTTTCACAAGTCGTCATGCTCTTCACTACAGTGGTAAGAACTATTTGCTGGGTAATATCAACCCCAGCAATTTTTTCCTGGAGATTTTCTTTTTTTTTTTGTAAGACCAGACCATTTCAGTGGTCGAGTAAATGGTGATGCAGGGCACACAAACCACTTTAACAGATTAAAACAACTGGTGTAGCCAAGAATAAGGAATAGTCAGTACAGGAAGGATAATACTATTAGCCATAGCTTTGGATGCCTGTAATCTGAACACACCTCCAAAAGCAGCTGAGAGTACAACAAGGGATACTGTCCCATAATAGCATTCTCCAGTGAATGCAATCCGAGCACGTGAAAGTATGGCAAAAGACTAACCCTCTGACGGGAAACTTGTGACAGCATGTTAAATAAAGACAAGCAGGGAAAGACATTCTAGATTTAAACCAGAGCAAAATAATAGTGTCCCTCTTTCACTTCAGTCAGATGCATCTTTAAAAAAAACGAATCAAAAAGAATCTTTGCAATCCTGTCATTTGAGTGTTCTTGGTCACCAGTACGTAACCACTGCTTTGTGAACAACAGGGGCTCTGCAATTACTGCTACAGGGCGTATGAAAGGGGACTATAAAAGCAGTCTAGATATGCGAGACAACAACCTACAAATAAAGATTCCAGAGGGATCTGAATACCTAGTGCAACTGGTTTAGTGGTCTTAAAAAAAAAAAAACAAAAAAAAACTCAAGAGACTGGAAAAAGTATAATACAGTGGTTTACATTCGTACTACCTTGGTCTGAGCTGAAGTAAAGTTACTGGAACTGCTAAATTGCTCTTGATAAATATAAAGGTTTTCTGCGTAGAAGTCCTGGTAACCCACATGACTAGAACCATTAGGATACACATAAATGCCCATCCTCACAACATACTGCCCTAACAAATCCAAAGACGCAGAAGTTGATGTGGTATTCCTTGGGCTTAAGAAAATTATGTATTTGGAGACCAATGACAACCAGGGGAGTTTTCTGTTATGCAGTGAAACAGCAGTATCCTGAGGAATCTCATAAAATGATGCTTGAGGAAAGGCTCTATTTTTAACTTCTTCAGAAAGGAACAAGTTGCTGAAAACAATAGTAATGGTTGAAACGAACAAGACTGAAACAAACCAAAAAGCTTTGTTTGAAATAGTAACTAGCTAACATTGTAGCAAGGGATTTAGATTCTAAGAACTATTAAGCACTAGAAAAGATGGTCTAGAGATGTTTTAAATGGAAACAGATCAGATAATTCCAATGGTGAACATTTACCTATGCCTTGTTGATACTCTTCTGGCTAAGAGACAGTCCTAGTGACCTAGGGGTAACTACTGACCTTCTATAATCCTTTCAGTTATTCTACTTTGCTATAGCCCCTGGCTAGCACCAACAGATAATCCACAACAATACCTACTTAGACATTGTAATTTATCATTCTTTAGAGATCTTTTAAAAGGAGGGGTGTTTGGTTGGAAACACAGTCCACTTGCTTTGTACTGGCTGATTAACCCCAAGCGCTACATGCAAGAAGTGAGAATGGATTCAGTGAAATACCGTGATTTTCAAAACATTTCCAGTGATAGAATTCAGAGTCATACAGAGCAGAAAAATAAGAAGCATATGTTAAAACTACAAAATTAATTTTCAGAAATCTCGCCATCTTCAGTATGAGCCAAGTTACGGTTATTTTAAAAAAATATTTAAACATTTAAACAAACTAAATATAAGATTAACATACAATTTTACTGAGTGCAGAAAAAGAGTGCCATGAGGACAGTGGTTTGATTTTGATTAACAGGAACTGTATTATTTAGCCAACAGCTGAACACTTCAAAAATATTTCCGGGGTCTGTTCTTAGATTAATAAGCATTAACGAAACAGTCTTCATCTGAACAGAAGTCCATGAACAACTAAAAGCCTCCCTTCTTACTTATTAGCATATTTTTGTACTTTGTTCTATAGTGCAGCATGGAACCTCAACCACAGAAATAAAGAAAAAATACAGATATATACAGGTTCTAACAAGTCAAATTCTTTCACCATTACAACTGCATTTATGAAGAAGTTAAATGATACATGTTATAGCTTTCACAATGTATCAAGATTGCTGTTCAAAAGATAAGAATTTTCATCTTTCCTTAAATGAGTTGACATAATGCTGACCAAACCCATCAGTTCTGACTGCACTAGGGCACAAGCATAATGGAACATGCAGAAAACATCTTTTCACTGGGCTGCCACAATAATGAAAGAGTAGGGTTACAAACCTAGGATGTTTGTAACCAAGTATTTTTCCTCATTTGTTAAAGAAAAGCACAGACTCCCCACCAAAAAGATACTAAGTTTCTAAGTTGCCTTTTTTTTGTGAGGAAGTATTTAAACTCTGCACTGCTAACAATTCGGGCTCCCAGATATTTTGAAGCTTTACAGTTCTTCATTTAGACAACATCACCTAAGTCAGTGTGGTATATGCCTCACAAGCATCAGCAGATTTGAGTCTTGGAAAAGTGCTTACCAACTCCGGCAACTCGCAACCAACTCTTACTTACTCTTGCAAATGTAAATCAACAACTTTACATAAAATCTATCAAAAGCGAATATGTAAAGGATGCGACTTTGACAGCTGTAATGCAGCAATACTAAACGAACACATTTATTCCTAGATGCACCAATACAGACAGGCATTTTGAAACAAGTCTTACCTGAATAATAGGAAGAACCCATAAATTTCAAGGATCATTCCTATTAAAGGCCAACCAATGAGAACTATGACCACACCACCCAGGAAAAAGCCTGTTGCTTTCATTTTGTGTTTTTGAAAGAAGAATCTAAATGTTCTTTCTAAACCGATAACAAAAGACAGGCCAGCCACAAATAAAACCTAGAAGAGACAAAAAACAACCAAAGAAAGAAAATAGTAATTAGACTCCTAAGTTTAGTATGCAAACATACATATATTCTACAAAACTAGATTGCGTTTCTTGCACAACTTCCTTTAATACCAAAAGATAGATGATGAGACAGAATTTACTAGTGATTTTCCTGTGTAAAGTCCATCATAAAGCATTTGTAGCTAGCATTCAAAACTCTTCTCTCAGCTGCTTAATAAGAGTCTACCTTTGCGGTCTCTGACAAACACAATCACATCAAAAGACCTGGTGACAACAGTTCTATCTGTCCTGTAATGTCAGTACAATCGTTACCCACAAGCAGTGCTGAAGCTCTGTACCACTGACAGCACAGATTCTGAAAAACTGAGAACAGAATGTAACAAATGCACCTCTGTTCCCACACCATAGACATCTTCAACAGCTTGTACTGATCTACTAAACAGTGCAAAGCCAAAACAAGGAAGACAGCTGAAGAGCATTATCAGTTATCTTACTTGTTGGGTTCTGGTTTTTGGGGTTTTTTTTTGTTTACTGTGTGCAGTCTTTCTACTGTTCACTAGTTCCAGTACAGACTGAACACTGTCACACCAGTCCTAACTAGTTAGAACTACTACAGGACTTGCTATTATTTCCGATTGTAAGCATACATCTGGGCAGCATTTTTGCTGAGAAGGGGATAGCATCTCAGATTTTGCTCAAGATTATAGATAAAATTTAAGTTTTGTATGCTATTTAATAAACCACTTTCTTAATGCCTCTTCTGCTTTCCGATATCACTCTTTTTTTAAAACTTTCTGTAAGGATACAGTACCTTTTCTTGCATTATCTTTGGTTACCACATAGCCTGCCATTGTCTCTTCCTACCTATGTTTTCATCATTTTCCCTAAACAGGACATTGTATTTTCACCTTATATTAGGAAAAGAAAAAAAATGAGCATTATTTTATTTTTTACTCTTCCACTATACACTTTATTCATGGTTCAGAACAATGCTTCAACTAATGCAGCCCAATTCACATATACATTTTTATATTTTCCTTCAGTGAATATCAGTATTTGACTGCTGCCACAGAATGAAACTGATCAGTTTTGACCACAGAGTTTTAGGCATCAGCAAAAGAGGATGCAAACCTCTACCAGGCTGTGCTCTTGGCTGCCTGGGGAAGCTGAGAAATGGCAGAGGCACAGAGATAATTGCATGCAGAAAACACCCTGTCGTTTTATATTTGCTTTGGATAGGGAATTCTGTGGACTAGGATTTATTTTCTCTTTTGCTTTAAGTGAAAACTTTGATTTGGTAAAAAACGAAGATATTAAATCTCTCTACTACGAAGGGTGATTTGCTCTTCTAAACCCACACTATCAGCAATTCATTCTTCCTTCTTTCCTCACAAAGCACAGTAAAGCTACATTTGCTAGCATGTACAGAACATCACTATTCTTATCCAAATATATACTTAAATTTGACAGTTATCTTGCAAGATCACAAAAAAAGAAAGTGTTAGCAATGACAGCTAATCTAAAAATCAGATTTGCAGCAGCATAAGAACTGCAGAACAAGCTGCTGCTTGTCTGACCTGGAGGTACGATATTTAGATTCATGTGAGCTGTTCTAACTTTAATCAGGAAAAATGATTCACTCGTATCACTGAGCACAACTCTTCCTTTATACCAAATTGCCACAGTATTTTTTGTGATCCAGTCTCAAGCTTATAACATACTGTTGTATTTTTAGTTTCTTTTAAATCTATCATACTTAAGTCTAAGCAGTGAAGAATCTAAGACTCAACGGAAGGCACTTACATTTCCAATAGCCAAAAGAGCTTTGTCAAAGAAGAGTATCATTCCAAAGAAAAGGAAAAACACTCCAAAGCCTGTTAGTCCCATTCCAATCTCTGAAAAAGAAGTTGAGGCACGTATCAAAACATGGTACCAGGAGAAACACACATAAAAACTGAAAAACTCAGAATGTCCAACCTACAGACATTTTAAACTTACAGGAAAACTCAGCCTATTTTATGACCACCTAAAAACTTTCTCGAGTGTACAAACATAATAAGTCTTATAGGCACCAATTACATCAGTAACAGAGAGATCTTTGGAAGTTGCTTATCAAAAAAAGTACATATTTGGAACTATTTAATGAAATTGAATGCAACAAAAAAGCATGCATGCATATATACATACAGCAAAGACATCTGTTTTGATTTACTGCTAGCATAGAGAAAAGGATTGTTTTGTGAACAGACAATGAAACTGTTTTCCATTTGCAACTCTTATGCCATTATATTTACCACAGTAACATCAGTACCGTGGTCCCTTCCATTCCCTCGAGACCTCACATTCCACCTCCCATGATCTTGCATAGCAGCCCCACTTCCCCCACCTCCTGGGCCAGACACAACTCAGATTAATGCTGTGGGCTCTTTTCAAGTTACACACATGCCGACGGCTGTTAAACACTAGCTTGGGTCTCCAGCCACTTGCCAGTTTTCACAAAACTAGTAGATACTAAATGTCTTTGAATTCTGCCTGTCTGTAGAGGTTACTCTGTAAACACTGGGAAGGCAAGAATAGGATGGAAGGTTTGTCTGAGAAACCAGGGTAGAAACATCAAGCTATGATTAAAGCTACCATTTGCCAATAGCCTCTAAGGTGTCTTGAAGACCATACTTAGAAATACATCCTACTTTTAAAATTAAACCTCTAAGGCCTTCCTTTGTCTCTCATGCAGACTGAACATGAGAGAAATAACAGGAGCAACAGCAACATGGCTGCAAAAATCTTTGCATTTATCCATGTACTCACCCTTACACGATTGCTATCCCTGTGACCAGAGATACATTCAAACAGCTAGCAAAAACAGCCGTAATAATATAGACAGGCTAGCAGCCCAGTTTGTGTCTGTGTGTGCATATATACGCGCGTATTTTGAAGATCCCAGTAGTTTGGTACAGTCTAGCCTGAAGTAAACAACCCCAAAACCCCAGCCACACTACCACAGCCTTCACGGCTACTCTTAGCCAGACCTACCTGAATGTATTCTAGTCACCCTTCTGACTGCAATGTAAATCTAGTCAATAGCTTACTGTTGCTTGAAGAGCTCAGGAATAAAGGAACATCATTCTGCCTATTTCAGAATTTCCATTTAGTTATTGCAAAACAAACAAAAAAAAAAATTCCAAACAGCTCAAAGAGATTTGTTGCAGCAACATTCAACTACCCTAACTTCTGTAAGGGCTCATCTTCCAGCAAGGCTGCAGACCATGTGGTGATGAATCTGTAGTTCTACAGTATCGCCTGCCACTAAACTTTCGCTATGAGCATTTTAACCACTCAGAATTAAAACTACTAAGTAACCTACTACAGCTGACCTACTGCAGACATTCCCAATACTCGTTTACAACAAAAAATGGAATTGCAAATTGTATTTTCAATGAATCTGCTGACTGATGGCAATATAACAGCTGCAATCTGCCCTTTTCTCTGGTACTCTTTACCAGAGCAGAAACAATCTGTATTCTGGAAGTAAAACACTTGGAGGCAGGACTCCAAAAGAATTACCAGCTGCCAATAAGATAAATATGCAGTCATGGAAGTGAACATTCATTCCTCCCACAGACAGAGCACAAAGTAGGGATCTAGCAGGAAGGCAGAGGCCAACTCCCAACAGCTGCCGCAATTACTACTCTGACACTTCTCCTGCACTCACTTCAGAGTTGTTTACAATCACTGACTGCTACATCGGATTCAGATTCACTTCGGAAGTCAACCATATTCACTGGTTAGTGGAGGGAAAAGAAAAAAAAAAAGGAACGCCATCCTCACCATCCCAAAATTACTGCTGAAAGACGAGTAGTCGAGGACTACTATTCTCTGTTGCCAGTATCTCAGTAGGAGGTACTACTGACTTGATTCACATCAGAATTTGGAAATATATTTCACTAGCATTCTGAGGGGAAGAAAAAAAAACCCTGTCCTTTTGTACATGATCTTTGCAACAACAAACTAGGAGAGGGTATGAACTATTTTTAAAAGCTTTCTCTGGCACCAAAAGAGCCTTCCCATAATACACAAATACAACATTTTAATGCCTAGATATGCACAAATACATACAAGCCATGTGACATTTACTCTGGACTTTTTCAGATGATTACCATTTACGCAAAGGAGTAAGCAATGTTTTCTCACCGTTTCTGCAGAAATCCTGTAAGCAGTGCAATAGTACTGCTGCACTGTATCAAAATAGCTTAGTAAATATTAATACTTAAATATTAACACTTAAATATAAGATACATTGCTTATGAAAGTTCAGGGAAAACAATGCACATCCTCTAGCTTTTGTGTACAAAATAAGAATGGAATTGTGCATTATAAGCTCTCAGAGACAAAAATTAATGCAGTATACAGGTTATGAAAAGTTTCGATTTTTAATTATTGTTATTTTCCTAGTAATATTTTTTAGTATTGAAAAACTAATTTGTTGGAGAAAAACTATGTGCATTCTTTTGCAGTTACTGGTGATTTATAACTCCATTCAACGAACCACTCCAAAAGCATTCTAGACTACCACTGCAGACATAACTTTCCAAACACCAGTGAATGCCCGTGGTCCTCTCCAGGTATTTATCACACCACTCCACCAGCGACTCTATGGCAAACTCCGTATTTTTCCAGACAGCAGCAAGTTTAAAAATATCTTCAGAATTTCAGAAAAGCTGTGAAAAAAAAACTAAAAAGCCCTGAACTCTGTGGTATTTTACTTACTACTCTTGGTTCTGACAGTTAAAACCACCAGTCAGCACCGGAGTAAGATAAAGGTCCCAAATGAGGAACTAAAAACAGTGAATAGATCTCCGCTTTCTGAAGAGATTTTTCTTTTTTTTTTTTTCCAATCAATACTCTGGACAGGAAGACAAGGGAATGGGCAAGAGCAAAGGCCACAAGTTTTTAATCCATCAGAAATCTAAAAATTAACCCCAAGGTTTAGTGCTCATCCCAGTAACAGAGCACAGCACCTGAAGTTCTTAAGAAGTCGTTGACTGTGAACGCCGCTAGCCTGCTTTTCTGCTTGCCTTTGCCTTCGGCCTTGACTGACTCACCAATACCCATTTCCAGTACCCTGCTACCAAGTTAAACTCAGTTCTTTTAGCTTTCTTTTCTACGTCTCTCACACTTACCCTCCTTCATAACTGAGCTTACCAAGCTCTTACTGGAGAGAGTCCAGTGGAGGGCTATGAGGACGGTGAGGGGACTGGAGCATCTCTCCTATGAGGAAAGGCTGAGGGAGCTGGGCTTGTTTAGCCTGAAGAAGAGATGGCTGAGAGGGGACCTTATAAATGCTTATAAATATCTCAAGGGTGGGTGTCAGGAGGATGGGGCCAGACTCTTTTCAGCGGTGCCCAGCGACAGGACAGGGGGCAATGGGCACAAACTGAGGCAGAGGAAGTTCCGTCTGAACATGAGGAAGAACTTCTTCTCTCTGAGGGTGATGGAGCACTGGAACAGGCTGCCCAAGGGAGGTTGTGGGGTCTCCTTCTCTGGTGATATTCAAGATCCACCTGGACAAGGTCCTGTGCAGCTTGCTGTAGGTGACCCTGCTTTGGCAGGGGGGTTGGACTGGGTGACCCACAGAGGTCCCTTCCAACCCCGACCATTCTGTGATTCTGTGAAGCAGTCTCACTTTCTTTAGCGGCAACCGCGCCAGAAACGCATCACACGCCAGACGTTCACTCGAACCAAAAGACCCAACGCTCTCCTTCACCTCGCTGTTTAAACCCTTCTGGGCTGCTTCGCTTAGACTCCGTCGAGCTTTCCCTTCCAGCGCCTCTATTTGCAGGCGCTTCTGTCCAGCGAGAGCAAGACCCCGGCCCCACACGGGCACCCCCGCTCTCCGCGTCAGACCCAGCCGGTCAGCTGTCGTTCGCTCCCGCCGCCGCCGCGGAAGAGCTCACGGTCCTCCCCCGCAGCCCCGCAC
>Ga0065711_1004790_pt1 | contig 22365 bp, 10 predicted proteins | sample Hoacrofraction12_FD_59098 | JGI IMG/M metagenome (GOLD analysis project Ga0065711, IMG submission 59098) | Hoatzin crop microbial communities from Cojedes, Venezuela - Epithelial fraction 12 v2 (version 2) | ecosystem: Host-associated > Birds > Digestive system > Esophagus > Crop | place... | reverse complement strand
CCTGCCATGAGCAGGGACATCTTCCACTAGACCAGGTTGCTCAGAGCTCCATCCAGCCTGGCCTTGAACGCTTCCAGGGAGGGGGCAGCCACAGCTTCTCTGGGCAACCTGTTCCAGTGTTTCACCAACTTCAGAGTGAAGAATTTCTTCCTAATCTCTAATCAAAATGTGTCCTCTTTTAGTTTAGAGCCATTGCCCTTTGTCCTATCACTACATACCCTTGTGAAAAGTCCCTCTCCATCCTTCCTGTAGGCCCCCTTTAGGTGCTGCTTGAATAATATTTCTCCTCAAGTCCTACAGCTGAGTCCTACAGCTTAATATCAACTTTAGAATTTCAGCAGGCTATATTAATTCATAATGTCTAGAGGCTTGTGTTCAAATCCTGAGATAAAACTGATTTAATAATGTCAACGCTTGATCTTTCATTTAGAAACCAAGTTTCTAGTCTTTATGGTTATAAAAGATAGTTTGAAATGCAAACTGTGTAACTTCTGTCATGATGTCTTCCCGTTTCTGCAAATGGACTTAAACTGTAACTCGTACAGGTTTTAAACTTCCCTGTGCATTCTAGCATTACTGTAAACGTAGTCTTCGTTGGGCCTCACCGGTAGCACTTCAGCAGAGGTAGACTTTTCTCTGTTAGGAGGAGAAAAATTTAATATTTGGCTCATAAGCCAGAAATGTATGCTCCTAGGTTGGTTAAGTTCTAATGTCTTTCTTGCAACCAGGCCTGCTACTTGCAAGGGATAGAAGAAAGCTTTACATCACTGCTTTGCCTCTGTAGGGGGAATGGTTATTTTCTTTGAGCCTCATGGGAGGGATGCGTGTTATGCCTTCGTCTTGTGGCTATTTACCTGCTCATAGAGATAAAATGGAGCGTTTTGGCAGACACATTGGAGGCTGGGTGCTGTGAAATGCAAACCACTGGGAAACGTGTCATACTAATGTCTTTGTAAAAGCTGTACTGTACCTCTGCTGGACAGACCCTAAATTCATATGCTTTATTTATGCCATATTTCTTGTTATGAAAGTTACCAGAGAATTGGCAGAGGCATTGTAAAAAGTGTGAATGGTAGAGTGGAGAAGAGTATTTAGGAAACAAGTGAAAATGAATTCTCAGTAGTGGCGCGTGCTGCTTCTATTCCTTGACAGTTTCATCCTTTTTAGATTTCTGAAGTGCCATGATCACACTCCAGTTGATGACATTATGGACGCAAACATAACCTCAGCTTTTTTAAATTCTGCTGCGTAAAAGTAGACCAGCTCATTCCTTAAACTCCCCTATGCTTCTCTCTGAAACAGCGTGCTCCCTCCCACTGGACTTCAGAGAATCCAACTACTGCTGTGAAATCATATTTCTCCCTGTTGTGCCTCATAAGCCTCCCGTTAGCTTCCATGAAGTACTTGATTTAATGCGAGGAATGGCCTTCCCCCCACTGAGTCCATCTCGTTCTACACTCATCTTTAGTTTATTGCAATTCCATTGACTGCCAGACATCTCACTTGTCTACCAGTACTTGTGTTGTGGGAAGATTATTTTCTCTGTAAAGATCTGAATCTTTTGCTGAATGGTAGTAAGTTGGAGAAGTAAAAGTTATTACAGAAATTGTCTTGGGTTCTGTTGGAAATTCATGGGGTTTGGATATGTTTGCTCTATATTTAACAGAAAATATGTTTTAGGTAGCTTAAAAAACCACAAGAAATACTTTGTTTTTCAGAAAAGTTTATCTGAGTTAGAGGACAGGATTTTGCAGGTACCTGCAATCCTACAATAAAATCCTACCATTTAGGTGCTTTTCATGTTGGAGGTCTTTTGGTTCATTATACTTCTGATTTTAGCTTTAGATGGTGTTTTTTTCTCTTTTGTCTAATGTCTATATTGTCCAATAAGTCTGGTCTTATTATTTCTCTTTTACTGACTTTGATTAATTTTATTTAATTTAGGGAACAATTGGCCTGCAAGATGGTGACCCGTTGGTAAGATAGTTGTCCATGTTTTTTTTTTAAAGTAATCTCAGACTACCTTATTCAACCTATGTGGGAGTAACTCTGTGGGTGCTTTTCCAGTGTCCTAATGCTTGTCCACCTGGCCGCCCAGGACACGCTGGCTTAATGGGAATGAAGGTAAGAGAATCTATTTGTTCAAGCATTCCTTACAGAAATACTGTCTGAAAGCACTAGGGAGGGTAATTGCTGGCTTGAAAAAAGGGCAGGTCACTGTTAATTTCAAAAAAAACATTGCATCAGTGTGAATGCTGAGGGTTATTTCAACTCTCAACTGCCAAAATAATGTCACATTTTTGAAATCTCTTACTGCTTCTGTAATCGTCAGGGTAAAATTTATGTGTGGTCCTGAAAGGATTAGAGTATGTAAAGGATTGCTTCATTCACTCTCTGGACTGTTTGAAGTCTGACTCCAGGAATTATAAATATTCCCCCAAATCCTTAGTCTTTTTTCCTTATTTCTCTCTTCCTGGGGGACTTAAAACACACTACATTGACATGAACACTTTTTGAGTCTCATTTCACATAAGATTTTTTTATATACATTCTTTGCTAGTTTCTAGGAATACTGTTGGCCTGAGGAAATTGTTATGGAGTAACATAAGAAGGAATACTAACCTGCCTAGAAATACAGCCTTGTTAAATCCAGGAGCAGATCTTTTTGAACATGGTACTTCATATGTGGTGTTAAGTAGAGAAGTGAGGAAGCAGTGATGAATGGGGATTGCAGAGAGAGCAGCAAGATAGTTCTGAGGAGCCTGTGTCTGTTTTGCAAAACTTAGGATTTTTTTTGAATTATATCTATTTATTTATTTATTTGTTTTATTTTTTACATTTATTTTAGGGACAGAAAGGTTCAAAAGGAGAGTCTGGTGAACCAGGAAAACAAGGTTATAAGGTAAGAAAGAAAAGGAGGAAAATCTGCTGTTGTTTTTAGTAAGCTAATAGTAGTTTAGGCTCTTCTTCAAAACCAGTATTATATTTTGTTTGAACCATTAATTGTTTTACCAGAATGCATGAATAGATACTACATATCATAATGCTCCAGAGTAACCAAAGGCATATTTCTATTCTTCATTCACCTGTACTCTGTATTTCTTATGATGCAGAAGTCATACTCCTCTTTCTTTTTATTTTTATCATTCAATTATTAAGGAACTCATGGCAAAAACTGAAGTAAAATTTATTAATTGGAAAACTTCCAAGCGTTTAAATGTGGAAGAATTATGTGGACTTACCACGTAAATTGTGGCATAGAGGAGTAGTAACAGGAAGAATGAGAGGGAAAAATATATTTGAGAGGGAAAGGACATGGTAGAAGTTCATAGGCAAAGAAAGATTATAGCTGTAGTAAGGAGGCCGAGTCCGATTCAGCCTGAAGACTGAAATGTGAACTCTTTTAAGGTGTTTCAATTGAATTAACCGTGTTTAATATTGAAATATTTGTAAGAAAGTTGATGAGATTTGGACTGCCTCGGTCCATGCTTCAGTGCTGGAGGAAAACATCAGAGAGAAGGTTTTATACAAAACCTCTGCTCTCTACTCCTAAGCATATTGAAAAGAATATTAATTTATTGGGAACGGCTCACCAATTTTTTTCCTGGATGTTGAGCAGTTATGCTGCAAAATTTTGTTTGGCAAATTAAACAGGCATTAAGTACTGTTGTTCCATTAGTGTGCACTATCATTGTGTGAGAGAGGTTATCATCTAATCCAATAGGGATTTGACCAGATAAGGCATTTTACCATTTTAATTTTCCAAAAATTCTGAAGCACAATGTGGTATTGTGATGCAGGGCTACTAGCATACCCAGTCCATTCACATATAGGATTATACCTTCATTACACTTTTAGTTTAAAAGAACAAGAAAACATAAAGAGATTAACATCAAGAAAAAAAGGAATGACAGATCAAGAATAAAATACCATTATTCTTCTTTATACTGGGGTTGCTTTGAAATTACCCTTTTGACTAATAGTTGAATGGAATGTGAACCTAAACAAGTATCTGTCTATGTTCTGAGGAAGTAGCGTGACTTCATTTGGCTTTCCTTCAAGCAGGACATGATGACAGAAAACAGTAAGTAGTAAATGTACCTCCTACGACGAGAGAGCAGTATGCACAGTATGGATTAGCTACAGATGTATTCCTTTTGCTTTGCCAGGGTGAAGAAGGGGACCAAGGACCCAGTGGTGAAGTGGGAGCTCAAGGCCCACCAGTAAAGTATTTCCCTTTAAATAGTGCTACCTATTTGCTTTATTATGGCTTATCTTTTTTTCTTCTTGTTGGAAGAAAACAGGTATTATAAAATCTCTGCACCTTTCTCTTTACTCTGGCATATCATCTATCAGTGAAAGCAGAATTATTTGAATCCCTCCAAAAAGCTACATTATTGCTTGGCACAATGCTCTAAAAAGTCCTATTGAAAGGCTTATTTTTAAAAAAGTATTTCATGTCCTAAATTTTGTATTGTGCTTAGATTGCACAAATAGTTGGGTGGGTTTTTTTCAGGTTTGGTTTTTGTTTGGTTTTCCCTTGGCCTTCCTTTCCATAATTTTGATGACTCTGACTTCATTCTTGCAAAGCTAGTCTTTGCTTAAAACATGGTTAACTATGAAATTCAGGCTTAGCTAAGACTTGAGGATGAAGTAGCAGCCACTGAAGAACAGATTTTTTTTTTTAGTTTTTAATTTTTTTTCCTTAAGTTTTTTCTTTTGCATGCCAAAGAAGCATCCTTCAATCACACCTATGATTTTTGGAAGTATTTTCTTGTCCTGCCTTCACTTGACTTCTTTGTTCTGGCACATACCTCCTCTGCTTGTTTCCTTGTGAGGAGCTCTTCTTATGGTTACCACAGCTGAAAAAGCAATAGCGAAGAGAATATAGGGGTCATTCTAAGCAAGAGAAATAGATGTAACACATTTAATTTCTACAGTTTATTTTCTGATGGGGTCTTATGCTTTTTTCCTAGGTGTGAAACTATTTTTTTAATGCCATTGATGTCCAGATGTGATATTACACAGGAGCTTGCCTTTATGCAGATGACATCCAAATCCTAAATTACTGAATTCTTTATGAACATAAGACAACATAAACTTCCAGATTAGGACTANNAAAAGAATAAAGAAAGAACAGAGACTAAGGAAAGGAAAGGGTGTAATCCTTCTTATGCTTGATGCTAGAAAAATGTAGCCCTGATGCTCAGGTGCACAGAAAGTACTTCTGTAAGATGCAGCTTCTGCTGTCTGAAGGGTCTGTGGGGACAATTCATTTAACTCAGTTTGGCAAAGTTCTTCAATCACTGTGAAATAACACAGAATTAAAAACCAATAAGAAATTGACTTGCAGGTTTTTTTTTAAAATGCATTACTCATTTCACTTCACTGTTTCACCAGTTGATGACCTTACAAACAAGCTTTAAAATAATTGTTTCTTATTAGAATGTAGCATTCATAATATGCAAAAAGTGATACAGGGTAGACAATCTATGGAAGCGACGATAGACAGTGCTTTAAAGGCATAGATGGAGAGGCTGTAGACTCTGTTGTATTTTCTTGTACGTTTCTTACATAAACGAATGTAAAGCTCAGATCTATAGAAGGGATTATGAATCCAGTCTCCACAGCAGCACCTGCAGTCTGACACTTTTATGTAATGCACTGGCAAGAAGACTTGCATAACGTAGCCACCTCTGGGGGAGGTGTTGCTTTTGATAGAAACTAGTGGGTACTGTAATGTGTCTGCTTCCCTCTCTGATCATTAGACTGCGGGGGTCTCCCCTGTTGCGCTGCTCTAGTCACTGCTGCATGATCGTGATTTTTCTCACCTTTTGGGCTGACAAAGCTTTAAATGTGCTGTGCAAGATTCTTATCTAACTTCATTAGAAGCAAGTAAAAGGGCTGCCCGTCTGTGTTCTGGTCAAAGAGTATGTTTGCCTGTGCTGCGTTGAAGTGCCTGTAGCTGTTTCATTAACACAGTTGTAGTGCATTCTTCTTGTTGCAGGACAGACACGTTACGGCTAAGGCTTTGGCCTCTCTGCAGAGAGGAGACATGTCGTGTAGTTTAGGTCTCAGGAAGAGGAAAAAAATTGAAACCAAATTTCCCATGCGACTGTATTTTGAAGGGAACTGACAATAGTTATGATACCCTACTGCAGCAGGATGTATCTTCTCAGTCCAGCCTCTCAGGTGTGGTGGGCGTATAAACTTAGCACTTGTATTCTCGAAAGCCTTGCCCAATTTTGTTTGTCTCTAGAGTTCTGTAAAGTCTGATGGTACCTTTCTTCTGCATCTGTCCTGTACCCAACTTAAGAAAACTTAGCACTTTTGCAAATCTGGCCTTCGTATGTTCCTCTCACAGTGGCTGCACAGGGACAATCCTTCAAGTCTGTGGTAATCAAGAAGAGAAATCAGTGGCTTTTTTCAGTCCTTAAGGCATATTTGCAGTTATATAATTCAATCTGATAGTTCTGTTATTCTTTTAAGAAGTCTTAAATTAGTAAAATATCAAATTATCATATGAATTAAGTATTCTAATACAGAAGTAGCTGGATTTCTCCTTTTATACTAAGGAAATAGTAAAAAAAGTGTAAAGAAAGCATGTAGAACTCTGAGTCTTCTGTCTGAAAACTAGGACAGTTCTGATGAAAAGACTTAAGCAAAATTTGAATATATTTTTCATTTTCAGGGCATCCTAGGTATCAGAGGTCTAACCGGTATAATGGGAGCCAAAGGTACCAAAGTGAGTATTAACCTTTCTTTCCATAAAGTGACTTGGATAAAAAAAAAAAAGTTACACCCCTGAATGTTTTTAAAGCTCATTTACATTTATCTTTTTTTCCCCTGCATTTTCTCTCTCCCACCAGGTGTATTTCCATAGCTACTCTACTTCTGGTTAGGAAGAAAGGCAGCTTGGTCCTTCTGATTAATGAAGCACATGTACTCTTCACACCTTTCCTTGATCCTTGTATTTATAGTAGTTTGACGTGTATGCAAGGATGTAGTTAGCAAGATAACAAGTTATAGCAGTTATAAACTACACCACCTTTTATTTAAAGCTAAAATTTATTAAGTGGTCCTTCCTCTGATTTGCATCTTCCTGAAGCTTTTTGCTTCCACCGTCCTAGTTTTTGTCTGGATTTTTTATTGAGAGTTTGTTCTTTTTCCGTTCTTTCTCTTGCATCTTTTGTGTCTGAAGTTGCTGCCAGTGGGATTCATGTTTATATGGGCTCTGACTTTGCTGGGTGATTTTCCTGCTGTTCATCAAAGTGTTTCTAACTGTTATTTCAAAACTGACATTTCTATTCTTATGAGCTTACTAAATCTATATGGTAAAAATTTCTGGAAGGAGTAAAATGCAGCATTCATGCCATTGTCTCCTTCTCCAGAAATGAAATCACGGAAACCTTATTCTGTGATTGTCTGTGTTCAGAAATGACATCAAATTTGTCCTAATTATGAATCTTCTCATGAGTGATCATTCCTAAGCTCTCGGATACATTTGCTAAGTTATTACTTAACTTTGCTTTTCTGGCATTTTTTGTATCTTCTAATTCTTCATAGTTATTTGCCTACGTTTTTGTGCTGTTTTGTCTGTTTGAAATATTTACTGCATGTTTGAAAAATGCATTCCTTCTTGTCTATAATCTTTTGAGAACATTTTTTACTCTCCATTTATAATTACTTACAGGGCAGCAATTGCATTGTTTCCTGAAACATATGTGATAAAAATAGCTGCACTGTACTTCATGATTTCTCTTCACAGTTTGGTGCTGTTCTATTATGCTCTGAAGGATATTGTGTTATTAAGGAAGACACAGACATTTTCTGAAGTAGCTTGAAAAGGTCTGCCTCCTCGTTGTCTGATGTGATTTTTTAGAGAATGAATTGAATGTCATTTTTTGAGTGACATTTTTTTATCATTAAAAAATATTTGCTTTCATAACTCCACAGAAACCCTAGGTTAAAAAAAAAGTTCACCAAAATTCCTTTGTTTTTTTTTTTTCCTCTTTTAAATGAGAGCTATGAAAAACCCTCAGCTGTAGAGAGTTTGCAGCTCACAGCAAACCAGGAGGGAGCACAAGTTGTTAGTGTTTCAGCACTTCATTTTAATGTCCTGTGTTACCTACTTGTTTTGTAGGGAGCTCGTGGGCTTGATGGTGATCCTGGTCCGCAGGGTCTTCCTGGTGCACCTGTAAGTAGAGTGTGTGTTACCAAACGCTTCCCAGGGTTTATCCAGTTACATATTAAGTCCTGAAACTTTGTGTCTGTAAATCAGAAAAGCCCCTGATTAATCCAATTCCAGTGATTCCCCACAGGTGAATAAATGATGTCAGTGATGTCAGGTCCAGAATTGCTTACTGTTCCCAAGGAATTATGGGGTACATGAACACATTTTAGTCTCTTGGTATATTATTGTTACCTCTTCATTCTGAGTGCTACTGTGCATTAGGGTGGCTTGGAATTTTTCAGGTTTAAAACTGGAAAATATTCATTCATTAGAACAAAACCTGTAAAGGGCAAGTAGCTGTCAGCTGCAGTTTTAAGAAACTGCATTTTTGAATATTGTATGAGTTCAAGGTTTTTGCTAATAAACACAAGTAAGTTTATTCTGGTTTTATTGCTAAAAATAATATTTTTTTTTTCTTTTAGGGGGATCAAGGACAGAGAGGTCCACTGGGAGAGGCAGGTCCAAAGGGAGAAAGGGTGAGCACAGACAAATTTCAACTCGTGTTGACTTGCAAACTTTGGTTACTTATAGCATATAAACATACAGTGTAATTGGTACTCTCAAAGTAATGCATATCTGAAGGAGTATGTGTTGACATTCTTTGCATGTCATTTCAATGTGTTTATTCTCATTTTTAAAATTATTGTTATTCTTAGGGCCCTCAAGGTACAAGAGGAATAAATGGTCTCCCTGGGCCTAAAGGAGAGTCTGTATGTATATTTCATTTCTTCATTTGCTTCACGTCATGCTAATTTGTATATCAGAGTGCCTGGATAAAATCTCTCCAATACAGTAATTTATTTGTTTCTTTTTTCTTTCTTTCAAGGGCTTACCAGGAGTTGATGGCCGGGAAGGTATTCCTGGAATGCCTGGAGCAAAAGTAAGGCACAGTTGGTGTATGTCTGAGCTTTGGTAGTGCCCTAGATTTGTTCACTCATTTGTGGCTTTTCATTGTGCTGCTGCCTCTGGCTTTATACACATTATTGGGGTGATTGGATGAACTTTCCCATCCTACAGATCCAAAAGTACTCCAGCTCTTTCTTCCAGAAATAAAATTTTCCCTTTTGTTTGATTTGCATAAATTGCAACTTAAAATGTGTTTCAGGGTGAACCAGGAAAACCCGGAGCTCCAGGTGATGCAGGGCTTCAGGGACTGCCAGTAAGTATCTCATATTTTACCTTTGAAAGCTAGGCTCAGTTCAAACCACAGAAAGGCTATTTATAGGTCAGTTTGATGCTGATGTTGTAGTAATTTAATAAAACCTAAGCAAAGGGCCCAGAAAGAGTGAAGAGTATGCATACAGGGGAAATTCTGTGGTGTGTATCCAAAACTTTTGCGCAAAAGCCAAAATTTCCTCATGGTACCGTAGTGAAGAACTTGGTCTTACAGAACATTTGTAGCCAGTATACAGTTCTTTTAGGGTTTCTCATATCCGACACCCTGTGGATATTATGGTGCGACCCCACAATTAGAGCTGGTGTCATTGTATTGACTAGGGCAAAACCTATTCCCAGGGTGAGCTGGAAGAACTGACCTGCTAGTCTAACATACCTTAGATGAACAATCATCTCCTTTTGATATTCTGCTGGCTCAGAACATCTGGAATGCATCGTGCTCATGCTTCTTTCTGAAGGAGTTGAGTTTTCTAGTGTATTCCCTGAGGTGAAGTTACAGGGAATCACTAGTGCTTTGTGGACTCTTAGAAGGTAATCCTCACACATTAACTGAATGTTTGAAAACTGTGTCAATGGTCAAAAGCTAAATAGAAACTTTTTTGAAACACTATGCTATAGGAGTAGTTGCTGTGAGGATGTAGTGAAGCAGCTGTATTAAAACAGAACTGGAAGTAAATTTGTAATACAAAGTGAGCTCTTAAGCTTGGAATAAAATTTGGTAAAAGCATGCTTGCTATGAGCTGTTGCACAGAAGGGAGGACGGGATGAAGTATATACAAAAGGTACCTGTTAAACTCTTTACCTTCAGTCTCAGAATACTGGGACCAAGAATCTATTTCTGGTCTAAGCCAGAAAAAGCCACAACTCCTCACTTTTCCATGCTCCTTTTGCCAATTTATGAAGTAGGAATAATACTCCTTGTCTGTTACTTTATAAATAGAAAGAATTCAAGCTTGGTCTGTTATCGGATAAAAGTGCTTCAATATCAAGTAAAAGGACTAGAAATACTTTGACATGAGAAGGATGTTTAACACCATTTTCAATCCCCTCGACAACAGATAAACACTGTAAATGTTATTTCTTTCAGGGTTTACCAGGCTCTCCAGGTGTGAAAGGCATTCCTGGCCCAAAGGTAAATAATCTTGAGTACTGACTTTCTTATAATACTGTATTTGTGCAACTTTATCAAGTTCTAAAGTACTCACTGAAATTATATTAACTTTCTGTTGTGGTAGGAGACAAACCTTTGGCTGAAAGAATTCAATGTATTCTTTTATCAGCTTCAGTCCTGTGCTTTTTCATGATTCTTTTGCTACATGGTGTGGTTTTCATGATTCCACGCATTAAGAAATACCTAAAAAATTCATGGAAGTCATTGCTAGAGGAGGCATGTGACATTGGTACCTTACTACAGTTTGAAATCAGAGATCTCGTAATAAGAATAATATTTATTGCAGCATCAATTCCAATTAAGTTTAAAAAAATATTGTATGATGGAGACTATGAAGCGCTTCAGACAATAATATTTGAGTTTAGTTTTAAGTAATTGAAACATGACTTTCTTCTGAAATTACATGGAATTATATTATCCCTCTGTGATTTGAGAGCAGCAGTCAGATCTATTTGGGATTTGTCAGTATGTAAACAACAAAAGAACTGAAATGTGACTTTCGAAAAATTAGATAGAAGGAATTAGGAGAAAGTTAAATGAAAACCAGAATAAAGGTGGAAGTTAAAAAAATGAATACAGGCTGATTTTTTTACACCTTATTGATTTCCATATTTTGTATTTTAAAATGGAACAGTAAACTGTTGGCTTGGCTAATATTTTTCATCTTTTGTCCAACAGGGTAATAGAGGTCCTCCTGGCGTGCCAGGTTTAATGGGAAATTCTGGTAAACCGGTAAGATCATTGATCTTATTCAAAAGATCTGGAAAAATTAAAAGTGTTGCATTGTGCAAAAAAATTACTTTTCAAATTTGTTGCGTTCTCCCTATCCCCAAAACAGGGTGAACAGGGACCAGAGGGTGAAGCAGGTCCAACAGGACCCAGGGGACCACCAGTAAGTGTTGAATAAATTTCTAACTGAGCATGTGGAATATTGCAGTGTCTCAAGTCATGGTTGCTTAAGCTAACCATGAGGTAAAAATATTATTCAGCACAAGTGCTGTTTTTTAAAGTAAATACTAGATGTTCTTTAACCCTCTTCTCTACCAGGTCGATGTGCATCATCATATAGGGAAATCCAGAAGCACATGTTCTATGACTGTTTGTGACTTTGGTGATAAATTGAATTTTAAACCTTTGTTTATATTATTGTGGTCTTTGTTTTTAAATGTGCTGAGTAAAAGCCTGAACAGAGGGAATGACGGTGGTTTGTGACAAGAGGGACTGAACTCCTGTTCTTCCACTGCAACAGTCAGCTCCTACTGCTGACGTTGAAAAGCTTGAAATCACTAGCTGTCAGTAGATCACTTGCTCTTTTCTTTAACTGTTTCAGCCTCTTAAAGAAGCTTGTGCTGTATGTTACCAGGCTTAGTTGTGTATTACAAGGTTTTAAACTTTAGACTAAATATTCAGAACATGAATTTTTTTGTCTAGGAGCTATTTCTAATGCATGTAATGTGAACCATGAGGCAAGGTATGAAGCGAAGGTAGCTGTTTGTCCTATCTAGTAAGGAAAATGCCTAGAGACTCTCCTCAGTGGTTTGTCTTCATACTGCTAAATGCCTTTTACACCCCCTCAAGTCTAAGAGCAGGCTGAGTGCATTCAAGTTGCATATGGGGAAGAGTCTCTTGCCTATGTTCCCAAAACTGTTCTTGGACATTATCTAGGATAGTCCAGTTCACCTGAGACAAAAGCATGCTAACCATTTATCATGAATGAGGGTGGGATGCGGCTTGGGCCTGTGCCTTGGCCCTTTCTGGCTGGCGTTATGAATGTCGCTATGGTGACACCAAGTACAGCATTTATCTCTACTTGGGAACACTGATGTAGTTTCTTTCACTGGAGATTTTGCTTAACTCTAGGAGGATTCGGAAGACTGGAGAAATTGTTTCTGGGCAGGTGGCTCACTGCAGGAAATAAATGTGCTAAGGAAGGTGAAGTGATGGCATTTGCTAAGGTGCGGCATTGGAAGACAAAGGACAACTGTTCCTGAGGCATGCTGGGGTTACTAGAGAGTCTGCTGGGTGCAGATTTCTCATTCCCTCTAGAGTGGACCTGGCACGTATTGAGGTTACATAATGCTGATCTAATTTCCCTTTCCTTTTAATCCTTCTGTGAGAGATGAGAGGGTCAGTGATTTGAAGAAAATTTTCATATACCAACGTGCAGTCTGACAACATTGACAAATCTCCAGCCTCTGTAACCAATTGCTTTTGCAAGCTTGTTTCTTGCTACGGATACCCTAGGGATACTTTCTTGGAATTTTCTGAGCTTCTGCTATCATATGATGTTACAACAGTTTTACTCATGCAGTTGTAGGGATATCGTCATAAAGGGCTTAGAGAGTCGCTGAGAGGGGTGTATTTGTAAGAGTATTTCATGGATCGGGAATATCTTCTCTGAATTAACTCTTAAACATACAACAGCAGTCAGCCAAGTAACAGATTTCATTTTCTTCTGTTTTCTTCTGTATTTGCATTATTGTGTGCTAGATATATTAATTAATGAGATCACATTTATTTTAGACTGAATCTTTGTATGAGTGCTGTATTCACAGCTGCCTATGAATGATATAATAAGGGGATTTTATGAGCATACATTTACTGGGATGGAATACAGGTATCTTTAGCCTACCATATACACAACTTGCAAACATCTATTCTTGTTGTTAGTGTTTAAAAGTAGAGTGCACTAGAAAAAGTTTTCCGCACTGTTCTTCCTGAGTTGATATTTTGTATACTTGTAACAGGGATAAGAATTATAATTGAATCAGACCAAACTAATTGCCAACTCTGATAATGCACTGTAATCTGCTAAACTATGCTTTTAATCCTTCCAATGTGAACATGAATTTACAAAATCAGCAGTCCATAGAACAGGAGTTGACATGCAAGGTTAATTATTAGTAACCCTGTAGTCAGACAGAAATACTTAATGCAGATTAAATACAATGATTTTTCTGTTTGTCACTGTAGAGACAAGCAAGAATCTGGATATCTTGCCTTTATTTTCTCTGTGTTTACAAAGTACACTTGTTTTGGAAAACTCATGAACGTTAGAACAAAAAGCATAGAAGGAAAAAACTTCTGGTCAATATAAAATGGAGAAAGGAAGTAAATTATTGTTAATGAAGTTTGCATGTAGAACATCAAACAGTAGCCTGCTTCTCATCTACAGTTCCTTCAAAGCTGTAAAGAGCCTTGAATAATAACTGTGTTTAGCTTCCTTCTGTTCAAGACTACAGTCAGCATATGACTGGCATGGCTTTCTGTTTTCTTTTTGGGAACACTGGAAAAAACATTACTTCTACACAAAAAACTGGAATGATCAGCATGTTTTATTCAGGAGGGGCACAGGATTGGATTATTGAATCTCAATGAGTCCAGTTTAAGTTTGTATTTATTTTCAGTGCAGAATAAGGAGTGTTTTCTCTTTCTTCTGCAGCATGTGCATGTAGCAGATACAGTTAAGCCTCAGCTTTTAGGACTCTTCCCTTACATTTCCAGGAAAAAAATACCTGCTGGTAAATATAATTCTACATGCCATGATTTTCAAACTTCTAAAGCAGAAATTTTGAAAATAGGTTGAGAAAAGCTTTTATAATTGCTCTAAAGAGAATTTTTGTTGTGAATATTTTGTATATTTTTCAGATTTTGAAATTTTCTCACAACTTTAAGATTTGATAGTTTTTGACCAAAATTTTATAACCAAACACTTTCAAAGCCTGAGGATTTTATGGCTACTGTTCACCTATTTTTCTTGTCCTTTTCCTTCCTATTTTAAATGATTCTCTTTTGCACTCACCTCAGTTCTTTTCTTTCTGCTTTACCCTGTGTTCCATTTCACTCTTGCTATAGCATGCTCAGGTAGAAGTCAAGAGGGGCTGGGCTTCTTCACTGGAGTATGAAAAAACCTTGATGTTTTGCAGAATATGGAGAACTTCAGTCCTTTAATGTATTGCTGCATGGCAGCAGCCACATGAGAGATCCTCTTCACTTTCCCCTTTCACTTACCCCTGTTCTTCACATTAATGCTGGGGAAAGACAGCATTGCTGGTAGCTCCAGGAGGGCCAGAACTGTAGAGGAAAGGACCTTCAGTGAAGGTTTGGGGGGGGGATAACAAGGCTGACTCTGCTAATATGGACAGTAGGCTGGCGTCCGCGCTAGGGAAAAACAACATGCCTACATTTGTGTTATATTAAAACATTGCTTGACTTTTCAGCTTTAGCTGCTTGCAAAAGACATCTTTTTGAGAGAAAATTTTCACTCCAACTAGTGTGTAGTTTTTTGAGGAGTTACACAATGGAGTGCTATTAAGCAATCATCAGTGCCTGTGTGGGACAAATTAATGCTTCTGTGCTGTTTACCAAATAGTCTTTAGTATCTTCTGGCATAAATCATGTTATTTCGATGTTATTTTCATTATTAAACAACTGTTGGAATGTAGTTGGAACAGTGTTGTTACTAAGCAGCAGATTCAAATTCTGGCCTTTTGTGAGTCTGTAATCATTTACAGTTTCACAGGGAAGGTACTAAATGGTTGAAAACAAGATAACTAGTTCTAATGAAAAATAGGCAAACTCATGTGTTAGGAGACTCTTACCTCACTGCTGACAAATATCCCTAGGAGAAAACTTCTTTCAAAAATACCATTTTAGTCTATCTTTGCTTTTCCTTAGAAAACTTATGTTGGCACCTGAGCAGAAAAAAATAAGTTTTACTGTTCTTTGTTTAGTTTAGTATTCATTTGTTCAGTAAAACAGAAAAACAACTGGAGTAACAAGGAAATTTTGTCTTTTGTTTATGAATCAAACATATTCTTCATTCCACTCTAATTGTTTTGTTGGTTAACCTTATGTTTGCTTCACATTTGCTAGACAATCCAAGTAATTACCAAACTCATTTGTGATTTAAACCTTTCGAAGCCAGTCATCATGGCAGGTGGCCCACAGGAAGCAATTCTCAAACATTGGAGTGTCATTCCTAATCAGTGGAATTTAGTCATGCTCCCTAAGCTGCTTAACCATTTTCTTTCAGATTTGCTGAGATTTAGTAAGATTTAGTTTTTCATATTGTGTCTGCGGAAATTACTGACCCCTGCTCCTGCTTTTTTTTCATCCCTTCTTTTTCTTCAGCTATTTAACCTTTGAATTGCTAACATTTGGAGAACGTGTACCTCATCCTGTGGTTTTGCAGTGAGAAGAGAGCTTGGAATGTTTGAGTAACCATTTAACTTCAAGTTCAGTACTTACCTAGCAAATTGAGCAAACTTGATGTATATGCAGGCCAGCACATATATGTTGTTAAGGATTTAGGATGGAATACATGTTTCCCTAACATTAGCAACAGAGGTTAAGTACCTAGCTGCCTAAGATTTGATACCATAGCCACCTCTGAGGGTCCCTGGTTGTTTGGGCTGACTTGCTCTCTTGAAGGTGTTTTTGTCTCTGCTCGTTACAGAGAGGGAGCCTGGAGAGTACCTTGGATTTGGTACTAAAATGTCAGACAGTCCCAAGTTAGGTGAGAATACTCTTTTCAGCATCTTAAATTACTTTCAGCTAAATGGTTTTCTGAGTCTTTGAAGTTACTTTTGTCTTACCTACCCTGAAATGTATCTTTGGTTACCCTAACAATTATTACTAAAATCTAACTTTTCTATTGTAGTCTTTTTACATGGCTTCAGCTGAAATAATGGGTGATTTTCCATAGTTGGTAATGGCGTAGTGGTATTGGTAGTGTGGTAGGACATGTTCTGTATCTATAATTTCAGAGGTGTTCCACAAGTGGTGAGTCATAGTTTACATTAAAGATACAGCTAGAGGGGTTAGCATTGCAGTCAACAGCACAGTCAAAAGAACAAAGTGGATTTCCATCCTACCAGGTACACTTTTTATCCAGTAAACCTAAGCCTCTGGGTGGATGTGACTAAACTTTCTGACCTTGCACAATTCTGCAGCATGGTTTGTACAGAGTAGCACTTTCTCCTCTCTCACTTACAGACTACATATCCCAGCCAAACCTGATTAGTATCTCCAAGACTCTCCAGTTCTTATGCTATCCACCCCGTCTTTCCAAACTGCATGGTCAGATTCCTGTCTGCCACCTCGTTCTTTACCCCTCCAACAACAACTTCCTTTGACTTTTGGGCATGCTAGACCTCTGGATGTCAGCAGATATCCCATTGCTGGCTTCTCCTAAGCAGTGTAGACAGTAACCTGGGTAAAAAATGGACTTGTTAATGAAGTTAGTGTACTAAAGCTGTCCTAGACTTCAGCTAACACTGTAGGTGCAGCCGGTGTGAGAGGGCTCTGTCCTTCATACTTGGCCACAGTATCACTCTTGAAGAGAATGGCAGCTATTGGGCTGCTGCTTGTGCCCAAAGCATGACACAGTTAAGAGGAAGGTACGTTTCATGCTACACCTATCTGTTACAATTGTCCTGAGCAGTACAATTTAATTATTCCTCTCTGAAAAGTTCAAAGGTGCATTTAAAATCTCAGAGAAAGTTTTTCTAGCAAATAATAGTTTATGATTTTGGATGTTTTAAGTACTGTACTGAAGGTCAAAGGAAGAGGTCTGTTGATGCTTCCATGGATAAATACTTGAACTTAAGTAAATAATTCCACTGAGATTTGGGATGAAGAAAAATTATGATAAAGTCTCGCAAGCATATAATTGATAAATGGGTCACATTTTGCAAACAAAACCACTTTGGAACACTAAGTTTAAAAAAGTTAATTCCAAAATGTACATAATTTGTTCTTTTTTCTTCTGCACAAATTTAATTCTCTATGGCACTGCTATTGAATATGCTAAAATTGGTATGACATATATTGTAAAAACAAAATTCTTAAGTAGAGGAGAGTTTATTACATCATACACTGTGAATTACCTGTGAAGAGATTCTAATTAGTGTTTTGATTATCTGGGCAGCAAAGTGAGATGCAAATTACCTGGGGCATATTCTCATTCTTGTTATTGTTCCACTCAGTCAATCAACAGGAAATCAATAAACCAGTGAAAGAAACTGTTTTAGCATGAGAATGCATTCTGTAACTGCTTGTGGGAACTCACAAAAGAATCAAGTCTTCAGATTTTCAGTGAGGATAAAAACCATCCCAGACAACCTAAAAGAAGGTCTACTGTAAATCCTGTAATGTTCCCTTACGTACGTTACATTCAGAGGCTGAACATAGATCTAACAGAACTGAGAGAGAGACTTTATATCTTCATTTAAACGTACTGAGTGGTCCGGAAGTCCTGCCTTGGAATAAAGGGCAGGTAGGTTTTGTTGTAACCACAGTCTAGCACATCAGCTGTGGAAGGGCAGCATCCTGGTACTGTTCGGTATTGTGGTGCTGTACTACCATTTCATACCCTACCAGTTCGCACGTGCCTTGCGCTCCTTTAGGAGGATGACCCTACCCCCAGCAGTACTCTCATGCTAAGTGATAGAATACTTAACAGAAATCAGTTATCTAGACTGTTAAAATATTGGAGCAGTCCTTGGACGTGCTTTTGGTCCACACCGTCTAACATCATTGACTGAAACAATCTCTAGGCTGTGGCCAAGCTTTGGAGTACTTCAGGGGCCCTTTACAGTGATAGTATGCATGCTGCCTCCCTTCATTGTAGGCCAGGAAAGTTTACCAGCATGGGTGCAAGCCAGTCTGTCCCAGCCCACTCTAAACTAGAGTAGCTACTTCCTCTCTTCAAGCGTTCCGCCTCTAGGAAAAGCAGGAATTTTGAAGTGTGTCAGAAGCGCATAAAACAGATTCTGGTCTTTGTTAGTTTGTAAAACCAGTGCAACATGCCCATTGACTTGTGAGTGGCCTGCAGCTATGGACTGTGTTACATATAGGGCCACTGCATAAAAAAGGTAGGCTGAGGTCATCGCCAAACCGCCTTCTGTTCTAGTTATTGCCTATGAGTAATTTAGAGCACAGAGGAAGGTTTCATCTGGCCAAGTACAGATGTCAACACCTGAACCAGTTATTACAGACATGCTCTTATAGGCTGTGGGGAAAACGTAGATGCTTCTAGGACATGACTCGTGATGTATTTTAAATGTTTATGTGAGGACATTTCACGATGCCTTTTTGTTCTCCATCCCCTTATGAAGGGAACCAAGAGTAACTAGCTCAATGTAAATCCTACCCCAGGGCCATTTCAGTCAGGTATAACTTGGAGGAAGCTTTACAGTCTTTGAAGTTATGCCATGGGCCAGTGGGATTCCTGATTGTTTATTGGGTTACAGCTCCCCTCTTGCTTGCTAAAACACAACTCTTGCAGATCTTATAGTGGTGGCCCTTAATTTGAAGTAATCTGTCCTTACAGACATAATGACAGTGTTTAAGGAAATACTATTGTTTTGTATTCCGGTCTTCTGTATAATAACCTTTTTTACCACCTTGGAAAAGCATTGGTGTTTGGAACAGTGCCTATAGCGTATATTTGACAAAAGATTTTTTTTGCATTTAAAACAAAATGGAAGATTTTTTCTTACATTCTGCATGACTAACAGAGCCTTTGATGTGCTTAAGAGGTTTCTTATATGATTTTAACTCTATGAAAGGTGGCATTGCTTTTGTTTTATAGCTGTATAGCAGTGAGACATGAATGTTATGACATATATGACGAGTTTCTAATACTGATCATAATTTTATTGCTCCTTTTTCCTGCATCAGAAATGTCGTAGTATTCCAGGTCAGAGAAATAGTACAGAATCATGTGATTAAATAACAGATTTTCAAAAAAGTTAATGCATGTTCTGGGTTGTAAGATGAAGGTGATGGGGGCGGGCTTTTTTCTTTTTTTTCTTTTTTTTATGAAACATAAAAAAGCTTCTAGAAATTTTTCAAAGTGCTTTAAAAAGATAGTGATTTTAACACTGTAGGATATTTCAAAGGAAGTGAATGGAAAAGTTTGTTTGTTTGATTCTCTGATCTCTCCAGGATACCTAATTATTTCTTGAATTGTAGAGCTAGTTTTCCTAAGCTTGTGTGAGAAATTGTCATTGCATTTATGACCTGGTGTAAAAGGCCATGTCTGCCATCTCCTTTTGTTGTTCAGTATGACACAATATTTCACAATGTTTTTCTTATTCGGAACAAAATGTTTGTATTTAAAATTATCCATTATATACAGTACTGAAATGCTTAGATCTGCTTTTATCTGAAATTTTCTAAGTTATGTATGACAAGTTATCTACTTACATATCTAATAACTTCAGTTCTTGATATTTTATGATCTTAAATGCCATATCATGCTTTTATAGCAAATACCCCTTATGTATTCACACAGTGGAAGTAAGAAAAGTGTCTCAAGTGAGACTTAGGCTTGTGTTGAGACAGTGTTTGAATTTATCTGTATGGGTGTATATCTGTACAGGTGAGAGTAAATGTATAAAACTTACTGAGCTGTTCTCAAAGGTTTTATCATAAGAGACAAAACCCTTTTGAGAAAGGTACTTCGTTTGAAAATTGTTTAAAATCTTTGAAAATGTGACTCAATGTCAGGTTTACCCAGAGCATATGTTCAAATGGCTGCATGAAGAGACGGGGTTATAACGCTAATGTGAATATGATGATCTGAATGGAATAACATATCTGAAGTGAACATACAAAGTAAAAATCCAGTAAAAAGCATATTTATACTTAACACTATTATGAATGAGGATTTTTAAAGGTTACTCTTCCCTATAACAGTCCACATTTTTTTTTTAACCTAAATGAGTTTGTTAAGCATGACTTTTGCACACACTTTTCACCTTTGTCCGTTGTTCATGTGAGATCATGGTCTTTTAAGTATGTGGTCATGTGGGAGTTCAGTTGATGTAACTAAGCAAAAGCCTGGAGCTAAGCATGCACATCAGGGTTGTCTTAGTGAAATAAATGTGTTCATGACAGGTAACTCTCAGGTGCGATCCCATGAGGGGGACTTGATTGTTCATAATCACTCAACAGAATGAATTAGTTGAATCATTTGATGCCACCTAAATATTGTATGCCATTGTTAACTAAAAACGTTTACGTTTCTCAGGAAGTTTCACTGTTTTACATGCATGTGATATTTTTGCACTTAAAGTCTTGATTAAAGCCAAATACCAAGTAGTGTAATTCACTAAACATCAAGAAAAAAAAATCATACTTTATTCCATGTTCACAGAAAGTATTTCAGGAAGTAATGATGTCCTTCTGTTTCCTATAAGGGTAGCAGAGGAGAGCCAGGTCCTGCGGGTCCTCCAGGTTTACCAGGGAAATGGGTAAGCTGTTTATTTCCATTTTCAGTGTTCATGTTTATTTTCAAGGAGCTATGGTATCATCTGGAACTACACTCACCCATTTATCCATGCAGGGAACTGAAAATAACGTTGAAACGAGCAAGGAGTTTCTTTTTCAGTCCTCTGTGACTGTGCTAATATTAGATAATGCTGTTTTAAAGTATATGGAGATGTGTGGAACTTCTTCTTCTGTTTAAAAAAAACATTAATCCTGTGATGTGCAAAGCTGGTTTGCACACTGTGTGGGCTGCGTGTACTTGGGGAGCAGGAGCAGTGAAAGACTGGCTTTCTGCTAACAGCTACGTGAAACCAATGAACGGAGCAGATTATGAATGCCACCTTTTACCAGTGCTCCAGCAGTATTTACACAGTAACAGTCAGAAGCATAGCTGGGGGGGGAGGGTTGGCTGAAAGAGCCTGCTGTTACAGAGGAATGTGCAAATCACAGAGTGCAAGATCTTAGGAAGTATTTTTAAGAGAACCAGGCTGTCGTCGAGGGACTGGAGGATGGAAAGCCCTGTAAGCCACTTCTGTTGTGTCTGACAGCAAGAAAATCATAAGAAGATGCTGTTTAAAGTGCTGTATTTTGGATCAGCTGTATTTTCATCAGATAATTCTCTTTCATCAAGTTAGGACTGTTCTGGGAATCAGATTCTGCCCCCTCTGCTTGTCACGGTATGACCCTTAGCTGTTCATGCTAAAACAGTTTGAGTAAGTTTACATCCTTGACTTATTTTCACAGGGTCCCCAGGGTGATATTGGACTTCCTGGACTGCCAGGTCCTCCAGGCCTACCTGGCGGTAAGGGTGACCGGGTAAGAAACGCACTCATATATACAGACTGCAGTTTGACGTCAGGAGTGAATACAATAATCAGAGCATTGTTTTCAGTTTTTAAATTAATTAATGTCTGGTTTCTTGTTTTGTATGTAGATCTGTTAACTGCTTGAAAGTGGTGCTCTAGGTGCCCATTAGATGCTTGTAGCTCATAAAATATACAGGAAAATCTTGACAGTCTTACTTAAGGAATTGAAATAAGATTTCTGGCATAAATATTTCATTTTTTTTTTGAGTTTGAATTATTTAAAGACCTAAATTTTATTGCAGATTGACTCAGCGAGAACTGCAATTAAAACTCGGGGTCTCTGGTCAGTAAAGAGCTTTGGAACTTCAGCCCTGTCTACAGTAGATACAACACCTTTGACATACGTCTTAGGACCTTCTATGGCAATGCACAGGCTAATGCAGCTATTGAGACACAGAATCACAGAATGTTAGAGGTTGGAAGGGACCTCTGTGGATCATCTAGTCCAAACCCCCTGCCGAAGCAGGGTCACCTACAGCAGGCTGCACAGGACCTTGTCCGGGCGGGTCTTGAATATCTCCAGAGAAGGAGACTCCACAACCTTCCTGGGCAGCCTGTTCCAGTGCTCCATCACCCTCAGAGGGAAGAAGTTCTTCCTCATGTTCAGACGGAACTTCCTGTGCTTCAGTTTGTGCCCACTG
>Ga0065711_1035408_pt1 | contig 22367 bp, 22 predicted proteins | sample Hoacrofraction12_FD_59098 | JGI IMG/M metagenome (GOLD analysis project Ga0065711, IMG submission 59098) | Hoatzin crop microbial communities from Cojedes, Venezuela - Epithelial fraction 12 v2 (version 2) | ecosystem: Host-associated > Birds > Digestive system > Esophagus > Crop | place... | reverse complement strand
ACTCTTTTCAGTGGTGCCCAGCGACAGGACAAGGGGCAATGGGCACAAACTGAAGCACAGGAAGTTCCGTCTGAACGTGAGGAAGAACTTCTTCCCTCTGAGGGTGACGGAGCCCTGGAACAGGCTACCCAGGGAGAGTGTGGAGTCTCCTTCTCTGGAGATGTTCAAGACCCACCTGGACAGGGTCCTGTGCAGCCTGATCTAGGTGACCCTGCTTCGGCAGGGGGGTTGGACTACAACACACAGTCCATAAATAACGTCATTTCCTACTTCATCTTGTTTATGATGAATAGCTCCTCATGGCTACCTTTTCATATCAGACTGAAATGGGATCAGGTGTCTTAAAAAGGATGAGAGGAAACAATTTTATTTAAAGACCAGCATCTTCCAAGAGGTCAGACCACATATGGCAGAAAACTGGGAAATCCGATGTTCTGTTCCTGGATTTGACGTGTGTGATGGTGAGCAGGTCATAATATCTTAGTGCGTGTCTCTAAAATGGGACTAATAATACTTACCTATCTCACAAGGGTGTTGTGAGGCTTAATTAATTCATGTTTTTGTAATATGCCTTGAAAATATAAACTAGTGTGTGCTAATTATTACTGTTGTTTTTTAAAAATGTGCTACTGTCTGACTTTCTTAAATATTCATGTGTTTTGCCTGGTGCTAGACCTTATTTAAGTATAACTTTTTAAAAATACATACCCCTTTCCGTGAAATCTTTTGGTGATTTTGATTGCGTTAGATGAGCATGCTTCTCCTGAATGATGAAGATGTGCTCAACTTTTATAGATCTCTGTAAAGAAGTTTCAGTAAAACCCTGAAATCATACCTCACACTACTGTATATAGTGCAGCTGACCCATGTTTTTTTATAACGTTTGGGCAGAATCATGGACCTGCTGTGATCATGGCTGAAATTCTCCCTTATCAGGTAATTCAAGAAATTTCACAGGCCAGGGGTGAAAAGTCTGTTTGTATCAGAGACTGTTTGAGATAAGTAGGAGCCATGGAGAAATGGTACATTAATGCCATCCCAGAGGAGCCGCAGTAGCAGCCCAAGCACAAGGAATCAAAGATTCATGATAAAAACTGCTTATTACAGAGATGCAATGAGACCATTTTCATTATAAGGGCAATTTTATTCCTTTCCTGTACCACTGACAGGTCTTAACAAAAAATGGTCTAGCCAAATGCGTTGTGTCTCTGTGCTCATTCGCACAGCTGATGGTAATCTCAGCAAGAACCTCCTGCCTACAGCAGCAGCTTGGATGTAACTGCTTCTCTCCAAAGCGTTTTGAGCATGTGTTCAGGCAGTGCTGTCTCCTGTCTTTAGTGCCATCTGGTCAGGGTGTCGAGACCTCTTTGCATGGCTCAGAAACTCCTTTTCAACGATCAGCACAACAAGGTGTCCATCTCGCTTCTTCATTCTGCTGTGGTTTTTCTCCCTGTGTTCTGATGCAGGAACTCCTGATAGAGCTGTCCTGGTTTAATGGAACTGATGGGCTGACTACAGGGCCACTGTCTTTTCTGTTTGTTGAGACAAGAAAATGGTGTTGAGACAAAAATTGGACTACAGGTCCTCTAAATTTAAGGAGTCAGTGATATCACTGAAGGGTTTTGTGGGGTGTTTTTCCAAATCGGTTCTTCGGAAATAGAAAGCTGCTTGGAAAACTTCCTTCATAAATACTTTCTTAACTAAGATTCTTTGTTGTTTGTAAGATATCCTTAACTTGCATCACTTTAAGTCAAAGAGGAGGGGAAGCAGTATATTTATTGTGCAGAAATAGATTATTTTTTATATTGTTATGATTTTAAATTTTCTGCCAGTCTGTAGATAAAAATTCTGTGTGTTATCTTCATTGCTAATTGTTACATTCAGTAAAAATTTGCTCTTTTACCAGACTTACCAGTACTGAAGCTCTGTTTTCCTTTTTTGCATGCATGCCTGCTTTTTCCCCTCTCCCTGTGTCTCACACTGTCCTTGTGAGTCCATCATTCCTTACAGCAACACCTGGGCCTCACTCTCTGTGTTTCCCTTCCCAGTGCCTTCCCTGGTCTGTCTGTCAGAGATCAGCCGTGGAAGAGCCCGTGCTGGCAGCAATACCGTGCTTCTAAGCGCTGCGTTAGCAAGCTTGCTCGGGTATACTTGAATTGTTGTTCTGAGGCTCTCGGTGGATTCAGGTGCTGTCCTTGGCCTGACTGTGTTGGTCAGTCATGATGGCTACGGATCTGACTTTTTTTAAAATAAAAACTTAGATTTTGCTCAATGTGAGCATTCGTCCAGGTTGTGCCAAGTATCTCACCTATACTAGGACCCTCCTGCACTAAACCGTGCACATCCATTTTGTCTGCAGAGGGAGACAGTTGCCGTGCCTTCCCGTGCGGGTGGCTTTCACGACAGTAGATTTTTCTTTCTGTTGCTTGTCACTTTACATTTGTAAGTTTGCCCAAAGTACACTGCCAGAGATGGGGAATAAGAAATTTTCCCTTTTACCCAGTGCTTGGTGCCACCTGCCTCAGACTGGTTCTTGCAGGTTAACGGGGGGAGCACGGTGCGGCTGCTGAGGTCCCCAAACCTGTCTTGGTTTGTGAATTCCCTGCAGAACTTGCCTCCATCCCATTTGGTTCAGGTGTTTTGCCCATGTGGCAGGGATGTGTAACCTCTATATGGCTGGGTACCTGTTTTCAGAGACACTCCTCTGGAGTGGGAGTACCAACAGCCCCTGTCTTGGGTTAGCTTGCCTTCCCCCATGGGCTACAGACTGAATTCTGTCTTCCCAACACTACAGTTCGCGCTTTTGTTGGCTTTGCAGTAACTCAGAGATTACTGCAAGGTGCAGGAATTACCAGCCGAGAACCATTTTTGATAGCCTGGCAGTTGGAGGTGGCGCAAATGCTGCATTTCTGAGCAGACCGTACATGACATGTTAATTATGCTGCTGACAGACTTGGCATTTGCAGTGCCTTGGTTTCCCTCCTTTGACAGTCGTTAAAGGTCCCAGCTGTCACATCCGTGACTGACAGGACTAAAGACAGCATACCCCTGTGGGCTTCTTGCATTTTTCTCTGTTTGGTGTTCACTGACGGCAGGGATGGGAAGCTGTCTTCCTCCTGTTGCATTTCTATTGCTCTGGCTCCCAATGGAGTGTTTGAACTCCACGCTATCCGTAATATGTTTTTGGTGGGTTTTTTTTCAGTGAAGGCAACATGGCTAGCCTTGAGGAGTACTTCATTGCCCTGGGCCTGTGCCTAAATGTCTCTGAGGAACTTCTGCATTTGCAGAGGGAGCCTCTGTAGTAGGGACTCAGCAGGAGCCCTCGCCAGTCTGCGGTGTTCTGTACTGAAGTAGAGGCACCTCCAGTCTGAACCAGCAGGTCAGTTCCCATCGCTGCTCCTTGGTCTGCTCCTTCCTTCAGGCCTGCGCAGCGGTCCAGACCTACACAGCCGCCTTCATTCCCACAGTCTGACACGAACTGCCATCCCCTTGATGTTCTTTGGGAATAAAGGCCATTTTAAAGCCCTTTCTCTCATTTCTTTATCGTGCTGTGTAGTTGGAATAAGGGCTTTTCCCCACCTTCAGGGGTACATCGTTCTGGAGAAAGGGAGAGGCAGTTCGAGATAAGTGCAAAGAAGATACATTCACTTTTCTCTGTGAGTTGTTAAGGGAGCCACGGTGCACCCTCTTGTATTAGCCCCGCATCAAGGGGGTTTTGTTAAATGCCCTTACAGGTAGAGAGGTTAATGCAAGAGAGACAAGATGGTTAAGCTTAATAAGGGGAAAAAAAAAACCCAAAAGCCAAATAAATATGCATGGAGCATAATTTCCCATATTCAAAACAAATCCCTCTGACACTGTGAACATCATGAACAGCAAACAGCTGTGGCAAGGATTTTCTGCACCAAGGCTGGTGCTGCATCCTCTCTTCCCACTTCACCATCACAGTGCTTGTTTCTGTCTTGAATTAGCCAGTGTGATACTACCTGGGGTCTCAGTGGTGTTGGTCACCAGGAAACAGAGAAAAAACATCTTTCTTTCATTATTTTTCTTCGCAAGCTATTGGATAAGTTCAGTTTCTGAGAAGGGGGAATAAAAAGAACTGGAAAAAAAAAAAAGGATGGAGGCTTTTATTGTAAAATGGAGATGTCATCTTCAGATAACAAGAAACCATTTCCTTGTACAGGAAAAACTCCAGCTTCAGCTATAGATGATATAAAATATGGCTTCTATCTTTCTTTGCTTAAAAAATTGAAAGATTGCACAGTGGTTAAGGGGCAAAAAAGAGAAGACATTTATATATCTCAGCACAAATGTGACAAGTCTGGGAAAAAGATACTAGGCAGCTGTCAGAAATGCAGGCTGAAGAGAGGAACTGCCTGTCCAAACTCCCTCCACAAAAATCTGCTGCTCTAAGAAGCTGCTTGGCATTGTAGTGTGCTCTCTGGGGATCTGACATGTATCTGTTTCTCACTGATTAACAGCAAGTCCTTTCCAATTGATTGTCGTTTGAAAAGTGCCAAAGGGTACTTTGCATCAGCTGAGATTTGCCAGTTGCCCTCCTCTTTTTCCTCTGTGCCCTGACTCTCTCCAGGACTTTCAGCCATAAATAAAAGCAGAGAGACTGACTGCTGGTGGTGGCAAGTTGTGAAAATCAAAGTGGGACCTCCTCTCAGTAATGCGCTATGAATAAAATACAGTTATCCCTACTTGTCTAGCAAGGGCTAGAAGTATGTGTATATAGTTTTATGTCAGATTTTTGCTATTCAGATAATGCTTTCCATATGTTTTGAAAGCGTTACACCCTCTTCTTTCCCCCTCTGTTTCTCCGGTGGTGTATGGGTAGTGATACTGGGTGTTGTTCAGCTGCGCATCTGAAAGCGCTGTGCTGATGTCTTAAAAATCAGCTCCATTTTACTGATATTTTCCCTGCACTGGAATAAGAGTTAGGCCAAGCTGTAAGATTAAAAGTTAAGAAATCTTTACAGAGCCCTGGAAAATACCAGACTGGACTGCCCGTCTCTCAACAAATTGGTTATGGGGGAGAAAACTTAGAATTCACCAGGCCTTCAAGTGTGTGTTCTGTGCACGATAGCTGTAGGTGACAACCACAAGATGATGCTGAGTATTAGACCCCCCAAAATACCCAAGTATCTGTTGGGTTTTTTTTTTTCTCCTCTGCTTTGTGAATGGGTGTTGGGGCTCTTAATGCTGCTGGACTCTAGCCCCCTTAGCTCCATGCCCCCCAGTTCTGCTCCGCTGCTTTCCAGGTTTCCCGTGTGTAGTGAAATTTTGGATTAATAGTGGCATATAACAATAATAATGAAATATCATACCAACAGTGTAGAAGCCCTTTGCTGCTGGAACTTTGGACAAAGGAGGTGGGATAAGTACATGTGGAAAGATGTAAGAGCTAAAAAAGGTGGGTTGTCTTTATTTTGCTCAATTGCAATAATCATCAGTTAAAACCAGAAGGGCTTCCTGCTAGCCATCATCCTTTAGTTGGAGGTGTTTTCCTGCCAGCTGTGGCTCGTCAGTGGGTTTGTAGGAGAAGCTTATTTCTCATGATGGGCTGCAGCAGGGGACAAGGAAGAGAAATTGCTGTAGTGAGCAGGTTTGCATTTGGCAATAAACTCAATCATCTCAGCCTGCCTTGCCCTAACTGTGAAGGGAAAGGAGCTGAGGGAAGCCTGGATGGGTCCTTGTCCTCCTCACTGCCTCTTTTGCTCGGGACCTGCCACTCTGGAGGGTGAGTCCTTTGCTCTGTAGGGGACACCAGTGTGGAAATGTGGCTTATGAGCACAGCCCAGAAGAAATGAGTTTGTCTGGCTTAGGGGAAACAGAGAACAGAGAGATGAGGAAATAAATAAGAAAAATATTGTCATACAGAGGAGGTTTTATGGTCTGATTTCTAGTCTAGCTAGGACAGGATGTTATGGATTTCAGTGTTAACGCAGGAGATTTGGGCTAGTCACGAAGCAAAGCTTCCTTATGGTACACGCTGCTTCATGATACAGGTCGCTGCTTCCTTATGAGTATGCTGGCTGCCTCCCCAGCTGCAAACCACCTGCGCTGCCCACTGACAAACCTGGAGGTGATAAAAACTGAAATACTTCAGCTAACTCTGTCCACGGGCACTCTGCTTCCATACGTGCTACGTGCCCTTCAGTCACCTGCTGCCAAGACTGACACGCAGTGCTTCTCTCTGAACTGCTTTAATTAACGTATGCCTGCTCTGGATTTTTATAGCTCTCAAAAAGTAACCGTGAGTGGTGTCTCGTAGCAGAGGGAGGCTTTATATCACTGCTGTAAAGCTTGCCGTTGCTACCGTCGAGGAGGTGACCTTGGCACGCGTTCCCTCCCCTTTGCTCCTTGCACCATGTGTTAGCACCGTGCTTTGCTCTCCCAGTCTAATGCTTCATAAAAGGATATGTGAGGCAACTGAGGGGTTTTTTTTAAAAAATGCAATTTAGTAGCTTTCCAAAAATCCCTGCTCCCCTGAGAAGAAATACGAAAACAGACCTCCAGACCTTAACAAACTTTCTCTTGCTAAATAAGCACTGTTTTTTTAAAATCTCAGAACTTCACTTATGGGAGACAAGGAAGTCAGTAACCTCGCCAGCCTTATTTTTCTATAAATCCCTGTGACTTAGTTGGGGGAATTTTTTGGTGTTTGCCTTTGTTTTGTTTTTTCCTGGGAAGTTAATGGAAATGCCGGACAAAGAAACAAATTGTGCTGGAACCAAGCTGGGAAATGCATGCCCTTAAAACCAGCGTGATTTTTCTCACTTCTGTCCTTACAGGACGATTCTTAAATTGCAAACAAAGATGAAGGGGAAAGCCTGGAAGACACAATCAGCTTCAAGGGGATTCCAAAAGCCATGGGGTGCTGTGCATTAGGCACGCTGCAAAAAAATACCTGAAATGATCCATGAGGGCAAAGATGGAGGTGTAGGAGTTGCTGTGCTGCACTGAAGCTGAAGTCTAGTTAGTTCAAGACAATTTCTCTGACCTTAGTGTTCAGTAGTGAGAGCTTGGTTCTCCCTAAACAGTTTGTTTTTTGCGCGTCATATTTTCAGGGTGAAAACCCATTGATATTTCTTGTGGTAGTTTAAGGAGAGCTAGGCAGAATTTTTCTAGCAAGTCTGCTCTCACCAAGACATGTGGCAGTGCCTGCCTTGCTGGGGATGAACTGTGTGGTCAGCAGGGTTTAATTTCACCTTCCCCTCTCTAAACACCCAGCAGTGAGTAGACTCTCAATGAGTCAGGTGTCTGAAAAACGCCAGCTAAAGTGGCCGCACGTGTTTCTACCGACAGGGATTCCCAAACTGCGTTTAGGGTTTGAAGAGGGGGGAAGAAGACCCTGACTGATACGACACCGCTTCAGTTTGCTGCAGAAAGGGTCCTGCGCGGAGGGACTGTCGACAGGTTAACAGCGCATTTTACAAGGAAGATCTTCAAAGTCTGCACACGGATTGATCTGCGCAGTCCTCTGTGCTTTAGCTGGCTCTTTGTTTCTCTTAAGCATGAGAGATGCAGGGAGTAATGGTAAATGTGGTCAGGGTGTCTGTGGAATGAAGCGCTGGTGTTCAGGCAGGTCTGGTGGTAAGCTGCACAGGCTATTTTGCGTGTTTTAACCACAAAGACTTCGATGCTCTAGGAGTGCTGGTTTGATAGGCAAAAAAAAGGCTTCTCCACCCTTCTTTCTATGTTTGCCAGTGGATTGTGGTGATAGTGACATAAAAAGATGTCGGGCAGCAGTGTCAGAGATACATAATCTGATTTCCCAACTACAGTGTGTGGCAGAGGAATAGAAACTCCCTCTACACGTGTGCTAGCCTTGCTGCCCTGCAAGTTTGACACAGAGGAGACAAAGAAGGAATTCAAGTTTTTTTGGTCCTCGTTGCCTCTGCTGAAACTGCTTGCCCATCAACAGCTGCACCGTGTAAACAAAACCCTTGTAAGGTGACTTGACGATGAGCTATGTGGGGAGGTGGACAATAGTGGCAAGGAGACAGATGAGCAGATATCGCCTGTTCAGGCTTGAGGAACACCATGGCTGTGTCTTCAGCGGTGAAGTACTTAAGTGTCAATGGTCCTTAGTCGCTATGCCTATTAATGCCCACTGCAATGCATCAGGTGACTCATTCTCTAAGCTACTGCAGAAGAGGACCCTCTGAATGCATCTTTCTCTGTAATGACAGACAGAAATTTAGACCTTCATTACATGCTGTTAATTATTTTTGGATGGTCTTTCTGTTTATCTAACCGAAATTTGATCCGATGCTGTCAAGGGTGTGCGAAGGTCTGTTATGTGGTTGTAGTTCATTCCCCTGGCAATGCATTGCTATAAACACCTCGAATACAGCAGCTGTGTCCATCCTGAGGAAGCTGCACTGGTTTAGTGCTGTCAGTATATTAAAGCAGTATTACTTGTGTATCAACAAGCTCCTCTTTCTTTTAACAGTGAAAACCTGTAGTGAGTAAATGACATTTTTTCCTACAACAGAGGATAAAAGGCATTAAATCTGTGTCCCTGCCTCAGGCTCCTGGTTTAGGTGCATTTATGCACTGCTGGCAGCCTGGACCCCTGCTACGACCCAGCAGACTTGTACAAAGGAGCCTGCTGAGGAGCCGGGCACTGGAGTGCTGCTGAACCGAGGTGGGAGGTTGTCACAGCACCGGGGGCCAGCCTGCCTCAGGAGCAAAGGAGTCAGAGGCTGTCCTGGGGAACCAAGCTCCTCCGCTTCTCTCTTCCTTCAGTCATTATCAACTTCACGATTTCCCCTTTTGCTCCTGTTCCCTGCTAATTTCACATCAAGGAGACCCCAAACACATAAGACAAACATAGGAAATGCATCACTGATTTCAATAAATCCACAGCAACACATGACACATGGGCTGAGGTCGAGAAATCACAAAAACAGCAGATGCACAAAATCAGAAGTACCTGCAAACCCTTCTAAATCTCAGTGCACTGGCTGTAGCACATCTATTGACCTCTGCTCAGCCTAGGGGCAAAAAATGGGCACCTGGATGCATATGCAGAATCTGCCTCAGTTCAGTGCATGGAAGGCAGCACCAGATCACTGGTTCCAGTGTCTTATTAGTGAAAGAAATGTATCTGAGCCAAAAATGAACTTTTTATTATTTATACCATAGTGGCTGGTGGCCTAACTATGCATGGAAATTTGGGTGAGCCCCAGTTTGTCATGAGTGGGCAACGACCTAATGGTCTGATGCCATCACAAATCATCTCTGCTGCACACAACTTCGTTTTCAGATGGATATTGTGCTAATGGCATCCCGGATAATAGCCAGATCTTCCATCATCTTTATTCCTCTCCCACAGTACCCTAGATTCACCAGCCCTTGTTTTTTTTCTTGCTTCACCTGTGGTATGAGCAATCCACCTTCTGTTCTCCCTCTTCCTCCTTACCATACACCTAATCTCACTCGTTCTGGTAACGCTGCTCTTCTCTTTCCAGCAGGCTTGTCCTGAAGCAGCCAGGGCGGTGCTGAGTGTGCCCATGAGAGGGACAGCCTCCTGGCTTTTCCTTGTGATGCATGGGATGCCCGGCCAAGGAATTCCTGGCATTCCCCAAAATCACTCCTCTGGAGAGCAGTCTCTCCTGCAGCTCCGTGAGGCTGGACTTTTATTTCCAGATCCATAGGACGTCTTTCACTGTGGTTCCCCTTCTTCATTCTCAGCTTTAGTGGCTCAGGCCTTTCATTCCCCACTGCCTCACGTCACAAAAGGCTGTCAACCTGTGTTATTTAATGACAGGGCTAATTTTCTGCTAGCGAGCAGAAAATGCTGTTCTTCCCTCACTGTTGATTATGCTCTCGCATTCCTTATTCTTAGCTCTCTTGTTTTGATCCAGGCGCAGCAAAGAACCTGAATGAGGAGAAGGCAGGAGGAGGGCGATGGGAAGAAGTGGAGCGTTTGCTTTTCCTTCCCCATTAAGGATTGGGGTTTTTCCTTACTTGAATGTGATTGTTGTCCTCCATCTTGTTCCTCAAACCTCCACCCTTCTCCATCTGTTTGCTTTCAGCTGGGTGCATCTTCCCTTGCCGTGTGTGCCCCTGGTGCACGTGCAGCCTGCTGAAGAACTCCCGTGTGTCTCTGACAGCGTCTCGCCTCTACTCGTGATGCTTGAGATGGGTTTGTCTCGTCCACTTTTGCGCCTTGTCACTGCGTGAGGCAGTCAGAGATCGACAAAGGGCAGCTCCGGGCGTGGTGAACGCTCAGGCGGCAAGGGCAGCGGTGAGATCATGGCTGCGCAAGTCTGCATTTGTTTCAGTCACGGGGCAGCCTTTTAAGCTGGTTTTGTTTGGTGCTTTCAAACCAATTTAAGACACAGCTCAAAGCAAGAGCCAGGGCAGTTCTTGGCGCCCTGTGCAAGGTCCATCCTCTGCAGCACTGCTGGAACAGACAACAAACACGCAGGGGTGCTCCTGGCAGGGGACCTGTCCGGGAGCTGCCGAGAGGGGACCCTGGCCCAGGCCCTGCTGAGAACTGCTGCCCTCGTCCTGCAAAGCGACCCCCTGCCCCGTGCCGCAGGCTCACCCTGCTCCGCCCTGGGGACGTGGGCTTCCCCCGCCGGAGAGGAGAGCGCCCAGTGATGGTGGCGAAGCCCCCCGAGCCGCTGCCGAGGGCCTGCCTGTGGTCAGGAGAGAGCCTTCAACTGTACGTGGAGGGCAGCATCCTTTCAAATACATCCTTTTTATCCATTTGTAAGCTTTTAAAGGGAATATTTGCCTATTTCGGGGCTGATATCAGCAAAAAGAGAGACTGGGGAGCCTGAGGCTGGCTGTGGACGAAGCCTGATATTTCAAGCTGGCTCTTGCGCATTGTATTGCAGTAATGCACAGTCCTTCTCTGATTCATCACTGTGCAAGCATTTTCCATCCCTTTGGATACGTAAAACGCCAGGCCTGATATGGTTCACAATAAGCTTGTGCATGGGATGTGATGACTGGACTAAAATATCGGGATAGGTCTGCCTATGGATGAAAGATGTAACCCACCCTGGGTACAGCCGACTGAGCTTCTCCTTTCCAGAGAGTTCATGTCCATGGGAAAGGTGCAGTTAATGTCCATGCTGTCACAGGTACGCTCCCAAACCAGAGGAACTCATGGGTGCTGACCCCTCAGGTTTAACCATCTCTCCACATCCCTCACATGGAGGAAAGCTTCCACTCTTTGAAATCTCAATTCAACCTTCAAATCTGACCCCTGCCTCCGTCCTGAGTGGAACCCTCAGTCTCCCTCTTCAGTCTCAAATCCAAACCCCTACAGTGCCCTGATAAACTTGTACCTGGCGGGCCCAGATTTGGTGTGTTAGCTCCTCTGCAAGGGAAAAAAGAGCTAGCAAAGGAGGGGAGAGCAGCTGGCTTTCTGATTTACGGACGTTTTTGCTGTAAAGCACCTAAAAAATGGCAATTTACAGGGGTGGTTTCTGAGAAATGGAACAAGCCTCCTTTCCCGTTCATTGCAAACGTCCATGTTTCATTTTTTCTCCATCTCTTTCTATTTTTCCTTTCCAACAAATGTTATTTATATGCTCTAAGAATGAAAAGCTGGTTTTTCCTTGCAAATACCAGAAGGGCTTTACCAGAAGGGCTCAGGCCATTCTTTGAAAACAATGAGCTGCAGCCTGCTCTGCCCGTGCTGAGAGGTATGAAATGTGGCTCTTCTTGGCACCACTGCTCAAAGCAGAGTCTAATGACATTGGATCTTTGCTCCTGAACAACAAGCCATCTTAAATCTGGATCTTGGTCTCACTGCAAACACTGGAAGAGAAAGAAATGCCCTGGGAGATGCTGTAAAGCCTAGATATGGGAACTGAGTATTTAAGCTAGGTTTCAAAGCTGACTTTCAGAGGGGTGGTGGCAGTTGGCCTCAAGTGGGCCAGAGCTTGGAGGGCACAGCTGCTACCACCGAGGTCGGAGCAGCTGCTCATCTTTGGACAGAGCAAATCCCAAACACAGTGAGGCTGCTTGCATGACAGCCTTCAGAGGGGAATGAGGATGTGATGTTTGGAGAGCAGAAGAGATAAAATACAATAAAAACCAAAACAGATAAAAACTGTTCTAGATCTATTTTATCCCAGATTATCTTGAGAGGGTTGAAGCAGTCCCTGAGGGCTGGAAACCTGTTAGAGCAAACCCCTCCTTCAGAGCTTGGCAGGGACCAAAGGGCCCTAAGACACACAGTTGTCCTCTCTGGCCACAGCTGCTCTCCCGGCGAGCTCCTCCCTGCACATGACGACAGAGGGAACCTGGTGCCTCCTTCCTTGCTCTGTGCCTGCTGCCCTGGGGTGCCAGGTAGGGAAAAGCTGCATCCTGGCCCTGGAGACACGGGTACGGGGGCTGCTGCGGCCCATGTGGGGCAGGGACACGGCACAGGAGAGCCCAGTGTGTGCTTGAGGTGCTGTGATGGTGGGACCCGAGCTTGCCCCATGCTGCCATGGCTGCTTGGATCACGAAAGAGCCAGGCTATGGGGCAGGAAAGGCCGGTATCGCGCTGACGCACAGTAGCATAACCGTCTGCAAGCTGAGATTGCACCCAGCTGTACATAAGGCTTTAAAATTCGGGCCTATCGATATGGTTATTTTTGTCAATATAGATTTTACTGCGCTAAAATAAGCTGTAAATGTTCTTCAGTATGCCATGAAGCAGTATGATTATAATTGTTGCGCAAAGCCTTTGTCATCCTTCCTCTGTGGAGAAAGGTATGTTTCAGCGGACATATTTGTAGAGGAATTACACGCACAAGTAGTTATATATTTGCTAGGGATGGCGTATTTCTTTGATCTTGCTGTGACCTTCAAACAGAAATGGTCAGGCTTGTCATGGCTCTTAACTCCTGTGGGAGATATTTTCCTTGTCTTCAGCCAGCACCAGAGAAAGCAGCGTCTGCTGCAAACTCGAGTTGGATCTGAAACTAGTCTAGGCGTGTGAAACACATCTGCACACATGTATATGCACACAAGGGTGTATCTCTGCATCTGAAAACGCTGCAGTGATGTGCAGAGCATCCCTGCAGACACGCAAGCGTTCAAACAAGAGTACAGCTTCTACTCACAGGAACTTCAGCAGTTTCTCCCATTTCTCACTCTATTTTCTGGCTGCTGTGCTCCCACGGTGACAGCTCTTCGCTGCCAAGCCATGCATTCAGGTACTGGAGACAATTAAGAGCAAAAACGAGGGGTCATTTTTAAAATAGTGAAATTTCTTACTTCACAGTTCCCATCCCCTCTCCTATGCAAAAGTGGTGGAGGTCATTTTGTTCAGCACTTCTAAAACATCCACCTTTAGGAGGGGAAAAATGTTTGTCCTAAAATGTGAATATTTAAAGAGTATGAATCTGACCTTTCCTATTACTATTACAAATGCAATCTCTATTACATTTCTTTATTGTACAGTGCACGTTATCAAAATGATGATGAAGCACCTCACCTTTCAAGGAGAGATAAAAAGTCAGGGACTCCTCCGTTTGGGGAAGGGAAGGCTGGCTGTGAGGACAGAGATGATGGAGGCAGCAGTGGGTGGATGGAGAACTGCCACGCACCACGTCCCCTTGCTCTGGGTCCAGGGGGCACCTGGTGACCTGTGTAGAAGGTTCTTTTCCAATGGGTAAGAGATAAAGTGTCGTTGCAAGGTGAGTAGTGAAGTATTGTCCTTGCTGTCACAGGAGGTGGTGGAAACAGATGCTGTTAACAGGTTAAGAAGATAATTACGTAAATTTATAGGCTCTGTTGCCATGAACAGATCCTATGGGGAACAGCAGGACTGTACCCTCCAGCACCCCATACCAGAGAGGCAGGTATCCCAGGGGAATATGAGGGGCACGGACTGCAGGAAGGGGCCAGGTTTATGAGCTCTCCCTAGAGAGCACCTCTTCCGACTACCGCTGGAGACAGGGTGGCAGGGAGAAATGAACCATCGGTTTCACTCAGCAAAGCGTAACTTTTGTTCCTGCTAACTGTGTCCCAAATGCCACATTTTCCAGCAGTCCTTTGGGCTGTCTTGTGATAGACAGCCCCTGGTGTCAGTTGTGTTCCTGGTGAGGCTGTCAGCTCGGCCACCAGCACTGGTGAGCTCCCAGAACCTCCAAATCTCCTTTGATCCTGTGGGACCTGATCAGCAAATCAGGGCGGGAAAGGGCCTGCAAATGCAGAGATACCAAACAGGGATGGTGTGACCTCAGTTCCCTCAAGCAAATGCCCTCAAACCCTCATCACCTTCAGCCAGCACCAAGGGCTCCCAGCACCTCGCATCATCAATCTGAGCCAGGCCTGCTGCCAGGGAGGTTACGTGTGCCAGCGCTGAGATCCCAGCTGCCCTCAGGGACATGGTTCCTGCCGGTGCTTCTCTCACCACCTCAACCGTCATTGTGCTTTTTGTGCTTTGTTAATTCTGGGTTGCGATGCAACGCAGGTCAGCCTGGCTTTCTCATCCTCCTGAGCTGCCTCGGTGCTTAACCCCAACGTGGGAGAGCAACACTGCCTGCTAACGCTGAGAGCCCAACAAAATGAATGAGAAGGGCTGAGCAAGGAGAGGTGGGCACGGCACGCACAGGCTGCTGACCTGTCCTGCCATGGACAGAGGCCGAGGGGCTGGAGCTGCGCAGGGATTTAATCACCAAGTCTGGCGAGGCAGAGCTGTCGCTGCAGAGGGTTTCTCATCTGAAACGACCGGACCTGCATGATCCCAGTGCAAGGGCTTTCCACGCTGGATGACTTTATAAAGCCAGGAGAGGACAGCAGCTCTGTCTCGGCAAGAGCTTTGAAAAAAGTTAATGCTGTGTTTGTAGAGGCTTAGCAATACCTGGATCGTTGTTTAAAGCAATCGCGATGGAAAGGGGTGCTGCCAGGCTCAGACTGTGTACCTTACTCTTGAATCAGAAACTGTGTCTTGTTGATGGAGTTGTTTGCACGCTGCTCCATGGAGCGTCCTGGTGTCTTCCAGGCTGATGCAACCGCTTGCTGGCCTGCCACAGGTCAGCAGTTTTTATTGGTTGTAGCTCCACAGGGGCTATATCTGCAATAAATATTCTTGCCATCCTTGAAATCCCCTTCTCCCACCTCCCTGGGAATAAAGATGTTCCTATATAACGCAGATGGAAAAGGTAGGAAGTGATAAATCTTTAATACCATGTTGAATCTGCCTGGATCTTGCTCCAGACATTACAGGGATGCCTGATGTCCTCTGCACTCCAACCCCTTCTCTGGCTTTTTTATACTCTTTAGTTGCCACCTGGAGATGGATCTCGATCCTGGCAGGCAGAGGTTACTGGGTGAGGCTTGCTGCTGGGGCACTGCAGTGCCTCTGGAGCCGACTGATCTGTGGCTCCTATTTCTGGCCTCCCCTCAGCCTCGAGTTTCTCACGCTTAGTGCCAGGCTGGAATGTTTTGGAAAGTTTTCCATTAATTATCTGGGCTATTTTGAGTGATAGAGTTACAAAAACAAATACATTGCTGTGAATTTTAGGAAAGTTAAGCATTTTTCACTGTACTCGACTCAAGCCCAGTCTGCTGTGCAGGGTGCAAGCCACTTTGATGAGATGTGTGAGAAACTGGGTAGGATATTTTTCACAGGTTATTTCCCAGACTGTCGTGTTTTCACATGGAATTCCTCTGTAGTGGAAGACAGGAGTTTCATCATTTTGCCAGATGAGCATTTCAAGCTGCTTCTGCTTCGCAGCCAAGAGGACTGTTATAAGCACTAACCTGGTAGATACGTTCAGCTGTAAAAGCTTCGAATTTCTATGAGGGTTAGATCGCGGTTCAGGTCACAGTCGGTGCTGTGACGTGCTGCCAATAAAGGAGAGCAAATTGTCATCAGATCGTAATAAAAAGATTTTATTGTTAACTAATTCTTAACAGCAGAAAAAATGCTGCGTGCTTTGCTATAAAGGTGGGAAATAAATCCATGTCCTAGAAAAGATGCAGCAAGGAAGAGAAGCAAATGATTTGGGGTGAGAAAAGGAGATAAGAAAAGTGGTAGGAGGGAGAGTGAAAACTTTTATCAGGCTCATAAAGTGAATTAGATTGATTAGAAGTGGATCTTCTAGTTAATAAGTTGTATTAATATGTAATTATTACTATTTAAATTCTCGCTCTGTTTCTACACTGTTAAAAGGTTGTACAATGAGTGCGTGAATTTAGAGCGTTTTTTGGTGCTGTTGATACCTGCTGCCTGATAACTCCACTCCTCCTTCAGGCTGTGCCTAGCCTTGTGCTGGTGGACAGTTTCTGCGGCCGGGGGTGGGTGGGTTACCTGGCTTGGAGAGGGTTAATGGCACCTTCTCCCAAGGCAGAAAGGCGGTGTCCAGAATCCCAGCTAACCATGTCTGAAGGCTTTCCTGGCTCTTCCATGCTGTCAAAGGAGATTCATCTTGCCACTGTTGGCCTTTCAGCAGATGATTTTCTCTTCGGACTTGAAGAGTACACGTACGACGTGGAACAGTTAATTACAGCTTATTTGGAATTCTTCTCTATGCTGTCATTTTCATTAAGAAAAATCATGTTCATGAAAACAACACTGAGGTTACAGTGACCTTAAATAGCATTTATGAGGATGTTTAACTGTACAGTTTAAAGCAACTGAAATCCTGATTCCCGGCTACCTGTACGCTATCTGCCGTAACTTTGCCCTGAGTCACTCCCCTCCACCACCTTGCTGTTTGCATGCTGGCCAGAAGCAATGAGCCAGAAGGTGTTTCTGTTCTGGTCAGCGTGTATGCCACCTAAGGCAGCTTATCTCCTGCTAAATGCAGCAATAACTGGCATCCACCTTCTGTGCCTATGCCAACTGGGCATCAGGATGAATTTAGGATGTAGCCACTCCCGGGCGAGTGATATGTCGGCCTGGCCTTTCTCCGGTGCCTGTGGCCCTGGCGTTGGTGGGGAAGGGCTGGAGGCTGCCTGAGCAGGATCTAGCTCTAGGCAGGGCATGATCCAGGCAAGCTGTCGGACTCCTGGCGCACCTTGTATTTTCCTAGTGGTGACTGAGGCCAGGGATGCAGAGGGTGATGTATGACCTGAGGCTGAGCAACATGGATTTTCAGAAACCCACACACATACCCATGCCCTCTGACCAGCATGGGAAAGCTTTTTCAGACAAGGAGAGTATTTCAGGCAGTTTAGGAATTTGTCCAATGTAGCTGAGTAATGCAGATAACATTTTCCTTTTCAGCAACGGTGCCAGTGGAGGATGGTGGCACACACTTTGCCATCTTGGTGTTACAATACAGGTAAACATGTCCGGGAGGTTTTCAGTGGCGGGATTTAGATCTGGACGAAGAGCACAGTGAGATGCTATGGTCAGACCACCAGAGGGGCCTTCACCCAGTATGGGGAAAGGACTTCACGACTCTTACTGCCCACAAGGACAAACACTTCCCATCCTCCCTCCTTTGCTGGAGCTTTCCTGGATTGAAATCAAGGCCAAGCTCTGAGTCTTCTCCTTTTAGTAGGTAAATTGCTTTCACCCACTCCTACCCACCTATTCCAGCACCTGGAAGCAGCCTGTTGATCCTGCTCAGGAAGAGACCAGGAGCTTCATCAGGGAGAGTGAGTGCCCAGCCCAGGGATGGGCTGGAGGAGGAGGAAGGAGTCGCTTAGGGGCAGGAAGTTCAGAGAAAACCATCCTGAGATGTCTTGCCGTCTTCTCCCAGGCATCCTGCTCTGCCAGCACAGAAGGAATTCCGTGAGGAGTGGTCTCTTGTCAAAAAAGCCCTGAACAGAGGCTGCTCTTCCCTTGCATAACCTAGCTAGGAGCCGCGACAGAGGCTTGGCTGAGAAAAGTACCAGAGCTGTCTCAGCTGTGTGTATGGACAGGCTTTGGAGTGAGAATTAAAAGAAGGGACTCCTGCGGCTGGAGGGCTATAGGGGTTAAGCTGTGTTTATGTCCTTGTCCCTCACGGCTTTAAAATACACTTCAGTCCATAGCAGATGCAGCCAGCAGGCAGGAGCCCAGCTGGGCGCACAGTGCTTTCATGCAAGGCAGAGCTCAGCTCCTGGCCAGCTGTGGGCAAGCAGAGCTGCCCTTCCCGGAGCAAGTCCTCCTGTCCCAGCAGGATAGCATGCCGCTCTTGTTTCTCCCAGTTGCCTGCTCTCCTTGCTGCCGCGGTGACAGCTGATGGAAGTTCCCAGGCAGGGAAGGGTCTCTTGCCAGCCTAAAAAAAATGAAGCCTCTCTGTCTGGCAAGGGTACAGCTGTGCATCCCATCCATGCATGACCAGCTCCAGCCCCTGAACCCTGATGCTACTTCTCTTTTAATGTTCTTAGCTAAACTCTGGATGACTGTTCAAACTGTTTTGAGAAACTTGACAGACCTTATGTTCACGTTTCAGATGGCACTTCCATGTCTAGAGGCCACAAATATAGTGGGTGGACCTGATTTCTCAGACCAGAGAGTGCTAAGAAAAACCTTTTGGCATTCTCCAGATGTTTCATAGTTGAAAGCTCAGCTACACTTTATGCCAGATGACTGCGAAAACACATGCTTTGTCTCACTAGAACTATCAAGCAGCCCCACTTCACTTTTTCTAAAGCCAAATCGGGACAATGCTTGTCTTTTCTTCCCCTGCAACAAACATCTTCTCAATTTTATGGGGGCAATGTGGGACACCAGATCTGCTCTCCTAAGTGTTGTTGCTAAGGCTGTCCACCACAGACACAAAACTGGCTTCTTGAGAGCACTTTTTAGTATTCATCTTCCGAGGAGATCTCTTTCCATTGAAGATGATTCTGATTAGGGCCTTGGTGATTATAAATAAAAGAAAGTTCTCAATATTCTACATAAATTTCCTCTTGTAGCTGGTCATATTCCTCTCTCCCCTTTCTGTGTCTAGATTACTCACCAAATACTTAGCTTATGCTAATATTAAAGAACCAGCCACCCAGACTGTCAGGGGATCCCTTATGTTATTCTACTGTACAGAGTTTGTCACAAAATAAGAAAAGATTTGACATCTCTAATACAGATGTAACAACTATACAGGAAACTGAAAAACAGCAAGCGTGGTGGTAAGACCCCATAATTCTGCTGTGAGGTTTGCATAATCTTGATCTGTTTAATTTATTATATTATGTTTCTCAGGTCACTTCTCTTAGGGCGTTTATTGAATTAGATGATGCTTTTGCAAAGATCAGCAGCAAAGTATTACATGTTAATATTCATTGTATGTCTACATTGCAGGTTGCGTTGAGTAGTGATCTGCATGCCAGACTGCTTCTGGTGTTCTTGTTATCTCTGATGAGGCTGGCTCTAATATTTGTATGCAACATCGCAGCTTACAGTATAGCTATACTTGAACAATTTATATTGTCAGAGATCCCTGTAGAAACATAAGTTTAGAAGCGTACTGTCTTTTAAAAGAAAGATGAGATTCTGGAGCAAAGCTCTGCAGTCAGAGGTGAAATCATTGCAAATTCTGGCTGCAGAACACCTTGGGTACAAGTAGGTTGGACCTGGGAGACAATCATCCTGCAGCGACGTATTTGGGCCCTGAAGATGAAACATCACTGTGAAGACGCTTTCAAAGCTTGTGGAAGCTTGGTGCTGCAGAAGTACACATCTTCTCTGCTGGAGCTGTGCTGAAGGTTCTGTCTCCTGCAGGTCTGCCAGCTCTAGTCCCTAACCCTTTCCAAGCTCAAATAGTTCCCAAAGCTTAAGTAGTGCAAATAGTGGGTCTCTGCAAATCTGTCTGGCCTGTGCTGAGCTGGGTATCTGCGGGCGAGAGTGAGCTGCGCGACCAACAGCTCTGAGGGTGGGTGACTGGGTGCTCTTGCTGTGCCCGCTGCTGGGGTCGTGGGCTGGAGCAAAGCTTTCCTACCCCATGCTCGCCTGCGTTTCTGCAGGAACAACTCGTGCGCTTGGGGCTGACTCCTGGAGAGAGAGCGGAGTGAAAGCAATTTTCTGCTAGGAGAAAGACCCCTTAAGTTCAGCTTGTCCTTTCTGCATCAGAGCTGACTTCTGTTTGGGGCTGTGCTGGAGCTTGCCTACAGAGCTCTCTGCTTGTTTCTGACACTTACTCACAGGCCACCCAGTGAAAGGGATTCGGGGTCTTCAAATGAAAGGGTTAAATTATCTTGTTTGTGTTTTCTTGTAATTAAATGGTGATTCTGCACAGGAGGGTTCCTGTCACTCGTGTAAGTTGTCAGCAGGCCAGATTACCCAGGTAGTACAAGTAAACTCTGAGGGTTCTTCTGTGCTGTTTTCTGGACTGCTGGCAATGCTCTGGGAATAAGAGGGTGCGATGGGGGCAGAACAGCAAGGAGGAAAAAAGCGAAGTGCCAACACAGCCCGAGGTCTCTGCTGCTGCCTTCCCCTGGGCAGCGACCGCAGCTGCGAAGCGGAGTGGGACGGGGTTACTCCACTCCCTCGCTCACCTGGCAGTGCTTGGCACAGGGGTCGATGGCTGCTCCAGGCAGAGGAGGGCTTGGGGCCGGCCCCGAGAGCGTGAGCCTGTCCTGCAGTGTGGGCAACGTGCCCGGGTTTATTAGCAGGTGGCAAATGTTAGACTGCACTTGCAGAAGCGAAGCGGTAATGTGAAAATACGGGGCTCCTCCAGCCCTCGTCCTGCATAGGGAATGAAGTGCGAGGCGTCTTTGCCCAGAAGGTGGTATCTGCTCTGGAAAGGGAAGAGTGCTCAAAATGATGTCATCCCTGGAGAATCTCTACCTGATGAGTCAGGGAGCGGGGATTATTCTGAGCAGAAAAGGGGAGATGCTGGGCTGACAGTGGAGGGGACTTCTCAGCTGTTAAAGGCTTGGTTGAGGCTGAGATGCTTGTGGGGTGGGGATCACCGTCAGGATGAAGTGGTGAAATCTGGTGTGGAGCGGCAATGGTGACAGCACGGCAGCTTAGCGGGTGCGCTAGCAGGGAGGGCAGCGGAGGAAGGAAACGCATGGCTGTGGTTGAGGGGGGAAGCAGGGTGCTTGGGAAGGCGGGAGGAGGCGGTCTGTATAGTTCAAGTGTTGGGGCGGAGGGTTTTGTCCTGCTTCACACACATTCTCCACCACTGTTCGAGGTATTTGGTTTTGTGTAGTGAATCTCACAGGATGGTGAGTGAAGACTGAGAAGTAACCAAGCGAAGCCTGGCACGATATGCACAGCAGTGAAAGAGGAGAGCGTATGGGGCTGGCTCTGCTGACACAGGGACGCGAACACGTCTCTCCCCCGTGTCTTTCCCTTTTCTGAGCCCTGGGTACAGCTCCTCTGCCTCTCTTCACGTCCCTCTGCAACCAGCCAGCTGCTGGATCCAAACCCACCTCGGATAGCAGCCACCCTGTGTTTCTGTAGGACTGTGAAAGAGACCAAAACCAGTGGGAGCCCAGCTGCCGCAGGTTACTCGTACCACTGGGACAGACGAGGATGGGGCAGCCTGGGGTAATTATGTTCTTTTTGACCTCTTGGAGGAAATTTTTTTTAGCCTCGCGTGTCTGCAACTGCCCCTTGCCACTGGTGATGACTGGCTGGCCTAGGAAGCTGTGGGTCGTTGCTGGGTTATTGGGAAAGGTGCCTGGGAGGACGCGAGACGCGTTGTAACGCTGTTCTGCGTCAGGAGCGCAGTGTGCTTTGCCAGGAGGTTGGTGTGGAGCCGTGCTGCAGCCCTGGGAGGTGGTGCTTCTCCCAACAGCTTTCTGCCTCGAGTGCTAGCGCCGTGCAAATCTGATGGAGGAGTTCTGTGCTGTGCTCCAGGAAACAAGTGGTGCGCAGGTAAACCTGAAACGGCAATTTAGCAGGGCGAGTTGTAATTATGTTTAAGGTATGTGGCCAGGAGGAAGGCAGGCAAAAAGGGATTCCGAAGCCCTGCTGCCATTTTCTGTGCTGTAATTCAAATCCTCTAATCCCCGTGTCGGGTGCCTCGGAGGCACCCCCATTCTCTAAGCACCCAGCTTCACCGGTGAGAGATTTCTCGGTGCCCCCTCAGACCCTGCAGCCCCAGCCGCACATCAGCGGCGCTGTGCCTGAACGCAGCGTGGCTTCGCCAGCGGGCCGGCCGGCCGCCTCACCTGCCTGCAGTGCCGGCTTCGGTCGGCTTCTCCTCGCTGCGGCTTTGGCAGCGCCCACCGATGTGCCATCGTACCGGTGCCCGGCGATGTGCCATCATACTGGTGCCCACCGATGTGCCATCGTACCGGTGCTTGCTGATGTGCCATCGTACCAGTGCCGGGTGATGTACCATCGTACCACCACTGCTGCCCTTTGCACAGCGCTCGAAAGGCCCCGCGGCTGCAGGCTCGCCCGGCCCTCCCGCGTCCGTGCGTGACCACGGGGCGCTTATGCGTGGCAGGGAGCGCAGCGGCGGCATGCCGGGCAGCCCCCCCCCCCTCCTCCCCGAGGAGCC